>Ga0180432_10010218_pt1 | contig 11291 bp, 11 predicted proteins | sample SS_ome_10_FD_132414 | JGI IMG/M metagenome (GOLD analysis project Ga0180432, IMG submission 132414) | Hypersaline lake sediment archaeal communities from the Salton Sea, California, USA - SS_1_MS_2 metaG | ecosystem: Environmental > Aquatic > Non-marine Saline and Alkaline > Hypersaline >... | reverse complement strand
TGAAGTACCATGGGAAGTCGAGGTGACCGGGTTAAAGGTGACAATGATGAGTTTGAAAGTGGCTATATCCGGAATATTGCTGGCCCTCTGCGGCGGATTGTTCGCACAGAGTGTAATCGGAATGTCCAAGACCGATGTGGAAGACCTGGTGAAGAAGCAGCACCGCGAGTTCCGCAGGGACAACACCATTGTTCGCCAGCAGTTCAATTACCTGAAATATGTCAACGGATTGAAGACCAGGACCTGGATTATTTATTTCAACGATGAGGATATCTGCCGCAGCAGCAAGCTGGTATGCGATTATTCCGAGTATGAAGATGTGGTCGGGGAGCTGGGCGGGTCGTACCGGAAGGTAGGGGACTGCCTGTGGGAGTATTCCCTTGCCACTGAAGAGACTGTCAGGGTCGAGCTGACCAGGCAGGAATGGTATTTTTCAGTCAGGGAATCAAGGAAAGACTAAACATGGGTGGATGATGCCACCCGGTCCGGATAGTTCAAATACCGTGGAGACCAAAGAGCTATTAAAGAAGGTACGTAAGATAGAGATCAAGACCCGGGGGCTTACCCGGCAGATCTTTGCCGGAGAGTACCACAGTGCTTTCAAGGGCCGCGGCATGACCTTTTCCGAGGTGCGCGATTACCAGTACGGGGACGATATCCGCAACATCGACTGGAATGTGACTGCCCGCTTCAACCATCCCTACGTCAAGGTGTACGAGGAGGAGCGGGAGCTGACCGTCATGTTGCTGGTCGATATGAGCGCATCAGGTGATTTTGGTACACACCGGCTCCTGAAGCGTGACCTGATCGCTGAGATTGCCGCGGTATTGTCTTTCTCGGCCATCGAGAACAACGACAAGATCGGTGTGATCCTTTTCAGCGACCGGGTGGAGAAGTTCATACCCCCGCAGAAGGGGAGACAGCATATCCTGCGTATCATCAGGGAGCTGCTGGAGTTCCATCCCGAAAGCAGGGGGACCGACATATCCGGGAGCCTGCGTTTCCTCACCAATGCCATCAAGAAGCGGTGTACCGCATTTCTGATTTCTGATTTCAGGGACCGTGGCTACTCCCGTTCGCTCCAGGTTGCCAACAACAAACACGATGTGGTGGCCCTGCATGTATACGACCGGCGGGAGGCATCCCTTCCCAATATCGGGATGATCCGGATCATGGATGCGGAAACAGGGCGGGAGAGATGGCTGGATACTTCCAGCAACCGTGTACGGGAGAATTATGCCATGAAATGGGAGAGCCACGTGGAGATGATGAAGGAGATCTTCTCACGGGCAGGGGTGGACAGCGCGGCCCTGCGCACAGGCGAAGATTACGTGAGACCGCTGATGGGATTGTTCAAGAAGAGATAGCAAGGAATGAAGGCGATCAAATGCATGCTCATACTGGTCTGTGTTCTCCTGGTACCCGCACCGTCGCATGCGCAGGTCCTGCGTGTGCACGCTTCCGTTTCGTCTGATTCCATCATGATCGGGGACCAGGTCGAATTCCGTATCCGGGTGGAGGCAATTGAGGGAGTTGATTTCCGGCTTCCCCGGATCACCGATACGCTCTCCGCAGGTATCGAGGTGCTGACCCCTGCATCGGCCGATACGGTCAGTTCGCAGGAGCGGGTCATCGTGGATCACGCTTACCGCATCACCTCCTTCGAGGCGGGGATGCAGCATGTCCCCCCGCAACCGGTCGTTTACAGTTTCGGCCAGCAGACCGATACGGCCCTGAGCCTGCCGCTCTATGTATCGGTCTACGAACCCGAGGTGGACACTTCGGCGCAGATCATGCCCATCAAACAGCCCATCAATACCCCGGTCACCCTGCGGGAAGCGCTTCCCTGGATCGGACTCGGTTTTGCTGCATGGATGGTGGGGAGCCTGGTATATGCGCTGGTTTGGATGTACAGGCAGCGGAAAAGGGATCCGGAAATATTCACCTACAGACCTGTGGAACCGGCCCATGTGGTGGCCTTCAGGGAGCTGGACAGGCTCAGGGAGGAGAAACTATGGGAAAAGGGGATGGTCAGGGAATTCTACACCCGGCTCACGGGGATCACCAGGCAGTATATCGAGCGGCAGTACGGGATCCCCGCCATGGAGCGGACAACCCGGGAGATCCTGGATGCCTTTCGCCGATCCAACCCGGACGACGGCATCCTGGACGAGATGCTGAAAGAGTTGCTGGAACTGGCCGACCTGGTCAAGTTCGCCCGGGAGGACCCGCTTCCGGTCGATAACCAGACCAACCTGAACAACGCTTACCTGTTCGTTCAGAAAACCTACCCGCTGTTCCTGGCGGTGAATGCCGGGGAAACCCCGGCCGGGGAGACAGCAAAAGAGGAGGAGGCCCATGGGTAATATTGAATTCGCATATCCGGCTTTCTTTTATGCACTGGCCCTGCTGCCACTGATGACCGCCTGGTATATCTGGAAAGGCTGGCGCGGCAGCGGTTCATTCAAACTATCAGGTTTCGAAAACCTGGATGAGAGGATCGGTTCGTCGCGCATCTGGCTCAGGCATATACTCTTCGTGCTCCGACTGCTGGTAGTGGCCCTGATCATCGTGGTCCTTGCCCGTCCCCAGTCCTCCAACCGGTGGGAGCAGGTGACCACCGAGGGGATCGACATCGTCCTCTGCATGGATGTCTCCGGATCCATGCGGGCCATGGATTTCAAACCCAGCAGGCTGGAAGCATCCAAGAGTGTCGGTATCGAATTTGTCAACGCCAGGCAGGATGACCGGTTCGGACTGGTGGTGTTTGCCGGGGAGAGTTTCACCCAGTGCCCCCTCACCACAGACAGGGCGGTGGTGATCAATTTCCTGAAGGAGATCGATTTCGGCGTGATCGAGGATGGTACGGCCATCGGCATGGGTCTGGCGACGGCGGTGAACCGGATCAAGGACAGCAATGCCCGGAGCAAAGTGGTGATCCTGCTCACAGACGGGGTGAACAACCGTGGCGACATCGGGCCTGTCACCGCTGCGGAGATCGCTGCAGGCTTCGGCATCCGGGTCTATACCATTGGAGTGGGTACCCATGGGAGTGCCCCGGTGCCGCTGCAGGATGTTTACGGGCGTACAGTCACCCGCAACATGCCTGTGGAGATTGATGAGGAGGTCCTGCAAAAGATAGCGGAGACCACCGATGGCACCTATTTCAGGGCTACCGACAACAACAAGTTGCGGGAGATCTACCAGCAGATCGACCAGATGGAGACGACCAGGCTGGATGTAAAGCAATTCAGCAGGAAAAAGGAGGAGTATTTCCCCTTCCTGCTGGCGGCTATGATCTTGCTACTGGTGGAAATATTGCTGAGATACACTGTTTTTCGGACAATACCATAGGTTGGATAAATGCGTTTGTTTTAATAGTCATGGTACAGTTCACATATAAGGAGATACTCTGGTTCCTGCTGGCCGCTCTGCTGATACTTGCAGGATACCTGATGTACTGGAGGTACCGCAGGCGTGCACTGTCGCGGATGGGTGACAGCCCGCTGGTGGCGTCACTCATGCCCGATGCTTCGCACGCCTCTCACCACTGGAAATTCTTCCTGCTGCTGGCGGGCACCATACTTCTGATCATCGCCACCTCCGGTCCCAGGGTTGGCTCCAGACTGGAGGAGGTGGAACAGAAGGGACGGGAGATCATTATCGCGCTGGATGTCTCCAACAGCATGCTGGCTGAGGATGTACAGCCTTCCAGGCTCGAGCGCTCCAAACAGATGATCAACCGTATGGTCGACCGCATGTCTAACGACCGTATCGGTCTGATCGTCTTTGCGGGCGATGCCTATACACAGATTCCCATCACCGATGACTATCCCAGCGTGAAAATGTTCCTTTCGGGTGCCGGCCCCGACATGGTCTCAAAACAGGGGACCGCCATCGGTTCGGCCATCAACCTGGCCATACGGTCATTCTCCACCGTTGAAGAGGAGGATCTGCCCGAGACGGCCCGACCCGGACAGGCGGTTGTGGTGATCACCGACGGGGAGAACCACGAGGATGACGCCATGGGCGAAGCCACCCGTGCCAGTGAGCAGGGGATCAGGGTCTATACGGTCGGACTGGGCGATCCAAACGGGGTGCCGTTGCCGGTCAGGCCAGGAAGCAGTGTTACTCGACGTGACCAGGATGGGCAGGTGGTGGTCAGCAAACTGAACGAGAAGTTACTGGTGGATGTGGCGCGGGCCGGCAATGGGGCTTACATCTCCGGCGACAGGATCAACAGCCTGATCGACGAACTGGACAAGCTTCACAAGAGCGAAATGAGGACAAGCGTATTTGCGGAATATGCCGAACGCTTCCAGTATTTTGCCGGTTTTGCATTGCTGTTGCTTGTCCTCGAATTCTTTATCCGCACCAGGAAAAACCCGTTCCTGAGGCGTTTCAACCTGTTCAATAATCCGCGGGAAATAACACAAACCAGGCGATGATGACCCCTTCAGTGAGATACCGGACTATGCTGATCCTCTACCTGGGATTCTCCTGCTTGATCCTCAATGCACAGGATGAACGGAAGGTGATCCGTCAGGGGATCAGGGAATACAGCCAGGGCGATTACAGCGAGGCCGAGGTGCAATTCCGCAGGGCAGGGGATATCAACCATGAATCCTTTGAAGCCGGATTTAACACGGGTGCTGCAATGTACAACCAGGAGAAGTACAGGGAGACGGCCGAACATTACGCCTCTCTGGTTGACCGGGCCGATGATCCCGTTTCGATGGCCCATGTATGGCACAACCTGGGCAACAGCCTGCTGGAACAGGGGCAGTATGCGCAGAGCATCGAGGCTTATAAGAACAGCCTCCGCCACAATCCGTCCGATATGGATACCAAGTACAACCTTGCCTATGCCAGGAAAAAGTTGCAGGAGCAGGATCAGCAGCAACAACAGCAAAACCAGCAGCAGCAACAGGACCAGCAGGAGAAGGATCAGCAGCAGGATCAGCAGGAGCAGGATCAGCAGCAACAGGAGCAGCAGCAACAGGAGCAGCAGCAGCCACGGCCCCTGGAGATCTCGAAAGAGGATGCCGGGCGTATGCTTGAGGCCATCCAGCAGCAGGAGAAGGATGTGAAGGAGAAAGTGGATGAGAAAAAAGCGGCCGTGGCCAAAGTAAAAACTGAAAAGGATTGGTAATTTCGGACCCTGAACCTGATGAATAGAGCAAACCTGGCATCGGCTACCCTGTTGCTGTTCTGCGGCCTGGCAGCACGGGGGCAGGACCAGACCTTCACGGCTACTGCACCTGCCGTGGTGGAGGCCGGTCAGCAATTCCAGTATGTGATCGAGGGTTCGGAACAGGGAGAGCTAAGCCTTCCCCCGCTGGAGGGTTTCCAACTGGTCGCGGGACCTTTTTCTTCCTACTCATCGACCTCCCAGTGGATCAACGGCAGGATGACCATGAAGACCGTGGTAACTTATACGCATATCTTGCGGGCCACCGGGACCGGGGATCATACCATCGCTCCCGCTACCGTCAGGGTGGGGAGGAAGGACTACCGGACCAACGAGGTGGCCATTACCGTAACTAACGCTCCCGGCGGACAGCAGAGAGGAGGAGAGGCAGGTCAGCCGGGAGGGGGACAGGGTGCTCAGCAGGGTGACCCCACCGCTCCCGGCGGGGGCGGAGCGACCGGTCCGGGCACGGGAAGCGCGGATGGTGAAAGCGAACCGGTCTTCCTGAGGGTGGTCCCCTCGAAACGTGATGTCTACGTGGGAGAGCAGCTGGTTTCGGGACTGAAGGTCTATACCAGGGTCAATACACGGCCGGCATCATCGGCCCGGGATATTCCCTACGAAGGGTTCTACAAGAGATCGCTGGACCCCGATGCCACCGCCCAGCGCGAGGAGATCGGCGGACAACAGTATATCAGCCAGGTGATCCAGCGTCATATCCTGATCCCCCAGAAATCAGGCGATGTAGTGATCCAGCCCTATGAATCAGAGTGGATCATTCAGCAGCGGGTACAACGGCGGGGGACGGGTAGTATCTTCGATAACTTTTTCGACGATCCATTTTTCAACAGCTATCAGGATGTTCCCGTCAGCCTTTCCACCCGGCCGGTGACAATCCGGGTGAAACCTATTCCAGCTGGAGAGCCCGTAGGATTCACGGGCGGGGTGGGAGATTTCAAAATGAATGCCACCCTTTCGGCCAGCGAGGTGGAGGTCAATGAGGCCCTCAGCCTGAAAATAACTGTCCGGGGCACCGGCAATCTGCCGTTGCTGGGAGAACCGCAGGTGAACCTTCCGCCCGACCACGACCTCTATGATGTGACCCGTTCGGTCAATATCTCCACCGAAGGAAACCGGATCAGCGGTTCGGTCACCTTCGAGTACCCCATCATTGCCCGGCATGCCGGGAGGTTCCGGATAGCACCGGTACGATTCGCCTGGTTCGATCCCGCAGCAGGTCAGTACCGCTCGTCCGGTTCAGGGGAATTCAACTTCACCGTACTGAAAGGGGAAACCGAAGAATCGCCGGGTAGCGTTTACATCCCAGGGCTCATGCAAGAGCGGGTGGATGATATCGGGACCGACATCCGGGATATTTCCAGGACCATCCCGCTTTTCACCCCGCTTTCGGCCACTCTTTTCGGAAAGGGCTGGTACAAATTGCTCTATGTACTGGCCTTCCTGTTGGCCATCGCAGCCATCATCATTTTCCGCTACGTGGCTCGCAGGAATGCCGACCTGAAACTGGTCCGTACCCGGAAGGCCAGCCGTTTTGCCAGGGTGCGGCTAAAGCAGGCCGACAGGATGAGGAAGGAGGGTAAGCAGGAACGGTTCTACGAAGAGATCGGCAAGGCTATCTGGGGGTATCTGTCCGACAAGCTGGACATAGAGACCTCTTCGCTTTCCAGGGAAAGGGTGATCGGTGAAATGGAGCATCGCGGTGTGGAGGGTGAGACAGTCAACGAATTTCTCAGGATATTGGATGACAGTGAATTCTCGCGCTTCGCCCCATCGTCCGAAAAGAGTGACATGGACCGGCTGTACCGGGACGCAGCCGGGCTGGTCCGCAATCTTGAAAACCGACTGTCATGAAGCATACTGGCTCTGTTACATGGTTCCTCCTCATCTCTTTCTTTTTCCCACGGGGGGCTATCGGGCAGGAATCACTGATGCAGGCAGCAGGGACTATCCTCTTCTCTCCTGATTCTGTTTATTCCGAGGCCAACAGGCTCTATGAGACCGGGGAATTCGAATCGGCACTGAATCTTTACAGGGAGATCATCGCCGGGGGATCGGAATCTCCCGATCTGTATTACAACATGGGAAATGCGGCATTCCGCTCCAACAATATCGGCTATGCAATCCTTTACTACGAAAAGGCACTGAAGCTGGATCCCGCGCACGAAAATGCGCTCCATAACCTGGAATATATTTCGCGTTACAGGGTGGATACTTTCGAAGAGGTCCCTGAATTCTTTCTGCGGACCTGGTCCGCCACCCTGGTCAGGACTCTTTCCGAGCGGACCTGGAGCATCCTTTCGCTGGTTTTTTTCGTCCTTATTCTGGGAAATTTCCTGATGTACCTCTTTTCGAAGCGACTTGGGCTGAAAAAAGCGGGCTTCACGGCTTCCCTGGTGTTCCTTGTTTTCTTCATCATCTCGGTCAGTGCAACCGTTGCCCAGTACGAAAGGATCACCACCCCGGAAGCAGGGATCATCCTTTCGCCTTCGGTGGTCGTTCGCAGTTCACCCAGTGAATCGGGCACCGAACTGTTCATCCTCCACGAAGGGACCAGGGTCCGTGTGATTGAAGAAAAGGTATCCGGCTGGCAGAACATCAGGGTGGTGGATGGCAGGGAGGGCTGGATTCCCGTTACAGATTTTGACTATATTTGACCCCTGAAGTTTAAAAAAATCATGAGAAACCTGTTTTTGTTGGTGATCCTCGTTGTCATGGTGGCATGTGACAGGGAAAATGAACCGCCTTCATGCATATTGTTATCACCGTTAGATCAATCCTATTATTACACGGGTGACCCGTTGCTGATCTGGGCCGATGTTTCCGATCCGGATGCCAATCTGACCGGGGTAAAGGTTTTTGTGGACGGGACTGAGGATACGGCCATCGCAAACTATCCCTACTTTACCATCCTGCTAACGGACGGATTCCAGGCCGTTGATCACGACATCAGGGTTGTGGCCACGGATGAGGAGGGTTTTCAGGATTCAGATGAAGCGGGGGTCACCTTTCGTGAACCAGTGATCGGTCTTACCGATTATGATGGTAACAGTTACCGCATCGCCGAAATCGGGGGAAAAACCTGGATGGCTGAAAACCTGAGGGTGACCCATTATGCCGACGGGACACCCATCGAGCATGTGGATTATGCCTGGGACTGGTTCCAGTTGGAACCGGGTGACCGTGCCTATTGCTGGTACAACGACGATACGGCAAATGCAGATCACTTCGGTGCACTCTACACCTGGGCGGCGGCCGTGAACGGGGCCGATACGCTTGATTCCGACACCACCCTCATCCAGGGTGTTTGTCCGGACGGCTGGCACCTGCCAACCGATACTGAATGGAAGGAGATGGAGATCCACCTGGGAATGAGTACCGCATCGGCAGATGAGCTGGAAAAATGGCGGGGAGACGATGTGGGCGGAAAGCTGAAGCAATCCGGGAATTTCTACTGGAGCTACCCCAATAAGGGGGCCACCGACGAGACCGGTTTCTCTGCCCTGCCCGGGAGGGCCAGATATTTCGACGGAAGGTTCGACACCCAGGATGTAGCGGCATTCTGGACCGCCACCGGGCATGACAGTCTCAATTCGATCTACCGGGGGCTCGCCAGCCTGAGCGACATGTCCTACCGCGACTATTTTGACAGGACCAGCGGCTTTTCGATACGATGTGTCAGGGATGAGTGAAGGCCCGATAATCTGCCAGGACATGCAAAAGAGTTATCAGGAGATCAATGAAAAGATAAAGGCCGGAGAGGCGGTCGTACTGACTGCCGAAGAGGTCTCCCGGATGGGAAAGGAGCTTTCTCCCGCCGAGATAGCGAAGAAGGTGGACGTTGTCACCACCGCCACCTTCGGTCCTATGTGTTCATCGGGGATGTTCATCAACGTGGGTCATCCCAGTCCGCCCATCCGCATGGAAAAAGCGACGCTGAACGGGGTCCCGGTTTTTACCGGGATCGCCGCGGTGGACCTCTACATCGGGGCCACCGAAAGCCACCCGGAAAACCCTGCCTACGGCGGTGCCCATGTCATTGAGGAGCTGATCTCTGGGAAAGATGTGGAGCTGGTTGCCCATGCCAAGGGCACGGACTGTTATCCCCGGAAAGACATACGGACCACCATAAACCGCGAGCGCCTCAACGAGATGGTGATGTTCAATCCCAGAAATGCCTACCAGAACTATCCTGCCGCCGTCAATTCCTCCGGCAGGATCAAGTACACCTACATGGGCAGCCTGCTTCCCAGGATGGGCAACATCAATTACAGTACTTCCGGTGAACTGAGCCCGCTGCTCAATGATCCGGGGATGCGGACTATTGGTATCGGTACCCGGATCTTTCTCGGTGGGACTACCGGTTACGTCAGTTGGTACGGGACACAGTTCCGGACCGATGTGGAGGTTAACGAATTCGGGATCCCCGTTTCCAATGCAGCCACCCTTGCTGTGATCGGTGACGCCAGGAAAATGGACCCGTCATTTATCCGTGCTGCCTATTACGAAAGATACGGAGTCTCCATCTTTATCGGAATAGGGATTCCCATCCCCGTGCTGGACGAGGAGATGGCCCTCAGGGTGATGATCCGGAACGACCAGATCAACACGCGGATCGTGGATTATGGCGATCCGGACAAGCCGGAACTGGGACGGATCACCTATGAATCCCTCATGTCGGGCGAGATCGAGTTCAACGGGAAACGCATCAGGACCTCTTCACTGTCCAGCATTTTCAAAGCCAGGGAGATCGCATCAATCCTCAAGAAGGAGGTCGCCTCCGGCCGGTTCCTGATCTCAGAACCGGTGGAGATGTTCCCGCGGGAAAAATCGCTGAACTCACTGGAGGTACGGGAGTGACAGGCAACAGAAAGGGCAAGGAACAAAAAAGATTTACCATGCAACAGACCCGTAAGAGAATGGTGCTGCGGTTCCCGGCAGAAACAGTAAATGAACCCATCACCTACACACTGATCCGGAACTATGACGTAATGATCAACATCCTCAATGCCGATATCACCCACGGAAAGGAGGGCAACCTGTTGATCGAGATCTCCGGCGAAAAGGAGAATGTGAGTGCCGCAATGGTGTACCTGGAGAAAAAACAGGTAGATATCTCCCCGGTGGTCAAGACCATACTTTTCAACGAGCATGCCTGCATCCACTGCGGAGCATGTTCCTCGGTCTGCTTCCCGGGAGCGCTGGAGATGGATCCGGGCAGCAGGCAGCTGCAGTTCACACCTGAGAAATGTGTCGCCTGCGAACTCTGCATACGGGCTTGCCCGTTGCAGCTGTTTGAGCTCAATTTCGGTGTCAACTGAACTTCAGAGGGGTGCGGGAGATATACCGTTCCAGGCTTTACCGGGGGACCATGAACCGGGACCGGTTCAGGTTCTTCGCATCTTCACACCATGAATCGGACATTCTGACGGGGGTTCCGCACCGGTCGTACCATCCGGAGATGGAAGCGGTGGTCCGTGAAGAACTCTTTCGATTGCGCACGCTGCTGGAAAACCATGCCTCCGTCCATCCCCATTTCCTGGATTCCCATGAGCCTCTTGAAATTTTGGAGGGGTTCTCCGAAGAGCTCCGGATCATGTATAACTGTGCAAAGGAGACTGCGACGGGACCCATGAGCTCGGTGGCCGGCCTTTTTGCCGAACAGGTAGGGAAAAGGCTGGAGGTACAATACCGGCCGGCAGAGGTGGTGGTGGAGAACGGAGGAGATCTGTACATCCGTAACAATGCCGACCTGGTTTCAGTGATCCATGCGGGCCGATCCCCGCTTTCCGACAGGATCGGTTTCCTGGTCCCGGCTGGTGTCAGGGGCATCTGCACCTCCTCAGGGACCATGGGTCACTCTTACAGTTACGGAAAAGCCGATGCGGTTACCGTGATCGCAGCAAGCACACCCCTTGCCGATGCCTGGGCAACGGCACTGTGCAACCGGGTCTCAACGGCCGCGGATATCGAACCTTTACTGGATGATGTTTCGGGGTTCCCCTCGATAATGGGATGCGCGGTGATTGTCGGCGACAGGATCGGCATCAGGGGGGAATTTGAAGTAAAACTCTTATATTAG
>Ga0180432_10010217_pt1 | contig 11292 bp, 14 predicted proteins | sample SS_ome_10_FD_132414 | JGI IMG/M metagenome (GOLD analysis project Ga0180432, IMG submission 132414) | Hypersaline lake sediment archaeal communities from the Salton Sea, California, USA - SS_1_MS_2 metaG | ecosystem: Environmental > Aquatic > Non-marine Saline and Alkaline > Hypersaline >... | reverse complement strand
GCGGACATGCTGGCCCGCTGGGACATGCTGTTGGAGATGGGCCATCAGGTCTATGGCATCGCCGTCAACGACCACTACGGGCCGCATCTCGACATCGGCGCCCACCCGCACCGGGACAGCGGCCGGACGCTCATCGTCGCGCCCACGTCGAGCCTGGCAGACGTGCGGACAGCGTTCGAGGCGGGGGCGTTTCTGGCGGCCAAAGACCTCGGATCGCTGCCGGTCATTTCGGACATCAGCATCACCGGGACGAGTATCACGATCGCCCAGACCGGCGGGACGGTGCACTGGATCAGCAACGGCGCGGACAAGGCCACGGGCGATACGTTCGACACTGCCACGCTCGCAGCTGACGAGGAATACGTCCGCGCTGAGGTGCACAGCGCCGGAACGGACCGGCTCTACACGCAGCCGTTCTGGCTACGGCCCGCACCGGTGCGACACACGGGCACGCTCGGCGGCGGCATCCACCTCGTGCCGCACGCGACTGTACCAGGTCCAGGCTGGTCGATTCCGCACAAGTAGTAGCGCCCGTGGGCCAGCTGCGCGGGCCCCGTTCAGGATGGGCCCATGACAGTCAAAGCCACTCGCTTTCAATTAGTTCCCCTACCGGACGTGGTGCGGAAGCTGCGCGACATGGCCGACCGTGCAGAGCGCGGAGAGGTGAGGTCGTTCGCGCTGTGCGGTGAAGGCCAGGGGGACGGAGAGCGCACGACGTGGAGCGTATACGACCTCGGCGACGGCGACGTGGCGCACCTCATCTGCTCGCTCGAGCGACTGAAGCTGCGCCTCCTGGACGAAGGAACCGACTGACTACCCGGCGTGCCAGCGCGCCGTGAAGCGCTCGCCACGGCGAACTGCCCAAGGAGCTCCAACGCGAACACACTGGGGCGGCAGCCGATAGAGCGCACGCTGGCCACATAGCAGGGAGGTCCGGCGACCAACCGAGACTCATGATCTCGGCCCCACCGGGTTCGACCCCCGGTCCTGCAACCGCGGTCCGGCCGAGGAGCCATGCCGCTCGCGCCACAGCCTAACGTCAGTGTGCGCGTGACGGGTCGGTTCCACTGACGTCGACCGCACTCCCTTCCCCGGCAATCGGGCCGGGCCATCACAACACGGAGGCCGCAGTGCCTGACGAGTTGCAGGGCAACGGTGCGCCCGAAGCACCGCAGGGCAACGGGGCCCAGAACCCGCAGGGCGACAGCAACGACGACGCCCCGAAGTACGTCACCAAGGAAGAGCTCGTACAGGTCGTGAACCAGCTGTTCACGTCGCGCGACAAGGCCAAGGACAAGCAACGGGCCAAACGCGACGAGGCATTGGTCAACACCATTATCGAGCGACTCCAACCCAAGCCCAACGACGACGACGGCGACGAGGACGACGGCGACGACGATTCGCCGACCCCGCCAGCGGCGGGTAGCGGCAAGCCGACCAAGCCGACGACGCCAGCCGAGTCACCGGACCCGTTGGCCGCGATGAAGGCGCAGTGGGCCAAGGACCAGCGCAAGGCCGAAAAGCGCCTGCGCGAGCTCGAGGCCAAGACCGCGAAAGCGGAGCAAGAAGCCGCGGCGGCAAAGAAGCGCGAACGAGACGCGTCGCTACAGACGGCCGTCACGGATCGCCTGAGTGCTCTCGGTATCGAGGGGCGACGCGCCAAGATGGCGTTCGGCCACCTCGCCAAGGTCGAGGGCCGAATCTACTTCGACGAGGACGACGAGATCGTCTTCCGTGATGAGCACGGCGCCGAAGTGCCACTCGCTGACGGGCTGAGCGAGTGGGCGAAGAGCGAGGACGCCGAGCTGTTCATGGCGCCCACCGGCGCCCGCGGCAGCGGCGACCGCCCGCGCGGCAAACCGCCGTCCACCACCAAGGACCCGCGTGAGAAGGCTCGCGAAACCATCGCGCGCCACCTCATCGGGTAGCCACCACCGCCCTGTCGCTCTCCCTGAGCAGGGCCAGCACAAGGAGCCACCGAAATGGCCGGATTGGAAGTTCTTTCCGATGTCACCAGCGCCCTGTCGACCGAGTTCGACGAGCGCGTGTTCAAGCAGATGAACCGCAAGTCGGTTCTGCTCTCCCTGCTCACCAAGAAGCCCGGCAAGGGCAACGCGTGCGCCTGGGACGTCGTGTTCAGCGACGCCTCGGCCGACACCTACACCGAGGGCGCGGACGTCACGACCGCGACCGACACCGACCAGGATCTCAAGATCCCCGCGTCGATCTCCTGGGGCTGGTATCGGTCCAACTTCGGCGTGTCCGGGCTCGCCAAGGCCGTGGCTGCCAACAGCCCCCTGAGCCCCGATTACGTCACCGACCTGATCGCCGGCGATCTGCTCGGCTCCGCCAGCAAGCTGGCGAGCGTCATCAACGGCAAGCTGTACGACGGCACCGGCGCGGGCCACATCATCGGTCTCGACAGCGCCCTGGCGGCCACCGGCACCTACGCCAACATCGCCAAGGGCTCCTATGCGGAGTGGGCCGGCAACGTGCTGGCCAACGGCGGGATCTCCCGCAACCTCACCAAGGACCTGATGGATCAGATGGAGTCGACCATCTACACGGACGCGGGCGAAAGTCCCTCCGTGATCGTCACGACCCCGGCCATCTGCCGGAAGTACGAGCAGCTGTTCGACTCCGTGACCCGCATGGCCCTGCCGAGCGGCGACATGTCCCCGGCGCGCGCCAACCTCGGGATGGTGCCGGACAACATGACCGGCTTCTCGGGCTACACCTACAAGGGGATCCCGGTCTTCCGCGACAAGGACGCGACCAGCGGCCACATGTACATGCTCAACCTCGAGTACCTCGAGCTGTGCAGCCTGCCGCCGCCCATGGCGGATGACACCGGCGTGGCCAGCCGCCGCGAGGAGCTGAGCGACGAGCAGGGCCGCCGCGTGGGCCTCGAGGTCCACTACCAGACGCTCGCCAAGACCGGCGACTCCGACCGGTTCTCGCTCGTCGTCTACCCGCAGCTCAAGAACATGAAGGTCTGCGCGCACGGGCTGATCGACGACATCAGCGAGAGCTGATCCATGGGGCTCGCCCGTGGTGGCGGCGGCGTAACAGCCCCCGTTCCGTGAGGAGCGGGGGCCGCCCCGTGCCACCGCAGCGCCCTCTCACCATACGTTCACAGGAGAAGCCCCCATGGCCCTTCAGATCCCCAAGACCGATCGCGCGGCAGCCTACGCGGCCGTCGCCGCACTCAACGAGAAGCGGGTCGCCACTGGCGAGCTGCCGTTCTACATCGAGGCCGTCGAGGCGACGTACACCAACGCCGACCTGACGACCTCCGGCACGAGCCAGACCGACGACCACGGTGATGCTCTCAGCGCGGCCGACATCGTGCTCGGCTACGAGTACGAACTCGCCGACGCCTTCGACTCCCCGGGCGCAGGCTCGCTGGATGTCAAGCTCGGCTTCGCGTCCGGCGTGGCCGGAGCGGAGGCGACCGCCGTCAACCAGGCCACCGTGGTCAAGTGCCCGGTGTTCGCCTGGTTCCAGAACCCGATCGCCAAGGAGGTGATCAGCATCGTGGCGAACGTCGCGATGGCCAACGGCGCGCAGATCATCGCGGCGCAGCCCGACTACCCGCGCACCCTCCAGGTGGACATCACGGACGGCGACTCCTCGGTGAGCGCCGGCACGCTCGACATCGTGGGCGTGGGGGCTGGTGGCGAGGCCCTGAGCGAGTCCGTGGACCTCACGGGCGGCACGGCCGTCAAGGACACCACCTACGCGTACGCGACCGTCACGAGCGCCACCATCGCCGGCCTGGTCGGTGCGACCGGCGCCGACCTGATCGGCGTGGGTGTGGGCGACGGCCTCGGCCTGCCGGTGCCGGACGGTGGCTCGAACCTGTCGATCGCCAAGACGGTGGTCGACGACGCCGACGAGACCGTGGCCGGCGTGGACACCACGGCCAACGCCGTCACCCCGACCACCGTGCCGAACGCCACGCACGACTACATGTTCTTCGGCACGTACGACTACAGCCACAACCACACCCAGAACGCGCACAGCCACTCCGACACCGTCGGTGCCATGTGTGCGGCGTTCGACGCCTACACGGCGAGCGCCAACGAGGGCATCGGCCCCTGTATGGGCAGCCCGGGACCGCGTGTCGTCGGCGCACCGCCGGCCAACCAGCTCAAGGTGACGTGGACGTCGACCACCGACGACCTCGACACCTTCACCAACGGCGAGCTGACCATCCGGGCATTCGTGGCCAAGCCGGTCGTGCACTACGACGCCCAGGCCGTCATCGCCACCGGCGACGTGTGGAGCCCCGACCAGACGGCGCTCGCCGTCACGGTCTCGGACGCCGCCGTGACGCTCGCAACCGTGCTGTCGCTCATCGAGAACGCCGGAGGACTGCGGGACATCTGGACCCGTCACATCGCCAACACGACCGCCCACAAGGCGGCCGACACCACCAACGCTCTGACGAGCGCGACGGCGACGGACCAGGCAACCGCCAACACGTTCCTCAACGAGCTGCAGGGCGACATCAACGCGCACATGATCGACACGACCTACCACGTGCGCGGCGACGCCAACCAGGACGGCACCACCATCGCGTCCGACCTGGCCAGCAGCATCACGCTCGGCAACGCCCTCAAGGCGGTCATCAACGCGCACATCCTGCGCGCCGCCCCCGGCACGTCGATCGATCTGGTCGCTGCGTAGCAGCAGCGTGGCCAGAGCGCTCCGGGGTCACCAGGTGGCGTGACCCCGGGCAGCGCGCAACTTCACCAGCCGCCGCACAGGACAGGTGCATTCCATGCGCATGCTCTACCCCAGAACCGAGGGCAAGCCACGCGGGCTCAACCGTTGGCGCAACGCCGGCAACAAGACGATCCGCATCCCGGTGCACGGCAACAACTGCCTGGACCACATCCGCGAGCTCGAGCCCGGCGACACGATGGAGCTGGACGCCGGCTACACGGAGGCGTCGATCAAGGCGCTGTGCTCTGCGCTGGAGCTGGTCGAGGCCGACGCGGTGTCGGGCGCAACCCTGGAGGCGCAACGTCCGCTGCCGCCAGAGCTATCGCCGGAGGAGTCGAAGGCGGAGAAGTCGAGCGACGACGGGGCCGCCATGATGGCGGGCTTCGTCAGCATGCTGAAGGCGGCCGCGGCGCCCAAGGAACCGAAGCCGGCGCCAGAGCCCGAACCGGAGCAAGCAGCGTGGGAGGCGCCAGAGGTGCCCGCGCCTGTGACAGAGGCCGTGGAGCCGGCCGACGAGCCCGTCGCCGACGCGGTGCCAGAACCGGTCGCGGTCGAGGCGCAAGCGGAGCTGAGCGAGCCGTCCACCGACGACGCCGACAAGCCGTCGCCGTTCCGGTCCAGCCGGCGCTCGCGCAAGAGCCGGCGCAGCACCCGCTGAGGTACGGCATGGCGTTCACCGAGGCGGAGCGGGTGCAGATTCGCCGGTACATGGGCGCGTCCGCCCCGTACCAGCAGTACGTGCCCGCCCTGGAGAGCGCCATCACGTCCGTGCAGTCCGAGGCCGACGGTGGGGCGATGCCCGACAGCTCGACCGAGGACTACATCCGAGACACGGTGCTGGACAAGCTGGCCGACATCGAGACCCAGCTGGAGGCCCTTTGGGTCAGGGCTGGGGCCATGGAGGCCGACAAGGTCAAGTCCGACGCGGAGCGTGGACGTGTCGGACTGTACCGTGAGGGCCGCCGCTTCGTCGGCTACCTGGCGAACGCGCTCGGCCGGGCCGTTCCGTATGCGGATGTCTTCTCGCCCGGGCCACCGCGCGGCGAAGGCCTGCGCTGGTACCGATGACCTTCCGCACGTCGTTTCAGTCCGCCCACGACGCCCTGCAGGGCATCGCTGGACCCGACGGACTCGATGTGCGGACCAACCGCGTCTACGTGGTGGTCCGAACCTTCACGAGCCTGCATGGCGTCGGTACACCCAGCGAGGCGTCGACGGAGCTCACGCCGCGCCCCCACGTGCTCGAGCGGAAGATGGGCCGCGAGCTCGTCGTAACGGCTGTGTCGGCCGACCTGCCGGTCAGCACCCTGAACCCCACCCTCACGGGCCTGCAGGAGCTTCGGTACCGCGTCACCGGCCCCAACGCTGGCGACTACGCGCTAGCCGACATCTCGGTAGCGGGGCCCTTCGCCCGCACACTGCTACTGCACCGCATCGAGCGCGCACAGCCACAGCCTACCGGTTGACCCATGAGCACCAGCAGCACGACCGTCGGCGGCCGCGCCATTCCGGTCGAGGCCGGTGCGGCTGATTCGTCGTTCGACGATCCAATCATCCTCGGGCTGCTGTCGTACCTGGCGCATTGGCTCAACTACGCGCTCAACCCACAGCTTGCGGTCATGACCGGCGTGCCGGACGAGGCGGTGCCGACAGGTGCCATCTACCCGTACGAGCCAGGCTCGACATTCGTCCGCAACACGTTTCCCGGCCTGTACGTTTTCGACGGCGGAGGCGAAAGCGTGGAACGCTGGACGGTGCTGCAGAGCAAGCTGAGCCGTGAGATCCATGCGGTCTACATCTTCGGCGAACGCCAGGTGCCACTTGGCCTGCCGCCAACCCATGGTGTGATCCCGCGCGTCGGCGCCACGTTCGCCGTCGCGGCACAGCACGACAAGCACGACAGCTGGACGTACGGCAGCACGGTCCCGGCCGGCTCGTCTCTGTCGACCGTCCTCGGCCTGGAGTCTTGGGAGTACCTGGGCGGCCAATCCGGCATGCTGTGGCCTGTGCCGAGTGGCCAGGCGCCGCTGCGGCCCAACATGTCCGGCCGGGCGACAGACGGCACCGCCAAGCTTGGATACCCGTCGTTCTTCGGGCGCTTCCGCGTCACAGAGCTGATCGGCGTCCGGACCCTGACCGAGGCTGACCTGCTGCAGGACGTGCCGGTCACGATCCACCACGGCCCGGGCGAGGGCACCGAGGTGTTGGACCGGACCTTCGGATCGCGCGACGGAAGCGAGGAGCTGTGAAGGCCCAAACGCCGTTCGACATCGTGCAGCAGTGGAGCCAGCTGCTGTTCGGCATCAAGTGCTACCACGATTGCGACGTGCGCCAACTGGGCGACGACTTCGTCATTGCAACGTCTGGTCCATGGAGCCCCAACTGATGCAGAGCAACCTATGGTGGACGATCGCGCTGGTGCTCGGCTGGACCTACGTGGACCAGATGTGTCGGCACGAGAGCCGCGACCCGGACGGGCGCTGCTCCATCTGCCGACGTGAGGTGGACTGATGGCGCTCGAGCGGCGCGCGGCCCGCATCTTCCCGACGCTGGCTACCCTCAAGGCCTCGGCGGGCGAGCGACTGTCGAACCACTACGCGATCCCGCTCGACCAGCCGTTCCTCTACCGCTGGGTGCCCGACGACACCACGACGGCCGACGATGTCAACGTCCTGGCCGCCACGGGCGGCTACCCCGGCCGATGGCACCGTGTGCGTCCCAGCATCGACGGCACGGACCTGACCGACGCTGACGCCAGCATTGGCGTCGGCGGCAACCTGCGCCGGACGCTGCCGGACAGCACCTTGACGGCCAACCGCACGATCACGCTCGCGACCACCAACGCAGCGGACGGCGACGTGCTGACCATCGTGCGCCTCGATGCCGAGGCCTACACCCTGCAGATCGACAACGGCGGCGCCGGCGGTGGGACGCTGTGCACGCTCGCCGCGTCGCAACGCTGGGAAGTCAACTTCCTCTTCGACGGTACGGACTGGAGCCTCATCGGAGGCGGCCAGCTTCCGTCGTAGCACCACACCCCTAGCCGGCGCGCCCCTACCGGCAGCCGGCTCCAACCTAGCGGGCCGCGCTGACGCGCGTGGTGCCGCGCAAACGGACGGAGGACGCCCTATGGCGCGCTTCTATCTCTGCCGAGCACGCCGAGGCGTTCTCGTCGGTCATCCCGATCAAACCCTCGGGCAGCGCCGGTTCATCGACCAGGTGCGCATCGCGGCGGACCAGCTTCCTCGGCCGGCGCACAAGCCCATCTCGGAGCTGGGCACATACGGCTCCTCGCCGTACAGCCTGCGCGACCTGTACCGCCCCGGCGGCGGCCAGGTGGTCGAAGACCATCCCGTCATCCACAAGGCCGCGGCCAAGGGCAAGCTGACGCTCGAGGGTCCCGTCATCGCCGACACGATCGCCGAGGCGGTGCAGCAGCTCAAGCCCGAGACCGTCAAGAGCCGCGACCTGTCGACGGCCGAACAAGAGGCCGAGCAGGCGCGCAAGGCGGCCGCAGAGGCGGCCGAGCAGGCCGCCAAGGCTGCTGCCGAGGCCGCCAAGGCGCAGGCGAAGGCCGAGGCTCTCACGGCTCACGCGGCAGCCGACGGCGCGGCCCGAGAAGCCTCCGCCGCGGCCGAAGAGGCCACCAAGGGGACGAAGCTGGCCAAGGCCAAGACCTCTCCCAAGAAGACGATGCCCCAAGCCGGGCCCAGCGACGGAGGTAGCAAGTGAGCCTCCCCGGAATCGACCCCAACAACCCCCGCCCCGGAACCAAGCGCCAGTTCATCTACGGCGCCGGTCCATCGTCCGGCGCGACGCCGAAGGACAAGGTGCTGATCTTCGGCAACAAGACGTCGAGCGGGTCCATGTCGACCGACGTGGTCACGGGTCCCATCGAGGACGACAACGACGCCATCGCCAAGGCTGGCGCTCGCTCGGAGCTGTACTGGGGCTACAAGTGCTTCCAGCTCGTGCCGCAGGAAGCCGAAGTCTACCTGGTCGCCGTGCCGGAGAGCGGTGGCACCGCCGCGCTCGTCGAGTTCACCGTGTCGGGCGTTTCGGACGCCAACAGCGTGGCGAAGTTCCACTGCCACGGCGAGACGTTCCAGGCCACGATCCCGAACGGCGCAACCCAGACCGAAACGGCCGACGCCATTGCCGCAGCGTTCGCGGCCGGCGCCGAAGGGCGTCTGCAGGTCACGGCCGTTGCCGCCATCGACGGCGCCGGACCGGACTACAAGGTCACGGTCACGGCCGCCCAGAAGGGCCCGCGCGGGAACTTCATCATCGGCGCGACGGCCACCACTGGGCTGCGGGTCGAAGTGATCGGAACCAACACGCAAACGGTCGTCAAGAAGGTGGCCGCGTACGTGGCTGGCGCGACCGACGACGACTTCGGCGACGCGATCGCGGCGGCTGCCAACAAGGAGTACTACTACCAAATCAGCCCTGCGCACCTCACGGCGAGCTACTCGTCCGTCACCTCCACCGACGGTCAGATCGGGGAGCACGTGGCGATGATGCGGACGCAGAACGGGCCGAAGTACGGCAAGGACCAAGAGGTCCACTTCGCCTCTGCTGCCGACCTGTCCGACACCATCGGGGCGACGACCGACACCGACTGCAACAGCGCGTACGCGTTCATGTGGTGGCAGGAGAACAGCGACTGGTCGCCCATGATGCTGGCCGCTCACCACTGCGCGATCGTTCGCCAGCAACAGGTGGCGCAGCCGTCGGCCAACATCAACCGGTGGCGCGCTTCGGACTCCAAGACCTACGCGGTGCCGAAGCACTACAACCTGGCGGACATCCCCACCGACGCGGAGATCACCTCGGCGCTCAACAACGGCATCTGCCCGATCGTCACCGAGGGCGACACGGCGATCATCGAGCGGCACATCACCACGCGCTCGCTCAACGACCTGGGGAACAACGACTACCGGGTCCGCGAGGGACACATCCCACGGTGCATGCGGTTCGCGTGGTGGACGGCGGCCGACTTCTGGGAGAACGAGAAGCAGCCGCTCGTGGACGACGATCCAGGCGATGGCGAGATGCCCTCGGCCGGCACGTCGACGCCGCGGCAGCTCAGGGGGATCTGGAAGCGAACCATCAAGGCGCTGTGCGCCGACAAGCCGCTCGGCAAATACAACATGCCGATCCTCAAGAAGAGCGCGCAGCAGTCGATGATCGACCGCATCGCAGCCCGCAAGGCTGGCCCAGGCTATCTCGCCTGCGAGGTCTACCTCGAGGCCGCCGAGCACAACATCAAGCTCGAGCAGAAGGTCACCGAAACGGGCGGGGCCTACTAGGTCGGCCCTTCACCTGACAACGGCGGCGCTCCCCCCGACGGAGCGCCGCCACCAACCCGCGGCTGACTCGAGCGGCGCGACGCGCGCGCTGCCCTCAGCCGAAGCGGAGGCAGACCAATGGGTCTCTACACCAACTACCTGGTGTGGGTCGAGGGCGTGCTGATGTTCCAGAATCAGCAGTGCGAAGTCGACATGCCGGACAACGACGGCAAGGTCGACACCGTGCCGGGCGGCCGCCAGGGCCCCGCGCCAGGCGCAGACGTCACGACCATCACCCTCACGAACGCGCGCCCCAAGGCCGGTGCGGACTACGACTTCGCGCTTGCGAAGCGCAACCGCGCGGAGATCGGAGTCGAGGTGCAGCAGCAAGGGCAGACCGAGGTGCTGGACGGCACCTTCATCTGCGTCTCGTACAAGGGCGACAGCAGCTCCGGGGCGGGCGTGATCGAAAGCGTCGTACTGGAGTCCGTCGGATCGCCGGCGCCCATTTTCGAGTAGCGGTGCGACCGTGCTCGGGGCGATCGTTGGGCCGCCGGCCGACCTGACCGACGCTCAACTGTTCCGTCTTCTCCTCCAGACGCCCCGCGCCATTGCCCCCCTCGATTTCGAGTTGCGGGGCGCGCGCGGGGCATTTTTTGTGCGCGCCATACGACGGCTCGACGTCAACCGCATCAACGACGCCTGCGAGGCGGAACGGCCAGCCGTGCGCGGCTGGTTGGTCCGCAGAGAACTCGTCGCGCTGACGCTCTGTGACCGCCACGGAACGCCATCGGTGCGTGATTCACGCGAACTCGGGGCACTCGACCATGACGAGCTGCAGGGGCTGACGACCGCCGTGCAGCAGCAGCTGCAACGCATCAGCCCACTGTACGGACACAGCCTTGTGGACGCTTGGGAACGGCGGCTAGAGGACGGCGCGGGCGCCCAAGAGAACCGCGGCGCGGCCGACGTGCTTGGCTCCTGCTGCGAGATGGCGGGGCGGCTGTTCGTGCCGCGCCCCGATCGCTACTTCGACGTTCCCATCAGGGAGCTGACCGACGGCCAGTGGATGGCCTACTGGGCCGCCAACAACCACGTGACCGCCCAGCTGCCCGCACGGTGACCCATGAGCGTAGTACCCAGCGAAGCCCTGCAGGACGAGGAACGAAGCCCGTTTCAGCTGGCAGTAGAGTCCAGGGAGCAGTGGAGCACCGAGGTCGACCTGTCGCACCTTGGCCTCGTGGGACACGATCAGCGCGAGCTTGCCAAG
>Ga0180432_10010216_pt1 | contig 11292 bp, 4 predicted proteins | sample SS_ome_10_FD_132414 | JGI IMG/M metagenome (GOLD analysis project Ga0180432, IMG submission 132414) | Hypersaline lake sediment archaeal communities from the Salton Sea, California, USA - SS_1_MS_2 metaG | ecosystem: Environmental > Aquatic > Non-marine Saline and Alkaline > Hypersaline >... | reverse complement strand
TCATCATGCCCGAGGTCGACGGCGTGGAGGTGCTCGACCACGTCAAGGCCGAGCACCCCGACACCTCCGTGATCATCATGACCGGGCGGTCCTCGGTGCGACAGGCCGTCGAGCTCATCCGCCGCGGCGCCGACGACTACTTCAAGAGGCCCTTCGACATCGACGAGATGCTCCACGTGATCCGCAAGTCGCTCGACCACCGCCGCAGCCGCCGCGAAGCCCCGCCGCCCGCCGCCGCCGCGGCCGCGGCGGCGCCCGAGGTAGCCATCGCCTTCCCCAACATCATCGGCCATGCCACCGTCATGCTCCCCATCTTCGAGATGATTGGCAAGGTGGCCGACACCAACTCCACCGTGCTCATCCAGGGCCAGAGCGGCACCGGCAAGGAGCTGGTGGCCCAGGCCATCCACCGCAACAGCTCGCGCAACAGCAAGCCCTTCATCCCCGTCCACTGCGGCGCCATCCCCGAGAGCCTGCTGGAGAGCGAGCTGTTCGGCCACGAGAAAGGCTCGTTCACCGGCGCCATCGCCCGCAAGGAAGGGGTGTTCAAGCTCGCCGACGGCGGCACCCTCTTCCTCGACGAAGTCAGCGAGATGAGCGTCCCGCTCCAGGTCAAGCTCCTGCGAGTGCTCGAGACAGGCAGCTTCCGCCGCGTCGGCGGCCAGGTGGAGGACCTCCACGTCGACGTGCGGGTGGTCGCCGCCACCAACCGCGAGCTGCGCGAGCTGGTGGACAAGAACCTCTTCCGTCAGGACCTCTACTACCGCCTCAACGTATTCCCCATCGTGCTCCCGCCGCTGCGCGACCGCCACGGCGACGTCCCTGCCCTCGTCGACCACTTCTGCGACAAGCTGCGGCGCAGAGGCAGCCAGGTGGGCCCTGTGACCGCCGAAGCCCTCGGCCTGCTCGAGGCCTACGACTGGCCGGGCAACGTGCGAGAGCTGGTCAACGTGATCGAGCGTGCCGTCATCCTCAGCAGCGGCGAGGAGATAGGGTGCGAGCACCTGCCCCTCGAGCTGCGCCCCGCCGCCCGCCACGCGGCCCCCGCGCCGGCCTCCACCGAGCTGACCTTCCGCGAGGCCAAGAGCGAATTCGAGAAACACTACCTCGAGGCCGCGCTCGGCAAGCACGCCGGCAGCGTGGCCAACGCCGCGGAGGCCGCGGGCATGTCCCGCGCCCACTTCTACGAGCTCATCAAGAAATACAAGATCGACCTGGCGCGGTTCTCCAAGCGCTAGCCGCCCCCGACCGCCCTATCCACCCCATCCACTGCGGAGCCGGCATCCGACGCAATTCGCGGCAAAAGGCTGGGAACCACGCCCTGCCCCGCGTCCGCCCCATCCGACGAGCTGGGGCGTCCCGGGCCCTGGAGCCCGCCGCGGCGGTCAGTGATTCCGGACAGGCGTCCAGAATGCACGAAAAAACACATCGCCAGGTTTCGCATAGGGATACGTCGACGGGGCGCCGGGCATGTTGACGATCACTTACATCGGCCTGCCCCATGTTGACGAACGGCATCATGGCCCCTGCACGCCTTCATGCCCGAAGCATAGACCCCGCCGACACTTGTGGCCCGGAGAGCAGAAACCGCCCGCCGCATCACCCTTCTGGCACCGGATTTGCAGGTTCACCCCACCGCAGTTGCTGTCCGGTTGTTCACAACGCCTTGACCTCACGCGCATCCCCGCACGCTGGCCAGGAGGGCAAATGAGCTCTGAGGCTAGCCGCACCGGCTACGGCTCCGACGCGGTAAGCTACCCTCGCTCGGGCTCCACGGAGCCGGGGCGCGCAGGGTGGCCCGCCATCGAGCGGCGGGTGCTGCTGAGCAAGCTCCAGGCCCTGGAGGACCGCGCCCGGCGGCTCGACTACCTCGAGACCCGCCTGCGCGACCTCAATTGCGAGGTCCAGAGGCTCAGCCGCCTGGCCGACGCCACCCACACCTTCCACGCCGCCGACGACACCAACCAGCTCCTGGAGGCCGCGCTGGGCAAGTGCGCGGAGCTGCTGTCGGCCCGCGCCGCCTCGGTGTGCCTGCGCGACGGCGAGGAGCTGGTGGTGGCCAAGGCCTGCGGGCCGCTGCACGCCTCGGTCGAGGGCACGCGCTCGCCCGTGGGCCAGGGGGTGGCAGGCTACGTGGCCGCGCGGTGCGAGCCGGTGCACGTGGCGGACGTGGAGCGCGACGGCCGCTTCCCCCCCCGCGGCGGCGGGCGGTATGCCACCGGCTCGTTCATCTCGGCGCCCGTGCTCAACGGCGACGGGGCGCTCGGGGTGCTCAACGTGGCCGACCGCAACGACGGGCAGCCCTTCACCGAGGGCGACCTGCGAACCGCTCTGCGCCTGGCGCAGGACCTCGCGACCGCGCTCGAGCGGACGCGGCGGCTCGAGGCCACCCAGGACCGCCACCAGCAGTTCGTCTCCAAGCTCACCCACGAGCTCCGCAACCCCCTCGACGGCGTCCTGCGATTCATCAACCTCACGCTGGCCGACGCGCACCCCGAGGAGCGCCGCCGGCGCTACCTGATGGCGAGCAAGCAGGGCATCGAGCGGCTCACGGGGATCGTGAACTCGCTGTCAAACTCGTGCCGGTACGCCCGCGCCTCGGACGAGCCGGCGCTGGTGGGCGAGCTGCTCCACCAGGCGGTGCAGCTCCAGGAAGGCAAGGCCGAGCGTCGAGGCATCGGGGTGCGGCTGGAGATCGAGCCGGACCTGCCGCCGGTCCACGGCGGCGGCTCCCTCTTCCAGGTGTTCACCAACCTCATCTCCAACGCCTACGACGCGATGGGGGACCGTGGCGGGATGCTCACCGTGGGATGCTGCCGCGACAACGGCGCGGTGGTGGTGCGCATCGCCGACACCGGGGAGGGGATGCCCCCCGACGTGCTCGAGCGGATCTTCACCCCATTCTTCTCCACCAAGGAGCCAGGCAAGGGAATGGGGTTGGGTCTTGCCGTGTGCCGCGAGATCATCGGTCGTCTTCGCGGCGAGATCAACGTGTCGAGCGAACCAGGCAGCGGCACGGAGTTCACCATCTCCGTGCCGTACGCGACCACGCAAGGAGCCGCAAGGCCCTAGGAGCGTCGGGGGCCTGCGGCCCGCGGCCCTCTCGGTCGTTCTTCGTATACCTCAGCGCACGGCCGCGGCGCGCCCGCGCCGCCGCCGCGGAAGGGACCAGGCACCATGTCCGAAGGCAACATCCTCGTCGTCGACGACGACTTCCTCATCCGCGAATCCCTCTCCGAGCTGCTCAACCTCGAGAGCTACGACGTGGACAGCGCGCCGGGCGGGCCCGAGGCCATGCAGAAGCTCGCCGCACACACCTACGACGTGGTGTTCACCGACATCAACATGCCCGAGGTCACCGGCTTCGACCTCCTGCGCGAAGTCAACCTCAAGTACCCCGAGACCCAGGTGGTGCTCATCACCGGCTTCGGCGAGATCCAGACGGCCGTGCAGGCCATCAAGCAAGGCGCCTACGACTACGTGCAGAAGCCGCTGGTCGACGACAACATCAAGATGATCGTCCGCCGGGTCATGGAGCAGAAGCGGCTGAGCGAGGAAAACCGCTACCTCCGCCAGCGCCTGGGGATGCGGCCCAAGTTCGCCAACTTCGTGGGCCAGGACCACAAGATCAAGAAGGTATTCGAGATCATCGAGGCCATCGCCGACACCAAGACCACGGTGATGATCACCGGCGAGAGCGGCACCGGCAAGACCCTGATCGCACGGGCCATCCACTACAACTCCTCCCGACGCAACGGCCCGTTCGTGGAGGTCAGCTGCGGCGCCCTGCCGGAGAACCTGCTGGAGAGCGAGCTGTTCGGCCACGTCGAAGGCTCGTTCACGGGGGCCACCAGCGACAAGATCGGCAAGTTCGAGCTCGCCCACGGCGGCACCATCTTCCTCGACGAGATCAACACCGCCAGCCAGGGCCTCCAGGTCAAGCTCCTGCGGGCCATCCAGGAACGCGAGTTCGAGCGCGTGGGCGGCACGGAGACCATCACCCTCGACGTGCGCTTCATCCTCGCCACCAACTTCGACCTGCGCGAGCAGGTCGAGGAAGGCACGTTCCGCAAGGACCTCTTCTACCGCGTCAACGTGGTGCCCATCCACATGCCGCCGCTGCGGGAGCGGGTGGGCGACATCCCCCTGCTGGCGGAGCACTTCCTGCGCCTCTACGCCAAGCAGAACGGCCGGGAGACCGGCGAGATCGGCCTGTCGCCCGAGGCCGTGGTACGCCTGAAGCAGTACGCATGGCCCGGCAACGTCCGCGAGCTGGAGAACGCCATCGAGACGGCCGTGGTGCTGTGCCGGGGCGACGAGATCACCCCCGAGGACCTGCCGGGCAGCGTCACGAGCACCGCCGAGCGGCAGCGCCTGCCGCTCAAGGAGGCGCTCATCCACGCCGAACGCGAGATCATCGAGAACGCCCTGAAGCTCAACGGCTGGCGACGGCAGCCGACGGCAGCCATGCTCGAGATCGACCGCACCACCCTCTTCAAGAAGATGCGCCTCCACAACCTGCTGCGCGACGAGGCCAAGGCAGGCGTGGAGACAGAATGAGGCCGCCCGCGCGACCCCCCGCCGCTGGCGCGACGGCGTCGCGGGCATTCGCTCGTCCCTCACCCCACGGGGGCACATGGTGGACCCAAGCATTCCCCGCTCCGCAGAGTCGCCCATCCGAGAGCACCCCACACCGAGCCGCCCGAAAGGCGGGCCACAGAGGAGACCTGTGATGGAACACCGCGTCCGGCTCACCGGCCTGGCCGCTCTCGCCGCGGTCGCTGCCAGCCTACTCGCCCCTGCAGGGGCGGCCGGCGGCCAAGCCGCCGAGGACCCCGCCCTGCGTCGCGGCCGCATCTACTTCAACACCGGCAAGTACACCAAGGCCATCGGCGAGCTGCGCACGGCCCTGCGCCGCAACAACCGCAACCCCGAGGCCCACCTGTGGATCGGCAAGGCCTACGCGCGCACCTCCGAGTTCGACAAGGCCGTCGAGCACCTCCAGCAGGCCGCCGAGCTGCAGCCCAACAACGAGGACAGCTACCGCGAGCTCGGCTCGGCCTTCCTCGAGATCGCCGGCCGCCGCAAGGCCAAGGGACAGGCCGAGGCCGCCGACGAGTTCATCCAGAAGGCCGACCAGACCGCCACCCGCCTCCTCCAGCTCAAGCCCAAGGAAAAAGAGAGCTACGAATTCCTCATGCGCCTGGCCAGGGACCGCGGCCAGCTCGACAAGTCGCTCGCCCACGCCGAGAAGGTGCTGGAGATCGACCCCAACGACATCTCCACCCACCTCGATCGCATCGACCTCCTGCTGCGCGCCAACCGCGTGAAGGAGGCCGAGCAGCGCTGCCACGAAGTGCTGAAAATCAACCCCCAGCTCCGCCGGCCCAAGCTGGTGCTCGCGCGCATCAAGCAGGCCTCGGGCGACCTCAAGGGCGCGCTGGAGACCCTCACCGCGCTCCTCGCCGAGAAGAAGACCGAGATCCAGGCTCTCCTCCACCGCGCCGAGATCTACCTCGCCATGCAGCGCTACGAGGAGGCCCTCGCCGACGCCAACGAGGCCCTCCGGCTGACCAACCGCAACCCCTACGCCAACTTCATCCGCGGCTCCGTCTACATGCGGCTCAAGAAGCTCGACGACGCCGTGCACGAGTACCAGCAGGCCGCCGCCGGCCTCCCGGGCCACCTGCCCTCCCACTTCTGGCTCGCCCGGTGCTACCTCATGAAGGAAAACCTGCGGGCCGCCATCGAAGAGCTCAACTCCGTGGTCAAGATCAACCCCAGGTTCACCCCCGCGCGCCTGGTGCTCGCCAGCGCCCACCTCCAGCAGGGCTACCCCGACGGCGCCGCCAACACCCTGCTCGACGCGCTCCACTACGACCCCAACAACGTCGAGGTCCGCCGCCTCCTGGGCGTGGCCTACCTGCACAAGGGCGAGCACGACCTCGCACTCAAGCAGTTCCAGGAAATGGTCAATCAGGACCGCGAGGCGCCCCGCGCCCACCAGATCCTCGCGGGCATCGCGCTGGCCAAGGGCGACATCGACGGCGCCGTGACCCACTGCCTGAAGGCCCTCGACGTGGAGCCCAAGAACGTCGACGTACACTTCCTGCTCGGGCTGGCCTACCTGCGGCGCAACCGCCTCGACGGGGCGAAGCGGCAGTTCGAGCGCGTGCTCGAGCTGCGCGGGCGGCACCCTGGGGCCCGGATGAACCTGGCGGCCGTGCACCTGCGCCTGCGCGAGTTCGACCTCGCCCAGGAGCAGTACCAGCGCTGCATCGAGGAGGACCCCACCCTCACCAAGCCGCGCTACAACCTCGCCCGGCTCTACATCCTCCAGCGCAAGTTCGACAAGGCCGAGACCGAGCTCAACCAGCTCCTCAAGATCGAGAGCGAGAAGGCCAAGGTCCATCTCGCCCTCGCCGAGCTCCACCGCGCCAAGGGCGAGAAAGACAAGGCCACCCAGGCCGCCAAGACCGCACTGACCATCGACCCCAAGCTCCACGCCGCCCGCATCTTCATGGCCCGGCTCCACATGGCCGACCAGAACTGGCCCGGCGCCCTCGAAGAGCTGTCCGCCGCGCTCAAGGAGGACGCCCGATACGCCCCGGCCTACGAGGCCGCCATCATCCAGGTCTACCTCGGCCGCTACGACGAGGCCGTGCGGCTCTTCGAGCAGGCCATCGGCAACGACATCCAGCGCGCCGCGTCGTTCGCAGGCGCCGCCGCCGCCCTCCAGCTCAAGGGCGACTACCGCGCCGCTCTGGCCAACGTGTCCCAGGCCGACAAGGAAAAGGGCCAGGACCCCCTCATCGCGCTCCAGAACGCCAACCTCTACCTCGCCCAGGCCGACGCCGCCAACGCCCGCACCCTGATCCGAGGGGCCCACTACGTGCCCAAGCCCATCCGCGAGGCCTACCTCGGCCTGCTCGACCACTTCGCCGGCGACAAGGCCAAGTGCAAGGCCATCGCCGACGCCCTCACCCGCGTCATCTTCTACGGCAGCCGGGGCTGGCACACCGAGGCCGAGCAAAACTGCAACCTGCTGCTCAAGCTCGCCCCCAACAACACCTTCGCCTACACCGTGCTCGCCAACACGTACCTCGCCACGGGCAAGCCCGAGAAGGAGATCGACGTCGTCCGCCGCCTCATCGACGTGGCGCCCAAGGAGCCCAAGCACCGCCGCCGCCTCGGCAGCCTCTACGTGCGCGTCGGGCGCTTCAAGGAGGCGCGCGAGCAGTTCGAGAAGGCCGTCGAGATCGCGCCCCACGACGCCGACTCCCGCCTCGCACTCGCCGCCTACTTCCTCCGCATGGCCCAGTACGACCTGGCCATCGAGCAGGCACAGGCCGTGCTCGAGGCCGACAAGAACAACGCCAAGGCCCTCGCCCTCCTCTCCCGCTGCTACCTGGCCGACCGCAAGCTCGACGAGGCCAAGGAGGCGCTCCAGCGCCTCACCAGCCTCAAGGGCGAGGCCACCCCGGGCACCCTGCCCCTGCTCCAGCTCGCCGAGCTCAACCTGCTCGAAGGCAAGATCGACAAGGCCATCGGCCTCTACAACAAGGCCATCGAGAAAGACCCCAAGAGCGTCCAGGCACGCGTCGGCCTCGGCCAGGCCCTCCGCCGCAAAGGCAAGACCGGCGAGGCCGTCGAGCAGTTCCGCAAGGTGCTGTCCATCGACTCCACCAACTCCGGCGCCCTGCTCGCCCTCGCGCAGATCTACCACGCCACCCGCCGCCTCGACCTCGCCCTCGACATCTGCCAGCGCGCCGCCAAGATCAGCCCCTCGGCCCCCCAGGTGCGATTCGAGCTCGCCGCCATCCAGCTCGACAGGGGACGCCACGACGACGCCATCGCCCAGTACAAGGACGTGCTCAAGGCCCGACCCAACGACCTGCGGGCCAGGATCGGCATCGCCGAAGCCCTCTTCCAGAGCGGCGACCACAGCGGCGCCATCCAGCACCTCACCAACCTCATGAAACAGCAGCCGCAGCCCGTCCCCCTCGCCAAGGCCGCCCTCATCCGCTTCTACAAGCGCCTCGGCGAGATCGACAAGGCCCAGGAGCAGCTCGAGACCCTCGTCCAGCTCACCCCGCGGCTGCTCGGCGCCTACGACCTGACCGTGCTCTACATCCACAAGGACAAGCTCGACGACGCCATCCGACTCATCGACGCCTCCCTCAAGCAGCAGACCAACCCCTCCCTCCTGCTCGCCAAGGGCACCGCGCTCCAGCTCAAGGGCCAGATCCCCGAAGCCATCCAGGCCTTCACCGAGGCCCGCAAAGACAACGCCGAGAACCCACGCCTGGCCTCCCTGCTCGCCAACGCACAGCTCGCCGCCGCACAACCCGCCAAAGCCATCGAGGCCATCAAGAGCGTCAAGGTGCAGCCCGACCTCCTCGACGCCTACCTCAAGCTCATCGACCGCCTCAAAAGCGGCGGCGACAAGGCACGCCTCACCGCCAACGCCCTCAACCAGGCCGCCCTCTACGCCGACAGCAACTGGCTCACCCTCGCCCGCGAGCGCTACCAGAAACTCCTCAACGACCTCCCCGGCAACCTCGCCATCCTCCACCTGCTCGCCGACACCTACGAACGCCTGCGCGACCGCCCCAACGCCATGGCCACCTACCAGCGCATGCTCGAAGGCCGACCCGCCTACGAGCCCGCACTCCGCAACCTCGCGCGCCACCACCTCGCCAGCGACGAGCCCGCCAAGGCCGCACAGGCCTTCCGCGCCCTGCTCAAGGCCAAGCCCGACAACATCGACCTGCGCCTCGCACTCGCCACCACCCTCCAGCGACAAAAGAAGATCCAGGAAGCCATCGACCTCTACAAGACCATCATCAAGGACCAGCCAAGCCACCCCATCGCCTACAACAACCTCGCCTGGATCTACGCCTCCGAACAGAAGTCCAAGGACCTCAAGCAAGCCGAGGCCCTCGCCACCAAGGCCGTCGACCTCACCAGCGCCGACACCGCCGCCGGCGCCGCCGTCCGCGACACCCTCGCATGGATCTACTACCTCACCGAACGCTACGACAAGGCCATGGACCTCGCACAGCGAGCCGCCGACGGCATGCCCGGCAGCGCCGAAGTGCACTACCACCTCGGCATGATCTACTTCAAGCGAAACCACCGAGCCAGCGCCGCACGACACCTCACCCTCACGCTCCAGCTCGACCCCGACTTCGAGCACAAGGACGAAGTCAACAGCGCCCTCGACCGCATCCGCCGCGGCACCCCCTAGCAGCCCCCCCCATACGCCCACCCGCAGGCGGGGCCACCAGGCCCCGCCTGCCGCATGCACCCCCAGGCCACGCTTGACAGCCCCAGGCCCACGCCGATATAATCCCCGGGACCGGTCCGCCAGGGACCTGGAGCGCCCATCACCCAAGTCGGGGCCTCAAGTCATGCGTACATCGAGCCTTGTGGCCGCTGGCCGCCCGCTCCCGACCCGCCCTTCCCGCGCGTTCACCCTCGTCGAGCTCCTCGTGGTCATCGCCATCATCGCCATCCTCGCCTCCCTGCTCATGCCCGCCATCCTCAACGCCATCTCCAGCGGCCAGACCTCGGCCTGCATGACCAACCTCCGCCAGATCGCTCAGGCCTGGACCAACTACTCCAAGGACTACGGCGGCTGGATGGTCAGCGGCGGCAACCGCTCCGGCCAGCACCCCGGCGACGCCAACCAAGAGCGACCCTGGCACGTGACGTGGAACAAGAGCAGCCTCTTCCCCTACTGGTACGAATCCCTCCAGCCCTACATCAACGGAGCGGCCCGCGACGCCCTGGCACGCAAGTCCCTCGTCGACCACGGCAACGCCAGCCCCTCCCGCGACCAGGTGCGCGCCGAGATCGCGCGCCTGTGCGGCATCTACACCTGCCCCGTCAAGAACCAGACCATCATCGGCTACGGCTACCACTACAACGCACCCTTCGGCAACTCCGCCTGCTACCCCAACCGCCTGTGCCCCAACTTCCGCTGGCCCTGCGGCAAGGGCGACGCCCTTCGCGATCACCCCGTCTTCCACTACACCGGCGGCGCCGCCCCCCTCCCCATCCTCTGGTACGCCCAGAACGTCTCCTCCAGCGCCATCACCACCCCCTCCAACCAGATCGTCGTCTGCGACACCGGCTGGGTCACCAACGACTCCGACGCCACACGCGACCCCGTCGAGTGGAAGGAACACGCCAAGTCCAACAGCACCGGCTACGTGCGATTCCCCCTCCACGACACCTACACCAAGACCAGCCACTACAGGACCAAGTACCCCTGGCGACCCGTGCCACGCCACCGCGACAAGACCGCCAGCGTCATGTTCGACGCCAGCGCCCGAGCCATCCCCATCCGCGACATCATCAACCACCCGTGGGGCGACCCCAAGTGTCTCTTCGACAACAGGCCGCCCTATCGCCCCGCCGTCGGCCCCGACCCACACTGACCCCCCGCCACCCACGCAACCCGGGCCACCGCCGCCCGGCCCACGGCCCACCACCCACCGCACAACCGCAATCGCATGGAGACACACCCCGCCGCGCCGACCCAGCCCCGCGTCACGCCGGCGAGCCGAACCGGCGGGTCAGCGCCGCATTCTCCCCAGGCTCATCCCGGAACCGCGGGAACATCCCCACGATCACCCCGTCGCTCGGCTTGAGATTGCCGAAGGCGAACTCGAAGGCACCCGCCACATCCTCAGGCCGGTCGCACAGCCGGCCCCCCGCCAGGATCTTGAACCCCAGGCACGGCCGCTGCACCCCCCGCACCACCTCGCACATCCGGGCCGGGTCGCCCGGCAGGAAGGTCCCCCACAGCGGCACCTCCCCGCCCACCAGCTCCCTCGTCTGCTCCTGCGTCCGCGTGAGCTGGTAGAAGCACGTCATGTAGAGGTCCACGTCCCACCCGCTGTCCTCGGCGTGGCGGATCACGTCGGGGTTGTGGGCCGAGATGCCGCCCAGCACCCCCAGATCCTGCGCCCGCTTGGCCAGGTCGTGCGCCTTCTCCACCTGCCCCTCGCGCCACAGCCTGTCCGACACCCCGCCGTGATGGACGACGGCGAGCGGCTGGTGGCGGGCGACGATCTCCTTGAGCCGGCCCGCGTCCTCCAGGTAGTCGCCGCTGGCCAGGAAGATCCACTGCATGCGGCGCCCGCGCTCGCGCAGGGTATCGAGCGCCTGGTCGATCTTCTCGTGGGGCGAGGTCTGCCAGGTGTCGATGCCCACCTCCAGGCAGCGCTCGATGAGGCCCACGATGCGCTCGGGCGTGTAGTAGTCGGCCATGAACTGCCCCAT
>Ga0180432_10010215_pt1 | contig 11294 bp, 10 predicted proteins | sample SS_ome_10_FD_132414 | JGI IMG/M metagenome (GOLD analysis project Ga0180432, IMG submission 132414) | Hypersaline lake sediment archaeal communities from the Salton Sea, California, USA - SS_1_MS_2 metaG | ecosystem: Environmental > Aquatic > Non-marine Saline and Alkaline > Hypersaline >... | reverse complement strand
CGCAACATGAGGTGCATGTATTCAATGACGAGGGGGCTGAGGTCACCGATTTCGCCGCCCGCCTCAAAACCATAGACGGCAATACTTACACCGAACTGCGCATCGCGGAGGGTTGGAGCGCCGCCATCATCCGCAGATAGCTGCCGGCGCGGGCTGCCAGGCGGGCGCAATCAGAGCGGGGAGACGGAAATGCGTAAGTTCAAGAAGCTGATACTTATCGCGCTGGACATGTTGCGGGCGGATCACGTGGGGTGCTATGGCTACCCGCGCCCGACGACCCCGAATATTGATGCCTTGGCGGCTGAGGCGACGCTGTTCTCCGACTGTACATCGGCGTTCTGCTGCACGGTGCCCTCGTTCACCAGCATGTTGACGGGTAAACTGCCGCTGAATCACGGTGTCGTAATCAATCCCTGGGCGGCGCCGAATTGCCACACTATCCAGCTTGACGATGAATGTCCGACGCTGGCGGAGCGCGTGTGGGACGCGGGTCTGCTGACCGCCGGCGTTGACAACCTCATCAACTTCGCGAGTCACCCGAATTGGTTCGCGCGCGGCTACCAGCACCTGATGAACGCGACCGGCACAGCCCAGCCCATCGCATACCAGACGCGCGCGGGGGCTATCAATGCCGAGCTACTGCCATGGCTACGGGCTCACTACGCACGAGATTTCTTCCTCTTCGTCCACTACTGGGACCCGCACGGTCCCTTCACTCAGCCGGATACGTACACGCAGCCGTACCGGGAAATGGAATTGCCGGTAGTGAAGTCGGCGTCAGGTGAGCACTACGTGAAGGGTGGCGGTTTGCTCAGCGACATCGAGGCACATGGCCGGGAGATGATTGATGCCTACGATGGCGCAACACGTTTCGTTGACGAGAAGCTGGGGGAGGTATTCAGCCTGCTGGATGATCTCGATATCAGCGAGGATACGGCGGTGATCGTGACGAGCGATCACGGCCGAACTGATTTTGGGCGGCCGGATCCTTGGCGAGCGCGAGGCGTGTATCAGGGGACAATGCATGTGCCGCTGTGCATCTTCGCGCCGGGCTGTGAGCAGACGCCAGTGTTTGAGCAACCCGTGCATGGTACTCAGGTCGCGGCTACCGTGATGCAACTCCTGGGCCTGCCCGATGTGCCGGCCACGGATACAGCGGGGCTCGTGGAGGCAATAACAGGAGGCGGTGCTGAGAATGGGTTGGTCGGGGCATGTGGGGCATATCTCGGCGCGCCGCAGAGGCTATTGCGCAAGGGCAAGTTGAAGCTGGTGAGAACGTATGGTGATGCCGTGGCCGACCTGACCGGATACTATGATGAGGAAGGCAATCGCGCTTGGACCGATCGAGTGCAGGCCGAGGTCTATGATCTCGCCGCCGACCCGTTCGAAACCGCCAACCTGGCCCTGGAAAACCCCGGGTTGGCTGATGAGTTGTGTGCCGACCTTGACGAATGGTTGAACGCGAACGCCCATGAGCCCGGCCGGCCCGACCCGCTCATCGAGAACTCGCGGTGGGGCATTGGGCGGGATGCCACACTCATCAACTGAGGGTGGCGTGAGAAGATAGAGCAGGCCAACAGAGAAAGGCCCCGGAATCTTATCCGAGGCCTTTTGTATGTTTTCAGTTTAGAGGTCCGGGGCTATTCTTCATTTTTGCGGCGACGGCGAGCTGCTACGAGGCCGGCGAGACCAATTGCCATCAGCGCGAGTGTGCCCGGCTCGGGCGTGACACTGACATCGTCAATGACTGGCCCAGTTGTGCCGGTGGTGAGACTGACAAATTCCAGGCTCGTGGACGAACTGGTGGCCAGCAAGCCGCCAATTGTGTAGTACTGCCAGCCCATATCGGTTTTAGTATCCCAGCCGGCAGGCTCGGTGATGTCGAACTGTTGCACCATGCTCCCGTCCCACCATACCTGCATGGTCTTGGTATCAGGACCCGCGCCCCAGTTCCCGGTCAAGGCAAAATCAATACTGTAGATGTTGCCGACGCCGGTAACGAGATCCTGGCGGATACTCCCGGCCACTCCGTTGGCGTTGAGGTCAACTGACTGGTCGCCCTCCGCGGGCAGCCACCAACTCTTATCCACGAGGTCAACATACCCAGAAGTAATGGTCCAGTGCGCCACTGTGCCCGGAGGAGCCACAATGTAGGGACTCGGTGACACATCGGGCGCTTCGAAACCTCCGTTGAGCACGATGTCTGCGCCCGCAAATGGGAGGGCTACTAAGAGCGCCAGCACACACAGAGACAAGATAACAGACACGCGTTTCACATCTTGCCGGTAATCCATAACTTCTCCCCATCTCTCAATCCAGTTTACACATACAGGCACTTTCCAGTTTAACACCGGCATCTGCATGTGTCAAGATCTATTGAGAAAAAAATACAGTATTTTGTGTCGGCAGGTTCTCGTGCGGATTGTATGCCGCACTTAGGTGTTGGTACTTTTGGTGAAGGCTCGCTCGATTCCTGTTCTCTGCGCGAAGCCAGTTTCGGAGGGCGGCCCACTATTGGATCAGGCCGGCGATGCGAAAGAAGTTCTCCATGAACCGCTTGCCATCCGAGTAGTCGTCATTCCAGGCTTCGGGATGGAACTGGGTGCCGTAGATGGGCCGGTCCTTGTGTCTCATCGCCTGGATTTCGCAGTTGTCATTGCGGGCCAGATGCACGAAGTCCGGCGGTAGTGTCTTGATCTCCCCGGCGTGCGCTTCTCGCACCATCAGGGAGCCGTCGAAGCTGTCAAATATGGGGTCGGCGGCGATAATCTGTACCGGCCACACGCCGCTTTCAGTGAACCAGCCCGGGTGATAGTCGGGCATACTGTCCGGCTCGTTGGGATGCAGTTTGCGCATCCAGTTGTTGTCCAGCTTGTCCACCGTGCGCAGGTCGTTGTTGAAGAAGATGCCCAGAAGCTGGTGACCGCCACATGCGCCGTGGATGGGGAGCTCCGTGTCCCTGACGAAGTCGCAGAAGCCATAGAGGTCCTTGACGCCAACCTCCGACCAAGGAACGCTGGTGCCGGTAATGAAGATTGCGTCAACGGGCAAGGTATCCACGAGCTTGGCGGTTATCTGGCTGTAGTGCTGCACGAGTACGGGGCAGCCGGTCATGTCCTCGAACTTGCATTTCAGAGCATGGTGCCCGGAAGAAGTCTCGTACGTCTCGCCGATTCTCTCCATCGAAGCGATGAGTATCACTGTTCGAACCTCCTGCTGAGCTACGCGTTTGGTGAGCGATGCGGGCTAATCAATGAGGCCGGCGATGCGGAAGAAATTCTGCATGAAGCGCTTGCCATCGTCGAACTTATCCGTCCATGCCTCGGGATGGAACTGGGTTCCGTAGATGGGGCGATCCCTGTGCTTCATCGCCTGGATTTCGGTGTTTGCATTCCGGGCCAGATGGATGAAATCAGGCGGCAAGGTCTTGACCTCGCAGAAATGCGATTCCGAGACCAACAGGCTGCCGTCGAAGCCCTGGAATATCGGGTCCTCAGCCAGTATCTCCATCTCGAAGACGCCCTGCTCCGCGAACTGGCCGGGGTGCTTGTCGCTGATGCTGACCGCCTCATTGGGGGCGAGCTTGCGCACGTATTCGTCCTCCAGCTTCTCCACCGTGTGGAAGTCCTCAGCGTTGAAGAAGAATCCGAGCAGTTGATGTCCGGCGCAGGCCCCGTGAGTGGGGATTTCGGTCGCCGCCATGACCTCGTAGAGGCCGTCGAGTTTGCGTGGGTCCACATCCGGCCACGGGCAACCTGAGCCGGTGATGAAGATGGCATCAAGCGGCAGGCTGTCCACAAGCGCCGGCGTTATCTCCGCATAGTGCTGCACAAGCGCGGGAGTGCCCGTTAGCTTCTCGAACTTGCGCTTGAGGTCACCGCGAGTGGAGCTGGTATCATGCTCTTCCGGCGTGGACATCGAGACGATCAGTATCATCTGTAAGTTCCTCCTGTCTCATGACTGCCTTCAGTCAGCATCCCTATGTTCTTCATCGCTATCTTGTGCATCCCATCCCTCTGGTAGGTCGCGCTGGCATTGCGCACACACAGATGCTCCGAGCGGAACGAGTTGCTTGCAGAACGGGCAAGGCTTCGTGCGAGGTACATAAGGCGGTCGAATGTGGCGCAAGCGGTATTCCTCTGGCCGGAGCGTCCGCAACTCCTCGACCACTTTCTGAAGCTGCGCGCAAAGCCTGTCTATATCGGTCATGTAGGGGGAAGGGTACATCCCTATATGTTCGTCCGCCCTAATCCGGAACGTTTCTGCGTACCGGCGTTTTTCAGACTGGTGGCGCGAATACTGGATATGGATCACAACCTCGCTACCTACGTTCAGTCCGCTGTGGAAGGTAGTCAGCGGATAGAACCTCTTCTCTCCGGGGGACAGACACGCTATACCCCGCAGTAGCCTCTGCATGTTGTCTCCGAAGAACGCAGCACTCCCTGCGGTGGTCTGCAATGCGTCCATGGAGTCAATCTGACAATCGACGTTGTACGCAGCCCGCAAACCAGAATTCGTGATCTCCAAACCCATCAACAAATTGGAGTGGCCGCCTACGGCAAGACGAGCGGATACATACGGCCGCGCTTCTTCCTGCATAGCCTCGACCATCGTGCGAGTATGACGCACGTACCGCCAAGTGACGAGGACCAGAAGCACAGTGAATACAGCTTGGAGCAACGGACTATACTCATTCAATATGTGCATCATGTGCGCAGCCCATGTACTCACAAGGTCCATGCTCTAACGGCCTCCCTCAGTGGCGACATCGAAAAGCCGACCACCAATTCAGTTTCCCCCTGCTCCACCCCTTCTCCTGCATCGGGAGGTATGATGGCGCCGGGGGGGAATCCTACAACGACTCGCCAGTGACAGCCAGCAGATGGAAGCCGAGGTATGCTCATGAATAGTCTCCAGATCAAAGAGAAGCTGCAAGCCGGTGAGACGGTCATCGGTACGATGTTTTGCGATCTCCATTCGCCAGCCGCCTGTCGCATCGCCCAACAGTGCGGATTTGACTTTCTGATAGTTGACACCGAACACTCGCGGCCAGGAGTCGAGACGGTCTCATGGCTGTTGCGAGCTGCCCGCGATATTGACTATGCTGCGATCGTGCGCGCGCCCGCTTTCGAAGGCCAGTGGCCGACACGCTACCTTGATTTGGGTGCCTCGGGCAATCTCATTCCCCGCGTCGAGACGCCGGAGGAAGCCGCGCGCATTGTCGCCATGCTGAAGTACCCGCCGGACGGCGAGCGCGGCTGGGGTAGCGGCGGGCCGCATGACAACTATGACGGCAACCCCTCGCCGGACTATCCCGCGCACGCTAATGCCGGCAATATCGTGGTCGTCCAACTGGAGACGAGGGCGGGCTGGGAGGCCCGTGACGCGATATTCTCCGTGCCGGGGATTGATGCCACGTTCATCGGGCCGAATGACCTGTCGCTGTCACTCGGCCACGCGCGGCAGTTCGACCATCCCGAGGTGGTGGGGGCGATGGATGACATCTTTGAGAGCGCGGCTGCACACGGCGTCGCGCCCGGTATGCACTGCTTCGATGTCGCGGGCACCATCAAGTGGCTCAAGCGTGGCGCGCTGTTCATGGCGTTCTCATCGGACCTCTGGCTACTGTCGGATGCCGCAGTAAGCAGTCTGGCGGAAATTCGCGATACGCTATAGGAGCTTGCAGAATCACATTGACAAGGAACTTCTTGAGATGCCTGACCCGAAGAGAATCCTGATTACCGCCAATGCGTTCATCGAGCACCCCGAGTACTTCGCGCCGCTGGCTGAGGCGGGCTACGTAATCGGGCATCAGGAGGAAGGGCCGCTGTCGCAGGAGCGGCTCATTGAGGTGTTGCCCGGTCATGTAGCGGCGATCGCGGCAGTGGACTCCTACACCGCCGAAATACTTGCCAACGCGCCCGACCTTCGCGTCATCTCGCGCTGGGGCGTTGGGATTGATAGCGTGGACATCAGCGCAGCGACGGCCCACGAGGTCATCGTCTGCAACACTCCCGGCATGGTGAGCAGTTCGGTGGCGGACATGACCTTCGCGCTGATACTGAGCCTGGCCCGTGATCTGAGGGCGGCCACTCAACGCGGCGCTAATGCGGAGTGGGTGCAGGTGCAGGCCGCCGATGTGTTCGGTGCAACACTAGGCATAGTGGGTTTCGGCAGCATCGGACAAGCCGTCGCCTATCGCGCCCGAGGGTTTGACATGAAGGTCCTCGCCCTCGATCCATATCCCAACCGCGAGAAGGCCGCAGAACTTGGGGTCGAGCTGACGGATCTCCCGCAGATTCTCCGGGAGGCCGACTACATGAGTCTCCACTGCAATCTCACTGATGATAACTATCACATAATCGGGGCCGCGGAACTGGCGGCGATGAAGCCGACGGCATTTCTGATCAACACCGCGCGCGGGAAACTTATTGATACCCAAGCGCTAATCGAGTCGCTGGCGAATGGAGAGATCGCCGGCGCGGCGTTGGACACCGTCGAAGAGGAACCGCCGCATCCTGACGATCCGATTCTCTCGGCAGCGAACTGCCTTATCACCCCGCATAACTCATTCTACAGTGCCAACTCCGTGCGCCTGGTCAATAGCCAGGTAGTGGAGAATATTCTCGACGCCTTCGGAGGGCGAAGCACGCGGTTCATCGTGAATCCGGAAGTGCTGTGACACTCAGGAGGTACGGAAACCATGCCGATACGCAAGATCAGCATTGCCCGTAATGACGAGGTCTATGAGTGCTTCCCCTGTCTGGTGAGAACAGATTCCGGGAAGCTGATAACTATTTACCGGGAGAGTGACAGCCACGGCGCCCAGGACTATACCTACCTCATCATGCGGCACAGCCTCGATGAAGCTGAGACGTGGTCCGAACGCTTCGTGCTCATCGCAACCGAGCAGGAAGACGGGGTGCTGTTCAAGTACAACTGCCCGCGTATCTCACAGCTTGCAGATGGACGGCTGGTGGCGTTGTGTGACGGCTATCCGGTGCCGCCGGGTGAGAACTTTGACCGAAGTACGTCACACGTGTTTCTCTGGTACAGTGATGATGACGGGGAGAGCTGGTCGGAGCCGGTCAAGACGCCGATAACGGGCATCGTGCCCGACAAGCTATTTGAGACGAGGGACGGCACGTGGCTGGTGGCGGTGCATGTGGGTACGCCGGGAGAGCAATACCTGCACCAGCGCGTGTTCCGGTCCACCGATCAGGGGGAGAGTTGGGAGGGCCCGATAACCGTCTGTCGGCGGGATGGTCTGAACCCCTGCGAAGGCTCGATAGTCCAGCTCCCGGACGGCAAGCTTGTCTGCTATATGCGCGAGAATTCGGGCAAGGGCTGGCCGGGGCCGAAGGCGTTCTCGCGCGACGATGGGCGCACCTGGGACGGGCCGCATGACACGTTGATGCCGGGCTGCCATAGACCTGTCGCGGGCTATCTGCCGTCAGGCGACATTATGGTTACGTTTCGCCACCGTACGGGTGGGAATGGCCCGGGCCACAAGAACTTCTGGGCTTACAAGGAGCCGGTGGCAAGCGCCGGGGCCGGCGAACCAGATGAGCAGGGTGGGATCATCATGGCGCTGGATCACGACGGCAATGCGCGTGCCGATACCGGCTATTCCGGCTGGTGTGTACTCGGGGACGGGACTCTCTTCGTGGTCAACTATATTGTGGATGATGCACCGATGGCGCAGATTAGAGGCTATCTTTTCGGGGAAGATGAGTTCTGACGCATGGGCTATTGCGGCATGTCAGGATGGTGTGCGCCTTGTGCCGGTTGGCATACACGGTTATAATATGCAAAGGTGAATGACAGTGGTTTGGCGAATGTGGATGAAATAGAACCAAATAGGGCTGTATCCCGCATGAGGGAGGAAGGGGCAGAGACATGGTAAAGATGGGAGATTGGCTGTCCGAGGGCTGGGCTTTAATCAAGGATGATATCGTGACATTCGCCGTTGCGACACTGCTGGCAGGTCTTATTGGCATCGTGACGCTGACGATTTGTATGCCGGCTTTGATGGTGGGCCTGTACATGATGGTGTTTAAGAAGATACGTGGCGAGGAAGTCGCTATCGGCGACGTCTTCCAGGGGTTTCAGAAGTTTGGTGCGGCCTTTGTCGTATATCTAGTCGTGGGTATCGGTGCGGCGGTTGTTAGCGTAGTCCTGCAACTGATTCCTGTCATCGGTCAGATAGCCAGTGCGTTGGTTGGTTTTGTCATCGGGGCGGTCATTTTCTATACCTGGCAGCTGATCGCCGAGCGTGAAATTGGCCCGATAGATGCGATCAGCACATCACTTGAGAAGACTAAGCCTGATTTCGTCATGTATTGTGTATGCGCGCTGGTATACGGCCTAGTCAACATGGCCGGCGGTATTGTCTGTGGCATCGGTGCACTGGTGACGACACCATTGGTCATAGCCGCGATGGCACTGGCCTACCGCGATAACTTCGGGATGGAGGGTGTGGCCGCGGCTCCGGCAGCGCCACCTGCTGCTCCTCCCGCGCCGCCGCCCGCAGCCGTCGGTCCGGCTCCCGAGCCCAAACCCGAGGTGACGCCAGCCCCCACACCTGAACCCGAAGTGCCACTTCCCCAGCCACCTGCATCCGAACCGTCCACACCGGAGCCAGCCGACATGCCCGAGCCATCCGACACACCCGAGGCCGACGCGTAGAGGCGACTGCGTGCTGAGCCGCAAACAGAATGACTGGGCCTGCTATATTGGCAGGCCCTCTTCTTTGGCCTGTTCGCAGGCCCTGTTCTTTCGGGGCCGAATCATAGCAGTCATCGGGGATAGAGAGCCTGCGGGCGAAGGTGCAAGATGCGCACGGAAGGAAATGGGGGGACGGCAAACGGCAACGGCGCCTCACCCGCCCTTCAGGCACCCTCTCCATGCTGGAGAGGGACACGGCGGCCTCACCCCGTAGTTGGCGGGGAAATCCCCGCCAACTTCCCCCTCTCCCGAGGGAAGATGGGAGTGGACAAAGGGCAAAGGCGGAGGGCAAGGGCGAACGGCAAAGGCGAACGGCAAACACAACAGCAACCACGAGGCGATGAATCGAGCGTTGGTAAGCCCACTGAGAAAGAGGGAGTACAATGGACACAATCAAGGTCGGAGTTATCGGCGTAGGACGCGGTCAGGGATTCGCGCGAGGTGCAGGGCCACTGGTTGGCATGGAGTTAGTCGCGCTGTGCGATACCTGGGAAGAGAAGCTCAATGAACTCGGCAAGGAGCTGGGTGTAGCCACATATACCGACTACGACAAGTTCCTCGAGCACGACATGGACGCCGTCATTCTCGCCAACTATTTCCATGAACATGCGCCATTTGCGATCAAGGCGCTCAATGCGGACAAACACGTGATGTCGGAGACGTCGGCATGTTTTACTCTAGGCGAGGGCGTCGAGCTCGTTGAGACCGTCGAACAGACGGGGAAGGCCTACATGTTCGCGGAGAATTATCCCTACATGCTTTTCAATCAGGAGATGCGAAGGCTCTACGAGGAGGGGGCGATCGGTCAGTTCACCTATGGCGAAGGCGAGTATGTCCATCCCGGTGAGCGCGACTGGGCCCTGCGTCTGAAGAACAGCTTCAAGCACTGGCGGAATTGGTTTCCACGCACGTACTACTGCACCCACGCGCTTGGTCCCATTATGTTCATTACCGACACGCGGCCGGTGAGTGTCAACGGCTTCATGATAACACGGCCGGATACTCCCGAGTCGCGGCAATACAACATCCAAATGGGCGACTTAGCTTCGATGATTGCGGTGCGCATGGATAACGGAGCCGTCGCGAAGTTGCTGCAGGGCGGTCTCCAGGGCCATAGTGTGTGGGTGCGGATACATGGGCTTACGGGCCAGATGGAGAACCTCCGCCACGGCGACCATAATATGGTGCGGCTTACCAAGCACCAGTTCAATGAACCGAAGACCGAGCCGGTCGAATCGATCTACAAACCCAACTGGCCGGTTCACGCCGAGGAGGCACAGAAGGCCGGCCACGGCGGCGGCGACTTCTTCACCACCTATCATTTCGCGGAAGCCATTCGTACCGGCGAGCCACCGTATCTGGATGTGTACCGCGGTGTGGCCATGTCCATCGTTGGGATTCAGGCCTACCGCTCCGCTCTGGACTCGGCCAACAACTATGAAGTTCCCGACTTTCGCGACAAGGCCATGCGCGACAAGCACCGCGACGATGACTGGAATCCGAATCCAGTAACCAAACGTGAGACGGACCCCTGGCCAAGCGTCACCGGTAGAATCGTGCCGACGCCCGAGGCCATCTCCTACGCCCGCAAAGTCTGGAAAGAGGCGGGCTACCCGCCGGTGGAAGACGACCTCTACTGACGCAATTCGCAAGCGTACATGAGACGCATCAATTCACTTGAGGAGAATTGAGAATGGCAAGGACGCCGGCATGGCTGAGTCTTGACATTGAGGACCCGATAACCATGCGCAGCCACCGTGCCGCGCAGTGGATGTGTGAGGAGATTGCGAGCTTTGGCCTGACGGCGACGTGCTTTTTGGTGGCCGCCAAGGTCAGGGAATGGGAGCGGCTGGGCTTGCGCGATGTCATCGAGGCCGTCAAGCAGCACGATCTGCATTTCCACAGCACGGGCCATTCCTTCCATCCGACGATCAGCGAGCTGAGTGAGTCGCTGGCTGCTGAAGACGGTGCTGAGATGCTGTGGGGCTGGGAGCGGCCCGGCTGGGAGGAGGCCGAGCGGATTATGGGCGGGCCGCTGCAGCACTGGAACCGGACCGGGGGAAGCTGGTCGCCGGCACTGGCGCGGATGCTGGGCAAGATGGGCCGTGCTACCAAATCAAGCGCCATCTGTCACTACCAGCACCGGCCGCGCTGCTGGTTCGGCGGCGGCCTCAACTTCGGTGGCGGCTACGGCGGCCTTGACGGGGTCTATCACAACGCCGAGGAATTTGAGCCGGCTTTCGTCAGACACAAGGCAAGGGCCGACGAACTGCTGGACGCTGGGGTGCCCTACCTGGGCCTCTTTGCCGGTCATCCGACGCGGCTCGTGCACCGCGCGTTCTGGGATGGGGTCAATTTCTCGGAGGGTCGCATCAGGACCCCGGAGGACTTCGAGAATCCGGAGCCGATAACTGCCGAGGAGGAAAAGGTGTGTCGTCGCAACTTCCGACGCACACTGGAGTGGATGGTGGGCGACGACCGCTTTGAGATAATGGGCTTCTCCGAGTTGGTGCGCCTTTTCAACGCCCAGAAGTCCGGCTGCAGTCGGGCCGGGGTGGAAGCCATTT
>Ga0180432_10010213_pt1 | contig 11295 bp, 8 predicted proteins | sample SS_ome_10_FD_132414 | JGI IMG/M metagenome (GOLD analysis project Ga0180432, IMG submission 132414) | Hypersaline lake sediment archaeal communities from the Salton Sea, California, USA - SS_1_MS_2 metaG | ecosystem: Environmental > Aquatic > Non-marine Saline and Alkaline > Hypersaline >... | reverse complement strand
GAAGTAGCCGCGGGTGGCCGCTTAGCTCAACGTGCACCGGGTCCTCGGCGTTGTATTGTCGGATACCGAAGTACTTCAGCATGCCGGGCGTACCGAAGCTCTTCCCGCCGGGGACGGCAAACGACCTGGCCTTTGCCGTGGCCTGCGGTGAGTTGAGCAGGGCGCACAGATAATGGGCCTCCCCTTGCGATGCGCACGGTATGAATGCCAGCGTCTCCTGCGGGATCACCGGCTTTGCCCGGCCTCCGACGGGCACCCGGCCCACCACGGCTGCGGTAAATTCTCGCACCATTCGCCGCCACACCACCTTCCACGGGCTCAGCGTGTATTTGCCGATACCGAACATCGCGTAAAACGCGTTCCGATCCATCAGGTCGCGGATCATCTTGCTCTTTCTGGCGTGCAGGAGCGTCTCGAAGCTTTTCAGATAGGAGTATGTGCGAGGAAAGCTCTCGCGCAAAACCGGCTCGGGCAGCGGCTTGCGCGAAGCGGCATCCTGCACCATCAGGATGTGTTGCCGGGGGATCGCCCGCCACCGAGCGACGTCGCGCCAGCGCAGCAGCGGATAAATGAGCTGCGTCTCGATACCGGCTGTCTTTTCTTCGGCCCTCCGTTTGCCGGCGCGGGGCATATTGCGGATTCTGGCGAGCTTCTTGCCATCGCGGAGGACCTCGACCCAGTACACGCCGTTCGCGCCGCCGGTGTACGCACCGGTGCGCGCGGTGTAGCTCGATGACCGGGCTCTGCCGGCCGCGGGCGAATCGATGATCTGCCACGGAGCGTCGGAACGACCCCCCGCAACGGGCCGTGCGAACTTGCGCGCGGGCGACAGCGCGTTGCGTGCGTCTTCGTCTCGCGACCACACCGTATACGGCACCGGGTAGCGTGTGGCTTGGCCCTTTTCGAGGACGATCACACCGGGCCGGGCCGCCGCGTCGAAGAGGTCGAGGGCCGTCAGGTCGTCGAAGCTTTTCACGCCGAGTTCCTCGCCGAGCTCCCCGATCTGGAATCTGCGAAAGCCGGCGCCGGCGCCGGCGCTCTGAAGGATGCCCTGGCTGATCACAAATACCAGCCGGCCGCCGCTCGCGAGATACTTGTCCGCCGCCGCGTATGTGGCGAGCATCGCGAGGTCTTTCTTGCCTCCGCCCAGCCGCGCCTGCGTATGAGGAAGATTGAAAAGCCCGTAGCGCTTCCACAGGTCGGTCGTGTTTTTTCGGTAGGCCGGCGGAAGGTTATCCCACAGCACCCACGGCGGATTGCCGACAACAAGCTCGAATGCGCCCCAGCGATTGTCCGCTAGGATGCAGTCGTGGCGGAAAACGTTTGGGACCTTCCGCCTGTTTCGCGCGCGTTGCCCGAGGCAGGCGAGCAGGTTCACGCGGGCGGCGAGCACGGCGAGCGGGTTGATATCGAAGCCGAAGATGGTATTGAGAGCCCCGCCGCCGACGGCCTCCAGCCTACGTGCGGCGCGGATGAGAAATACGCCCGACCCGCAGGAAGGGTCCAGCAGGCGCGAGCTTTTCTCCCGGGGAAAGTCGGCGCGGTCGAGGGCGAGTTCGGCCACGCAATCGGGCGTGTAGTATTCGCCGCCCGCATGACGGAGCGCGGGGGGGAAGATTGCTTCGTATAGCCCGCGGAAAAGATCGCGTGGGCCATCGGACGAGAAAGCCATATCCGCGAACAGGCCACAGTGTCGGCGCAAGTCGTTTCGGGCCGCGCTTCCCTCGGGCCACAATGCGGTGTATTCCTCGGCGCCGCTGCTCGGGAGGACGTCGCACCGCGGGGCGATATGGGCTCCCGCCTCCGTTAGCAGCATGGCGTAGTACGTGCGAAGGACGCGGATAAGTGTGGCGGCAGAGCATCCAAGGCCGTAGCGATCGCGAAGTGCGGCGCGGGCCCCGGCGGGTACGCCTTCCCGCTGCGGCGGGACGCGGCTGAGGATTTCGGCAAGCGCAGCGGCCATCAATTTCGAGCCGGGTCCGAGCGTGTTGAGGACTTCCGTTTCCGCGTTTGAAGGCCCGCCTTGTGTTTTCATGAGATTCGGCCGCGAGTGCGCGTGGCCTAGATGATCTCCGCGGAGGTCGCCTGTATCCAGCCGGTCTTGCCGTTATTGAGCAGAATATGGTACCAGTTGCCCCGCTGCTCGACGACCGAGAATTCCGTCCCCGAGTGCAGCGGTTCCGAGTACTTCGGCTCGTAGCTTATGCCATTGCCTTTGCGAAGTGTTACCTCCTCGGCCGCGATGACGCCTTCGAGGGAGTGACGGTGGGCGTAGTTGTCGGCGGCGCACGAAACGCCCAGCGCTACGGTGAGGACGATCGCCGCCGTCATCGCCCAACGCAGCGGGTGCCATCGGAAAAAGACAGCAACAATCAGCAGGACCCAGATCAGGACGTAACACGCAATCGCGGCGATTGTGCGCGACCTGAGGCTTGTATCAAAGTGCCAGAAAAACAGGCTCCGCACCAGCTCCCGCTTGCCGCTCATTTCGATCTTGTCGTGCACGCGGCTGCGGGCGTATTTGAGGTTCTCGCGGATTTGGGAGCTCCCCGGCATGAGCCTGAGCGCCCGCCTGTAATTGACGATGGCGCGGCTCAGGTCGTTCAATCGGAAGTACACGTTGCCCAGGTTGTAGTAGAGCTTGCCGTTGCGGATTCCGCTGCGGATTAGGGTCTCAAACGCACTGATTGCTTTGCGATAGTTGGCCTCGGCGGCTCGGGCATCCTCCGAATCGAGGGCCTTTTGGAGCGCAACGCCCGCCTCGTCGAGAAGAGCCATCTGCTTGATGCGAGGCAGCTCTCCGGCCATAGCTGCTCCTCCGGCCGCAACGATAAGGAGCATGCAAGATAGAAGGAGCTTCCTCATCATCGCATTGCGTGTCCGAGATGTCATCTTATAGTTCTTTTTCCAACAGAATTACAATTTCGCGGGCCTTGCGGATCATCTCCGTGCGGTCGTGCTCGGTCGCCGATCCGCCGAACCGCCCGCTATCGCACTGCATTATCAGTTCGTTGGCCGAGTCGGCGAGGGGGTGGCCGATGTTTCTCTCGGCGAGCTGCTGCTCGATGTCTGTCGCTGTGAGCCCCTCGCATGGAAGGTTCAATTTATCGGCCAGGTACGCCGTGACCGCTTTGCTGAGTTCCCCGCAGAATTCGGGCGTCTGTATTTCACTGCGTTTGCCGAGGCCGTTCAGCCGCGCGAGCGCGTCGCGCTTTGCGGCACGCGAGCGCAAAAGCGCCGAATCTGTCCGCAATTTCATGGCCCGACGATGGGCCAATAGTGATGCCACGCAAACAACAGGTGGAACCAGGAGCGCGGCCAGCAGCCCGGCCGACAGCCCCCATTCGAACTCCTGATTTGCCAGCAGGCTCTCGCCCGTGAAATTAGCCAGAAGCCCTTTTTCGCGCTCTCGGCCCAGCCTCGACCGCGCCCGGGCGCCGGCCGTCTCCACCACCTCGCTGAGAGACAGCTCGGCCGTAGGCGAAATGTTTACGGCCACCGGCTTGCTGCTGATCGTCTTGAATTCTCCGGCATCCACGTCGAAGTACGAAAAACTGATCGCCGGAATAGCATCGACGTTTTCTCCTTTCGCGCGGACCGTATAGCGGAAAGCCTTCGTGCTGCCGGTGGTCTTCGGCACCGGAGCGTCGGTATGGACGCGGAAGTACTTCATGAGCGCCGTCTGCTTGCTCAGGTCCGGCGGGAGGATTTTCTCGAGAATGCCGTCGCCCGTTATCGACAGGATCAGATCGATCGGGTCCCCGACTTTCGCGACCTTGGGGATGGCGTCCACTTCGAACTTGTAGTGTCCTATCGCCCCCGAGAAGTCCGCCGGCCTGCCTTCGGTGGGTATCGGCCGGACAGTTACCGTGGCGCTCTGCGAGGAAGCGATGATCTTTTCTTGCCGGCTGGCGCGGCCGAATGAATCGAGCGCGACCGGGATGGTGCCCGTGAACATCACGGCGGGAATGTCGTAAGCGCCGGGGGAGGCGGGGCGGAATTCCTTTTCCAGCGTATAGCAGAAGTATGGCCGGCGTTTGCCGTCCTTGCATCGACGCTCTACTGATGTGCGGGGCAGCTTGAAAGGTATCGGCCACTGGTCGAAAAACTCGCGGCGCACGTAATTATTGATCGCAAATCCGGGCTCTCCAACATCTCTGATCAACCGCTTTGCGAAGTCGTTGGGATCGCCCGTTTTCCAATCTTTCAGGCTCGCAAACCATGGGATTGTGAGATGAGGAATACTCCGGGGGAAAATGGGATCGACACTCGCGAAGCTCCCTTTGAGCTTCAGTTTCTTGAGGTAAACTCTGAGCCTTGCTTTTACTGTTTGCTCTACGTATACCGCGGCGGGGGCAACTTCCTGTTCGAGGATCACGTACTCCTGATCCGGCAGCTTTGCCACCCTCAGGAGCGCGGGTCTGCTCCTGTACACGTGGCCGTCGTGCTCGATTTCAATCGGGAGGATCGTAATATCCCCTGTTTGCGTCGGTCGCAGTCTATATTGCATCACGAAGCCGAAGTTCTCTATGCGCTGCATCTGACCGTTGATGATCGTCAGGTTGGTATTGGAATGGCCGCTCCCTCCGATGTAGGTTACGTCGATGCCCGGGATGCTGATTGTTGGCGGTTCGGTCTGCCGCACCCCGCTCACGTCCACGTGCAGCGTTGCCTCTTCGCCCAGATGTATCCGCGCGGGGCTCACGCGAACATCCACCCTCACCTGTGCGGACGCCCCGGCGCAGATGCTCGTAATCACTGCCGGTATCAGGGCCCAACGCAACATAGATTATCCCTCGCGGCGGGTGGCCGGGCGGCGGAATCGCCGCTTCTACCAATCTTTATCAACGGGCACATACCCCGCGGGGCGGCGGATGCGCCTGGCCCGTTCGTCCTCTTTCTGCCTCTCGCGAATAGCGTTGAGTAATTTCTCGGCCTCTTCTGCCGACAATTCTCGTTTTTGTTCCTGCTTTGATTGCCCGGTTTGCTGGTCCTTTTGGGCCTCGTCTTTTTGAGACGTTTGCTGTTCTTCCTGGTTTTGTTCTTTCTTATCGCCGTTGCTGTTCTGATCCTCCTGCTCCTTGTCCTTTTGCCGGTCCTCGTTCTGCTGCTCCTTTTTCTGTTGTTCCATTTCCTTTTTTTTCTTATCGATCAGCGCTTTTTCCAGCAGTTTGGCTTTCTCGAGATTGTAGCGAGCTTTCTGCGGATCTGCAAGGGTTTCTATGGCGTCGCGATAGTAAACCATCGCCCTGTCAAGCATCTCGATAGCCTTACCGAGGTCGCTCTGATTCATCACGGCCTGCTGGAATTCGCAGTTGCCGAGGTTGTATTTTGCGGCGGCTTCTAGCTGGGGGTCTTTCGTGAGCAGGGATTGCCTGTAGAGTTCCGTCGCCTTGTCGTAATCCTGCCGTTTGTAAAACGTGGCTGCCTTGTTGAATTCAAGCAGGGGCGATTCAGGCAAATCGGCGGCAGCTTCGTTGAATCTTTCGTGCGCTTCGGCGTATTTGTGCTGCTCGAAAAGCTTTTGGCCTTCCTCGACGGCTTTGCGGGTATCTGCCCACGCCGACGCGGCGGTGAGGAAAGCCATCAACGCTGCGGTGATCCGTTTCATCTCCGTTTCCTTTCAGAGATCAGCGGTTCTCCTGCCAGTAGGAGGAAACCCAGCGCGAGAAACCACTGGTAGCGGTTGGTATAACGCTCGCGTTTGGTCTGCTCTGTCTCGCGACCCTCCTTCTTTGCGATCTTTTCCTCGTAAATCTCGTCCAGCGAGAACGCCTTTGTGCGTGCCGGCACGAAGGCTCCGTCGGTGAGGAGTGCGATATCGGCAAGGGTGCTTTCGCCCAGTTTCGACATCACCGGCTTGGCGTCGTGTGTGAGGAATATCCGTTTGCCTTCCACGGTCACGGGAACCTTGGCCCCTGCGGGATCGCCGATGCCGACGGTGTGAATGCTGATGCCCGCGTTCTTGGCTAGCTTGGCGGCGTCGATGGGGTAGCTGTTGTGATCCTCACCGTCGGTTATCAGGATCACGTCCTTGTAGTTCTTCAACTTATCGTCGAAACCCGCCATGGCCTTGCGGATTCCGTCGCCGATCATGGTGCCGCCGCGCGCCTGCGAACGGGTGTCGACCGAGCCCAACATCTGGTTGAAAAACGCATAGTCGAGGGTGAGCGGGCACTTCATAGCGGCGTTGCCGGCAAAAGTTACCAGCCCGATGCGGTCGCCATGCTTGGAGCGAAGCTTATCGACCAGGTCGAAGACAGCCAGTTTGGCGCGCTTCAGCCGGCTTGGCGTGACGTCCTCGGCGAGCATCGAACGCGAGGTATCGAGCGCGATGACAATGTCACGACCTTTCCGGTGCATTTCTTTCCAGTAAACGCCCCATTTCGGTTGGATCAGGGCGCATGCTATGAAGAAGGCACCAGCGACGAGCATGATGGCTTTGAGCCTTTGCCGGCCTAAGCTTACGCTTGCCGTCAGGCGGTTGTGCAGCTCCGCCGATGCGAAGACCGCGAGCGCCCGGCGCTTTTTCGCGAAGCAGTAAATGCTTGCCGCGCCCAGCGCGGCCACCACCCACAGCAGACTCAGATACTCAAGATGTCCGAAACGTACATCCATGATTTGGTCATTCCGTCGCTAGGTCCGGGGCTCTTCACGGCACCTGCCGAAAACGTGTGCACACGAGGACATGTTCGATGACTATAAGCGCAAGACCGGGGAACAGCAAGTATGGGAACAGTTCGTTGTAGTCGAGGTATTTGACCGATTCGGTCTTGGTTTTCTCCATCTTGTCTATTTCCTTGTAGATCTTTTCAAGGGAGTCGCCGTCGGTGGCGCGGAAGTATTTGCCGCCGGTGATTTTTGCGATTTCCTTCAGGGTGCGCTCGTCGATGCTGACGGGAACACGCCGCAGGATGGTCTCGCCCGAGCGCAGTTTCACCGGAAATGGTGCGTAGCCCGTGGTGCCCGCCCCGATCGTATAAGTCTTGACGCCGAAAGCCTTCGCGATCCGCGCCGTCTCCACAGGGTCCGCGTTCCCGGCGTTATTCTCGCCATCGGTCAGCAGTATTACCACACGGCTTTTGCGTTTCGTTTCTTTGATCCTTTCGACGGCCAGTGCCAGCGCTTCACCGATCGCCGTGCCGTCTTCCTTTGGGTCTTCCACGATTTTCGTGTCGTCGATAAGCTGGAGCAGCACCCCGTGATCGAGCGTGAGCGGACAACGGGCGTCGGGGTACCGCGCGAACGTGACCATCCCGATCACATCGTTCGGCCGTCCGCTCAGGCCATCTTCCCCGGCGATGAATTTTCGGAACACCCGTTTGACCGCATCCAGCCGGTTAACCGGCCTGCCGCCGAATTTCATGTCTTGCGCCAGCATCGAGCTCGACGTGTCGACGACCATTTCTATTGCGATGCCTTTAGTTGGAACCACAACCAGCTCCTGCCCTCGCTGCGGCCTCGCGAGCGCGACTATGATCAGCGCCAACGCCAGGCACCGCAGCGCCGGAAGCATATGCCGAAGCCGCAACATCAAAGAAGGACGGATCTCGCGAAGGGACTTGGTAGACGAATACAAGATCGACGCTTTGGATCTGCGGCGCACATAACCGAGCACGGCAACGACAGGGACCGCGAGCAGTAATAGCAGCAGATAGGGCGATGCGAGTATCATACGCCTTCTCCCCCCGCGCTCACCGCTTCAACGAGTAGCGATTCATCGGACGTCGCTCTGATGAACCCTTTTGCCGAATCGAACGACCGCTGAATTTCGTCGTCGCCGGGCGTATGACGGGCGAACTTCACGAGATCGGCGTGCTCGAGAAAATCCTTCAGCAGCGCCCGATGTTCGCCGAGCGGCAATCTACCCTCGCCGGGGTCGGGAGACGACAGCTCAGCCAAAAACTCTTCCGTCGTCTCTTCCGGCGCGTGGATGCCGAAACGTATTTCGATGTACTTCCGCACGACGTTGCACAGGTGTACGTAAAACTCTTCGAGCAAACCCCGGCTCACAAAATCCTGCGCGATCAGCCACTCGAGCATGCGAAAGGCGATCACGTGAGCCGGCAACATTTGCTTTTCCGCCCGGCGCTTTCGCAGCAGCAGAAACAGCGCCACCGCAATGGCGACGGCCGCACCCGCTGCGATACCCAGGGCCGTCCCGTGCCGCTTCAAAAAACTCGCCCGAGGCAGTGAAACCGGCCCAATTATGTCATTGATCGCCGTGAGCTCTTCGCTGTCTTCAACAACAGAGGTCGCTTTGACCGTCAGCTCTTCCGTCTTCAGTTCGTTCCACTTCGGCTTTGTCTCGGCATCCTTCTTTTGCGCGGCGGATCCTTTGCGCCGGTCGAGGAATTTCACCGTGAGCGGGGGGATTTTATACTCGCCGGAAGTATAAACTTCCAGCTCGTATTCCTGCCGCCGGCGGTTCTTATTCTCCGCCGTGACGTCCGGGCCGTACTCGCGGAAGTCCTTTACCAGGAATTCGCCCAGGCTCTCGCCGAACTGCGGCATCTCGATTTCAACAGCCTGCTCGGCTTCGACCGTGCACGTGAGCTTCAACGTGTCGGCTATGCTAAACTCGCCCCTCTCGGCGGTGAGGGTGACTGTCACCGGGCCCCGCTCCACGGTGGCTGTGGCGGGCCGGGCCTCCTTCTCCGGGGGCCGACCCACTTTTTCTTTTCCGCCGCAACCGCAAGCACACAGCAGCGCCGCGAGCAACACCAGGGGCGCACACCGCACACCATGCAGGCACGTGTTATTCGTTTTCCTTCTCATCGTCCCGCGCCGTGTCGGCGTCGCCTTCCTTACCTTTCTCCGGGGCCTGTGCCGCGATCACCCCGGGATGCAGCGTCACCTTATGCTTCTCAAAAAGCGACTGGATCAATGCATCGGTCGTTTCCTGCCTCTTTTGTGTGTCATAGTGGGCCTTCACCTCTTTTGCGACCTCATCGTAGGCCTTTTGACGCTCCGGGGTTTTTTCCCTGACAAGCAGGAGGTTGAAGCTGTCGTCCACCTTGAACGGCTTATCCAGAATTGCGCCGGGCTCGGCCGCAAAGAGGGCTTCGTTGAGCTCTTCGCTGCGACCGATGCCCGCCACCCACTGGCCGGGTCGGACCTGGCTTTGGATCTCGCCACCTTTATCCTTTGTTTTGTCGTCCTGGGATTTCTCTTTCGCGGCCTTTGCGAAGTCGTCCGTGCTCTTCAGCGTCTTCAGCAGCTCTTCGGCCTCCTTCTCGTCGCCGAGCAGAATCCTGCTGATCTTGGCCTTTGCCGGTTCCTTGTATTTCGATTTGTTCGCATCGTAATAGAGTTTGTAGTCGCCTTCGGATAGATTGATCTTCGCGAGCTCGCTCTGCACCAACTCATGGGCTTCGAGCTGCTCGGCGAGCTCGGCGAGCCCTTTCTTAAACTTTTCGGTCTGGTCGATCTTTCGCTCTTCCGCCTCGCGGACGAGCACCTCGCGGCCGATGATCTCGGCCAGTTTTCTCCGTTTGGCTTGGGGCGTTGCAAGCTGCTCGCGCAGATAAGACGTATACTCCCGGGCGCGCTCCCCCTCCATGCCTGCAGTCATCTTCTTGATCTCGTCATCCAGCTTGCGTTCGAATTCCCGCAGCGTGATCTTCTGGGGGCCGATCTCAGCCACAACCTTGCCCCCCTCGTCGACCTCCTCGCTCCCCAGGCTGGTACGGTCCTTGACCTCGTAATATAGATCGGAGTACTTGCCCAACCGGCTGAAACACTCGTGAACGCCCCTGTTGATCGCCGCCTTTGTTTCTTTGCCCGGGCCGAGCTGGTCGGCTCTGAAGTACAACGCAATGGCGTCTTGGTACTTGCCTGCCTTCTGCATCTCAGTCGCGGCAAGCGTCAGCTTCTGGGCCTTTTCGCGCTCGGCCAGCCCCGCGGCGGTCACATAATCGACCCATGCGCGCGCGGCCTGTTCCGGCAGCCCGCGCTCCCCCAACCGCAGCGCGAGCTTCTTCAGGCATTCTGTGTCGGCCGCGCGCGCTGGGTGGTGCTGCGCTGCGCTGCCCCGTGACACCAGCACCACCATAACCGCAACAAGCAGAATTACGATCAGAATGCTCAGCCCCACCAGCAAGCCATACGGTGCGCCGTCGCGTTTGCTCGAACCGTAATCCGGCAAACTGAAATTCAGGCCGGAGCCCGGCCCGGCGTTTCTTTCGCTATTGTCACTGTGTTCGTTCATTGATCCCGACCTCTCGAAAGACCATATTGCGAAAGCCAAATGTCAGCGCCGCCCCTCCCGCATTCTGAAGAACCTGCGCAGGGGCTCGACGTAGGGCCGATCGGTGCGCACGTCGATGGCGTCGACGCCGGACGTCCGAAAGATGCGCTCACGTTCGCGGACGGCCTCGACCGACAGGCCTCCGAACTGCCGGCGGACACTCGGGTCGCGCGTGTCGACGGCCACGATCTCGCCCGTTTCGGCATCTTCGAGCTGCAAAAAGCCGATCTTCGGCATCTCGAGCTCGCGAGGGTCCGTTACGGTTACGCCGATAAGGTCGTGCCCTTTCGCCGCCAGCGTCAGGGCTCGCTGGTAGTCCTCTGCAATAAAATCAGACATAAGAAAGGCTACCGTCTTGCGGCGCGTGACCTTTTTGAGGTATTCGAGTGCCCCGGCGATATCCGTGCCCGTCCCCTCCGGCCGGAAATAGAGGACCTCGCGGATCACCCGCAGCACGTGCGACCTGCCCTTTTTCGGCGGCAGGAACTTCTCGATTCTGTCGGTGAAAACGATCAGGCCAACCTTATCATTGTTGCGAATGGCCGAAAACGCCAGCACGGCGCACAGTTCGGCGGCCACCTCGGATTTTGTTTTCGCCACCGATCCGAACCCCCCGGAGGAACTGGCATCCACCATCAGCATCACGGTGAGCTCTCGCTCCTCCACGAATTTCTTCACGTAGGGTGCGCCGGTGCGGGCCGTGACGTTCCAGTCGATGGAGCGAATCTCGTCGCCCGGCACGTATTCCCTGACCTCGTCAAACTCCATCCCCCGCCCCTTGAACGTGCTGTGGTATTCCCCCGCGAGGACATCGTTGACCATCCGTGTGGTCAGAATCTGTATCCGCCTGACCTGCTTGAGGATTTCTTTCGGGATCATGCGCCTAGCCGTCCCATGTCCAAGGTCCTATAGAAGAAATCACCGCGAAGGCGCAAATGGCGCAGAGAAGACGGGGCCATTGGACCATAGGACCATTGCCTCATAGCCCTATTGTTCCATTGTCCTATTGTCTTATTGTCCGTCTGCAATATTCTCAATTCTTTTTT
>Ga0180432_10010212_pt1 | contig 11295 bp, 6 predicted proteins | sample SS_ome_10_FD_132414 | JGI IMG/M metagenome (GOLD analysis project Ga0180432, IMG submission 132414) | Hypersaline lake sediment archaeal communities from the Salton Sea, California, USA - SS_1_MS_2 metaG | ecosystem: Environmental > Aquatic > Non-marine Saline and Alkaline > Hypersaline >... | reverse complement strand
TCTTTATTGGTTGCCCTTCCGTGCCTTTTTTGATTCCTCCTCCAGAAGTTGCTTCATTAGCTGAGAAGGTGCAGTTTATAACTTCCACCGCACCAACATCATAATATAGGCCACCGCCATCGATGGCGGCGTTACATGTTAGAACATTGTTGACAAGCTCACCTTTACCTGATAAGTGGATAGCTCCGCCGGTATTGTATGCGGTGTTATAGTTGCATACACTTTGCTTCAGCGTAGTTTTGCCTGTGGCCCCATTGCTGTATACGGCGCCACCATTTTGATTCGCATGATTTTCATAGAATGTGCAGTTTGTGATTGTTACGTTGGACGTGTAACAGGCTATTGCACCTCCGTTTTCCGCTGTGTTGGCATAAAACAAGCACTTGTCGATATCTACAGATAAGCCCCCTATGCAATTCGTTATATTGACAGCACCACCATTGGCCTGAGCCTGATTGTAGATCAGCCTGCATCGGTGAATATTTGCGCTGGCGCCGTTAACATCAATGGCACCGGATTTTGCGTTCCTAATAGTAATGCCTCTGATTGTTGCCTCACCTGCCGGGCCGAATCGAAACGCAGGACTACTCTCAATCCTATCGCAATCAATTATACAACCATTCGCCCCATTTCTTGATTCAATGGTTAGATTCTTGTCTTCGACAACTATGGCATTTACCAAGGAATATATCCCATCGGCGAGGATTACTTTGAGAGGATCATTGGTATCACTTACAGCATCCTCAAGACTGGTACAAACGCGGTTACAATCGATTGGATTGGTGTTTGGATCAGCGTTGACATATATTGTGAATTCAGTTATGTCTTTGCCCTCCTGAGCAATGCTCGTCTCACACAGAATAGGCACAAGTATGATTATGCCCATCGTGATCAGCTGAGGACATCTTTTTTCGAATAACATAGTGCTTCTCCTTGCCTCTATCTCTCAGTAGAAAGCAGATCAATATGGACACCCGACTATTCCGAGGCCTCAACCTGCGGCATGCCTGTTTGAGCCACTTTTCTAATCTCAAATGTTCCGCTAACACATACAGGCTTGTCCATACCGGTCAACTTGTTTTTACCAATGAGTCCATACAGTGTTTCTACATAGCGTCCTGCACGAATGTTGTTGTCCACAAGTCGCACATCATCCTCAGGCTTGCTTTGCGAAAATGATAACGCAATACTACGGGTAACTGGGTAAACCTCATCAATATCCTCCTCTCCTTTATCGTTGAGCCCATCATGACCCGGATGCCGGAAATGCCTGAATGGATTCAGTTGATCTTTGATACCAAAATCACCCTGCAATTTAACCCCAAATTCTCCTGTCATCCTGACACCACTGCTGAAAGGACCATCTCCACCTCGAATGGCAAACCCGGCCGAACTGACACGAAATGCACTACGGATTGTGGTCTCTTCAGACCCTGCTAAATACTCACTTGCAGTCAGTCCTTCCGTTTCGATCATAAGTGAGGGATTATCACTTTCACTATCACAAAAGACCACTGCTTCGTCAAGTATATACGTCACTCCCTCCAGACGATCCTCCAGCAAGATCAACCTGAGCAGGAATTCAGAGGAAGCTGGCCAGGTGCGAGCGGGATCTGATGTCTCTGGAAGACTTACCTGATTGACTGTCGCGGTACCTACCCACAGAGCTTGATCCGAATCAGGATGGCGTTCTGCCTTCACCGGAACAATAACCCTCATTCCTGCCCAATTAGGCTCAGATACGCAAAGCAAACCAGCACATGAGTCATGAAGAAGGGGGCGAGTGACTCTCAATCCAACAGTTATTTCTTCACCTGCACGAAGTGATTCGATGGTATAATCATTCGGATCCAACAATACGAAAGGTGGCTTGAAATTTGACTCCGATTCATTGCAGTCCACCACTATTTCTATGGAAATATTACTGAAATTCCTCTCAGAGTCATTTCGGACAGTCACGGTTTGATCATTCAGAATGGCACCAAAATCCACAACATCCCCCAACTCGGGCTCAACGACCAGGGGACCTGTAAAATTGGAATGACGGTCTGCATATACCCAGTATGCGGCACCAGCATGCAAAGTGTCATTCGGGGAAATCCCCGACCACTCGTTGCTAAACAGTCCATACACTCTTATTTCATCAGTATTCGTAAGAAACGGCGTACCCTTTGCATCAAAATAGGAGATGAAATTTTGTTGTCCCTCGGGATGAACGTGGAAACCAACAAAATTCCAGGACTGTGGTTGCCATTTGATCTGGGGCAGGCAAGGAGTTCCTTCCACTCGCCATTCCGTGGGCTCCGAGGCTTTGATCAAGTATGCGCGTCCACCTAAAACATGATGAAGATTTGAAGCGACTGCATGTCCTGGGGCATAGACAAGCCAGAGTTCATTTCTGATAAGAGATTCTGGGTCCGTCGGAATGTCAATGAACTGCTCGGAAGTAAGAGGCGGATTCCACATCCAAACACTCTCGACAGGAATCTCGGAGAAAACCTCAACACAACTGCCAGAATCCGGTTGTATTTCAAGATATATGGCATTCCAACCCTGTCTAAGATGAAGTGTCTGCGTTCCAGGAGAGCCGGATGCATAAAGGCTAAACAAGGAATTGAGAAGTAGAAAAGCAAACGTCAGATATGGCAAGGTAAATCCCGTTTTCATATTATCTCCTATTCCAAACGTATTTTCAGCTCGTTTTAATTGTACCAGAGATGTAACATGCGGCTATCCAATTTCCATATGACAGACACATATCACAGCCATATGATAAGAAAACGTCTGGCAGAATTATCGCCCCACCTCTCTAACTCTGCCCCCTTGATCTACACAAAACCGAATTATAAGACCTGAGAATCATTTTGTCAAGCTCAAAATGACTAAGAACTTCGCAGAGCAGCAGAATGCTATCGACAGGTTTATTCTTGACAGAGGAAATGAGGTTAAACGCTCGACACTCAACAGCGGAGAAGGTGACTTTGCACTGTACTATCTGAGAAACGAGGAAAAGCAGGAAATCGACTTTTTGGTCGTAAAGGACGGTCTCCCCTGGCTTCCTGTTGAAGTCAAGTTGGCCGATGCCACACCATCAAAGAGTTGGACCAGGTTTTTGCCGTTGATCGGATGCAAACATGCTTTGCAGGCTGTAAATAAGCCTCATTGGAAAGTCCATGAGTATGACGATGTGAAGATACTTGTGGCAGATGCGGCAGAAGTCCTTCCATATTTTGTTTAGCGTCGATTTAGGACACGTAGGATATTCTCTCCCATGACCCTGGCATAGTCTCTTTTAGAGAGTTCGTCGGCCAGGAGGGATTTGTATACTGCAACGCACACGTGCATACTCTAACAGTTGTCACTCCCAAATAAAACCTGGCAGCTTACACATATGAAGCAGGTTGCAGTCGCTCTTCAGCCCCAGAGCCCCGATCAATACGGGCAACCTACTCATTATCCGCATGAACCAACTATGGCACAAGCAATTTTAAGGTGTCACTGAATCCAAAATCACAGAGACTGTAACTATAGCAATATAAATGAGTTACAAAGCGCGACCGGGAGGACTCGAACCTCCAACCTTCGGATTCGAAGTCCGGATTTCTGGATTGTAAGTTGTTGTTGGGCAGTCGTTTATGACTGCCAATTAAAGAGTTATGAAATCAACCGAGAACCAACCAAGAACCAACCGAGCACTAAATGTGTAACGTTGGTGCAGATTTTGGTGCAGATAGGTAGCTCACCCGATCCAACAATTTACTATTCCAACTCAGTTGTGTGACACGTCTTTTCAGGGTAATGGGGTGCCTTTTTGGCCTAAGAGTGTGGACGTTCGATGGGTAATGTCACTTGCTCGCACTCTCGGCCTGTGGTAGTCTTGCTCGCCACTTTTCGGCGCTTTTCGCCACTCGTGAAGGGGGTGACTTGGAACCTTCATCGCGGCGTGTTGACAGCCCCTCTTCATATGGCCCTTCACGCCTCCCGTAGCGTATGTCGACACTCAATTTGAAGCTATGGCTTTACATAACCAGGAGAATGGAGTCGGTGCCACGGTGGTCCCATTCACCCTTAACAATCACAATTTGACGACCGTACCCGTTCACAACGGCTTATCGCCGTAAATGATAGCATTAGTCAACCGAATGCTAGCCGCGTCTGTTGGGTTGAGCACCTTAAAACGGACATTATGTTTTCCCATTGGCAATTGATATCGCCAAAATGGAATGAATTTCCTTTTGATATTGTTCGTCGGCAATTTTGTGGTCACCATAAGTTCACCGTCGATATGCATTTCTACGTCAAAAGTGTGGTGTGCCACACGCCCGTTTGCACCTGCGACCCTCCCTCTGCCTACAGCCCTGCCATTTACTGCAAATCCAATCCCCTCGAACTCGAAGGAGGCTTCATCGTCCAAAGCGATATTCAATTCCTTTTTCTCGATGGGATAATGCCCCTCGAATCCGACTTCCAGTCTTACGGGTTCCGGCTTTTGGACTATTATCGTTGCTTTCTGGTCGTCTACGGCCCCGCCGTTTCTTTCGATTACTTCCAGCGCGTGACGATAGGACATATCGTATGCATCGTTTAGAGATATCGTGGTGTACTTGAAGTCAATCGGCTCGACTTCGGCGAGACCCTGTTTCCAATGGTCGGGAATATTGTCATAGCCGATCATTGTCCCGAGGATTCCGCCGGCACTGGCTGGATTACAATCCGAGTCATCGCCGCAGCGAGTACTTATGTCGGTTGTTTTGCCGAAGTCCTTTTCTCCGTACAACAGTCCGACCAATATCCATGCGGAATTGATCTTCGCGTCGATATTGAAATCGCTCAATGCTCCGTTCGGACAGCCGACGTCGTTATCCCACTTTTCATGTACTTTGGTCCAGGTTGCTTTCCAGTCATCCGGATTTTCTTTGTGCCATTGAATCACGTCCCGCATGCATTGGGCATAAAGGCTTTCCGGCGGAATGACCTCTAATGCCTCCTCAACTACATATTGCATGTCGTCCGATACGAAGGCCAGGGCGTACAGAGCCGCCACGTAAACTCCGCCATACCAGCCATCGCCGTAGTTCATTATGTGGCCGATCTTGTCACTTATTTCGGCTGATGTATTTACCATGCCGGGACTCATGAGCCCGGCAAAATCGGCCTCAATCTGGAAATCAATATCATCTGCACAGGGGTTATTGAGCCAATGCCCGGAATCCGGCGGCATTATGCCATTCAATATATTGTAGCGAGCGCACTGATTGGCGTGCCAGAGCATATAGTCCGCGTTGGCGAATGCATTTGCGAACGAGTCAGCCGGTGCGTCCAGACCTTCCTTTTCAAACACTTCGACGAAGGTCAGGTCCATGTAGATATCATCGTACAGCCCCGGCCTTCCGTCGTACGTGTCTTTCATGTATCCGTCATACCAGGGAATTTCGTGGTCGTCCGGGATCATCTTACTTCTGAACCGAAATTCCGTTGGGCCGCCGTATGTGCAGGAGATAGTCTGGCCCGCCCAGCCGCCTTTGATCTTGTCCTTCAATACGTCGAGAGGTATTTCCTTCGCAGTCGGCTGTGTGCAACCTGCACAACTCATAAGCACTACTACACATACCATACGTAACACGACTCTTTTTTTCATTTTCATTCTCCTTTGCTTTAGACAGGCTATCGACATTCACACTCATTATTGTCACGAATTGTATCTTTGCAATGTTGAAAATTTGAAATCTGGCATAAGACAAGCAAAAAGACTCATGACAAGTTGAGTAGGTGGAAGCCAGACATTAGAAATGAAGCCTCACGAGGAAGAAAAATGGCTTTACAGCTTGTGACAAGAATTGTAGAATTGTTTTTATGCCTTGAAATGTTAAAATAGGGCAAATCAGGGGAAGATAATGCAGACATCGAAAGGCTTTACATTGATAGAGTTGCTGGTGGTTATTGCTATAATCGCCCTGTTGATGGCAATATTGATGCCGGCATTGCAGCGAGTAAAGAAGCAGGCCGGCAGCGTAGCATGCCAGTCAAATCTAAGGCAAATGGGCCTCGTCGTGTCGACGTACACAGAAGACTTTGACGGCAAGTTTCACCAGGAGTCTCCATCAGGTCCTCAACACAGTTGGGTCTATGCTATGCGGCCCTACTACAGCCATGAGCCGGAGATACGCAATTGCCCTTTGGTGAATCACTTCTATAGCGACACTGGGGGGCGAGGCGGTCCCTTTGTCGGTTGGGGCGTATACGGAGAAGACGGCTATTCCACACCGGGTTGGGCGATGGCGGGCGACTACGGCAGCTACGGATGGAACTGGTGGCTCTGTGACGAAACGCGCGAGAACAAACACTGGCGCAACATCAACACGATTCCGGGCAATCGCAACGAGATTCCCGTCTTCGTCGATGCGCTATGGGTCGATGCGCTGCCTAGGCCGACGGACCCGCCGCCCAGCGGGTACTATACGTTCATAGACCGGAGTATGGGGTCGTTTTGCATCGACCGGCATAACGGTACTGTCAACGGCGTGTTTGTGGATTTCTCGGTTCGGTCGATAGGATTGAAGGAACTTTGGGAGCTGAGATGGTATCGCGGCTGGCCTGACGACAGACGGGCTGCCGGCACGCCAACGTGGCCGGAATGGATGAACAACTTTAAAGATTATGCGCCGGCTTTCAAGTCGCCGCTGGGTAATTGAACTTGACTTCTTGCTTTGGTGTGTAACCAAAGCGCGGTCATTCTCAACCTTTTGGAAAGGAGGATTATCATGAGTAAGAAATCACTTTATTTGGCTCCTTTTGCCCTGGTGCTGGCTCTGCTGCTTGGTAATACGGCCTCAGCCGAATTGATCGCACACTGGCCGCTCAACGGCAATTATGTCGATGCGACGGGCAACGGCCATGACGGAACACCTCTGGACGATCCGCAATTTGTTGTAGACGGCGAGAAAGGATTGGTCCTGGAAGTAGACGGCAGTGCCCGCGTCATGGTCGAAGATGCTCCCGATCTCAATTTTACGGCCAGCGAGAGCCTGACTATGACGGTTTGGATCCTTTACGATCCGAGCCTGGCTTCATCAGGTTGGCGAAGCCCCTGTGGCAAAGGGCGAACGGCGCCCGGTGGAGACACCAGCTACCTCGATACGATGTATGGTTTTTTTGTCAGTCCGGATAATGAGTGGGCCTCTAATATGGGCAGCTTAGGCGGTGGTGTCGGGCCGGCTGTTGCCGATGAGTGGCATCATTTCGCGTTTGTACAGGACGGGGGCAGTAATGAAAACTTTTACTACATAAATCTGGAAGTAGTACAATCCGGGGGAGCGGCAGATTGTTCTACTCCGGGACGACCTTTGTTCATTGGCGCCTCCGGATCGGATACAAGCCCTTTTGAAGCCTTCGGCGGGCGTATTTCAGACGTACGCATCTATAATGAAGCCTTATCAGGTGATGCATTGGCAGCTACCACGACACCTCTTGCGCGCCAGACCGAAATCCTCATTACCTTCTCTGATCTGGATCAGGCGGGCGAAGCTCCTGTCGCAGGAGATTACCAGCCTTCAGAACTGGACGGAACAGGAATTACCACGACCTGGACAGGTATGCAGCAATTCAATGATGATATAGCGGCAGAAGGTCTGCTTGACCATACTGTAACCTGGGACCAGGCAGCCACATCTGTTTACGTCTATACGGAGAATTCAGGTTCCATAGAGTTCAACACAGAAGTGGAAGTATCGAGTATCTGGATCTTCCAGGATTCATGGGCTGCGACGGCAGTTGCCGGCCACTTGGGTGGTCAGGAAGTCTGGAGTGTGCCGGCCGACCACCCGGAGCAATGGGTTGAAATCACGGCGGGCGCCGGCCACAAGATTGACTCAATCGTTGCGGTTGGCGGTTATTCCCGTATCGATGATATTACGATAAAGATACCCTCTACTTACGCCGCAACTGACCCAAGTCCGGCTGACGATGCCGATGATGTGCGACGTGATGTGGTCCTTGGCTGGAAATCCGGCAAGTACGCTGATACGCACAATGTCTACTTCGGGACCTCGGCCAGCACTGTTAACAGTGCCTCAGTGGATAATCCCCAGGGTGCACTGTTAATTGCGGGATATGGTGATAGCAGCTATGACCCTGACATTATTCTCGATCTTGGTCAAACCTATTTCTGGCGTATCGACGAAGTAAACGCTGCACCAGACTACACGGTGCATAGGGGAAAGGTCTGGAGTTTTACGGCCGAGCCGGTTGGTTATCCAATTGTCGCCGTTACCGCCACGGCCAGTTCGTCATCAGGGAACCAGGTACCCGAAAACACAATCAACAACTCCGGGCTGGATGATGACGACCTGCACTTGAACGAGAGTGACTCCATGTGGCGCAGCGAGTTCGGCAGTCCGCAGCCGATTTGGATCCAGTACGAATTCGACAGAATTTACAAGCTGCACGAGATGTGGGCATGGAACTACAATGGCGAGCTGGAGGATATTGTCGGTTTCGGGTTCAACGATGTCACAATCGAGTATTCGACCGACGGTGCAAATTGGACGCAGTTGCCAGACGTGCCTCAGTTTGCCAAGGCACTCGGAGCGGATGGTTACGCCCACGATACGACTGTTGATTTCACCGGCGTGTTGGCAAAGTCCGTCAAGCTTACGGCCAACAGCAACCATGGCCCGTTCGACCAGTACGGCCTGAGCGAGGTCCGCTTCTTCTACATACCTGGTTGGGCAAGAGAACCCCATCCACAGGATGGTACTACAGGTGTCCACCCGGATGTAATCCTTAGCTGGAGACCGGGCAGAGAAGCGGCCACTCACGACGTGTACCTCAGCACCGACGAACAGGGCGTGATTGACGGCACTGTTGCCCCTGCCACGGTTACTGAGGCCGGTTATGATGCCGGCACGCTTGAATTGGGCGAAACTTATTTTTGGCGGATTGATGAGGTCAATCCGGCCGAGAGCCCCACTGTCTGGAAGGGGGGCATCTGGGACTTTACAACGGCCGATCACATAGTTGTGGATAACTTCGAGTCCTACAACGGCCTTGACCCCAGTGATCCGGCCAGCAACCGAGTATTTTTTATATGGAAAGACGGACTCGGCTACGGCACACAGGACAATCCGCCTTACTCTGCCGGTAACGGGACCGGTTCGATTATAGGTCATGCCACGGCGCCTTTTGTCGAAGAACAGATCGTTCACGACGGCAGACAGTCGATGCCGTATTTCTACAACAGCACCGGTTCAACGGGTAAAGCCAATTATTCAGAGGTCACGGTGGATATTTCCGCGTTGGGAATCGGCTCGGACTGGACCAGAGCAGGTGTAAAGACATTGACGCTGTACTTCTTCGGCGATCCGGCAAATAGTGCCGGTGAGCAGATGTACTTGAAGATCAACGGCGTCGAGGTTCCTTACGACGGTGCTTCCAGCGACCTTACACATGCGATATGGCAACCATGGGACATCGACCTGTCATCTCTTGCCGGTGTAGATATTCAGAATGTCACCGAGCTTGTTATCGGCTTCAGAGGTGGCGGCGGCTCAGGCGTTGTGTACTTCGATAACATTCGTCTGAATCCGGCCATGGAAATACCTGATTCTCAAGCTCCTGACGATACCGCCCTGGTAGCACACTGGGATTTCGAAGGTGATTTTGCCGACTCCACGGGCAAGGGGCATGACGGTCTTGCTTTCGGAGATCCGGCCATTATCAACGATCCTGTGCGGGGCCAGGTGCTGGAAGTTGACGGAGACGATCGCGTTGGAGTCAGTGACGCAGCTGATTTGAATTTCGGGGCAAACGAGAGCATGACCCTCACGGTATGGGCGAACCTTGATCTTGCGGACCCGATGAGCGGATGGCGTGCCATAGTGGCGAAGGGCCGCACGGAATTAGGCGGTGGTACAGCTTATGTCGATACATTTTACGGTTTCTACATAAGTCCCGGCGGCAACTGGCATGTGAACGCCGGTGATGTGTGGGATGATTCTCAGCCGGCCGCAGGCGGGCAATGGCACCATTTAGCCTTCGTTCAGGACGGCCCTGCGAACGAAGGGTATTTCTATATCGACGGCGAACTGATCATGACGGCCGGCGCCGACAGTTGCGACACAACCGGACGGCCACTTTTCATCGGGGCAGCCGGCACAGATGTAGATGTATCTGTTTTTGAGTCTTTCAAAGGCCGGATCGATGATGTGCGGATCTACAGCTATGCCCTGTCAGAGCTTGAAATACAATATCTCGGGCTCGCCAAATGACGTGAACACTCAATACAGTAAAAAGGGCTGGCAGCTTGAGAGAGTTGTCAGCCCATTTTTTTTTGACACGGCCGTTGAATCCGATTTATACGCATTCTAATAGATTCTCGCGCGTAGGTTGTTATTCTGAACAGAGCGAAGCATAGTGAAGAATCTCTGACGCACATTCATGTCACAGATCTTTCGCTTCGCTCCCGATGACAGACCACCGAGGACCTTCATATATATTAGAATGAGTGTTAGTTCCTGAAAAGTGCGTTCATCAGCAAAAAGGCGGCCTATGTGGGGCTCAAATTTGACAAGAATCAAGGCCTGTGGAGACATTTCGGTGACACGACCAGCCAAGGAAATCCGAGGCTTTGTAACCCTTGCTGGAATGTATAAGAAAGACCTATTTTTGCGGAGGTTCTAACATCAGGTTTTCTATTGTCTGAACATAGAACTCATTTGTCAATCGCTTCTTCAGATAGGTTCTACGTCCGGCTTTCATTTGCCACGTATATCCATTCCTCAAAGAGCCGGTTCCTTCGGTTGTATTAGAGAAATAGTCTGACAAACCTCTGACACCGAATAACACAGCCATTTGATCCCAACTGGGACGCGGGCAAAAGCACGAGTTGAAAAACCGATAATAGGCCTCCCGAGCAGGATTCTCTGGCGGTGAGTTCTCCAAGCACTCTCCGGTTAATATACGAGAGCCTGGTTGACTGATGACGAGAGGGGATGGCCAGTTCCTGATGACATATTCCGACGCAGATACCAGATTATGCCGGGAAAGGTTAAATCCGTCATTATTAACACCCCCCATGACAACCAGTTGGTTGACTTTTTGTGCTACCAGATCCGGTTCTGCTCTTAGCAGATCAGAGAGATTGTTTAGAAAACCGACACTGACGATGGTTACAGACTTGTCCTCTTGTTTTGACAGCACCTTCGTGTAGACATCCACAGCGCTCAATGCACTCTCACCACCAAGATCGTGCGGGAATTGCTTAAGCGCGTCCAGATAATCTGATTTATCTGGATTGGC
>Ga0180432_10010209_pt1 | contig 11296 bp, 8 predicted proteins | sample SS_ome_10_FD_132414 | JGI IMG/M metagenome (GOLD analysis project Ga0180432, IMG submission 132414) | Hypersaline lake sediment archaeal communities from the Salton Sea, California, USA - SS_1_MS_2 metaG | ecosystem: Environmental > Aquatic > Non-marine Saline and Alkaline > Hypersaline >... | reverse complement strand
CGCCCTCTTTCGTCGTGTTTCCCGAGACACAGACCTGGCACTGCTTTGGTGCATGCGGTACGGGGGGCGATGTGATCTCTTTCGTGATGCGTCGGGAGAACATGACCTTCGCGGAGGCTCTGCGACACTTGGCCAAGCGAGCGGGAGTATCGCTAGCGCCCCCGTCGCCCGAGGCGGCCAGGCAGGAGGGCGAGAGGGAGAAGCTACGGCGGATCAGCGCGGAGGCTGCCCAGTACTTTCACCGGTTGCTGCGGGAGGGCGACGAGGCCGCCGGAGCGCGCGACTACCTGAAGGAGAGGGGTATCTCCGAATCCACCGTCAAAGCCTTCCAGCTTGGGTACGCTGCAAACCGGTGGGACGGGCTGTGCAAGTTTCTGGGAGGCCGGGGCTACCGGGACGCGGATTTGCTCGCGGCCGGCCTGGCATCCGAGCGAAGGGGTGGAGGGCTCGTGGACCGCTTCAGGGGGCGGTTGATGATTCCCATTCGGGATGTCCGAGGCCACGTGGTTGGTTTCGGAGCTCGGATACTCTCCGGAGATGGCCCCAAGTACCTCAATTCACCACAGACCGAGCTGTTCGACAAGGGCAGCATCCTCTACGGCATCGATCTGGCCAAAGACGCGATTCGGCGCGAGGACTTGGTCGTGATTGTAGAGGGCTACATGGACGTGCTCATGGCTCACCAGAATGGCATCGCCAACGTGGTTGCGTCCATGGGAACCGCCCTGACGGAGAAGCAGTTCAAGACCTTCAGCCGGCTGACCAAGCGTCTGGTGTTGGCTCTGGACTCGGATGCTGCCGGTGATCGTGGGACTCTTCGCGGGCTCGACGTTGCGCAGGAAGCCATGGACCACCGAACGGTCCCTGTGCCGACTGCCAAGGGCAGGGTCCGGTATGTGGAGCAGCTCGATGCTCAGATCCTGATCCTCACTCTGCCCGATGACCTGGACCCGGATGAGGTCATTCGCAGGGATCCTGAGGAGTGGAGGCGATTGGTTGAAGAAGCCCTGCCGTTGATGGACTACTACTTCAAGGTGCTGCTCGAAGGTCTGGACCTGGCTGCCGCCGCGGGCAGATCGGAGGCAGCGGACAGGTTGCTGCCCATCATAGAGGGGATCAGTAGGCCGGTTGAACGGGCACACTATCTGCAACGCTTGGCCCGACTCCTAGGACTCGACGAGCGGGTACTGTTGTGGCAGATGAGAGGGTCGGGAACCACAGGGCGGTCCGGCCGGGGGCGAGTAGCCAAAGAGTCGATCTCGCCCGGCGCCGAATCCACGAATCCGGAGGAGTACGCTCTGTTCCTGCTGCTGAAGTCGCCTGAGCTGCTGCTGGATGACGAGATACGACTGTCGGGGGAAGACTTCGTCGATGCGGAGAGCCGGGAGATCTTCCAGGCACTGAGCGAGTCGCTGCGTCAGGGCGGGCGGGTCGTCCCCGGTGAATGGGTGGATGCACTTGACATCAGCTTGCGAGGTCGTGTAGAATTGCTGCTGACTCGGCAGCAGGGAAAGCCGGCTCTCTCGTTGGAGCAGGCCAGGGAGGGCTTGGCAAAGGCCGTGTGGCGGATGCGCAGAGAGCGGAACGAGAGTCTGCAGCAGGAGTTCGGCTTTCTGATCCTGGATGCCCAAGAACGGGGGGATTCCCAGGCAATCCGAAGCTACGGAGAGATCATGTCGAAGCTGGTGCTTGAGAAGCGGGAGATAGACAAGCGGGCTCACGCAGCGACTCTGGTAGGCCGCTGGCGGGACGAGGAGGTGCCGTGGTAGCCGAAGCAGGCGCTGGGGAGAGCGCGGTGCCCGGTCTTCAAGATGGTGACGCGTTGTCCGCAAAGGGGCTGGTGGGCTCGTTGACGGGCGGAAGCGGGCGATCATCTTCGGACGACGAGCGAGAGGAGAGAATAGACCGGCTGGTTGCAGAGGGGATCAGACAGGGGTATGTCACGAAGAAGGACGTGCTCGCAGCGTTCGCCGATCCCGATGCCAGTCGCGAGGAACTGGATGCTCTCTATGGAGCCTTCACCGAAATGGGAATGGCCGTGGTGGAGGACGAGGAGGAAAAGCCCAGCAAGAAGCCGGAGACCGAACCACCCACAGTCTTTATCGTAGGAGAGGAGCCCGGTGCCGGTCGGACCTGGGACGACTGGGAGGTCGTGAGCGATCCGGTGCGTATGTACCTCAGGGAGATCGGGCGTGTGCCGTTGCTGAAGCCCGAGCAGGAAGTCTCCCTGGCGAAGGACATCAGGAGGGGAGAGGCGGCGCGACATCGACTGGATGCCGGCAACTCAGGCAAGGAGAAGGATGCCGGTCTGGAGGTCTTGGTGCATCGTGGGGAAGCAGCCCAGATCAAGATGGCCGAGGCGAATCTCCGTCTGGTGGTGAGCGTGGCCAAGCGCTACGTCGGGCGCGGCATCACTTTCCTCGATCTTGTTCAGGAAGGCAACATCGGGCTGCTGCGGGCAGTCGAGAAGTTCGACCACCGCAGGGGCTACAAGTTCAGCACCTACGCAACGTGGTGGATTCGTCAGGCGATCAGTCGGGCGATTGCTGACCATGCCAGAACCATCCGAATCCCAGTACACATGGTGGAGTCCATCAACCGGCTTCTTCGCGCGAGCAGGAAGCTGGTGCAGCAGTTGGGAAGGGAACCTACACCCGAGGAACTGGCTCTGGAGATGGATTTCCTCAGCCAAGAAGACAAGAGGATCATAGAATCGACCTTTGAGGCCAAGGGTGCCCTGGACGCGGAGAGGCGACACAAGCTGAGTCGTGCTGCGGCCAAAGTACGGCGCATCATGCGATTCTCGCAGGAGCCAATGTCCCTGGAGACCCCTGTTGGTCGAGAAGACAGCAGCTCTCTGGGTGACTTCATTGAGGACGAGTCGCTGCAGGGCCCGGCCGATGCTGCCTCCAGTCGCTTTCTCAAGGAACAGATGAAAGACACGCTGGATTCCTTGACCACGAGGGAGAGGAGGGTGCTGACTCTGCGTTTTGGCCTGGAAGATGGGCAGAGCAGGACCTTGGAGGAGGTTGGCCAGAAGTTTGGTGTCACGCGAGAGCGCATTCGCCAGATTGAGGCGAAGGCTCTGCGCAAGTTGCGTCATCCCACTCGCAGTCGGAAACTGAAGGACTATCTGGATTGAGGGTGTTTGGCCCGTCAGTGGGCGATGGTCCGCGGCAGCTTGCGGAGCCGTTGGCGACTGAGAACCAGTGGCATTGGCGTGCCGATTGAGCGGTGTTCGGGGGTTCCGGTACGCTGTGGATTGGCTCTTGACGCCGAGGGGCGATCCATGTATAATAGCTGGCGTTGGCAAGACGTCTTCCTCGGTAGCTCAATGGTAGAGCGACCGGCTGTTAACCGGTTGGTTGTAGGTTCGAGTCCTGCCCGAGGAGTGCCGAAACGGGCTGATGCTGCTAAGGGCGTCGGCCCGTTCTTCATATCCCGAGATGGTGGGACTGGTCCAATACAGCCCGGCGCGTCCTGCAAGGGTGTAGAGCCGGTCGGTTTCGGACGTAACGGAATCGCCAGGGTAGATCCGGGTGATCCGGGGTACGATTGTGTAGGGGAGAATCCATGTTTAGGCACCGCCCACGTGCGCTGGACAGCGCCCGAGTGCAGGGGCAGGCGGCAGATGTGCTGTCTGTTCTGACGACGGCTCTGAGGGCCGTGGATCCTGCCGAAGCCGTTCGTAGGTTCGTGTCGCGCGAGGGCAATGTGCTTCGAGTGGGGTCGAGCGTTCTTGATCTGTCCGTATTCGAGCGGGTGTACGTCATCGGCGCCGGGAAGGCGGGCGGTGCGATGGCTGCGGCGGTAGAGGAGTTGCTGAGCGACGACATCACCGCCGGACTCGTCAATGTGAAGTATGGGTACACGGCCGACACGCGCGTCATCGAACTCAACGAGGCGGGGCATCCTCTGCCAGACGACAACGGGGTGAAGGGTGCCGCGAGAATGGTCGAATTGGCGCGGCAGGCCGGTCCAAGTGATCTGGTTCTGTGTTTGATCTCTGGAGGCGGTTCGGCACTTCTGCCCTTGCCCGTCGAAGGGATCTCGCTGGCCGATCTGCAATCCGCGACCGATGCTCTTCTGAGCTGCGGAGCTACTATCGACGAGATCAACTCGATCCGCAAGCACGTCTCTCAGGTCAAGGGGGGGAACCTGGCCCGATGGGCCTACCCGGCGCGAGTGATCTCGCTGATCCTTTCGGATGTGGTGGGCAGTCCGTTGGATACTATCGCGTCCGGGCCCACAGTGCCGGACAGTACGACCTATGGTGATGCCCTTGGAGTCATAAGGAAGTATGATCTGGAGGAGCGGTTCCCTGCTCCTGTGGCGGATCTGATCAAGCGTGGAGCCAGGGGGGAAGTGGCGGAGACGCCAAAGGAGCGAGATCGGGTCTTCGATCACACTGAGACGGTGGTGATCGCCGATAACGACATAGCAGCTTCGGCCGCTGTTCGTCGCGCGGAACAGCTTGGCTATCGTGCCCTTCTCCTTTCCACATACGTGGAGGGTGAGGCCCGAGAGGTCGGGCGGGTGTTTGCATCGATCGGCCGAGAGATAGTCTCTTCGGGACGACCGGTGGCTCCGCCGGCCTGTATAGTCGCAGGGGGCGAGACCACGGTCACCATACGGGGAGATGGTCTGGGCGGTCGGAACCAAGAGCTGGCCCTTGCTTGTGCTCCTGCCATTGAGGGGTTGGATAACGTTGTGATTGTCGCCCTGGCGACTGACGGGACCGATGGCCCGACGGACGCCGCGGGAGCCATCGTTGACGGCACGACCATGTCGCGGGCCACCAGAGCGGGGCTCTCCGCTGCGGGGGCGCTCAAGAAGAACGATTCGTATCACTTCTTCGAAGACCTGGGAGACCTGCTGGTCACGGGTCCAACCAACACCAATGTGAACGATCTTACCTTCATCTTCGTCTTCGAGTGAGCCCGCGAGCTGACCTGTGGGCTGAGAACGGCACACGGGGTCGTCCTTGTGGAGGGAAAAGCCATGCTGCGGACCAAGATAGTGTGCACGATTGGCCCCTCAACATCCTCGGCGCAGATGCTTCGCGGTTTGATTGCTGCGGGCATGGATGTTGCCCGTCTGAATCTGTCCCATGGCGACCGGGACGAGCATTGTGCCACCATAGCGCGGATTCGTGATGTGTCCTCAGAGGTGGGGAAGCCGGTGGCCATCCTCGTGGATCTTCGAGGACCCAAGCTGCGGATCGGGGAAGTCGGCAGTGAGGGCATACTTCTCGAAGCGGGGAAGACCGTCGTGCTGACCACTCGGGCCGTTTCTGCAGGCGACCACGCGATTCCGGTTCAGTATCCTGATCTACCTCGGCATCTGCAACCGGGTGAGCGGATCTTGCTGGATGATGGCTTGTTGGAGCTGAAGGTTGTGGGGACGTCCGTCGCTGATATCGAGTGTGAGGTAGTCACCGGAGGGGTCCTGAAGTCGAACAAGGGAATGAACCTTCCACAGGCCTCAGTAGACATCCCCGTCATCTCTGAGAGGGACGAAGAAGACCTGCGGATCATGGTGGAGGAGCAGGTTGACTGGATAGCCCTCAGCTTTGTGCGGTCAGCGGAGGAGATGCTGAGGCTGAGAGAGTTGATCGAGCAGCACGGTGCAGCCGGCCTCCCCACACCGGTGGTCGCGAAGATCGAGAAGCCGGAGGCCGTAGACAACATCGATGCGATCATCGCGGCATCGGACGCGATCATGGTAGCCAGGGGGGACCTGGGCGTAGAGGCGAGCCCGGAGGCCGTTCCGATGATGCAGAAGATGATCGTGCGGAAGTGCAACGAGGTTGGAAAGCCGGTCATCACGGCCACTCAGATGCTGGACTCGATGATCCGCAATCCGCGACCCACCAGAGCGGAGGCGAGCGACGTCGCCAATGCGATACTGGATGGCACGGACGCGGTGATGCTCTCCGGTGAGACGGCGATCGGAAGGTACCCGGAGGAGACCGTCCGCACCATGGCCAAGATCATCGAGCACACCGAGGAGCGAATGGACCTTCGGATCCTACGCGACAGGCCCCACTCGACCGAGCCTCTGAAGATCGCCGAGGCGGTGAGCCACGCGGCTTGCGCGACGGCTCGCGAGCTGGGTGCCGTCGCCATCATGACCCCTACGGTGTCTGGCTACACTGCTCGAATGGTCGCCAAGTACCGACCCTCGGTCCCCATCGTCGCGGTAACCCCCAGTCCCCGCGTGCAACGGCAGTTGGGCCTGTACTGGGGGGTACATCCGCTATTGAGCGTTCGAGCGGACAACACGGATGACACCATCGCTTCCGCGATCAGAGTGGCAGTGGAGAACGGCTTCGTACTGTCCGGAGAGGTGGCGGTGATCACCGGAGGCACGCCGGCAGGGACGCCGGGCACCACCAACATGATCAAGGTCCAGGTGGTGGAGCGCATCCTGGCTCGGGGCACCGGGATCGGCGAGAGCAGTGTTGTGGGACGGGTGAGGGTGCTGGCGACCGCACCTTCAGGTAGGATCGAGATCGAGTCGGACGAGATCATCCTGGTCCAGAGGGGCAGCAAGGAGATCGCTCACCTGGCGCGAGGGGCAGCCGGCATCGTGGCCGAGGAAAGAGGCGTGGCCTCCCGGGTCGCCGTTCTGGCCGTCGAGCTGGGCATCCCGGCCATTGTTGGCGTGGAGAACGCGGTGTCCATCTTCAAGGACGGTGAGATGATCACTCTGGATCCTCTGCGAGGTCTCGTTTACGAAGGACATGTGAGGGTGTAGACCCCTAGGCCATTGCGTGCCCGCTGGCGATCGTGATGCTTCTGGAGGCAAGGCGGGCGTGGCAGATTGCTGTAGATGCGGAAAGGACAAGCACGTGAACAAGAAGACGTTGCGGGATGTGGATGTTCGTGGTAAGCGGGTGCTGGTTCGTGCCGACTTGAATGTGCCTCTGAGCGCCAGCCAGGAGGTGACGGATGACACTCGAATCGTGGCCGCTCTGCCCACGGTGCGCTATCTTCTGGAGCGGGACGCACGCGTCATCCTGTGCTCTCATCTGGGCCGGCCGAAGGGAGAGGTGAAGGAGACCCTGCGCCTCGACCCCGTGGCGGACAGGCTGGGAGAGCTCCTGGGCAAGACCGTTCGCAAGGTTGATGATTGTGTCGGGCCGGAGGTACAGGCTGCGGTCGAGGCTATGCGGCCTGGCGACGTCCTACTTCTGGAGAACCTCCGTTTTCATCCCGAGGAGAAGGGCAATGATCCCGACTTCGCCAGGAGCCTGGCGGAGTTGGCAGATCTGTACGTCAACGACGCCTTCGGCACAGCCCACCGCGCGCACGCTTCCACCGCCGGCGTGACGGAATACCTGCCGTCGGTTGCCGGGTTCCTGATGGAGAGGGAGATCGAGTTCCTCGGCAAGGCGTTGGAGTCGCCGGCCCATCCTTTCGTGGCGATCCTTGGAGGAGCGAAGATATCGGGGAAGATCCTGGTGATCGAGAACCTCCTGGACAAGGTGGATGCGCTGCTGATCGGTGGGGGGATGGCTAACACCTTCTTCAAAGCGTTGGGCTACGAGGTGGGGAAGTCTCTGGTGGAGGATGAGAGCCTGGCGACTGCCAGGCGCTTGATCGAGCGGGGGAAGGGGAAGCTTATCCTACCCATCGACGCGATCGTGGCAGATTCGTTTTCGGCGGAGGCCCGGTACGAAGTCCTGCCCGTCGATGAGGTTGGTGAGCAGGGGATGATCCTGGATATCGGGCCGGCTACAGTCGAGAGATTCCGCGAAGCTCTCACGGGGGCCAAGATGGTGGTTTGGAACGGGCCAATGGGGGTGTTCGAGTTGGCTCCCTTCGCAAAGGGCACCATAGCGGTGGCAGAGGCGTTGGCCGAGTTGGATGCAGTCACGATCATCGGTGGAGGGGACTCGGTGGCGGCTCTCGAGCAGGCCGGGCTGGCTGATCGAATGACCCACATCTCGACCGGAGGAGGGGCGTCACTCAAGCTTCTCGAGGGAGCTGATTTGCCCGGTCTGTCCTCTCTGGACGACGCGTGAGTTGGCAGGGCTAGGGCCGTTCCCCACATCCTAGGCGAGCCAGGTCTCGGTTTGGAGCACCGGCAAGAGTGGCCAGCAGGTCGAGGGCATGAGTTGGAGGAAGCTATGGCCAGCAGGATACGCAGGATCGCGGTTCTCACCAGCGGCGGAGACGGTCCGGGTTTCAACCCGTGCATTCGTGCCGTGGTCCGAACGGCGATCAATCTCGACTGGGACGTGATTGGCATCAAGTGGGGATACGTGGGCCTGATCAATGGTGAGATGGTTCACCTGACCAGGAGGTCCGTCGGCGGGATCATCGGCAAGGGAGGTACGTTCCTCGGGACTGCTCGTTCGCCAGAGTTCAGGACCAAGAAGGGGCAGGTGGAAGCACTGCGGAACTTGAACGAGTGGGACGTGAACGCCCTGGTCGTCATTGGCGGAGACGGATCCATGAGGGGGGCGATGGCTCTCGTGGAGATGGGTCTGCCCGTGATCGGGCTTCCCGGGAGCATCGACAACGATCTCTATGGTACTGACATGTGCATCGGCGTCGACACCGCTCTGAACACTGCGTTGGAGGCGATGGACAGGATCAAGGACACGGCCTCCTCTCATCAGCGGGCGTTCCTTGTGGAGGTCATGGGGCGGAACTGTGGGTATTTGGCCTTGATGAGCGGCGTCGCCGGTGGGGCAGAGATGAGCTGCATTCCCGAGGTCGAGTTCGAGTTGGAGGATGTGGCGCGTGAGGTGAGTGACGCCTACGTGCGAGGAAAGACGCACTGCATCATCAGCGTCGCCGAAGGGGCCCGCTACAACGCCAATGCCATAGCCGCCTACCTGATCGAGAACAAGGCGAAGACGGGCTTCAGTGTGAGGGTAACCATACTGGGGCACGTCCAGCGCGGAGGGTCTCCTACGGCCTTCGACCGGGTGCTGGCTACTCGACTTGGGGCGGCAGCGGTGGAGGCGCTGAATCGGGGTGAGAGCGGTGTGATGATGGGACTGGTTGGCAATGTGGTCAAACCGATCCCGATGGAGGATGTAGCCAACCGGGTGAAGGAGTTGGATTCGTACATGTTCGAGTTGGCCCAGATCCTCGCCAAGTGATCGCTGGAAGACATCAGATTGACTGCCGACGGGCGGCGGTGTGGTCGGCCGCGGGCTCGCCGGCTCGGGGAGAGAACCATGGAACACTTCGAGTTGATGAAGACGTTGAAGGTCTCCGGTGAGGGACGTATCGTATTACTGCTGCTGGACGGTCTCGGCGGTCTGCCTCGTGAGCAAGGAGGGGAGACTGAACTGGAGGCTGCACACACGCCGAATCTGGACGCTCTGGCCAATGACGGAGTGTGTGGGCTTCACGATCCCATTGCACCGGGAGTCACGCCCGGGAGCGGCCCGTCGCATCTGGCGGTCTTTGGATACGATCCACTGCGATACGTGATCGGAAGAGGGGTGTTGGAGTCGGTTGGAGTGGACTTCCCCTTGGGGAAGGAAGATGTGGCAGCTCGTGGCAATTTCTGCACTCTTGACGAGCAGGGACACATCACCGACCGGAGGGCCGGTCGCATAGCTACTGAACTCAACCGCGATCTGTGTGCTATGCTGCGTGCCATCAAGCTGCCCGGCGTAGAGGTCTTCGTGGAGACGGTGAAGGAGCATCGATTCATTCTGGTGCTGCGTGGGAAGGGACTGTCGGGCGAGTTGAGCGAGACGGATCCGCAGCGACTGGGCGTGAGCCCTCTACCGGTGGAAGCACTGGCTCCGGAGGCCAAGGCGACAGCTGGACTGGTGAACGAGTTCATCCAGCAGGCGGGAGCGGTCCTGCGCGATCAGCACCCGGCGAACATGATGCTACTGCGGGGCTTTGCCATGTGGCCCGAGATCCCTTCCATGCAGGAAGTCTTCGGGTTGAATCCGGCTTCCATCGCTGTCTATCCGATGTATCGTGGCGTCGCAAGACTGGTAGGCATGGCTCCTCTGGAGACTGGCCCGAGCATCTCTGATGAGTTCGACGCTTTGGTGAAGCACTTCAAGGAGCATGATTTCTTCTATCTGCATGTGAAGAAGACCGACAGTGCCGGTGAGGATGGTGACTTCGACCGCAAAGTGGCCCTAATCGAGGAGACCGATGCGCAGATACCCAAGCTGATGGCCCTCGATCCTGACGTAGTGATAGTCACGGGCGATCATTCCACCCCTGCGCTGCTGAAAGCACATAGCTGGCATCCGGTTCCGGTCCTGATTCGTTCCCGGCACTGCGGAGTGGATGGTGCGGTGAGATTCTCGGAACGGGCCTGTGCCTCGGGGGCACTGGGGAGATTCCCGGCTGTGGACATCATGCCCATGGCGCTGGCCAATGCCTTGCGGCTCGGCAAGTACGGAGCGTGAAGCAGTTGCACCGTGAACGGGCGGAGTCGCAGGCGAGAGGGTGTGAAGGACCAGAGGGAGCACGCCGGTCTGCAAATGGAATGAGAATCGGCGTCATAGCCGACACACACGGGCGGTTCGATGCCAGGCTGGAGGATCTCTTCTCGGGCGTGGAGATGATTCTCCATGCCGGGGACATCGGACCGCTACGCGTGATCCGCCAATTGGAGCAGATCGCTGCGGTCGTGGCGGTTCGGGGCAACACGGATCGTGGTGCGGTGTGGGATCGGTATCCGGTCGTGCGATTCTTGTCGATTGGGGGAAAAGAGGTCCTGTTGGTCCACAGGATGGAGGATGGTCTGCGGGCGATCAGAGAGGAGCAAGCCCGTGACCGCAACGGGATGGACATCATCGTGTATGGGCATACGCACCGTGCCGAGTCTGTGAGCCGCGATGGTGTGTTGTGTTTCAATCCTGGGTCAGGAGGTGCGCAGCGCGGCCAGACGAGAGCGACGGTCGGGATTCTCACGCTGACCGAGGGCGAGTGTCAGGGGGAGATAGTGCGACTCTGATAGTCGCATTCTGTACGGATTGGGGGGTTGGGTGTGACGAGTAGGGACGAGTTGAAACGTGAGGCCGGGGAGGCCGCTGCGGAATACGTGCAGAGCGGCATGTTGATAGGCTTGGGGACTGGGTCAACCGCTCGGTTTGCTACCTTGAGGATCGGGGAGTTGCTGCGGTCGGGGAAGCTTTCCGACATCGTCGCCGTGCCGACGTCCGAGAGCACCGGGGCGCTGGCTCGAGAGATCGGCATCCCACTTGCCAGCCTGGAGGACGTGACACATCTGGACGTGACTATCGACGGCGCGGACGAAGTGGACCCTCATCTGGATCTGATCAAGGGCCTGGGCGGTG
>Ga0180432_10010208_pt1 | contig 11297 bp, 8 predicted proteins | sample SS_ome_10_FD_132414 | JGI IMG/M metagenome (GOLD analysis project Ga0180432, IMG submission 132414) | Hypersaline lake sediment archaeal communities from the Salton Sea, California, USA - SS_1_MS_2 metaG | ecosystem: Environmental > Aquatic > Non-marine Saline and Alkaline > Hypersaline >... | reverse complement strand
CGTGGTATCATCTCGTGCCCCGGGTGGGGGAACGATGCCCTCTTTGTGAGCGCTGTAGAATTCGGACGCCGTCCGTCCATACTCATACTGATAACGCGTGTCCTTGTTCAGCTTGCAGATTCCGCATTGGATCATCTCTGCGATCTGCTCGGGAAGAAGCCCGGAGGTACCGTGAAGGACGAGCGGTACCGACAGTCCGTTTTCCACGAACTTGGCGTTGATCTGCTTCGCAATATCGGTTCTTAGAACAACGTCTCGCCCCTTGGAGACGCCGTGCTGTGTTCCCACAGAAATGGCCAGCAGATCAGCACCGGTGCGGCGGATGAACTCGACCGCCTCTTCCGGGTCGGTGTAGAACGCTTCGTCCGAGACAATTTCGTCTTCCACGCCCTTTATCTTTCCAAGCTCAGCTTCGATCAGAATCCCGCTTCCTTTTGCCGCCTCGACAACTTCACGGCTGATCCGTACGTTCTCCTCAAAGCCTTCCTTGGAGGCATCAATCATGATCGAGGTAACAAGTGAACCAGCGATTGCCTCGCGAATCAGACCTGTATCGTTTACGGTGAAATGATCCAGATTGATATAGACTCCGATCGGGTAGTACTCAGCAAGTTTCCGTACCGCGTAAGAAAGAACGTGCAAACCGGCAAGCTTGTTCCCACCGCCTGCAAATGACGCCGCTCCCGGGCTGAGCTGCACAAGCAAATCAGATTGTCTCTCGGCGTAGGCTTCAAGCAGTCCGATCAACACGTTCGATTCGGCAATGTTGTTCGCCATGAATGCATAGCCGCCCGTTTGAGCCTGTTTGTACGCCTGCCGCAGTTTTTCTCCACCAAAGAATGCCAATCGATGCCTCCTTTAGGGCTAGATGGTTTTTATACCGGTTCATCTATGGGAGTGCAAGGGAAGTGGAAAATCTTTCTGGTTCCTCGCTATTACGTACGGCTGCCTACCCGCAGTCGATTCTCTCTCGGCACGAAGGGTACAGTGGTAGCTCGGCTTCCTTGCGATGGTCGATCCATAATTTGGTTCATCTCCCTCCAGCCAAGCAGTGCGCTTGAGGTCGTGTTGTTCTCCTTCGGGCGTGAAGTTTTTGCCATAGGAGTTTCTCGGCCTGAAGTGGACGTACACCGCAGCCTGCGGGCACGCTCAAATCTGTCTACACTGCATGGCACAATGATGGTACAGATTGCCTGCCCTCACCCCAACCCTCTCCCATAACAGGGAGAGGGAGTAGAGTAGTGGAAGATGTGATAGCCCAATCCTCTCTCGCACGATGAACAGGAGCTGAGGCTTCCGTCTACCCACGTGAAACAGCGAGGACCCATCTTCAATGGGGAAAACATCTTCCGCCGGATGGTGCGCTGTGTCCAACGAGTCGGACAACTGAAGCGTAGTGGCTTAAACAAAAAGGCGGCGGGGAGACACCCGCACGACCTTCAGCTCTACAGATGCTCCTTTACGGTCTCAAGGAATTTCTGTGCCTTCTCTTGGGAGATTGCATTGTAGAGCGGATGCATGTCTCCAATGGGCTCGGCAAGCACGCTTTCCAGAATGCGCGCAGCGTCTTCCCAGAGCTCGCGCTCCAAGAGGTAGAACTCGACGAAGAACACCCGATTCTCGAAATACTCGTTGCAGATCGGATCGAACGTACAACCGTCACAGTCGGCGCAGTAGGTCGGCTCATCGACAACGTAGCAGAAATAGCTCAGTGCCTGCTCGAAGTTCTTGCGATAGGTGCCAAACGGGAGACGCGGCAATCCACCCCAGAACGCCCCCAGCGATCGATACGGCCCATGGACAATGTATGTCGGTTCCAATTCCAGAACTCGCAAGGAGATAGCTTCACTCTGCTCCGGGACTTTGGCTATAACAGCCGCAAGCTTGTTGAACTCCGATACCCGTAGCCAGTTTGCGTTTGCCCAATACAGAGCAGGTACATCCGTTTCCGCCTCAACGGCAGCGACGAACCCCTCCTCTTTTTCCAACCGCGTGAACTCCGGGTTCATCCGCAGGCTCTTCAGTCCCCAATGCTTGCCCATCACATAGGTTGCTTCCTCGTTTGGCTCCCCTCCCAAAAAGGCATCAGCCAATGTGTAATAACACTGCGCGAGCTTGTTGACGAGGTCCTTCTGTTCTAGATCAACGGGGAAGGCATTCACCGCGTCTTCGCTCTTTTCATCGAGATCGTCGGGAACGTTTAGGGCAACCCGGAATGCACCGATTGCTGCCTCGAGCTGTGCTCGTCCGGCGTCACTGTATTCAATCATAACGTCCTCACCGGGGAGAAGCGCCAGAGCCGCATCGAGGTCGCACACCAACTCTTGTCCACACACAACCAGCGCAGCAAATAATGTAGCCAAAACAGCCACCCACAGGATTCTCCTCATCTTCTTACCTCCTAGAACAAAAGAGCAGTTTGTTCCCATACTATAGCGGAGCGGCCCTCTCTCGCCAAGGCAGCAAATGACCTCATTGACCTGGGTGCCTGTGCGGATAGTTAGGAACAGATACTTATTTTCTCATCCCAGCTCCCAGATGTCATCTTTTCCCGCGACAGGCTACCCTGCGCCGGCGCCCCCGCCCCGTGTATTCTGGCCTGGGAATAGTACAAGGAGTGATCGCCGATTGACCAACCGTTAAGAACGACTTCTCTCTTTCTGGTCCTTTTGTTTTGGCTTTTTTTTCTTTCACTGAGCGCCGGTGGTCCCACCCTATCCTACCAGTACACAGTGGTGATTGACCCTGGCCACGGGGGGAAGGACCCAGGAGCAATTGGGGTCGATGGGACCTGTGAAAAATGGGTGACCATTGCCATTTCCCAGATGGTTTACCTGAAGGCTCTTGAGGTCCCGAAGCTGTGCGTTGTGCTGAGTCGAAGAAACGACGACTACATCCCTCCAGCCGAGCGCATTCTTGCAGCAAATCAGATCGGTGCCGATGCATACATCAGCATCCACGCCAATGCCTTTTCTTCAGCAAGCGTTTCGGGAATAGAAACCTTGGTGCACGAGACCAAAGGACGAAAAAGCGCCAGCTACCATCTGGCCGAGATCCTACAACAGCACCTCGTCGCTCGAACGGGGGCAAGGGATCGCAACGTGAGGCAGGCATCGCTGTTCATCCGCCAGGCCAAGATGCCTGCAGCCCTGATTGAGGTGGGATTTCTCACCAACCGCGTTGAGGCCAAGCAGCTGCAAAGCCCTTTCTATCAGAACAAAATCGCGGATGCGATCCTCACTGCCATTCTAGAGTTTCTTGGGGAAAACCCGACATGAGGAAAAGGCTTCTCGAGATTTACCAACGTCTGCTCGATACCTACGGAGCGCAGTCGTGGTGGCCTGGTGAGAGCCCGTTTGAGGTGATCGTTGGTGCGATTCTTACCCAGAGTGTGGCGTGGTCAAACGTGGAGAAAGCGATTGCCGCTCTCCAACAATCAGACCTACTGACCCCTGGGAAGCTAGCACAGGCACCGATCGAGGAAATCGCTGTCCTCATTCGACCTTGTCTCTACTACAACGAAAAGGCAAAGAAGCTGAAGGCGTTTTCAAGCTTCTTGGAAGACCGGTACTCCAACAATCTCTCCTCTCTTCTTTCTCTCGACATTTCCTGCCTGCGACAGGAACTCCTATCCGTATGGGGCATCGGCGAAGAGACCGCCGATGCGATCATCCTCTATGCAGCGAAGAAACCGAGCTTCGTTGTCGACACGTATACCCGCAGGATCCTCCAGCGCCTCGGCATCATCGAAGAGAAGAGCGCCTACGCAGGCATCCGCAACCTGGTTATGGAATCCCTGCCCGCTGATGTTCCGCTGTACAACGAGTACCATGCCCTCTTGGTCCGACACGGCAAAGAGCGTTGTCGCAGTCGTAGACCGGTGTGCAAAGGCTGTCCCCTTTCCACGTTGTGTAAGGTTTCCGACGGCGTTGCCCCATGAGAAGGAGTATCGGAAAACACGCCACGCGGCAGACCTGTTTTGCTCAGACGCAAGTGAGAGCCTTCTCACAGGCGAATCGTCTTCCACGTGCCCTGCCGGAACTTCCAGCTCATCAATAGGGTAGCGGACAGCCAATAGAAGAGCTCTCCCGACCAAGCACCAACAATGCCGAATTTGAAATGCAGACCGAGCAAGTACGCTGTGGGCAGATACAGCAGGGTACAGGTCGCAAGCTCCACCAGCATGACAAAACGAGTATTCCCGGCACCCTGCAGTGCCTGACCAAGGACGATTGCCACGCCTCCGAAGGCCTGGATCGCCCCGACCAACTGCAGCGGAAGCTTCCCCAGAGCGATCACGGTGGCATCTGACGTGTAGATGGCAAAGATTGCCTTTGGAAAGGCAACAAACAGCAATCCAACTGCACCCATAACAGCGGCACCGAGCCTCGCTGCCTCCCAGGCAAAGCCCTCCGCTTCTTCCGGTTTCCCAGCCCCAAGGCGCTGACCGACAAGAGTCGCGGCCGCAATCGCGATGCCGAATGCCGGCATGACCGACAGGTTGTAAATCGAACGAATCACGTTGCTTGCAGCAAGTTCCAGAGTGCCGATCCGTGCAATGATCGAGAACAGCGCAAAGAAGCTGGCAAGCCCTATGAATCGTTGACCCATGACCGGAAGGGAGAGGCGGAGGATGGGCGCACACCAGGCAAGGGAGGGCGTGGGCCGACGGTACAGATGGAAGCGGTGCTGATATCGACGAGATAGACCGACTACCACAAAATAGAGGGTTCCCAGTCCAGTGGCGATCGTGGAGGCGATGGCCGCGCCGGCAATACCCATCCGCGGCAGCCCTGCATGGCCGAAGATCAATAGATAGTCGAGGAGAATGTTAGAAACGGTAACCAGAATCGCTGAGATCATCTGCTGTTTTGTATCACCAACACCGTTGTACAGGCCACGAAAAACCATGTTGAGAAAGAAAAACGGCGCCCCGATGAAGCGATAGTGAAGGTAGACCTCGCCCAGTTGGGCAACCTGGATGTCCTGCGACAGCAGCGGGGCAGCTGTCCGCGCAATCCAACTGCTGCCAAAGACAAACGGCAGCCCACCAATCAGAGACAGCAGCACACCTGCATTGAGGACTTCTCCGCACCGTGCGTGATTCTCCTCCCCGTACCGCCGGGACGAGAGTGTTTGTACACCAATTCCGATGCCAGCCAAGGAAAAGACGATCGTGAAGTAGCCGACTCCGGAAATCCCGGCAGCAGCAAGAGGAATGGAGCCTAGTCGACCCAGCATCGCCGTATCGACAACGTTTAACAGGGTGATTGAGAGCATCCCCAATGTCACCGGATAGGCAAGCCGGATCACCTGACGCAAGCGCGTCGGATGAAGCTTCAGTCTCAACCAAAGCGAGCGAAGATTTTGCAGACCGCCCTTCCTTTTTCTTTACTACTCCTGTATGCCAACCGGCTACGAAATTTTGATCGCTGACCTGTATCCACAGAGGTCCGACAACCGGCACGGCCATCCCTAATTCTCTCAAAAGGAGAAAAATCCGAAGGGACTTGAAAAGGGTCCGTGCTACAACCTAGACAAGCTGCACGAGATCGTTCCTGTTCGGGCAAGACAGATCCGTATAAGATTTCCTCCCACGAATCAGTTGCAGCCGTGCTCTTCGATTTCCGGTTCAGAATGCGCGTCTTTGAACGAACGGTAGGTTGGGACCAGTTGCTGCAAACAAGAGACGATCGACTCCCTATCGAAATCCTCCGCAGACTGGCGCAGCCTTTCCAGTAGTAGCTTGGTTTGCTCCCGGCTAAGGGCCATACCCATCCTGGCTACGAATACGCGTTCATGTGACGTTGCATCCGTTCCTTCTTCAGCGGTGAGCAATTCCTCGTAGAGCTTTTCACCCGGCCTAATACCGCTGAAGATAATGGGAATATCCTGATCGGGTTCGAGGCCATGAAACCGAATCAACTCCTTTGCCAGATCAAGAACCCTCACGGGCTTTCCCATGTCAAGCACAAACACTTCGCCCCCCTGCCCCATTGCCGCTGCCTGGAGAACGAGAAGGACCGCTTCCGCTGTCGTCATGAAGTAACGCTGCATCTCCGGATGGGTCACCGTCACCGGCCCCCCACGTTTGATTTGATCCGTGAATAGAGGAAGCGCACTGCCGCGGCTTCCGAGAACGTTTCCGAATCGAACGGCCATGAGACGAGTCGCAGACTCCTTTCCCTTGTCGAGAACGACCATCTCCGCAACCCGTTTGGTGGCCCCCATAACCGATGTCGGATTGATCGCCTTGTCCGTCGAGATAAACACAAATGCCTCTGCGCCAGCCTTGCACGCCTCCTCCACGACAATCTGCGTGCCGAAGACATTGGTCTTCACCGCCTCTTCAGGGTGAGCTTCCATGATCGGAACGTGCTTGTATGCCGCGGCGTGGAATACCACCTGAGGACGATGTTGTTGGAAAACCGCCGTCATTTTCATCCGGTCACGCACATCCCCTACAAGGATCCGGACGGTACTGGCAGAAAAGCGTCTTTGAAGGTCCTTCTCCAGGTTGAACAGGCCTGTCTCATCGATGTCGAGGGCGAATACAAGTGTTGAGCCGAACCGCAGGATCTGTCGACAAAGCTCCGCGCCGACCGAGCCGGCCGCGCCTGTCACCAAGACCGTCTTGCCACGAAGAAAACGCTCCAAGGCCCTGGTGTCAATGGAAACCGGTTCCCGCCCCAACAGGTCCTCAGGCTGGACGTGCCTTATCTCGGAGACCTTGAGCTCACCGGTATAAAGCTCGCTGAAGAACGGTATGATCTTGACCTCTTGGACCCCTCCTTTGCGGGCAAGTTCTACTGCTTCGCGTATTGCGCGGGAAGGTGCCGAGGGCATGGCAATAATGACGGTTTCCACATGTTTTGAGCGGATAAGCTCCGGCAGACGTTCGATCGGGCCGAATACCGGCACACCATGGATCAAGAGGCCCTTCTTTGTGGGATCATCATCCACGAAGGCCACGGGGCAAAACCCGGTGCTCTTTTCGCGGAGAATCCCTCGCAGGAGCAACTCCCCCGCCTCGCCCGCACCGACGATGAGCGTTGGTCGTCCTTGAGCGTGCAGGCTGTCACGTGTTCGTAATGCAGCGTGCGTAGCAATTCTTTTGGAAAGGCGGATCCCACCAATACCGATCAATGTAAAGGCAAAATCAATCGCGAGCACGGAACGCGGCATACCGACAACGGCTTGCCAATGCCGAAGAAGAAAAAGTATCGCTGCCAGTGCAACGGACCCAATGGCACTGGCCAAAGCGGTGTTTAGGAGTTCCTCCATGCCGACGTATGCCCAGCTGAAACGATACATCCGGAACAGCACCAAAACAGGGATCTTCACGCCCAGAGCGATCGGAAGGATCCAAAAGAGCATCGACAGATAGCGCGGGGGAATATGCCCGTCAAAGCGAAGCAGGAAAGCCAGATACACAGAGAGGGCCAGGATTGCCGCATCGATCAGTAGGAAAAGCGCTTTTCGTCCGATACCACGCCTGCTGCGCCACCCCGAAGGAGCCCTCTTTGGGAAGGAGCTCACGTGCGTCTCACCAAGTTGGTCAAAACACCTACCACGTATTCAACCTGCCTTTTCTCAAGACGGTTGTAGAAAGGCAAAGCGATCGTATGTGCCGCTACGGATTCGTTAATCAGGAAGTCACCCCTCTTTTCCAGCACTGTCCACCTCCTATCCTCGGCCTGTACCTGATAAACGTCGCTGCAAATACTACTCCTTGATCCTCCTGCGCAGGGCCTTGTAGAACCCTTCCCTCGACCCGATCATAATGACCAAGACGATCCCATCCTGAGGATAGCTTTCATAGACAACCCGGAAACCACCAAGCTCAACGCCATCAACTGACCATACCTCTCTTTTTTACGGATGGCAACCGTGAGAAGTACCACCAAAGCACGAACAACAATCCCCCCACCAAGGATACTATAGGCAACAACGCAACCGGCCAGTGCCACGCCATGAATCCAAAGCCGGCTAACACGACGTTGATCAGCATAATGGTCATGGTCACCTGTTGATGGCTATAGCCTTGTTGCACCGCACGCTGATACGAATGTTCGCGGTGCGCTTTGTAAGGAGGGTCCCCGTGAATAAGCCGCCTCGTCAATGTAGCAATACCATCAACCAAAAATACAGACAATAGTATTACCCAAATTAGCAGAGGCACAGAACTCCGATTCTCCGAAGAGATTGCTAAGACGCAAAAGACAAAGCCAAGAAAGTTACTACCTACATCGCCCATGAAGATCTTGGCCGGAGGCCAGTTCCAGGGCAAAAAGCCCGCCAGCCCCGCCGCCAAAAACCAACAGGGAACCGCCAATTCCCAATCGCCCGCAACAGTGAGAATTCCACCAGCGGCTATGCTGACCACGAGGCCCTCTCCGGCTGCTAGACCATCAATGCCATCCATGAAGTTATATAGGTTCACGAAGCAGAAGGCGCCAAACCAGGCAACCCCGTATCCGAGTAAGCCAAGAGGAATAGCACCGATTCCGGTTTGGACCTGCGGTAAACCTCCTACCCAATATACGGCCCAAACAATAGCCAAACCGTAAAGGAGCAGGCGCAGCCAACTCGATAGCCTTCTGCGGTCATCCAGCCAACCAACCCCACCGACCAAGAAGCCCCCTCCGAGCAATGCAAACCAGAGGTTCCGATCAGCGGGAAAAAGCCAGACAAAAAACAGAACTGCCAATAGGAATACAGAGACAAAGGCCAGTCCGCCTCCCCGCGGCCTGGCTACCACATGCGAACTGCGTGGGTTCGGGATATCAAGAATGCTCTTCCTCAGGGCAAAAGACCTGATCCAAGCGGTGAACAAGTACCCAACGAAAAACGCGCCGATGCAGAGCACAGCCGTCCGCAAGATCATGGAGGCTTCCCGTTGGCTAATGTCCCGCGGTACCATGCCGCCGTCTCAGACAGTCCTTGTTCAACAGTATAGGGAGGGATCCAATTCAGCGCGCGCTTCAGCCGCTCACCCGATACGGTCAGCGAACCTACCACGTGTCTCACCTCATCGGCGCGGCCAAGCAAAGTTCCTCCAAAACGCAAAATGGGTACGGGAACGGAGACATGGTGTACCCGACGCCCCAACAGACAGCCAAGCCGCGTCACAAGATCCTTGGTCGACAACGGCGCGCCATCGTCAGCAACGTGAAAGACGTTCTCCTTCATTGCTGGTTGCTCGAGAAGTGCTGCTATGGCACTGGTCAGGTTTCCGACAAACACCATACTCCGGGCATTATGAGTGCATCCGAGTGGAAAAGGAATCCCCCGGTCAACAAGGCTCAACAACCTCAGAAAGTTGCCTTTGACTCCTGGACCGTACACGAGTGGAGGCCTCAGGATGATCGACTGCAAGCCGGTCTTGGCAGTCGTCTCCAGGACGGCGATTTCCGCCTCTCGCTTGGTAATCCCATACACATCTTCTGGGACACAAGGGCTGGTCTCATCGTAGGGAATCTCACTGCCTTCACCTACTGCCTTGATCGAGCTAAGGTATATGAAACGCAGTACACCCGCTTGTACGCAGGCTCTTAGAACGCGCTGTGTTCCTTCAACGTTAACATTACGAGAGGCATCGAGTGGACCATCTGCCCTGTCGCGCAAAACGTGAGTTCTTCCCACTAAATGCACAACAGCACCTACCTTTGACAACACCTCCAACCAACCATCATTCCTCGTAACATTTACTGCCACAGGCTCAACTTCAGAAGGAAGGCTACCTCGAGCTTCAAGTCTACGAATGGTCCCCCGAACATCCCAGCCGCATCTTAGAAGCTTGGTACAGAGGTGCTGCCCGATAAAACCGTTGCTCCCTGTAACCAACACCCGCTTCATAACGGCACCTCTTCTGCGGTATCGAGAGGCCAGCGATTACCCAAGAGCTCTCGGTAAAGGTGGAGAGTTTGTGCACCAACAATGGCCTCAGAAAACTCTGCTTCCGCAATCTCACGCCCGGCGCGGCCAAACTCTTCTCTCAAGGTTGGCGACCTAAGAAGAGTCTGGATCGCCTCGGCCAGCGCCACACTATCGCGGGGTGGAACCAGGAGTCCGTTTACCCCTTGTCGAACGATCTCCCTGCATCCCGGCACATCCGTGGCTACAATGGGACGAGCGCAAGCAGCGGCTTCCAGCAGAACCTTCGGAAGCCCCTCACGATAGGAAGGCAAAACTACAATACTAGCAGTAGACAGGGTTGAAACCATATCCTCTTTTTGTCCCCACCACTCGACAATACCTGCTTGCACCCAACCATTCAGCTTGGCTAAAGGTACTGTGAGTCGATTCCCTTCATCTGGAGAGCCCACAAGGACAAACCGGACGTCCGGTTGCTCTCCTTGAATGCACCTAGCTGCATCTACAAACTCACCCACGCCTTTGTCCCAGAGCATACGCGATGGAAGCATCACGACAGAATTACCCTCAGGCTGTCTTGTTGCCTTGAATCTTGAACAATCTACACCTGAGCCACGGATCAACACAGCCTGTTCCCGTAGGAGCAAACCAGAAGAGCAAAACTCCTCAAGATCGTCCCGATTCTGAAAGATGGTACGGCTCTGAGGGAGATGAAGGGCCATGCGATAGAGTTTCTTCGCAATCCAGCGCCGAATCCTAGCGTAACCATGCGATGAAAATGCATAACCCAGGCCACTAATTGCGTTGATTACTGCCTCTTGCCGTGTTAGCCAAGCAGCAAAGGAGCCATAAAGAATAGGCTTCATTGTCACATGATGAATCAACTCGGGCCTGATTCTATAATACAATCTCGCTAAAAAAACAAATGTCCGGAACTCCGGAATCGGACCGGAGAGTTTTCTCAACATTGGCATTCGCAAGAAGCTCAACCCATGCTGGCGAATGACCTCACCTTTCCCTGTATCAGCGGCTGCAACAACGACGTGAAACCCAGCTTTCTTAGCAGCCAGAGCAATCGGAAGCCTATGAGAGAGGAAAAACCAGTCGACGTTTACAACGAAAAGAAGAGTTGGCCTTGGCACTGGCAGTTCTTCGTTACCCTTGTCTTGCAAATCATTTGCAGGGAATGATGCTTGGTTTGACCTGCTCTGTTTTCCCGCAGCTACAGGAGGATTCTTGCCTTCGTTCTTAGGATTCACCAAGTCTCTCCACTGGATGCTCCTCATTTTGTCTTATTGTGGGCAAGCGGAAAGCAAAGGTTCACTATTGGGTGGGCCGTGCCTTCATTGTAAACAGCATGAGCGACATTAAACGAGACAGCCATAAGAACCATCCTCGTGTATTCCCCTGATTTTATGTTT
>Ga0180432_10010207_pt1 | contig 11298 bp, 9 predicted proteins | sample SS_ome_10_FD_132414 | JGI IMG/M metagenome (GOLD analysis project Ga0180432, IMG submission 132414) | Hypersaline lake sediment archaeal communities from the Salton Sea, California, USA - SS_1_MS_2 metaG | ecosystem: Environmental > Aquatic > Non-marine Saline and Alkaline > Hypersaline >... | reverse complement strand
TAGCGGTTGCTTCCTGCCCATTGACCCGTCTTGTAGCAACACCGCCACTATTGGGGGGGTTGTGGCTGCAAATTCCGCCGGGCCAAGACGGCTTCTTTACAACCTGCCTCGTGATATGATCCTGGGTGTGAAGGTCGTGGCTCCAAACGGGGAAATTGCCGGAGCGGGTGGCAAAACCGTAAAGAACGTGTCAGGATATGATATATCCAAACTCATGGTTGGCTCAATGGGCAGTCTTGGCGTTCTATGCGAAATGACGTTCAAGCTCCTTCCCCTGCCCGAACAAATGGAAACACTTCTCATTTCCTTTGATTCTTTTTCAGAGGCCGCCGATCTTGTCAACCACATTTTTGAAACGACCCTGATTCCGGCGGCTGTTGAAGTGATGAACAACACAACATTCGCCAATTTAGGGGTGAAAGACATTCCCGAATTTGACCCTAAAAAATACGTGGTGGCCGTCGCCTTAGAGGCCTTTCAGGAAGCCATAACCCGTATGGCAACAGAAATAGGAGCGATGGCTGAGACGTTTGGGGCGAAAAGCCAAGCAAATATTAAAGACCTCGCGCATCTCAGGTTTTGGCTCGCGGTAAGTGATCTGGATCCTACCCTGAATGCAAAATTTCCCGATCTTATCAAGGCCAAACTCAATTATCGCATCTCGGAATGGAAGGACATTGTTGAATTTGTGGAGCATACCTTGTCTCCAAATAACATTGAACACACCATCCTCGCCCATGCGGGAAGTGGCATATGCTTAACCAGCCTCCTTATGAAACCGGATGGCAATGGATCAATGGATAAGGCAATTGAAGCCATGGGGCCATTGCTGAAACGCAGCCGCGAAGCAGGGGGCAACATGATCATTCAGAGGGCACCCACCCGAGTGAAACACCGGCTAAAGATATGGGGCGATTCAGGTTCTGACTTTGTTGTTATGAAGCGGCTCAAGGGCCAACTGGATCCGTCCGGTATTATGTGTCCAGGACGCTTTGTGGGTGGGCTTTAGTCGTCTACAATTCATGGAAACCTAAACTTTCAGAATCTAACCGTCGAACGGAAAAATAAAAGACCAAAAACACAGAGGTAAAAGACCATGAATATCGTTCAGTTAAAAAAATTATCATACGACGAGGTGGCCAAGTGCAACAAATGCGGGTTTTGTCTGCCGAGTTGCCCGACTTACTTGGTTAAGAAGGGTGAGGCCTATTCTCCAAGGGGACGAAATGCCATTACCCGGTTTGCCATTGAGAACAAGCTGGATCTGAGTGAAGACACGGAAAGATCAATTTTCACTTGTCTGGGTTGCGGCGCCTGCACAGTGGTCTGTCTGTCCAGTGTTCAGACAAAGGATCTTATCTTCCAGAACCGCGAGTGCCAGGTCGATGAGGGATTTTATCCTAAGGTGGCAGAGCGACTGGTAAAAACCGTGGAAGAGCGCCGGAATATTTCTGATGATGATCAAGAGGACCGGGCTGAATGGCAGGAACTGATCAAAGACCTGCCCGAGGACGCCTTTGAAAAGGAACAGGCGGATATCCTCTTTTTTGTCGGCTGTGTGGCCTCATTTTTCCCTATGGTACAGAAAATCCCCGCGAACATGGCAAAGATCCTCCAGGGGGCCGGGGTGGACTTCACCATCCTGGGCGGTGATGAATGGTGCTGCGGTTTTCCTCTGGTGGGAGCCGGGATGCCTGAAAAACTGGACGCATTGAAGGAACATAATCTGAAGAAGGTTGCGGATGTGGGTGCCAAGACGGTTGTCTTTACCTGTCCATCTTGTTTACACACCTGGAGGCACCTATACCACACGGACATAAAACTCATGCACGCCAGTCAATTAATCGCTGAGCTAATCAAAGATGGCCGAATCAAACTCACCAGGGATATTAAGGGGGTTGCCACTTATCACGATCCCTGTGATTTGGGTCGAAATACAGGCATATATGAGGAACCGCGAGAGGTGATTCGGGCTATTCCGGGCCTCACATTTCGTGAATTGCCCATGAACCGAAGTTTATCCGTTTGCTGTGGGGGGGGCGGCAATGTGGAGATGACGGACCCGGACTTATCCGCACAGGTTGCCCAAATGAAGCTTGATTCCATAAAAGAAGTGGGGGCTGATCAGGTTATCACCGCATGCCAACAGTGCGTTCGGACCATGGCCACCAGGGCTCGCAGGCAGAAGATTGATCTGGAGGTAAAAGACCTGACGGAGCTTGTGGTCGAGGCCATGCGCTTGCCAGGGGACATGTAGTGTTTTGCGGTTCAAAACTTCGCCATTGATTTATTCATTTGTATTGTCAGTTGATTTAAGCTAATTAGTAAGTTATGATTTATCTTTATTGATGAAGCCCAGAACGATTGGGATTTTATGCGGCTCCAAGACTTGAGAAATCAACAATTTCTTAAAGGAGATTCCCCATGAAATTTATTACTTTTTCGCGGCAGTTGGGAACGGACGGCCATACAATTGCCATGCGGGTTGCTGACAAACTGGGGTACAAGTTCCATGACACTGAAAGCATTAGCCACGCGGCACGCGAGATGGGTTTTCTTGATAGTGTGGCGCAAATTGATGAGAAAAGGCCCTCCTTTTTTCAAAGGTTCTTCACTCACAGACCTACCGTAAACTTAGAGCGACTCAACTCGGTGATATACCAGCTGGCCAACCATGGCGATGGGGTGTTCCTTGGAAGGGGTGGGCAGATACTTCTAAAGTCGTTCTCATGCGCCTTACACGTCAGGATCATTGCCTCGCGGGAGAAACGCATACAAAATCTCATAAAGAGGGGGTATTCTAAAGAGACCGCATCAAAGGCCATTGAGGAAAGTGACCACGAGAGAGCTGCGTTTATCAAATTCGCATTCGGTTTAGACTGGGAAGACCCGAATCTTTACGATATGGTGTTGAATATTGACAAACTAAGTGTCAATTTAGCCGTTGATACTGTTGTAACCATTGCCCGCTCCGATGAAATCAATGCGTGTTCGCTGGATTCCATGGAGACCCTTGCAAAACTGGCTTTGGCCAGCCGTTCAGAGGCCGCTATTGTTGAATCTGGACTGTCATACGGACAATCCACAGCCATCAACGTTTCAGTGAATGCGCCCGGTAAGGTCACATTGACCGGCGTGGTTGAAAATGAGAAGGGTAGAATCAGGGCAGAAGGTGTCATCCGGGCCGTTAAAGGCGTCGAGGCCGTCGACAACCAGATCCGTGTCAGCCCCGGCGATCGGCATGCTTAGGGCTTGCAGGTGCATGACGCCATGGTCGCGTGAGAAGATTTTGACATTCGATTATTTATTTGTTAGATACATGCGTGTCACTGGCTAAATATAGGAGGTTGAAGCCTATGTTCATCATTCCTTACAATACCACGCTCTGGATTTGTGCGGCTATAGTCATCGCTATCATCGGTTTCGTTATTTATGGACTCATAAAGGGATTCGAAAACACTTTTCCCAACAATTAATGGAGCGTCGAGAGGTCAAAGGTATCCCGAAATGATGAGGTCGTTTCCATCCTGAAACGGCTCTTTTACACAACACCGCATCTATTTGAAGAATTTCGTATACGATTTGCTGTTTGAATATCCCAGCGTAAGCCAATGATTTCGCGGAAAATCTTTATTTCTGATTCAGAAATACGCGAGGTTCCTTTTGGAGGTTGTGGATGGACATTCGCCACACTTAGCCGCGCTAAAATTGAGCGATAGGATCGGCTAACAGCCGTCTAAAAAGTAAGAAGTGGGTCAAAAGCATCATGGTAGGTGATGATGCGAGGCCTTTGGCGAAAACCTCATTGTTAACCATTTAAAAGGAGGGGAAGATGAAAAAGAAAACGAACAGGGCGAAAGACAAAGTCAACAACAAATCTCGGCGTAAGTTTTTAAAGACTGCTGCCTTGGCGGGAGGGACCGCAGGGGCCTTAGGGTTTCCCGCGGTAATGCGTGTATCTGCGGCCAAGCCCATCAAGCTTAAGATACAGACCGCCTGGGATGCGGGCACCTTGGGCTATGTCAAATTCAAGGAGTTCTGTGATGCGGTGGGTCCCATGACCGAGGGGCAATTGGTCATAGAGGGCTTTCCCGCTGGCGCCATCGTGGGGACCTTCGAGATGTTTGATGCCGTCAAGGCCGGTGTTTTTGATGCCATGCACTGCTTTGACGTGTATTGGCCCGGAAAAATACCTGTCGCCACCTTTCTATCTTCCTATCCTTTTGGATTGGATCGGCCGGACCAGTGGGAGACCTGGTATGAGAAACTGGGTGGCAAAGAGATCGCGCGGGAGGCTTACGGCAAGCACAACATGATGTACATTGGGCCTATTCAGCATGATGACAATCTGATCCACTCCAAGGTCCCCATCCGTACGTTTGAGGAATTCAAAGGTAAAAAACTTCGCTACCCGGGTGGTATCATCGCCGACATCTACCGCGCGGCTGGAGTCGCCACCATCCTCCTTCCGGGTGGGGAGGTTTATCCGGCCTTGGAGAAAGGGGTTATAGACGGCGCCGACTATGTAGGCGCGGCCATAAATTACAATCTGGGCTTTGGCGAAGTAGCCAAGTATATCATTATGGGGCCCCCGTCTACACCCTGCCTGCACCAGCCTGTGGACTTGATGAGCATCGATATGAATATAAAGTCCTGGAACAAGATGCCCAAGCATTTACAGAATCTCTTCGAGTCGATCGTGAAATGGCACTCTTATGATCACTACACAGCCATTCAGGCCGAGGATATCAAGGCATTCAATAAATTGCAGACGGAGCAGGGCGTTGAGATCATCCGGCTCTCTGAAGAAGACATTGCCAAGTTCCGACGGTTCGCGCCTGCCATGTGGGTCAAGTGGGCGAAAAAATCGCCGCTCGCGATGAAGGCCTTTAAATCCCAGTTAGAGTTCATGAAGTCTGTTAAGATGGGATACATCACGGATAAGGATATGGTTGATTATGATGGAAAGCCGCTTGAGTTCTAAGTAACACCCGTTGAGGGGAAGGGGAGCCATGCTCCCCTTCCCCTCTTTTCATGTAAACCATAATCTATTCACAAAATTTTGATGTTGCGTGAAAGGAAAAAACGGATGGAAGGACTGAAAAAGTTTATGATAGCTGTGGAAAAGACCAATATATTCACAGGGAAGCTAATGGTTGGCGTGACCCTGCTGGCTGTAGCCGTCATCACCTTTGAGGTGGTGATGCGTTATCTCTTTAACAAACCGACGAACTGGGGTCATGAACTCATGACCCTCCTCTTTGGTATCCAGTACGCTATGGCAGCGGGTTACGCCCATTATTATCGCGCCCATGTGAGGGTCGACGTGATTTATGCCTCACGGTCATTACGAACCAGGGCCTTCTTAGATGTTTTCACCTCCATTTTCTTCTTTGCGTTCACCTTTGTGCTCCTCTGGACGTGCTGGGATTTTTACTGGAGTTCACAGACCATGGGGGCGGGCGCAGAGGTCTTCGGAATAGTCATTCCGGGGGAACGTTCATTGACCGATTGGGGACCTGCCTATTATCCTATCAAGTTCATGATGCCTCTGGGGGCCTTTATGTTACTCCTTCAGGGCATTGTCTGGTTCATTCGCGACATCCACATCGCTATTACTGGGAAAGAGATGGCATGAACCGGGCGCGCATGATGCCCTGGAAGTCTTATCCCCTTTCTTCACCGGGGCAAGAGGAGAGGGATATTCATTATATTCAAAACAGGATTTCCTATACTATTAAATTGATGCGACAGGGAGATAAAGGAGATGGAATTAAGTATTGAGCTTATTACCATTTTAATGTTCGGATCACTGTTTTTGTTACTGGGAATGGGCCTTCCCGTGGCCTTCGCCTGCGGATCGGTGGGGGTAGGCTTCACCCTGTTATTGCAGGGGCCAGCGGCCCTGCACCTGGTATCGACCCGGATCTTTGGCCTCATGGTGCAATACCTCCTGGCAGCCATCCCCCTGTTTATCTTCATGGCCTGCATACTCGAGCGCGCGGGTCTCATAGAAGAAATTTATGAGACGATCTATCAATGGATGTCATGGCTCAAAGGGGGTGTGGCCGCGGCGACCGTGATGGCCTGCACCATGATGGCCGCCATGGTTGGGGTTATCGGCGCCAGCGAAGTCACCATGGGCGTGATTGCCCTGCCTCAGATGCTTAAGCGCAAATATGATAAGTACATTGCCTGCGGCTCCATTCTGGCCGGCGGGACATTGGGTATCCTCATTCCACCCAGCGTCATGTTGATCGTGTACGGTCTTGTGGATAACACTTCCATCGGCCAGCTTTATGCAGGGGCCATCTTGCCGGGTTTCATGCTTTCCTCTTTCTTCATCCTCTATGTAATCATTCGCTGTTACATCAATCCCAACTTGGGTCCCCCGGTCCCCAAAGAAGAACAGATATCATGGGCAGCAAAATTCAGACTCCTGCTCCATATCATTGCGCCGGGCATACTTGTTTTTTTGGTGCTCGGAACCATATTCACCGGCATAGCGGCGCCGACGGAGGCAGCGGGCGTGGGAGCGGCCGGGGCAATGGTGCTATGTGCCATGCAGCGTAAGCTCACATGGAAAGGCGTAGTCGAAGCTGCTGAAAATACATTGAAATCCACAGCTATGGTCCTTTGGACCATTTTTGGGGCCAACATATTCGTTGGCCTATACATCATGGTGGGCGGTGGGAGATTTGTAACAGATCTCCTCTTGGGCTCCGGACTTAGCCCATGGGGCATCATCATCGTGATGCAGTTTATCCTTATCTTTTTAGGTGCCTTTATCGATTGGGTCGGTATCATCATGCTTTGTGTCCCCATATTCGGCCCGATCATTCGACAGTTGGGATTTGACCCCATCTGGTTTGGTGTGCTTTTCGCGGTCAACTTGCAGATCTCATTCCTATCTCCCCCATTTGGATATGCGCTGTTCTATCTGAAGGGGGTAGCACCACCGGAGATCGAGACCACGGATATATGGAAGTCCGCGGCCCCCTTTATTGGGCTCCAAATCATAGGCGTTGCCATGGTTATGATTTTTCCGGAAATCATACTCATTCTGCCGAAGTTATTTTTCCGAGGCTAAGATCATTTTCTTTTGGTCCTCTTGTAGCAAACGCCCTCTATCAAAGGGGTGGTTTCGCGTCGTGTGTGAACTCATACCCCGTTACATTCAGACAGCGATCGTTTATAGAGGTCATTCCAGAAAAATGTGAAGCAATTTCAATAAGATAAACTTCACATTAAGCCTCCCCGACTCGGCCGAGCGGCACGGTTTGTCGCAGGCTCGAAATAACATAAAGGCAAGGTGGTGTCACATGATGGGGGTAGATCCCAAAGCCACGAAAAAGTGCACCGTTTACCAGGCCCCGATACTCTATGTGGCCATCTTTTATATAGTTCTTGCAGCATGGGCCATTTTCTGCGTCACCGTCATTGGCTCGGCGTTTAGTACTTGGGGTTTAGCCAATACGTTCCAGCTATTTATGATTGCGTTTATCCTTTTCTATACCTGTTACTTCTCGGTTGCAATCTCGTATAAAATTGAGGTGGGGGACGAGGGAAACATCCAGTTGACAAGTTTCAGGCGGATCATCAAGACACGCGCTAAAGAAATCCCCCTCGTTGAGGGACCACACTTTCCCATCGGGTTTATCAAGTTTCGCCTTGAACGTGAAAAGGCCTACCTGTTCTGCCTGGTTAACAATCCATCTTTAAAAGAAGTTCTGTCAGTCATTAAAGCCGAAAACCCCCAGATAAAGCTTAAGGGGTTGTGAAACAAGGATCTTACGGCGATAGTAAACGGATTCATGTAATGGGGTGATGAAAAATACCGGGGAGATAAATTATGGCTAATATTTCATTGGAAGACAAATATAGGAGAGCTGCGGGTGTTATTTGTAAGCAGGGGATGGTGCATTTTCCTGTGAACGATACGACCATTTCAATAATGAAGCATGTTCTCGGGGATGATGAAGCTGAGCTGGATTTTATCCATGCCTTCAATGATAAGGCATCTCAGACCTTAGAGGAGCTTAAGCAATCAAGTGAGCTTCCCGAAGAAATGATCGATCATATGGCTATGAGCCTTGCCAGAAAGGGATTGCTCTTCAATCAGCCCAGCTCAAAGGGGGTTATGGTTTACCGCATACTCCCCCTGATGATGGTTGGGTTGATGGAATACAAATTTATGGGTGAGCTTAAAGGAGATGAGAACGAAAGACGACTCGCGGAATTATTCCAGACGTTAATGGAAGCGGTCAGGGACCAGATCCAGGATAATTACGACCAATTGGCCCCCATGCTAAAAAACGCTCCACCGGTCGACCGGACCGTACCCACTCGAACGACAGAGGACGGCAAGACCATCAAAATCATCCCTCTTGATAAGGAGATCGAGTTGCCTGAAGAATTCATTCTGCCGAGCCAGTCTGTGGAGGAGGTTATTGATAAGTTCGAAGAGATCGCAGTGGGCCATTGTTTTTGCCGGCAGCGGAGACGCGTTCTGGGGGATCCCTGCGATACCGACGCGCCTGTAAAAAACTGCTTCACCTTCGGCAAATCCGCCCGTCATACTGCCGCCCAGGGATTTGCCGAGATGATCACAAAAGAAGAAGCACGACAGATCATGAAGGAGGCCGAGGCTGCAGGCCTCGTTCACAAGGCCTTCCATCCCAACTCAAAAATGTCACGTCCCGAAACAAGTATCTGTAATTGTTGTAAAGACTGCTGCGATACCTTGCGTCTCTGGCGGGAGGGCGCATTCCCTCTCATTAATTCTACCTACTACTTATCTGTGATTGATAAAGCGGCCTGCACAGGCTGCGGGGTCTGCGTGGAACGATGCCCCACAGAGGCTATACAAATCAATGACGATGGCGTGGCCGAACGTGATGAAAAAGCCTGCTTTGGTTGCGGTGTTTGCGCACGATTTTGTCCGGAAGAGGCCATTTCACTGAAAGAAGGATGGCGCAAGGTAAGCATTCTCCCCCCCCGTTTGCGACGGTCGGCCTGAGATCATTCTGGCGGGCAGGCATTCTCAATATCGCTTCTATCACCTTCAATTAGCCCCACCATTGCATAAATATCACCTTGATTTTTTTGATAATTTTTGATATTCTAAGATGAAATCATTAGATCGTTTCCTTGGAGAATACCACCAGTTAGAGGAAGTATGAAAATATGGACAAAGTTCTCATTGTAGAAGACAACCCGGATCTCTTAAAGACTCTAAAGATGGGTCTGGAAAAATACAGCGATAAATTTGAGACCATAGCTGCAAGGGATGGAGCAGAAGCCATTACAGCCCTAAAAAAGATAGATATTTCCGTGGTAGTCACCGATTTGCAGATGCCCCGGATTGATGGCCTATCACTTTTGGCCTATATGAAAAAGAAGCATCCCGGCATCCCTTGTATTGTCATGAGTGCTCACGGAACAGCAAAAATTCGGAAAAAAATTCAAAAGAATGCCCTAAAATTCATTGAGAAGCCATTCCAACTCGATGAGCTGGTCAAGGTTATCATTCCTGCCCTTGATCAAGACGCGGACGCACCCGGGGGGTCTCTGGATGGAATATCCATCGCCAATTTTATGCAGATGATCGAGATGGAGCAACAAACATGCATCTTTGAAGTGGAGTCCGCGGAAAAAGGGAAAGGGGTTTTTTATTTTGAGGAAGGCGTGCTGTTCGATGCCGTTTATGGCAACCTTAAAGGCCTAAAGGCCGCTCTAAAACTTATTCCGTTAGAGGATGTCAAAATCCGCTTCAAGAATGTTCCAAAAGGCACAAAAAAAATTCCAAGACGAATCAAAGAAGAACTGATGAATGTAATCATGGAAGCAATGCGCCTAAAGGATGAATCTGAGGCAGAAAAAGATGTTGATATCCAGATCATCCCTGATGAGTTGCCAGGATCAAGTGATGTTAATCAGAGAGATGAATTTGAGGCAGGAGAAGATTTTGACATCCAGATCATACCCGATGAGTTGCCTGAATCCGGCGGTATTAATCATGCAGAGGCCGAGGAGAGCTTTCAGGAAGTCTTTTTGACCGAGGAATCCAAGGGCTCAGATGAAATAGAGAAAATACCGGTATCGAAAGAGACGCGGGATGAGGTTATTCTAAACCTGAAAACTTACGTTGAGGTATTACAAAATATCAACGGATATCGAGCCTTTGCCGTAATGAATTTTACTGGAGAGATTCTGGAAAATGATTCAAAAGATCCGAACATTGATCTAAATTATTTATGTGCAATGTTTAACGATATTTTCCTGTCCGCTCACAAAGTCTGTGAGAAAACAGGCTTTGATGAAAGCCTTGAAACGACTATCGTTACCCCAAAGGGGATTGTGCTCATGCGGTGCTCCGGCATTCAGTCGAAAACGCATATTCATGTCATCGCCATCCTTGAACCGAATGGAAATCATGCATTAATGAAAATGGAAATGGAAAGAATGATGCCTGCACTTCTCGATGAATTTGCTTAGGGTTTGCTCAGAGAGCGTAGAAAATGATTGTAGACATGAAGTGATTATGCGTTAACCGGTGAGGGAACCTATGGCATTTTTGAAGGTCATTCAAGGCCCGCAAAAGGGGCGAATATTTGAGCTGAAGAAGTCGGGAAACGAAATTGGACGTCAAAAAGAGACGCTTCCCTTAGCCGATGAGATGATTTCGCGTCAACACGCCCGGGTTTATTATCGAAACGGGCGCTGGTTAATCGAGGACTTAGGCTCGGCCAACGGGACATTTATAGATGGCATGGAGGTGTCCCGGCCAATGCCTGTGTTCTCAGGGAATCATGTTCGCTGTGGGGAAACCACGCTGGAGTTCAGCGATGGAGAGACACCCGGGCGGACTCCAAAGGTGCACGAAGAGGAGGACATCGACCATTTGGGTTCAACCATCGTGGCGTCCGTCCCCAGTGACGAAGACTCTGTGATTATGTCCGCCAAGGAGATCGGCCTAACCCCACAGGCCGAAAGTCTCCGGTTTATCTATGACCTGGCCACGGATACCAGCACCATCTTAAGTATTGACACACTGCTTCAAGTAACGCTCGATAAAATTTTTCAGGTGATGAAGGCAGACAGCAGTTTTGCCATGTTGATCAAGGAAGATGGCAAGCTCGGGATCAGGGCATCTAAGATAAAACCGTCAGCCTTTCAAGAACGCGTCCCTATTTCTCGAAAGATAATCAGGGATGTGATCAACAAGCAGGTCGGCGTATTAGTATCCGACGCGGAACTTGATGACTGTTTCTCTTCTGACGACAGCATACACTCCCT
>Ga0180432_10010206_pt1 | contig 11298 bp, 11 predicted proteins | sample SS_ome_10_FD_132414 | JGI IMG/M metagenome (GOLD analysis project Ga0180432, IMG submission 132414) | Hypersaline lake sediment archaeal communities from the Salton Sea, California, USA - SS_1_MS_2 metaG | ecosystem: Environmental > Aquatic > Non-marine Saline and Alkaline > Hypersaline >... | reverse complement strand
CGACTATAAATTCGGGGGGGATTTTCTTTTAATAATAAGCACCACATCAATGAACATGCTCCTTAAGGCCGTGCAAAAGAAGTTCGGTTTCTAGGAGCCAACAAGCTCTAGAATCTTTTTAGATATTTTATTTAAAGAAACGACTTCATCAACCGCACCTGATTTATAGGCTGAGTTGGGCATGCTAAAGATTATTGAGGTTTTCTCGTCCTGTGAAATAGTCCTCCCACCCATCATCTTAATCTGTTTCATACCCTCTGTGCCATCACGTCCCATTCCAGTCAAGATAACTCCAACAACCCTCTCATCGTATGCCTTTGCGACCGAAGTCATGGTTACATCAATAGAGGGTCTCATTTCATTAACCTTAGGGCCCTTATCCAGGTGCATAATCCCATGGATTCCATCATTTAATTTTTCCTTCATTACCTTAAGGTGGAATCCACCTGGAGCGATAAAAACCGTTCCGTTGGTCAATCTATCACCCTCTTTAGCCTCCACCACATGTGGAGGAATCAGAGAATCAAGCCATGAAGCAAGAGTCAGGGTAAACTTGGGAGGCATGTGCTGTACGACAATCACAGCAGCATTGATTTTTGATGGTAGTTTGGACATAATCTTGCAAAGTGTTTTCGGACCCCCTGTGGAGGCGCCTATCACCACAACATTCTCCGCCTCCACAACCAAAGGTTTTTTTTTCTTTTTCCTGGAGGGTTGATTGCACCCGGATAATTCCGCGGACGAAAACATATTAGCTCTAGCAGACGACTTGACCTTATTAATCAACTCCTCCTGAGCGTCCTCCATCCTAAAAGAGATATGCCTCCTATCAGGTTTAGTCACGAAATCAACCGCTCCAGAGTTCAGGCTCTTGATTGTTTCCTGCGCCCCATCATAGGTGAGTGCGCTCACCATTATCACCGGCTTAGGGTATTCCTTCATTATATGTCTTAATGCTGTTATGCCATCCATCACAGGCATATCAATATCCATGGTAACAACATCAGGGTCCAGAGTAGAAATCTTATCTAAGGCATCCCTGCCATCAACTGCTGTGCCAACAACCCTTATCTCAGGACTGGAGGATAACATATCAGAAATAATCTTCCGCATAAAAGCCGAGTCATCAACAACCAAAACCCTGATCTTTTTCATCATAATAATATCTACAAATGTTTTGAGTAATAAATAAACGGTATATGCCTATAAACCAGATAATGAAGCCAAAAACCTAAGAAAACGATTAATAGCACCATCAACATGATGAACTACTACGAGCTGTTGCGATGGTATATTGAGTATAATACATTGAAAAAAAAATAGTTGATTCACTGAATATACTCTTTTTTCTTTTTAATTTATTTCTTTCGGGTTGACTTCTTTCTCTTCCCGCCAGATTTCTTTTTCTTCACCTCCTTTTTCACAGCCTTAGGTTCTACAGTCTCCTTCACAGCCTCAGGTTTAATATTCTTTTTCGGCTTGGATTCATCAGATTCCTTGAGATCTTTGACCCCTTTATTCCTAGCATGGTCTTCAGCTAAAGTAAAGCCCTCCCACTCAGCCTCCGAAAATAATTCATCAACATCCAAAAGGATTATAAAACTATCCTGATCCTCCAGTATCACAATCCCGTGGATGTAATCGGCATGTATCTTCTTTGTTATTATATCCGGCGGCTCCTTAACGTGGTTGCTGTCCACCCTCAGGACGTGAGATATGTCATCCACTATAACCCCAAGCATCCGACCACCAGTTTCTACCAGGATGATGTGTGTGCCGTCTTCATCCCTGCCAAGATTAAACCTCTCTTTTAGGTCAACGACAACAACAATCTTTCCCCTGACATTGATGATGCCCTTAATAACAGCAGGTGTTCTAGGAACAGGAGTGATGCTAGGCATCCTGATTATCTCCCGCACCTTATGTATCTCGAATGCGTGTTCCTCATCGCCTAATTTGAACACAACAATCTGGACTTCCTCACTCGAGTTCTTCTCTTCCTCCTCGTAATTTGCTGGAGCCATCTTTAAATCAATTATTTACCCTCCTTCTTAGGTTTCTCCTTAGTCTGTTGCTCGGATATCTTGAACTTAGCAGTGTTCTCTTTCAGGTTATCAGCTAGGTCGCGGAACTCTTCAGATATCCGGGTAACCTCTCTAATAGCAGCAAGCTCCTCCTCTGTGGCAGCAGAAATCTCCTCAGTCCCGCTTGCGTTCTGCTGAGCTGATGCGGTGATTTCCGAGATTATCCCAACAACCTGCTGCGCTCCACTGGACTGCTCCTGTGCACCAGCGGAAAGCTCCCCAACCTGCGTTGAAACATCAGCTATGGAATCGCTTATCTGCTCAAGAGACTTCAAGGCTTTGCCAACAACCTCCGTGCCCTCCTTAACCTTAAATGTGCTTTTCTCCATGCTATCCACACTCTTGCTTGTTGAATCCTGCATTCCCTCAATAAGCCCGGATATTTTATCAGCCGCTTCAGCGCTTGACTCAGCTAGCTTTCTAACCTCATCAGCAACAACAGCGAATCCCCTGCCCGCATCACCTGCCCTCGCAGCCTCTATAGTAGCGTTTAATGCAAGAAGGTTGGTTTGCTCAGCTATATGCGTTATGGTGCTGACAATCTTCCCAATCTCCTGGCTCTTCTCGTTGAGACCGGATATGCTTGCAGCAGACTCATCAACGCTGTTTCTGATTTCAGCCAGACTCTCCAAACCCTTACCGGCGCTTTCACCACCCTCTTGAGCTATCTGATTCACCTCACTTGTTTTCTCAGCTGCAGACTCTATGCTCCTAGCCATCTGGTCCAATGTAGATGACATATCAACGACCGTTTTCCTAGCTTCCTCCGTCTTCTCGGACTGCTCCTGAGAACTCTTGGATATTCCCTGCGTAGTCTTTGATATCTCCTCAGACATGTCACTGACCTGCTTAGCATTATTTAATAACTGCGCCCCACCGGTTGCTAATGACGTGGAGGTGTTAGTTATCCCGCCAATTAAATCCGAGAAGTCTCCAATCATGACGTTTATGTTCTGCGCCAGACTCTTAATGTATGAATTCTTCATGTCTTCATTGGCTTTAATCGTTAAGTCCCCGGCTCCAGCACCCTTGGTCACATCAGTAATTGAGGCAATGCCCTCAGCTAGTTCCTTGTTGGTTTCCTCTATCAAATCAACCTTCTCAGACAGGCTTTGAGCAACAAGGTTGATGTCCATGCCCAGCATCTTCACCTCAGGAACATCTATGGCATCGGTGTCTGCTCTGGCATTATAGTCTCCCTCCGCTACCTTAGCAAGCGTGATGGAGAGTTTATTAATCCCCTCCTGCATGCTGCGAGAGTTATGTAATAAAGTCGCTGCAGCATCATTAATGTCCATGCCCAGCATCTTCACCTCAGGAACATCTATCGCGTTAACATCCACCTGGCTCTCGTATTTACCATCGATTATTTTAGCCAGGACAGCGGAGAGTTTGCTGACTCCAACCTCAATATCCTTTTTATTCTCTAGCAACTGGTTCTCCTTATTTTTCAGTTCAGTTATGTCAGTTACATACTCCAATGCCCCAATGATTTTACCATCATCATCCTTAATCGGCGCACCAGTGTATCTAATCGGCATATCCACCCCCGTTGCATGAGAGACGGTTTCAGAAGTGAACATATCATCTTTTTCCATAGCCTGCTTCAGACGACATTCATCAGTCTCACAATGCTCGGTCTTAAACAGGCTGTAACATTTACTGCCTATGCATTTATCCAATGGAGTGTCTACGCTTGCCGCACCAGCCCTGTTTATGAAACGAACATTATAGTCTTTATCTATGACCATAACAGGAGTAGGCACCTGGTTGAGGTAGTTCACCTTCTCGCTTGCATCCTCAAGCATCTTCTCCAATGTCTCCGATATAACATCCAATGCGATATTAACGTCCTCACCAAGCATCTTCACCTCAGCAACATCTATATCGTTAACATCCACCCGGACCTCATAATCGCCGCCAGCTACTTTGGCCAGAGTATTGGATAGTTGATTAACACCCTTTTGTATCTCCTGAGTGTTGCTCTCCAATACCTTAACAGCGTCGTTGATGTCTTCTCCCAGCATCTTCACCTCAGGAACACCTATCTCCTCAACATTCACCTTAGCATTATAGTTCCCGGTGGCTATCTTAGCTAGAATGTTGGAAATTCGATTAATCTCTACCTCAAGCAGTCTCTTATCCAAAGCTGCCTTATCATCTGATTTTTTATCCATTTTATCTCCTAATTGCTTATTGGTTTCGGAGGCGGGAACCTTTTTTTTCCCTTTATTGCCCGATCCTCCTTTATTTTTTCCCTCTACCTCAAAGAACTTTTTTCTACCCTTCTTTTCACCCTTCTTCTTAGCCATTTTATGTAATATTAAACTAGATGAACCTAAAAAAAAACAATAGGAAGTTGCCCTGGTTAAAGGACAACCACCCATCCAAGATAACCCCATTAATCAGCCGTTAGGCTTTCATCCGTGCTACCATCTGGTAGAAGAGTAATGGGTGCTTTCTTACCCTTCTGAGACAACTGGTATCTGGCACAGGCCTCGTAATTACCCTTACAGTAGTGCCTGGTCCAGATTTGCTTCGCAGCATCCCCACTGAACTTCTCGAATATAGGGCACTTATCCAGATTAGGGCAGTTTTCCGCCATAGCATTCACCTCCAAAATTTTTTTAGATAAACCATTGAATTAATTATCCTCTATCACCCAGCAAACCCCTGCTAATATCCCGGTATATCCTGTTTATATCATTTCCCGGATTGTAGTAGCACAAGGGCAGACCCTCTGACTGAGCTTTATATATATCTGAAGAGTAGGGTATCACATGCAGGTTTTCCCCAACTGGCTTATTTATTGATAAAAAAACCTGCACATTCTCCTTCACATCCAAAGACGGATGCATGTAGGATGATGTGAGACTGGATAACATACGAGAGAGCCTGTAGGATAATGAATCCTGGGGCACGGTTAATGTTACAGCATGGACGTCTACGTCAGAGCTAAGCTCCTGCTGGATATCACCAAGGAGGGTTGTAAAGTCCCTAATGCTTTCCATTGTGAAGGCTCCAGTATCAAGCGGGATGATAATACGATCAGAAGCATGAACCGAATTAATAAGGAAGTAACCATAGCTTGGGGGGGTGTCCACCAAAACAAAATCATAGTAACTTTTTATTTTATTCATTGAATCCCCCAGCACAGTGAAGGGATTTTTTGCCTTATGTATCTGGGTCAGTATCCCAGCCAATTCCAGGGTTGCTGGAGCGATATCCAGATTATTTACCTCAGTAGTCAGAATAACATCCTCCAGTATGGTTTTTTCATCACCGCTACATCCGCTCATCAAGACATCATACATGCAGGCATCAATATCACCGCCACCCAAACCCAACGCTGATGTGGCATTACCCTGAGGATCTGAATCAACAACCAAAACCTTATTATTCCTCGCTAACTCGCCAGCAATATTAACACACGATGTCGTCTTACCCGTGCCACCTTTATGGTTAGCGAAAACAATACACTCACCCTCCATTTTACCCTAATAATTAGATATTACTACACTAACCAATATAAATATGTAAGTATCTGATTTTTTTGTCAGGTGCCTTACTTTATCAGTAAACTATTTATTTAATGAGGGGTAATATAATATTAATGGATATAAAAAGAGGGGATTCATGATGGCTAAAATATTAACAGCGGACGATTCTGTGTTTATGAGGAAGATACTGATTAAGATACTCAACAATATGGGGCATGAAGATATCATTGAGGCAGAGAACGGAGATGATGCACTTAGGTTATTCAAGGAGGAATCACCCGAGCTTACCTTGCTTGATATCGTAATGAAGGGTAAATACGGGATAGACGTGCTAAAGGATATAATAAAAATAAACCCTGAAGCTAAGGTAATCATGGTTTCTGCAGTGGGACAAGAAAGCATAGTAAAGGAAGCCAAGGATATAGGAGCACTCGATTTCGTAACCAAACCCTTTAAGGAAGAACAGGTAATCGAGACGGTAAATAATGTTCTTAAGTCGTAACTGTGGGTTTCAATAGTTCTAGGCTTTCAGTCCATTAACTGCCTCAAAAAATGACCGAAGACATGCAGGAGTATCTAGATTTATATCTAAGCGAAGCTGAAGACCTATTGCAGTCGCTGAATGAATCACTTCTAGAGTTCGAGAAAACCCCTGAAAAACAGGAGTACATAGACGAAATCCAACGGTGTGCACACACCCTGAAAAGCAGCTCTGCCTCCATGGGATTCAACCAGATATCTGAACTATCCCACTGCATGGAGGACGTGTTAGGTGGTATGAAGAAGGAAGAGATTGAGATAAACGATTACGTGGTTGACATAATATTCGAGTGCTTTGACGTCCTTGAAAGAGGTGTGGACAACGTCAGGAATGGACGGGATGAACCAGAGGTATCCAATGTTCTCAAGCACCTTAATAAGATAAAAGAGGGTAGGATTGATTCACTGGAAAAAGATGTGGAGGGCGGGGAGCTGGCAGATAAACCCCATACCCTCAAGACTGTGCACTCCATAAAGGTTAACGTAGAGAACCTGGATAAACTACTTGAGCTGGTTGGTGAACTATTGATTGCCAAGATGAGACTCCAGAACATCAATAGCCATATAAGGGATGCAAACCTTGATGAGTTAACAACACTCCTTAGTCGGTTGATAGAGGATATACAGTACCAGATTACCGAGGCCAGGATGATTCCCGTCGACCACATATTCTCCCGATTCCCCCGGATGGTACGGGATATCGCGAAAAGAGAGGGTAAGAGGGTTAGTTTCATAATAAAGGGTAGTGAAATCAAACTGGACAGGACCATACTAGACAAGATAGGTGAGCCCCTCATACACCTTCTGAGGAATGCAGTAGACCATGGGATAGAAACACCGGAAGATAGAAAAGAGAGGGGTAAACAGGAAACGGGAACCATAAGGCTCACAGCCAGAAGGGAGAGGAACAAGGCAGTAATAGAAATCGAGGACGATGGAGAAGGCTTTGACGCAGAAGCAATTAAAGAGGTGGCTGCCAGTAGAGGAGTGTATCCAATGGAACAGCTTGAGTTAATGTCTGAAAAGGAGCTATTTGATCTGCCTTTTAAGCCCAACTTCAGCACCTCCAAGAGGGTAACTAACGTATCAGGCAGAGGTGTCGGATTGGACGTGGTTAAAACCAGAATAGAGGAACTCAACGGCACAGTAGGAATGAAAAGCAAGAGAGGTGAGGGCACAAAGTTCATCATCACCCTGCCCTTAAGCCTTGCAATAATAAAGAGCCTGCTGATTGATGTACTTGATGGAACATATGTAATCCCAATCTCCAACGTGATGCGGATACTCCCATCCAGGGAAGCACAAATAAAACATGTTGAAGGAAACGAGTGCATCGTATTAGACGGTGAGGCGATACCAATCATAAGAATCAAGGACGAGTTCAATATCAAGGGAGAAAGCCCCGGGAAAAACTTTGTAATAATCATAGAGAAAGGCAGTGAAAAAATCGGGCTGGTAGCCGACAGGATAGTGGGACAGCAGGAAATCATGATCAAAAGCCTGGATAAAGAGCTTAGAGATTTGAAGGGCATAGCCGGAGCCAGCATCCTAAGCGACGGAAACCTTGCCCTGGTCATCGACATATCAGGGATAACATGAAAGTCATAAACAAGACTAAAAGCTTAATCATATCCCATAACTGCTCACTGGCTAAAAATCTCAGCTCAAGGATGAGAGGGCTTATTCTATCCGATAAAAAGGACCTTATTCTTGCATCTCCCAGAGAGGATATAAGCTCATCGAGCATACACATGGCCTTCATGCAATACCCCATTGATGTCCTGTGGCTTGACTCCAAGATGAAGGTTGTTGATTTACGGAAAAACATCCACCCACTTAACCCGCTACTAAGAGACACCTGGAGGATATATAAACCCAGAACACCTGCGAAATACGTGATAGAGTTAGGTAAAGAGAACATAACCAAGACAGAAATAGGGGATGAAATAGAGTTCCGCTAGGTGAGATAAAAACCTGAAATAAAAATATTCTTCTGTATGAAACAATTACTGGATCAATGCAACCAAATGAACAGGGACATTGAGGAGAGGAAACTAATCCAGATAGTCTGCAGCTGCTCCATAGAATATGATGGCAGATCCAAATCCAGCATAGGGGAGGGGCACAGGATACTATTAATAAAACCCGACTCCACACTGTTAATACATAGCATAACCGGCTTTAAACCGGTTAACTGGATGCGGTCCCCGGCAGAAACCATAGCCGAATACGTCAAGGGAGATAGGGGGGAGATAATCCTGCGAAGCGGCAGGACAAAGAAGCCATATGAGGACATGAGCATTCACATATATGAAATCCTTGACTACAGGGGATACAGCAACCTGCAAGACAACCAGGAACTGGATTTAAGGCACACGGAAAAGGACTTACAGCACTATCTGGCCCAGAACCCTAAAATCATCCATCCAGAATTCCGTTTGAAGTCCAGAGAGTACCAGTCCCCACTCGGATTCTTCGACCTATATGGCAGAATAGGTGACTCTTATGTAGTAGTCGAATTGAAGGTGGAGAGGGCGGGATTACCCGCAGCACTTCAGATAAAGAGATACAGGAACTGGCTTAGGGGGCACATAGAGAATGCCTCAGCTATTCTTGTGGCACCCAGCATAACACCTAATGCAAAGATACTATTAAGGAAAGAGGATATAGAATTCAAAAAAATCAGGGTCCAGGACCTGAACATAGAAAGGGAAAAAACCAAGAAACTCAGTGAATGGTGCTGAAATCTATTCTTTTCTCAGGCAAATGCCGTCCTGGCAACCGTAACGGCAGTTGTAGTATGTGGATTTAATCTCACCCTTGCTGCAGTAATACTCCCGTAGCATATCCCCCTCACATATGTCGTTTACTACCCTCCCATCTATGTGGATTACTGTGCCATGTACGTGATATTGCATGCCTCCGTCAGTGTCCCTGCAATCCAGGTGGGTTGTGGTGGAAGAGGATGTTGTCGTGGACGTGGTTGTTGTAGTTATGTAGTGGCTTGTTGTGGTATATGATGTTGTGGAGGATGTTTGGGTGGTGGTTGTGGAGGATGTTGAGGTAAGGGAAGTGCTAATAGAGCATGTGGTGGATGAGGATCCCAGATTTTGTTCGGAATTCTCCCCGATACAACCAGCAGACAACAAAATAAACAGTGCAGGTACCAGAATGAGTTGGTGTTTTTGTTCCATAGGAATATATTGGTTTAGTTAAGTAATTAATCACATACCCATGTTACCACCCATCTTCTTCATCAACCTTCTGAGCTTTCTCTCATCGCCCATGGACTTCATCATCTTCTTCATTTTCTTATAGTATACTAATAGTTCCCTGACCTCCTCGGGCTTGCTTCCACTTCCCCCGGCTACACGCCCCAGGCGGTCTTTTTTGATTATAGACGGATCCTCCATCTCCTGTGGGGTCATGGAGTCCATGATAATCTTCCACCGCTGCATCTTACCCTCCTGCATATCAAGCATTTCCTTGGGGATTTTCGCCTGAAAAGGCATCAACTCCATAATCTTCTTCATGGAGCCCATCTTCCCAACCTGCTCTATCTGGGTGTAGACCTCGTTGAGGGTGAATTTACCTGACATAATCCTCTTAGCTGTTTCCTCATCCAGGTCAGCCTCCTGAGCCCTCTCCAGCAAACCCGCCATATCCCCGAAACCAATAAGCCGGGAGACGAAACGCTCTGAATCGAATTCCTCGAAGTCCTCAATGTGTTCTCCAACGCCCACAAAGTATACAGGGGATCCTGTAGCAGCGCATGCGGAGATTGCGCCCCCACCCTTGGCTGAACCATCCAGTTTAGTGAGGATAACACCATCCACCCTGCTATGCTCCCTGAAGGCCTTCGCCTGATCTCCAGCCTGCTGTCCGGTGGTGGCATCCAGTACCAGAAAGGTCTTATCCGGCTTAATATCACGATAAACCCTGCTTATCTCGTCCATCAACTCCTGATTCATCTTATGCCTTCCCTCGGAGTCAATTATGATAACGCCCTCGTTTTTGAATTCCTTCAAGCCGTCTTTTATTATTTTATGTGAGTTTCTCTCCCCAGCGCTGCCGTAAAATGAAACGTTTATCTGCTCAGAAAGCTGCCTCAGCTGGTCGAATGCAGCAGGCCTGAAGGTGTCGGCACAAATCAGCTTAGGAGTTAATCCCTTCTTTTTTATGTATCTAGCAAGCTTTGCGGCAGTTGTGGTCTTACCAGATCCCTGGGTTCCAACCAAAAGTATTCTATCGTTCTCGTTTAATGGAAGTTTCTCACCTGCACCAAGCAGCTTAACCAGCTCGTCATAGGTTATCCTTATGAGATTCTCGCTTCTGGACAATGCCCCCGGGGGCTTTTCCAGCAAACCTCTTTCCTCAATATTTTTTGAGAGCGAAAAAACCAACTCCACGTTAACATCAGAGGAGATAAGAGTCTTCTGTATATCCCTCGTGTACTCCTTCACAGTCTTCTTGTCTACAACAACCGCCTTCCTCAGGTTGGTCACCGCATCCTGAAGGCCGGTCTTCAGCTTATCCAAGACCATTATATAATGAATAACACTAGAAGGTATTTATATCCACTCAAACAATAGTATATTGCCGCAGCATTTTATTTGCTTAAAAAAGACATAGGCATACAATGAACATACTATATCTTAGCCTGGTATACACGGTATGGTTTATTTCCACATACTTTGTGGTGTTATACCTGCTCATATTCGCCAAAAAAAGAAGCAACTTTCACACAGACAAGAGCTTCAAAGGCGTAAAGCCTATGGTTAGTGTAATACTGCCCGCATTCAATGAAGAGTGTACCATAGGAGACAGCATTAAATCCCTGCTTAACTCAGATTACCCACAGGATAAACTAGAGATTATACTGATAAACGACGGCTCAGAGGACGGGACATTAGACACGATGAGAGAATACGAGGGCTCTAGGATTAGGGTATTAAACAACAGGTTCAACAAGGGCAAGGCCTGCTGCCTGAACCAGGCCATAGAGGCCGCACAAGGTGAATACGTAGCCTGCATGGACTCAGATAGTATAATATCACCCGATGCCATAGACAAGACTCTTGGGTTCTTCAAAGACAAGAATATTGGTGCAGTCACCATACAGGTAGACGTCAAAAAGCCAAAAAGCATCCTTGAGAGAATAATAGAGGTCGAAT
>Ga0180432_10010205_pt1 | contig 11298 bp, 9 predicted proteins | sample SS_ome_10_FD_132414 | JGI IMG/M metagenome (GOLD analysis project Ga0180432, IMG submission 132414) | Hypersaline lake sediment archaeal communities from the Salton Sea, California, USA - SS_1_MS_2 metaG | ecosystem: Environmental > Aquatic > Non-marine Saline and Alkaline > Hypersaline >... | reverse complement strand
GCCGTCCCGAACGGCATCGGCCACAGCGAATACTTCCTCCCCCAGTTGATGCCATACTTGCGGATCAGCCGAACCAGCCGGTCCAGCCGCGTCGTGACCATCACCGGCTCGCCAGTCACAGCCGCCGAACGGGCCGCTCGAGCCGGAAAACGGCTCGCGGCATTGACGGCAGGACGCAATGGGCCCTCGTTCAATCCCACCGAAACGCCCCCTTGCGCCACGCGTAGACGTACCCGACCAGAAGAATGCCCAGGAAGATTGCCATCTCGACCAACAGAAACAGGGTCGTCGCGCCGCCGATGCTTCCCTCACCCGCACCGGCCTGGAACAGGAGCGGCGCGTACGGCCACAGGAACACCACCTCCACGTCGAACAACAGGAACAACAGCGCCACCAGGAAGAACCGCACGTTGAACCGCTGGCGGGCATCGCCGACCGGATCAATCACGGATTCGTACGGAATGTGCTTCGTCGACCCCCGCCGACCCGGGCCCAGCACCGCCGAGGCCGCAATAATAAACCCCGCCATTCCCGCCGCCACCAACAGCAGCACCAGGATCGGGGCGTAGCCGGACACGGCCAGCATCACAGCGGTCATTCGTCCACCCACTTTGGCGGCGCCCTGAGGCGTCGCCCCTCTGTCCCACCGGAGTACCCCCGGTCGCGGATAGAAGGAACCACAACTGTAGCGACACGTCTCTTGGGGTCAAGGGAAAACTGCCGGACTCGCCAAAACGCGTGCAAGATCCGGGCGAGTGATTGCGGAATGCCCCCCTGGGATTGAAATGCGGCGGTCTAGGCGCCGGCCTGCGCTCGGCTGGCGTTGGACCGTTCGGACGTCACATAGGGAGAAATCTCACGCAGTCGATGGATCACTCGTGGGATCTGCTCAAGCGTATAGTCGACCTCCGCCTCCGTGTTGTAGCGGCTCAGGCTGAATCGGATCGACCCGTGCGCGCACGTGAACGGCACCCCCATCGCACGCAACACGTGCGACGGCTCCAGCGACCCGCTCGTACACGCGCTGCCCGACGAGGCCGCGATCCCCACCTGGTCCATCAGCAGCAGGATCGCCTCCCCCTCCACGTATTCGAAGCTCACGTTCGTCGTGTTCGGTAGTCGATGTGCTGGGTCACCGTTGACCACCGCCCCGGGACACCGTTCCAGTAGCCCGGCCTCCAGACGATCTCGCATGGCCCTGACGCGGACGTTTTCCTCGGCCATGGTCTCCATCGCCAGCTCGCACGCCCGGCCCAGCCCGACGATGTACGGCACGTTCTCGGTCCCCGCCCGCCGGCCACGTTCTTGATGACCCCCCATGATCAGTGGGGACACCTTCGTCCCGCGACGGATGTACAGCACCCCCACCCCCTTGGGCGCGTGTAGCTTGTGCCCACTGATCGCCAGCAGGTCGACCCGCGTCCGGCTCAGGTCGATCGGTATCTTGCCGGCCACCTGCACCGCGTCGCAGTGGAACAGCACCCCTTTCGACTTGCAGATCTCGGCGATTCGCTCGACCGGGAAGATCGCCCCCGTCTCGTTGTTGGCCCACATCACGCTCACGATCGCCGTGTTGTCGGTGATGGCGGCGGCCAGGTCGTCCAGGTCCAGCCTGCCCTTCGAATCCACGCCCAGCTCGGTCAGCGGGCACCCCTGTCCCCGTAGCCATCGGCACGTCGTCCGGACGGCCGGGTGCTCCACCTTTGTCGTGACGATGTGTCGCCTGTCCGGCAGCCTCGCCAGCGCCCCGCGGATCGCGGCGTTATCGCTTTCGGTGCCGCAGCTCGTAAACACGATCTCGTTCGGGTGGGCCCCCAGAAGCGCCGCCACCCTTTCGCGAGCCACTTCCACCTCGTGCGCCACGCTCCCCCCAAAACGGTGCATGCTGGACGGGTTGCCCCACCGATCCCTGAAGAACGGCATCATGGCCTCGGTCACCTCGGGTGCCACCGCCGTCGTCGCGTTGTTGTCCAGGTAGACGTTCACGAGTCGTTGTCCTCCTGCACGACCACCAGGTCCTCCGACACGAACTCCCGCAGGGGCGCCTCGACCGTCTCTTTTAGCGTGAACTTCGCGGTTAGGCAGTTCGCGCAATTGCCACGCATCGCCACGATCACCCGATTCCCGTCCACGTCCAACAGCTCGATGTCGCCCCCGTCCAGGCGGAGCCGGGGGCGGATCTCACGCTCGATCGTCTCTTCGACCAGCCGGATCTTCTGGATGTTGGTCAGGCGCTTCTTGGCCGGCGCGGGCGGCGCCTCGGCCACGTCGGCGGCCCCACGGACCTGATCGATGATCGTCTCGATCTCGTCGTGACAGCTCTCGCAACCCCCGCCCGCCTTGCAGTAGTGCGTGACCTCCTCGATCTTGCTCAGGCGATTCTCACGAACGACCCGTTCGATGTCCTTCCGCGTCACACCGAAGCAGTGGCAGACCACCTCGCCCTCGAGCTGCCGCTTCTTCCCATCCCCCTCACCACGGTAGTTCGCGATCGCCACCTCCAACGCTTCCCGCCCCATGACCGAGCAGTGCATCTTCTGCTCGGGCAGTCCGCCCAGGTAGTCAGCGATGTCCCGGTTGCTGACGCGCTCCGCCTCCTCCACCGTCATGCCTCTGATCATCTCCGTCAGGGCCGAACTGCTGGAGATCGCGCTGGCGCACCCGAACGTCTTGAACCGGGCGTCGGCGATCCGACCGTCCGGCCCGAGTTTGAACGTCAGCTTGAGCGCATCCCCACACGCCAGCGAGCCGACCTCGCCCGCACCGTCCGGCTCGGCGATCTCACCGACATTGCGTGGATTCAGGAAATGATCGACGACCTTGTCGCTGTAGTCCCACATGGCCCATCCTCGATTCCAATCGGCCGACAAACGTGCGGCCGGTTCGGTCAGTGGCCCGTTCCGCCGCTCGCACGGATATCCAAATCCCACGAACGCTCAGCGGACTGCTGCGGCTTGATCAAGCAGAACTCCTTGCTTGTCGCCCCGCAGTACCGACAGCGTTCCGGTGGCTCATCGCCCACATGGATGTAACCGCAGATCCGGCATCGCCATCGCTTCATTAGACGTCTCTCGCCGGCCGAACCATCCCTCCCCCGCCGCCCGGGATCCAACGATCTATCCATTCTAGACCATTATAAGACCCACAAGTCCACCTGGCCAGTTGGCACTGATCGCGGAGCGTCTCCCATCCCGCGTCCAACCGCCGTCCAACCGGGTCCCGCGCAACGGGGATATGTGAAACTGGGAAGCGTGCCCCAGAAATGGGCACGACACGCACCCATACCAAGGGGCCAAGACCCCGGAAGCACTGGATCAACTCGACGAGCGCAAACGAAGGCAGGCCGATACAGCCATCCGGCGTATCAAGCCTGCCTTCCTCTATGTAGCGGCCAGCGCGACTACTTGAGAAGGTGACGTAGGTGGCGGCGCGCCCGATTCAGGCCCGAGGCCACCGTCCCTTGCTTGACCCCCAGGGTCTTGGCGATCTCGGCGTAGTCCAGGCCCTTCTCGTATCGCAGCGTCACCATCTCCCGCATCCGCTCGGGGAGTTGGTCTAACGCCGCACGCACGTCAAGCGAAGCCCCGGGGTCTTCCAGCACCGGCTCCGACCGCTTGGGGTCCTCAGCGAGGGCCTCGGTGATCCGTTTGTATCGCCTCTTGCGTCTGAGGTACTGGAGCGCCTCGTTGACGGCCACCCGATGGATCCACGTCCCCAACGCGGCCTCTCCTCGGAAGTCGCCAATCCGATCGAACACCCGTATGAAGGCCTGTTGCGACAGGTCGAAGGCCTCGTCATGATCTCCCGTCATCCGCATCATCAACGACGTGATCCGATCGCGGTGCAATTCATAGAGCCGCCGTTGCGCCTGGTTGTAGCCTTGGCGACAGGCCTTGACGAGTTCCGCCTCGCCGCAATCCTCCAGCAACGGACAACCCGTGCAGGAACCATGGGGATCGCAACAGTTCACGACCGGCTCGCGATCCTTCGCTGCCGGTTCGTTCGTCCCCGCCTGCTCGCATGATTCGTCCAGAAGGCCTACAGATCCCGACTGTTCAACTTCATATGGCTCGCTCATGGTTTCCTTCTACCTTTCTTCGGGAGGTTCCGAACTGGAAGGCGTCTTTCCGGAAGAATCCCTGGTTCTTTCCGCTGATCCCTGGACGCTAACGCCTTCTCGATCGAATACAATGCAAAGGCCGTGCCATAACGGACGGGCAGCGCGCTATGTGCCGCTAGGGCAAGCGCTTACGTAGTATGAAGGCCCCCGGTCCTCCCAAACGGTCCCGCGAAGCGACTGCGTCCTGAAACGAGCTCAGCAAAATCCTAAGTCACGTAATAATGGCGGGTTAGGACGCACACTTGTGTCAGGACGTACGCCCCGACTGTCTCATTAGAGACACATGTGTCTCATGATCTTTTGTGATACAGCTTGTGAGTGGTTGCGGACAGCGTGCGAAGTCGTAGCGGCTTGGGATACAATGGCGTACGTGACAATAGCACGAGACCGGCACGCTCCCGATCGCATGGCCCCGATGTCTCGTTGTCGGATGATACACCCGAATGCACGCCTGCCAACGAGACGAAGCAACACGGTTCGCCGAAGCGTCTGCCGCGCCGGCGATCGACTAAGCTAAGATGCCCGGGAAGGCACGATCGTTCCGATCCTCGCCGTCCTTCCGTCCGACGCCTGACTGCGGAATCCTCAGTCCCGGTGCTTGGCGCGCACTCGGTCCGCCCGTGATACTCATACGGTAGCCGCCGCGCCCTTGGCCCACGTCGAGCAGGGTCATCGAGAAATCCCGACCCGTCGCTCGAGTGCTATCGGCCAGTCGTGGGGTGCCGTGTGCTCGGGCCTCAGCCCCGTTCAAAGAATGGACGCCGAGCGAATGAACGCCATGCCTTCTGCCCCGCCTGCCTCATGTGACCGCCAAGCTGACGTGGTCGTCGTCGGGGGAGGTGGGACGGGGTTGGCCGCCGCATTGGCGGCGGCGCATCAAGGTGCGGAGGTCGTCCTATTGGAGAAGAGGGGCCAATTGGGCGGCACGACCAGCATCGCCGTTGGGTCGTTCACGGCCGCCTGTACGTCTATTCAGAAGGCAGCTGGCATCGACGACGACCCCGAATGGCACAACGAGGACATCGGCAAGTTCAACCCGCCCCTCGAGCCCAAGAACAACCGGGCGCTTCGCGGTTGCTTCACCCGTCAGGCCCACGAGACCCTGCGTTGGCTGATGGACCTGGGCCTCGAGTTCCACGGCCCCAGCCCCGAACCGCCTAACCGCGTGCCCCGGATGCACAACGTTGTCCCCAACGCCAAGGCCTACATCGCCGTCATGCACCGCAGGCTCCTCGCGCACGGCGCGGAGATCCTCCTGCGGCATCAGGTCCAGCGGTTGTTCCGCCACGAGGATGGACCGGTGGTCGGTCTCGAGGCCCGCACCCAAGACGGCGCGGTGCGGATCCGGGCCCGACGCGGAGTGATCCTGGCCGCGGGCGATTACGCCAACGGACTGGAGATCAAGTCGCAATACCTGCCGGACGAGGTGGCCACCGTCGAGGGCATCAATCCGGACGCAACCGGCGACGGGCACCGAATCGCCCGGGACATCGGCGCCGAGCTGTTGAACATGGACGTCGTCTATGGGCCGGAGATCCGCTTCGTCGCACCGCCCAGGGCACCGTTCGCCCAGCTCCTGCCGGCCAACCCGCTGTTGGCGAAGCTCTTGGGCAAGGCGATGGACCTGCTGCCCAAGCCCGTGCTCCAGCGGATGCTCAAACGCTTACTGGTCACCTGGCAGCATCCGGAGGTGAGCCTCTTCCACAAGGGCGCGATCCTGGTCAATCGCAACGGGCAACGGTTCACCGACGAGGCCGACCGCCCCGAACTGGCCATCCCCCGCCAGCCCGACAAGGTGGCCTACATCCTCCTTGACAAGAAGCTGGCCGACGTGTTCTCCGCCTGGCCGAACTTCGTCTCCACCGCCCCCGACATCGCCTACGCCTACATGCAAGACTATAAACGGCTTCGGGCCGACGTGTACGCGGAGGCGACCACGGCGGCGGAACTGGCCCGCAGCATCGGCGTGGACGCTGGGGCCGTCGAAGCGACACTCGGCGACTACAACCAGGCCTGTCTCGGCAAATCGAAGGACCCGTTCGGTCGCACCGACTTCGGCCCGCCGCTCGACGCCCCGCCGTTCATTGCGCTTGGTCCGGTCAAAAGCTGGATCGTCACCACCGAGGGGGGCCTGCGGATCAGTGAGAAGATGGAGGTCCTCGACGCGGAGGGCGTCGTCATCCCCGGCCTGTACGCCGGTGGGTGCAACGGCATGGGCGGAATGATCCTGTGGGGCCACGGCCTCCACATTGCCTGGGCCCTGACCAGTGGCCGACTCGCCGGACGAATCGCCGCTGGACGCACAGCAGACTGAACCGAACATGACGACGGGGTGCCCGTCCCGCGGCGGGTTGGAGCGGCCAACGGGCGCCACTAAGTCATCCTTGGGTCTCGCGGGGGGGCTGCGTCCTCTCCGGATCGGCGTCTGGCTCGACGTACTCCGGGACGACTCGGGCCAGGGCCTGGCGGATGCCTTCGGGGTCGGCGTTTTCGGCCTGGCGGGTTAGCTCTTCGATCGCGCGGCAGACGGTGGTGTGGTCTTCGGGACGGCGTTTCCAAATGCCGATCTTGGGATGGGGGGTGGGGGCGATGTCCTCGCCGCGGATGCTGAGCTCCTCGAAGAGCTTCTCGCCCTCACGCACGCCGGTGAAGACGATCTCGATGTCCTCGCCCGGTCGTAGTCCGCTGAGGGTGATCAGCTCCCTGGCCAAATCGATGATCTTGACGGGTTCGCCCATGTCGAGGAGGAAGATCTCGCCTCCCCGCCCGATCGCGCCTGCCTGGAGCGTCAGTTGCGTCGCCTCGGGGATGGTCATGAAGTAGCGGACCATCTCCGAGTGGGTCACGGTGACGGGCCCACCGGCGGCGATCTGGCGCTGAAAGATCGGCACGACGCTGCCGCTGCTGCCCAACACATTGCCGAACCGGACGGTGACGAACTGGGTTGGCCCGTGGGGGCTGAGCTGCTGGACGTACATCTCGGCCACCCGCTTGGTGCAGCCCATCACGCTGGATGGATTGACGGCCTTGTCCGTTGAGATCAAGACAAACTTCTGACAGCCCCGCGCTAGCGCGATGTCGGCCACGCACTTGGTGCCCAGGATGTTGTTCTTCACCGCCTCGGTCGGGTTTTGTTCCATCAAGGGCACGTGCTTGTGGGCGGCTGCGTGAAAGACGGCTTCGGGGGCCTCGGCGTCGAAAACGCGTTCCATTCGGGTCGCGTCGCGCACGTCGGCGATGTAGGGGCGCAGTTCGGCCTCGGGCGTGCGCCGCCTCAGCTCTCGCTCGATCTCGAAGAGGTTGTTCTCGCCGTGTTCGACCAAGACGAGGCGCGCGGGCTCGAAGCGAAGGATTTGCCGGCACAGCTCTGACCCGATCGAGCCGCCAGCGCCCGTCACCAGGACGCGCTTGGCCTGGAGGTAGTGAGCAATCGTCGCGACGTCGAGGGCGACCTCCTCCCGTCCGAGCAGGTCACTGATTCTCACCTCCCGGAGCTGACTGATCGTGACGTCCCCGCTGATCAGCTCGGCCGGGTCCGGGACCATGCGGAACCGAACGGCGGTTCCCTCGCACGCCTCGACCACCTTGCGGAGTTCCTTTCGGCCCGCACCGGGCATGGCGATCAAGATCTCATCCACGTCGTGAGCGGCACAAATCTCGCCGACCTGCTGGGTCGTTCCCAGGACCGCCACGCCGTGGATCCGCGCGCGACGCATCGCCGGATCGTCGTCGAGAAAACCGACCACGCGGTATCGCTCGACGGGCATCCGAAGGATCTCTCGCAGGATCATCTCCCCGGCGTCGCCGGCCCCAATGATGAGCACGCCGGCAGGTCCACCCGAAGCGATGGGGCGGAATTCCTCGCGGTAAAGGCGGACCGCCACGCGCGCGCCGCAGACCAGCGCGATGGTCAGGCCCCAGTCGAGAACGAAGACGAGCTGGGGTCGGATGTGATCCACCGTGGCCCAGATGCCGGCCAGGTCACCGACGAACCAGACGACGAGGAATAACACCCAGCTGATGTGGGTGGCCAAGATGACCGACAGCAGATCGCGAAGTCCCACATACCGCCACCAGGCCCGATAGAGGCGAAACAGCCCGAAAACGACGGCTTTGATCAGGACGTTGAAGGGCAGTAGGGGCAGGAGGTACTCGGTAAACGCTGGCCGGTGGAAGTAGAAGTTGTAGGCCACCCCGTAAGCGAGGATGTAGCTGGCGGCGAAGAGGATCTGATAGATGACAAACGAGACGAGCAGCGGCTTCCAGAGTAACCATCGGGCGCGGCGGTCAGGTCGCCGCAGATCGGGAGGATTCGCTTGGGTGGTCGGACCGGACATGCGTGCCGCGCGATCTGCCGAGACAAACTCCAAACCGATCAACAGGCTGGCGGCCCGCGCCGGTCGGGAACTCCCCGACGAGCCGCCGTCACCATTCGCGAAGCGCCCGCGCAGACCGATGCAGATCCGGGCCTCGCGTGCTCGGCACTACAATGCCGGCAATCCGCCGGGAGACGTGTTGGTCGTAGGTGCCGGCCCAACAGCCTTGCCGGCCGATTCCAATACCTCAACGACCTTGACCCACGCCTTTTCCCGCGGGGCCTTGGCGGCAGCCTGCTTCATCTGATTCAGCGCTTCCTCACGATTGCCGGTGGTCCAGGCGACGTAGCTGGTCAGGACGTGACCCATCACGCCGGGGTCGGTCCTGCCGATAAGCTGCTGTCGGAATTGCCTGAGGAACTCGTCGTACTGCTCTTCCGATTCGTGCCACGTTGCCACGTCAAACGGGACGGCAAAGGCTTTTGGAGCCCGCTTGCACAAATCTTGGATCATCTGCGCTGCTCTGTAGTAGTGACGAAGGAGCAGGGCAGCCTGGATCAACCCGATCCGGGGCAGGGGTCTACCGGGCGCGATCCTTCGCGCGATGGTGAACTTGCTCTGGGCGCCCGTGTAGTCCTTCTTGCGAAGATAGGCCTGCCCCTCGCGCAGGTAGTTATAGAAGGACGCGTCTGCCCATCCCTCCATCTGTTCGCCCTGGCCCGCGTAGACGCCGGGCAGGCCCATTGTCGATTGCTCGAGTAACAGAGACTCCTCCTCGGAAACAGGCGCCGGCGGCAGGTACCTGCGGCTCGCGCCGCCGGCGAGAATGTCAACAACGCTCGGGCTGGGAGGGGTCGCCGGACGGAGGTGCTGCGCACTGCTAAGGAAGGGCATCGGACGACCCCGGCGCGTGGTTCTCATGCCCGACGACTTCCCCATTCCGCCGGTCACCGACTGGGGAGCCCTTTGTCCTGCGGGGGCGCCACGCCTCGGAGCGAAGCCGGCGGCCCGACCGAGTCGGCTGCCGCCGAAGCGCGATTGGCCCCGGCCGATCCCCTGGCCCTGGGGCCGCGCGGAGCGATTGACGGACGTTGAGAATCTGCCCAGGTTCTGACTCGGCCGAGCCGAGCTAAGGCTGCTCCCGCTGCCGACTTCCAGCTGGGCGAGCCCTGCCGATGGTATTAACAGCCCGACCAAGCCCCCAAGGGCCGCCACACGCCCGCTGTGGATGACCTGCCGCCGGGTGATCTCGGCGTTCGCTCGAGGCCCTCTCTTTGCTAATTCCTTTCTGGACAATGGTTTATTCCGATAGAGCCCCGTCCGCGGGCGAGCCCGCCCCGCGACAGGCCGGTTGCCTTGCCGCGTTGCTAGAAGTATATCGACTAAACGCTCATGAAACAATCAGCACGGGACGAATAGTAGCTATCGGGCCCGGGCCCCTGAGACGGTTCGTCCCGGTGGCCCGGCGCTTGCCCGTGCTATTGACTCGATTCTGGTGCGTGCGACACTGGCAGCCGGGGCCAGCCAGACGAACCGTCGTTTGGCCGGTGTGGCCGCGAAACTCGGCAAGGGAGGTATTCGCTTGGCATGATCCCCCTGTTCGCTCCCTACGTCGCCGGTCGCGAGGCCGAGTACGTCCGGGAATGCCTCGATGTCGGTTGGCTCGCCTGCGGCGGGCAGTTCAACCGTCGGTTCAGCGACGAGCTGGCCCGCTTCCTCGATACGAGGCACGCCCTGGGATGCACCAGCGGCACCAGCGCGCTTCATGTGACCTTGCAGCTTGCCGGCGTGCGTCCCGGTGACGCGGTTCTGGTGAGCGACCTGACGTTCGTGGCGTCCGCCAATCCCATCCGTTATCTCGGGGCCGAGCCCGTGCTGGTCGACGCTCACTCTGACCACTGGAACGTCGACGTCGAGTTGATGGCCGACGAGGTCAAGCGACGTGCGGATCGTGGAGCGCCGCCGGCCGCGGTCCTGCCCGCGCACATCCTGGGACGTGCCTGCCGACTGGATCCGTTGATCGCGGTGGCCCAACGCTTCGACGTGCCGATCGTCGAGGACGCCACCGAGGCCCTGGCCGCCACCGTCGACGGCCGACAGGCGGGTACCTTCGGCCTGGCGGGCTGCTACAGCTTCAATGGCAACAAGTTGATCACCACGGGCGGCGGCGGTCTGATCGCCACCGACGACGACGAACTCGCCCGCAGGGCCGAACACCTGATCAACCAGGCGAAGCTGCCCGGTCTCGGCTACATGCACGACGAGGTGGGTTACAACTACCGCCTCAGCAACGTGGCGGCGGCCATCGGGCTGGCCCAGTTCGAGCAGTTGCCCGAGATCCTCGACCGCAAGCACCACATCGCCGAGCGATACCGGGGTCTGGTCGACCTGCCTGGGATCACACTACCCCGCGAGGAGCCCGGCACGGTCTCGTCCGATTGGCTGACCACGATCCTGATCGACCAGGCGCGTTTCGGCCGATCGCGCGACGAGGTCATGACGCTCCTGCGTGAGCGCGGCATCGAGACCCGCCCGATCTGGAGCCCGTTGCACAAGATGCCCATGTACGCCAGCGCCCAGCGCGTCGGCGGCGCGGTCGCCGACCAGCTCGACGCCCAAGGGCTGTCCCTGCCCAGCTTCGCCGGTCTGACCGACGAGCAACAGACCCACGTCATCGAGGGCGTTCGCGCGCTGTATCGACCAACGCATTGACAACGGGTATCGCCGTGGCGTGACCGACGGGCACGGAGCGTCTCAGCTCGCAGGCAGATCTTTCGAGCTCGACCGGCCTTGCAGACCTACCCAGCGGGCCGCAGGGATGTCTTCGAGACGGTGAGCACGTACGGCCCGCCGGAGGGCAGG
>Ga0180432_10010204_pt1 | contig 11298 bp, 9 predicted proteins | sample SS_ome_10_FD_132414 | JGI IMG/M metagenome (GOLD analysis project Ga0180432, IMG submission 132414) | Hypersaline lake sediment archaeal communities from the Salton Sea, California, USA - SS_1_MS_2 metaG | ecosystem: Environmental > Aquatic > Non-marine Saline and Alkaline > Hypersaline >... | reverse complement strand
AATACTCCCTCGCGCTGGCTGTATCCCCCTGGCCCAGATAGCCCAGTGCCATGATGTGGCAGGAGATCCCTTTTCTTTGATTATCGGTAAGATCCCCGCCGAATTTGGCAAAGAAATCAACTGCTGCTTCTGTATCCTCGAGTTGTTCCTGTCCCATTCTGATCATCCTTTTAAAGATCTCTTCAGCTTCTTTCTTTTTCCCGGTCTTTGAATATGCCATGGCCTGGTAATACAGGTATTCGTCATCAACATCGTCACAGGATGACGCCTTTTCATAGAATTCCCCGGCAGCCTTCCTGTCACCCAGGGCCTCACAGGCCAGTCCCGTGTAGTAAAAGATCCGGGGGTTCCTTTCGTAGCTTAATGGCCGCTCAATGAACTGGTTTTCCGGATAGGTATCGGCAACGAGGAACTGTTCAAGTGCGGCCTCCGCATCCCCTGCTTCCAGCAATTCCTTTCCTTTCAGAAGGTGGGCATCCACGTGATAATCGTGCAGTACATTCACATCCTCCTGCCTGTAAAAAACCCTTCCGTCCATCAATTCAATGGCCCTGTCATATTCTCCGGCCAGCACCAGTACGAGGATCTCCCGCATGATGGCCGGCTGAAGTTTCTTCACATGTTCATGGTTTGATGTAAGCAGATCCAATCTTGTCTGAACGGGTGCACCGGCGTCCTCGAGCAATTTATCAAGTTCTGAATAGAACCTTGCCTGGGTCGGATCATGCTTAATGGCAAGATGATATGCCTCTATCGCCCTGTCGCTTTGATCCAGGGCCTGCTGGTATCCCCATCCCAGGTTCCTGTGGGCCATGGCAAGAGCGGGTTCAAACCCGACCGCTTTCTCCCACCATCCGATGGCGACTTCCGGTTGCTTGTCATAAAAAAGATTGCCCATGTAATAACAGGCCCTTGAATCCTTCTCGTTGTATTGCAGGGCTGTTTTATAAACATTTATGGATTCGAGACGGAAAGGGAAACAGTATCTGACAGGGTTCGACATTCCTTCGGCGAAATAGTGCCGCGCTCTATCCTCATTGCCCGTCAGATGGTTCATGTATCCCAGGTAGTAGTATATCGAGGGATAGCTGTTCGCCGCAACATGTTCCGAGTTCTCCGCCATTTCCAGGATGGCCTTTGCCTCAGCATACAGGCCTGATCCAAGATAACAGGTTGCCAGCTCAAGATGGTTCTCGGGGTAATCCCTGAATAAATGATGCAACTCCTCACTCCAGCCGGATCCTCCCGGATTGTGCGAAATCAGCCTGAGCTCATTGAATGCATAAGGGTTCAGGGGATCTATCTCCAGGACCTCACGGGCAATGATTTCGGCCTGATCCTCCTGGCCCAGCAGGCGAAGCAGGGAAGTCTTCAGGTTGAGTGCATTCAGGTTTTGTCCGTTGACCATCAGGCATTGATCGAGGGCCTCCAGGGCTGCATCATAATCACCCTGCAGGGAATGGATCTGTGCCAGATGGAAATAGGCTGCAGACCGGAATGCATGATCCCATGCAGCCCGGTAGAGGGTATCCGTGGCAGCATTGTATTTACCCTCCTGCTTGAGGATCACTCCCAGGTGATACAGGGGTTCACAGTTCCGCGGCCTGGTGTAATTGGCTGTAAGCCTGGATATGGCCTGCCTGAAGTAGGATTTTGCCGATTCAAAATCCATGTTTTCCTGGCTGATGATCCCCATGGCCGTGTTGCACCTTACATCGAAGGGATCCCTTTTGAGCGCTTCCAGGAAATAGGGTTCCGGATCCAGCCTTGCATTATGGAACTGTCTGATCCTCAGTCCGGCATAATACAATTCTTCATTGGTGGAATATTCTCCGGGAGGTCCAGGAGGAACTACGACCGGCGGAAGTTCCGGGTTATATGGAATGATCTCTGGCCGGTAAGAGATGATCTCGGAATCATCTGGTTTTAACAGGGTGATCCTCAGGTTCTCCTCCTGAATATCCCCCCTGGTCTTAAGCTCATGGCTGAAGGGGGTGGCGGGATCAATGTCGATGGTTTTTTCAAAGAGCATCTCACCGGCATGTTCAAGAAGGATCCTGGCACCTTTGAACTGCTTTGTTGTATTTACGGCCAGGAATACCGTTCCTTCATCACGGATTTCAAGGTTGACCACGGCATCCAGGTTCCCGTATTTCATCCCCCGGGTTTCCCTCAGCGGGTACCAGGTCTGTTGAAATTCCTTGACCTCGTAAGGTTTGATCCAGCTGTAATCGGGCTGGTTGTCAGAATAGGCCCCGACCATCAGTTCTGCGTAGGGACCGTCATCATCCGTAAGTGCTTTCTTGTCAAATGTCGAATTGGTGCCCCACTGCCAGAGCTTGGCACCATTTGCGATGTGGTGGTTGGCTACATACATGGTCCCTGCATGTTTTCCCCAGTCGTAACCTGCCAGGTTGCCCACTTTGATATCATGGGCAAAAAAGGAACCGGACTCCGGGTGGTTCCTGTACCAGCTTGCATCAATATTGTTCTGGTAGTAATCCTTCCTGTTATATGTTTCCCTCGTGATGGGCCAGTGACAGAAGCTGTTCTTCGCATGGAATGTAGCGTACTGGGTTTTCTGTGGGAAAATGATCTGGTAATCCTCATTTACATGGACCGCGACATTCGACCAGTACAGCATGGAATTCACATTTTCGGAAGTGTTGATCAGCCTTCCATCCGCCTGTACCCATGACCTGCCGGGATGGAGGCTGATCCCGATGTTCCATCTCATCCTGTGCCTGGGCTCGAATTCACCGAGCCATATGGTGGCGCTTCCATCCTCATTTTCCGTCAACCTGTATTCCACGGGCATATGGGTGGTGGCCCGGTGATGGTGAAATACACAGAACTCAATTCCTCCGGAGATCCAGGCTCCCAGCATACCGATGAGCATGGGCTTGATAACATGCTGACGGTAAAACAATTCATAGCCGTTGGTCTTGTCCGTTGCATACAACAACCTTCCCCCGATTTCCGGCAATACACAGAGTTTTATGAATTCATTTTCGAGAAAAAGACCTGTATATTCCTTCTCACCCTTCTCCATACTCAGGTTATCGTTCTGCGGGTAAGGATAGATCACCCTGCTGGCACCCTGGTAGGATTGGTTTCGGAAGAACATCGGGCACTCTTCCGACGGATTCATAAAATATGTGGGAAGGGTGATGGTTTCTTCCCAGATCTTCACCCTGCCGGGCTCATCAGCCTGTGGCTGTGAAAATGCAAGGCTGAACAGGCCCAATCCTGTAAGGATACAGATCGGTAATAAAAAAGATCTTTTCATTTGTTTCAAATTTTTAATGTTCGTTTTATGGCTTTATGGATTTGATTTCACATTGATGGTATTATGCGCCCAGCTCCCATCTTCTGAAATACAATCCCTGGCGTACAATTGGCAGGCACTTGTATTCAATGGCCGCCATCTGTTCACTGCTCAGAGGAGAGAATCCGGAGGCGATTTCTACATTTTCTTCTATCTGCTCCACAGTGTCAATTCCGATGATCGTGGTGCTGACCGGAAGGGTCATATTGTATTCAAGTGCTTCCTTGATGGTCAGTGTGCCAGGTTTCGTCGTGGCCTTGACTTCAGGTTGTTCACCCAGAGGGGGAGGAGTCCAGGCGGAAAGCAGTCGTCCCTGGGTTGCGGCTTTCATCGAGATAATGGCCATGCCTTTCTTCTGGGCCTCGGGAAGAAGGTATTTTCTGAAGCTCAGGTAATGAACATCTGCCGCGTTCACTGCCATAAGTATGGCATCAAAATCAAAGCGGTCTATGCATTCTTTCAGGATAAGTGGCTCATAATGACCGGTAATCCCCAGATATCTGGCCAATCCTTCTGACCTTGCCTTCTCCAGTGCTTTTATGGCTCCGTTACCGGCAAATATCTGTTCCACCTGGTCCTGTCGCTTAATGTCATGAAGCTGCCAGAGATCCAGCCGATCTGTCTGCAGGCTCTTGAGGCTCTGTTCAAGAAGGCGCATGGCACCATCATAGGAAAAATGATGGGTCTTGGTGGATATCCAGACTTCATTGCGCCTTGTTTTCAGGACCCTCCCGATATTTTCCTGGCTCAGCCCGTTCCCGTAAGAAGCGGCCGTATCAATGTAATTGATGCCGAGGTCAAGTGCCCGATTGATGATTTTTTCCGAGAGTTCTTCCCTGCCGGGCGTTTTAAGGGCCGACAATCCCCCGAGGCTCAGGATTCCTACCTTGTAGCCGGTCTTTCCGAATGCATTCGTGGGCATGGCATGAAAAGTCCTGGGATTATAAGGGTGCTCGCTTCCATGTAGATCGGGTGCCATGACAGGAGATGGATCTGAGGCAGATACCCTGGACGCAAGGCTAAGTCCCAAGGTTCCAGCAAAAGCCGAACCCAGGAATCTTCTTCGGTTGATTTTTGTTTTGGATACCATCATCTTTGATTGAACTATGGAATGATTCATGTGTAAATATAAAATAGTATTTCATGATACCCTGCTATGACAGCATAATTTTATTTGACAGCATTATTTTAAAGGATTTCCAAATTCATGCAGGCATGTGCACGGGCGTTTTGCCGGTGACGGATTTTCTTCCTAACTTTGTGCTCCGGGCAAGTCTTATACGACCAGCTCCCGCTGAATTCCCCCAGGACCGGAAGGTAGCAAGGGTAGGCGGTTGTAGCGGTGCGATGTAAGTAGCTTGCCCTTTTTTATTTGTGAATACAGTTCTTTTATGTATTTTCATCTCCGCAAAAATCCTTCAACCGTATAAGACCAACATCATGGAAGAAAAAACGAAAGCACCGTTCCTTAAGCCAGCACTGATCTACGGGGCAATTCTCGGATTTGTGGGGATCGTCTTAAGTCTCATCTTCTATTTCCTCAATCTTACCTTTAAAGGCTGGACAAACTGGCTCAGCCTGGCCATCGGGATTGTTGTGCTTGTTTACTGCCTGGTGGCTTACAGGAATGAATACCTGGGTGGATTTGCCTCTTACGGAAAGTTATTCCTGATGGCCCTGGTGATCGGTTTCATTGCAAGCATCCTTGGTGCCGCCTTTAATTACCTGCTGCATGCGGTGATCGATCCCGATCTGGTCGAGAAATCGAGGATCATGGCCGAAGAGCGGATCATGAACAATCCCAGGATCCCGGAAAGCATGTATGATGACATGATGGAGCGTGTGGAAAGGAATCTGGGTCTTACCAGGATGACCCTTACTGCCCTCATCTCGGGAACCATTTTCTACGCGATTGTGGGGCTGATTGCCGCTGCATTTATTAAGAAGGAGGAACCCTCGGTTGACGTTGGTTAACCGCAAAACAGGCTGATGGACATTTCAATCGTCGTTCCACTTTACAATGAAGTAGAATCACTCCCCGAACTGTGTGAGTGGATCCACGGTACCCTCTCATCCCACAGGCTCAGCTTCGAGGTGATCCTGGTGGATGACGGGAGCAACGACGGGTCCTGGGAAGAGATTGAAAGATTGAAGATGGTCTATCCCTGGATCAGGGGGATCAAGTTCCGCAGGAATTATGGCAAATCTGCCGCCCTCCATACCGGATTCGGGTTGGCTGAAGGAGAGGTGGTGTTTACCATGGATGCTGACCTGCAGGACAGTCCGGAGGAAATCCCGGAAATGAGGCGCATGGTGATTGAACAGGGGTATGATGTGGTAAGCGGGTGGAAAAAGAAAAGGCACGATCCCTTTTTCTCCAAAAACGTTCCCAGCAAGCTTTTTAACTGGGCGGCCAGGAAAGTGAGCGGTATCAGGCTGCATGATTTCAATTGCGGACTGAAAGCCTATCACCAAAACGTGGCCAGGAGTGTGGAGGTTTACGGGGATATGCACAGGTATATCCCCGTGCTGGCCAAAGGCAATGGTTTTACAAAGATCGGGGAGAAAATCGTTCAGCACCAGGAGAGGAAATACGGGGTGACGAAATACGGGATGGACCGTTTTATCAAGGGATTTCTGGATCTTTTGACAGTGACCTTCCTGACCCGGTTCGCAAAAAAGCCCATGCACCTGTTCGGCACACTGGGCACGGTGGTTTTCCTCATCGGTCTGGTCATTGCTGTCTACATGGGAGTGGATAAACTGATTGCACTGATCAAGCATGTTCCGCAGGGACTGATTGCCGACAGCGCATTTTTCTATATCGGCCTTACCAGCATGATCATCGGAACACTGCTTTTCATCGGTGGTTTCCTTGGTGAACTGATCTCCCGGAGTGCAACAGAAAGAAATATTTACGAGATAGAGAAAATGATTTAAGCGGGCATGGAAACAATTCAGCATCACGGGTAATGAAGGTTCATTTGATTTCAGGGGCGTGCGGGTTCGTAGGAAGGAATATGGTCAGAAGACTGGTCCGGACCACCGGCGATCTGCTGTTCATGGTGGATGATCTTTCCATAGGCACCCATCCTTCCACCTGGATGGATACCCGGACTTCAAGAAAGCATCAGGATGTGGAGGTCATCGGTGGGCAGGAGAGGATTTATTACTGGCAGGGTGATTTCAGGGACCTGCTCTTCCGTTTGAGGGAGAATCCCCGTTACATCCAGGAAAAATACGGACTGGAATTTGAAAGGTTCTCTGATGTATTTCATTTTGCGGCCATTGTGGGGGGGAGGGCCAAGATTGAAGGGGATCCCATGGCTGTGGCGCTGGACCTTTCCATCGATGCGGAATTCTTTTACTGGGTATGCAAGCACAGGCCGGAAAGGGTTCTCTATCCCAGTTCCAGTGCTGCCTATCCCATCAGCCTGCAGTCCCCTTCCGGGGCCATTGCCCTGAGGGAATCGGACATTGATTTCCAGAAGAACCTGGGGGTTCCCGATATGACCTACGGCTGGTCCAAACTGACCGGTGAATACCTGGCCCGCATCGCTGCGGAGCATTACCGGATCCCCGTGGTGTGTATCCGGCCGTTCTCAGGCTACGGGGAGGATCAGGACCTGACCTATCCCGTTCCGGCCATTGCAGCCCGCGCGGCACGCCGCGAAAATCCTTTTGAAGTCTGGGGAACCGGCAGGCAGGGAAGGGATTTTGTCCATATCGATGATGTACTTGACCTGATTTTTATTCTGATGGACAATGTGGCCGACGGGAGTTCTTACAACATAGGGTCGGGAAAGCTCACCACCTTTTTGGAGCTCATCGACCTGTTCACCGGCTTTGCGGGCTATTCACCGGAGATCAAAACCCTGCTGGACAAACCGGTGGGTGTACATTCCCGTTACTGTGATATGTCCCTGGTGGAGGAGAAGTTCAACTGGAAACCAAAAATATCGATCAAAGAGGGGATGAGAAGGGTGTACGATGCTGCCCTGAAGCAGATCTGAAAAAGCATGAGCGCATATGAAAAGGATCGTAGCCTTTGGTCCGGGACCGCAGTTCAAAGGAGGAATCGCCAATTACAACACCTCACTGGCCAGGGCGCTGGACCGGCATGAAGATGTGGAGGTTCATATTGTCTCATGGACACAACAGTATCCTGCCATCGTTCCCAGGGATTTCATAGACCGTAAAAGCCGGGGGGATAAGCTGGCGGGGACAGCGATCCGGGTCCACTACCTGCTCAACTACAACCGGCCCGGTAGCTGGAAGAAAACGGTCCGTTTTATCAGGGACCTGGATCCGGACCGGGTGATTATCCAGTGGGCCATTGCCATCCAGGGGATCCCGCTGCGTTATGTGGCCAGGAATCTGCTGAAAATGGGGATCAATCTCTGTTTTGATCTCCACTTCGTGGTGCAGAAAGAGAACAGCAGGCTGGACCGCTGGCTGACCAGAAGATGCATCAGATACAGCAACAGCTACATTGCCCATTCCCTGAAGACATTCGAGGAGCTGAAAGCATTCTTTCCCGGGAAGGATTTCCGGTTGATTTTCCCCGGTGATCCTCCCCCGGAAGAAGGGATCCCGGTACTGAAACTATTCCATCCCGTCTATGACATGTTCCGGAAGGATGAGTCATTTGATGTGGCCGCGTTCAAATCAGCACTGGGACTGAAGGAACATGTTTTCCTTTTTTTCGGTTTTATCCGGAAATACAAGGGACTGCACAATGCCATCGAGGCCTTCCGGCTGGTTGTAGGGAAAAGGGAAGATGTTTCCCTTCTGATCGTGGGCGAGTTATTCTGGAACACACTGGATGAACAGAAATTTTCAACCCGCCTGAAACGTGCTCTGTTCGGTGTGGCCAAAAAGCTGCTGTTGAGGGCAAGGGACGATGAACGCAATTACAGGCCGCTTGATCTGATTCCGGAATACGGACTGGAGGACCGGGTGGTGGCCATCACAGAATTTGTTCCCGATGAGGAGGTACATCAATACTTCCAGGCCAGTGATGCAATCCTTCTTTTTTACCTGAAAGCCACACCCTCCGGTGTGGAATCCATGGCTTACAATTTCGGCCTGCCCATCCTTGCCACCGGTGTGGATCATTTCCCGGAAACCATCATACACGGGTATAACGGGTATCTGGCCCGGCCCGATGATCCGGATTCCATGGCAGAGATCATGATCAGGAGCATCGAAGATCCCATCCCGCACGAACATGTGTATGCCACTTCAGCGGATATGAGCTGGGATAGGTATGCCTCAGCGATCCTGCAGGTTTAGCTTCTCTTCGATCCAGCGGATCAACTCCCCGGGTTCATCCGGAGAAAACCATTGGTAGAGTTCATCCTTCCTGAACCATGTGAGTTGCCTTCGCGCAAATTTCCTGGTATTCCTTTTGATCAAATCGACGGCTTCTTCCAGGGAGGTTTTTCCATCCAGGTGGTCAAGCAGTTCCCGGTAACCCACGCTTTTCAGGGCATTGCAACCCCGGAAATGCTGAAGTCTTTCCACTTCTTCCAGCAATCCCTTTTCCATCATGCGGTCCACGCGTTTGTTAATCCTTTGGTACAGCCGTTCCCGCTCCATGTTCAGTGCGATCCTCAGAATGTTGAAGGGGCGTTGTTTTGGCTTTTCGGAAAGATGATCCGAATACGGTTTTCCGGTTTGAAGGGAGACTTCCAGGGCTTTCGTCACGCGCATGGGATTTCTCAGATCGATCCTTTCATGGGATACGGGATCAACCCGCCTGAGTTCCTCTGTCAGTGATTCAAGTCCCCCGTGTTCAACCCTGCGTAATAATTCTGCCCGCAAAACGGGGTCGGGAGAGGGGAGCTCATCAATACCCTCACAAACAGCATGGATATAGAGCCCGGAACCACCCACCAGCAGCACCTGGTCATGGTGTTTGAACAGATCTTCCAGCAGGTCGAGGACTTCCTGTTCATACCTGCTTGCATTGTAATTTTCCTTGAGTGAAACGGTCTGGATAAAATGGTGCCTGACGGCACTCAGTTCCTCCGGGGACGGAACGGCAGTCCCGATGGAGGTCTCCCGGTAGATCTGCCTGGAATCGGCAGATACGATCTCGGTTTGCAGGTGCTTTGCCACAGCAATGCCGCAGCGGGTTTTCCCCACAGCCGTTGGTCCTCCCAGTACCACCAGTGTTTTCGCCATGCTAGAAATCGTCGGGTAAGTCGGGATCCAGTGAATCCGGATCAAGATCATCCAGCCAGATGTTATCCTGGTCTTCATCATCCTCACCCTCTCCTGCATCCATGGGAGGTTCCATCTCATCCGTCAGCAGGTCCGTAGAAAGCTGGGGAGGAGCTTCTCCTTTCGCGAAACCTACAAAGGGTGTTTTTTTACCGGTTTTTTGATCCGATTTCTCAATGAGCTCGATAAACAGGGCCCTTTCCGAAAAAAAGTCGAATACATAGATCATGCGCCCGGTCACTTCAGATATATAATCCTCGATCACGGCCCGGTCCATGGGAACAGTTTCCAGTGCACTTTCCTCCATCATATCGATCAGTGTGATCTCTTTCTGTTTTTCCCACTTCTCGTTGGTGATGAAAAATGAAGCAAGCTGTGAAGGGTCATAATTCAGGTTATCCTGTAAACATTGATGTAAGTCCAGGAAAGTGTCCGATCCATCGATCACCACGTCACGGCAGAAGGTCTGGTTTTCATCACTGATCATGCGAAAAAGATAGATCATATCAATTCAGTTCTGTTAAAAACCTGATCGTGTCGATCCCGTCGGCATAGTCCCAGGGCAAGGGTTTCTGCGAGGTCCCCGGTAAAATGGCTGCCGGAAGGGCGGGGTGTATGGATACACAGCACTGAATTTCCTCGCTGCGGGATGCCAGTACCTCCTGCAGTGTATCCATATCAGAATATCTTTCGTAATAAACAACCCCGACCGGACTGGCAATGGCCTGATCTTCCTTTACCAGCAGCACCCCGTTTTCAAGGAAGGGGATCCTGTTCATCAGGTAGATGGTGCGGTAATAATCCACATTGTTGCCATATTTGTGGTGCTGGTAGAGGTAACCATAGATTTCCAGGGCTTCCAGGAGCACAGGAATCTCAAAAGATCCCGGAAGATAGAGCTTGGTCACATTCCTGCAACCCAGTCCGAAAAAGGTAAAAATATCATCCCCGATACCCTGAAGTTCTTCCCTGCTTTCGCTGCCCGTCAGTACTGCAACCCCGTTCCGGTTCCTCCGGATGATATGGGGCATATTCCTGAAGTAGTATTCGAAGTAACGGGAGCTGTTGTCGCTGCCGGTGGCAATGACCGCATCCACTCCCTTCAGATACTCTTCGGTGAATGTGATCCGGTCCTTCAGAGAAGGATCTATATCCGCCAGCACGTCGGCAACGGATCGGATCAGCCGGTCATCCCTGGAGGAGGGTTTGGCAAGGATGCTGTGTCCGGTTGCCAGTACACTCATGAAATCGTGGAAACCCACCAGGGGGATATTCCCTGCCATAACCAGTCCCACTGTTCTGGGATTCCGGGAAAATTTCAGCGACCCGGCATAGGGATCCATCCACCTGGTCAGCACCTCCCTGTCCAGCATATGGACAATTCCCTGGATGGCCCTGATCACAAATTCCCCTGTAAACCAGGGATTGTAGATATGCTCATGGCTGATAAGGTCCTTAAAAGCGTTATAATGCTTCTCATTCAGGGGGGTCAGCACGGTGGAATCATCCCTCCTGTTCTCAACAAATTGCTGAAGGAATTTCCCCAGGATGGAGAAAGTCTCTATAAATTGATGGGGATGCAATCCGTTATCTGTTTTCCTTTCTTATCAGATTCAGAGCCGACCCGGCTTTCAACCATTTGATCTGGTTTTCATTGTAGGAGTGTTCAGCCATGAAAGTATCTGTGGTGCCATCTGTATGGCGCAACCTGACCTCCAGGGGTTTGCCCGGGCCCATCTGTT
>Ga0180432_10010203_pt1 | contig 11298 bp, 9 predicted proteins | sample SS_ome_10_FD_132414 | JGI IMG/M metagenome (GOLD analysis project Ga0180432, IMG submission 132414) | Hypersaline lake sediment archaeal communities from the Salton Sea, California, USA - SS_1_MS_2 metaG | ecosystem: Environmental > Aquatic > Non-marine Saline and Alkaline > Hypersaline >... | reverse complement strand
GGATCTGGTCAAGCGCTTCGAGGGGGTCACCGCTGTGGACGGGGCGAGTTTCAGTGTACGCCGTGGGGAAATCTTCGGCTTCCTCGGACCCAACGGGGCCGGCAAGACCACCACGATCAACCTGCTCACCGGTCTGGCCCGGCCGAGTTCCGGGACCATGTATCTGGAGGGAAGAGATTACACCGCCCACCCGAAGCGAGCCCAGGCTCTGATGGGAATCGTGCCCGATGAGAGCAACCTCTACGACGAGCTGGACGGTTTCGGGAACCTCACCTTCTGCGCCGCTCTGTACGGTATCGAGAAGACCGAGCGGAAAGCCCGGGCCGGGGCTCTGCTGGAGCAGTTCGGCCTGAAACAGGCAGGAAAACGACCGTTCAAGGCCTACTCCAAGGGCATGAAGCGAAAGCTCACCATCGCCGCGGGGCTCATCCACAGGCCGAAGATCCTGTTCCTCGATGAGCCTACCACCGGGATCGACGTGGCCAGCGCCCGTCAGATCCGTACTCTCATCGGGGAGCTGAATCGCCGCGGCACCACGGTGTTTCTCACCACCCACTACATCGAAGAGGCCGAGCGCCTGTGCCACCGCATTGCTTTCATTGTGGGGGGCAGACTCGTGCGGATCGGCTCGCTGGAACAGCTGATGAAAGAGCACCAGCAGGAGACCGTGCTGGAGCTGGCCGTGGATCAGGCCGCAAAGGAGCTTGCGGAGCAGTTGCGACGGCGCTTTCCCGGCTACGCCGTGCGACGTCCGGACGAGCGTCACCTGCGTCTCGTTTCGGAAGGCTCCATCGAGCTTCTTCCCCTGTTGGAGGCCGTGTCCGACGGCGGAGCGGAGGTCAGCGAGGCCAGGCTCATCCGACCCACCCTGGAAGAGGTGTTTGTGCGGGTGACCGGCATCGAGTCCGCCTTGATGCGGCAGGAACGGGAGGGTAAGAAAAAATGAGCTCGTGGACCGCCTTTCGGGCCATCGTGGCCAAGGACATGAAGACCTATTACCTCAAGCCGCCCAACATCAGCTGGGGCCTGATTTTCCCTTTTGCCTGGATGCTGATGTTCTATCTGCGCTCCCGCACGCCCCTCGACATCCGTGAGCTGCTGCCGGGGGTTGTTGCCATGTCGATCCTCTTCGGTACCACCTCCATGCTGGCGGTGACCATCACCTTCGAGCGCAGGAGCCGTTGCTTCGAACGGTTGCTTCTGGCCCCCCTGGAGCTGAGCCTGCTGATGCTGGCCAAAACCGGCGGGGCCATCGTCTTTGGAATGCTGAATGCCTTCGTTCCGATTGTGGTGGCCGCCTTCGTGGTGGATCTGTCCGGGGTCCTTTGGCCGGCGGTGATCGGGAGTGTCCTCCTGATCGCCGCCACCAGCACGTTCCTGGGTCTGTTCATCTCCGTGGCGGTGCACGAGGTGTTCGAGGCGCAGACTTTCTCGAATTTCTTCCGCTTCCCGATGCTGTTTCTCTGCGGTCTGTTTATCCCCGTCACCGCCCTACCGGTGTTCCTGAGGCCCCTGTCCTTCGTTCTGCCGTTGACATACGGTGTGGATATCCTGAAGGGGGCCATCAACGATACGGGGATTTTGCCGCTCTGGGTGAGCTTCCCGGTACTGCTGCTGTTTGCAGCAGGTCTGTTTCTGTTCAGTCTCAGGAACATCAAGCGCAAGTGGGTGTTGTGATACGGAGTGGCTTTCAGCCGCCCCAAAGTGTGTGACGGTTGTGCGTCAGCTCAGGGGCAGTTTCACCTTCTCGCCGCTGTCCATGGAGCGGTCGATGGCCACAAACTGCCCTTCCTATGTCCATAGAGGTATCAACGGACCATGGCGGAAGCGGACGTATTCCAAACACTGCTGGGTTGTCTCAGCAGGGGCATCGAGGATTTTTCCGATCCTTGACGCGGGCGCAACACCGCGACGGACGGGTGGTGTATACCCACAGTGCGGTGATGGCCTCTTTGTCAACGAAACGTTCTTGAATGCAGAGACCTCCCCGGTACAGGTGACTTGGGTGCAGTTGGTTATGAGGGATGAGCGGGGCAATTTTACCTTTCGCACTGTTAGCATATCGCAGCGCTTATCCAGTATCTGCTTCTCGTCGACTGGCAAGGCTTGCTGGAGTTTATGCTGCGTTGTCTTCGGGACGGCCTCGGACCTCCTCCCCGGAGTTTTCCGACCAAGTTCTAATCCCCATCGCCCATTCTCTCCACCGAAGGTTGACAGTGACTGCAATTTTATATTTAGTTCTGGGAATGGTGATCAAATGAGGTATGCACGCGTCTCCTGCAGCCAGTCCTTACGAAATAAGAGCAGTAAATGCCAATTATAGGGGTCAGCGCCAGTCCCATCGTCAATGGGAACACCGATCGGATGATCCGATATGTGCTCAACAAGAGTTGTAAAGAGCATCTGTTCGTCAACTTGACCACCTTGCGGTTTGATCCCTGTCGAGCGTGTGCCCACCTCTGCGCTAGAACGAACATGTGCCCCCTGGATGACGACCTCAAGCCTTACCTTGAGGCGATCATGGATGCCGAGGCCTTAGTGCTGGGCACTCCCGTGAACGCAGGAAACGTTAACGCTTGGATGTTCAGCTTTATCTCCAGGCTCTGGTGCTTCCACCACATTAAAAATTTGTTGGCTGATCGGCCTATGGTGTTCGTGTTAACCTCTTTGTTCCAAGCACAGGGTCAACTGGCGTTGAATCGGTTCCGGCAATTGCTGATCGACTGGAACTGGCGTGTCAATCTGATCGGCCACGTCTGCTACGTGTCGGCCATTCCCCCTTGTTTCAAATGTGGGGTGGGCAGAAAATGCAGAATAGGGGAGCTGTGGAAGTACGTTGAGGGAGACGAGGAAAAACTGAAATGCTTCACGGTGAAAAAGGACATGTTTCACCGCTGGGAGGATGACCCGCTTACCATCAGTCGTCTGGACGAGTGTTCTATAGCCCTATCACAGCTCTAATTGGCGGCAGGTAGATCACTTCCTTAACGCGCCATGTCGGCCACCTCTTGCGAGCTTGCCCCATAATTCTACTCCGGGCATCGGGGTGATGCTCTTCCCTTCCTCAACCAGCCGGCTAATGTGCGGGCAACGGTCCCAGACAAAAAAGAATAAGGCTGCACACTGACGGAAGTTTGCCCGGCGTTGATGGCTGTGATCTTCGCGGGTTGTTCCGTTTCACATTTCTTTCACAAGTGTCAGCGACAACGGGGTCCATGAAACGATCGTGGAGTTGCAAATCTCTATGTGGCCGATATCTACTAGCGGGCAATGCAGGATTCACGCTCCAAGATCAGGGCTTGCGGAGGGTGCAGGTTTCCCTTCTGGTATCTGCATGTGACTAAAGGCCCAACACGATGCGTACGGCATCCTCCACTCGTGCCATATCAGCGACAGAAACCATACCTATGAGCTCGACAAATCTGGTTTCGGAAACATTTCTCACTTGAAAGGTGTCGGCCGCCGACGGTTTATCTAGTTTATTAGTTTCGTCAGCCTCTGGTCCCGGAAGCCGGCGTTCTATCCAGCTGGGCTGGCGGCGAACTCGCGTAAAACACCGTCAACACCGAGCAAAACAGCGGGGACGTGAATAGATATACGAAAACGAAGATCGATAGTTCGTTGTTCCTGGATACCGGTGTGTTCCCGGCGGTAACAGATGATTCGCGCCTATCCGCAGCATTCATCGCACGCAAAATGTGTGGCCGGATAGCCTGGCGAATAGTGCCGGAGTTTGCGAGTGTCCGATAGCTTAGCCGTGCATTGGAGCCGACCAGTGTTACTTCTCGCTCGAGCACCAGCGTATTCTCCATATAGGGAATACGATGTATTTAAAAATATTGCTACGTACATGCAGGATAGGCCCAGAGCGGGTATACGTCAACGCGAACCGGATGTTTATGAGTCCTCGTTAGACCTGAATAATCTCTATCCCCTTCTGCCGCAGGCTGCGCACGAGCTGTGGGTCCGCCTCGCGAGTAGTGATGATCCGGGAAGCCTTCTCTACCGGGCAGAGGGTGAGATGGCCTAAGTTACCGAACTTGCTGTCATCGGCTAGTATAATGACTTCCCGCGCGTGTTCTATCATCGCCCTCTCGGCCTGGATGAGCAGTTTCTCATCATTGGTGAGGGCAGTTTCTGTGATCCCTTCCGTTCCCATAATGGCCTTGGAGGCGGTGTAGTTGGCAAAAGGATCCGATGTGATGTTACTGAGGATGAGCTGCGAATCCGCGTCAACAGTTCCCTCTGGCAGAATGACGGTGCATTTGGAGTGATCCACCAAGTAGCTGGCGATCGCAAAGGAATTGGTGACGATCTTCAACGAGAATGCAGAAAGGAACTCAACCATGTAGTACGTGGTGGTTCCCCCGTCAATGAAAACGGTCTCGCCGTCCCGGAGTAAGGTGCAGGCCTTCTGGGCAATCCGGCGCTTCTTCTCCCTGTTGATGGAATTACGCCGCACAAATGTCGAGTCGTCCTTCTGAATTTTGTCGACCACGGTGCCGGCAACCAACTGCACACCACCGCGTACACGAATCAACTTGTGATCGCGTTCCATTTCGATGAAGTCCCGCCGAATCGTCGACTCAGAGGCACCCGTTGCTTCCACCACGTCGTGAGTGCTCGCAACGGCGTAAAGGCTTAAAAGGCGCATGATAGCATCTTTTCGCTGTTTTTCTAACACGGGCGAATTATAACATGGATTTTTCGGCAAAGCTACCCATCTTACGCCTGCATAATCAATAAAAATCATCATATTTCGGCAATCATCCGGATAATTTGATTGAAAAAAGTTGTATTTAACGGCATTATGCTTAAAGGGTAACAGGGAGGATGATCCATGACATCTAAAGAACGAGTCAGACGAGCGTTCAGAAGGGCCGACGGTCTCCCGGATCGTGTGCCCTTTCAATTTGATCTCTGTAAGAGCCTGATTGACCACTTTGCAGAAAAACTAAACGTGGACCCAGGGTACAGCTGGTCCTACTACGAGGATCTCACCTACCGGATCTCGGCTAACGAGCTTCGAACAACTATGGGTAGTGATGTGGTTGTAGTCGGCGGGGAAGTTGATCCAAGTTTCACGCCGAAGCAGGTATCGGAGAACGTCACGACTAATGAATTCGGGATGCACATGAAACCGACATCTCTTTACGTCGAAGTGGTAAAGCCGCCTCTTGACGACATCCAGAGCGTCGATGATGTGCGCGGCTTCGGTTTTCCCGATCCGCATGTGCCGAGACGATTCGAGGCCGCAAAGCGGGATATCGAGCGGTTTGGCAACGACTACTTTCTAATTGGCGACGTGGAGATTTCCATTTTCGAGATGGCTTGGCACCTGACGGGAATGGAGAAGTACCTCATCGGTCTGGTTGGAGAGGAGCCTTGGATCGAGCTTCTCAACGACCGTGTACAGGAATGGTCGATGGGTCTGGCTGAAGAACTGGTGGACCTCGGCGTCGACGCCATCTGGTTTGGGGAAGACCTGGGCACCCAGACTTCTATGCTGATTTCGCCGGACATGTGGCGCAAGATGTTTCGACCTCGCTACGAGCGGATGATCGCCGCGCTTCGGAAGAAGAATCCGGATCTAATCGTTATCATGCACTCGGATGGTGCTGTGGCACCGTTGCTCGAAGATTTCATCGAAATGAATATCGATGTGTACAACCCGGTGCAGCCGAACGTTCCCGGATCGGACCCGCGGGGGCTGCAAGACACCTACGGAGATAGACTCTGCTTCTTTGGCGGGATTGATCAGCAGCAACTCTTGCCATCTGGAGACGAGAAGGCGATCCGTGATGAAATGATTCGGCGGGCAAGAATCCTGGGCGAGGGTGGTGGCTACCTGATGGCGCCGGCCCATGTTATCCAGGCGGATGTTGCACCGCAGACCGTAGAGCTCATGTGCGATATCGCACGGAACCTGTAGGAGGCATTCATGAACCGCGTCGCATTTACAATGAAGCTCAAGCCCGGAATGAAGGACGAGTACAGGAAGCGCCATGACGAGATCTGGCCGGAATTGCTCGAGCTTTTGCGCAACTCCGGAGTAAGTGATTACTCGATCTTTCTGGATGAGAGCACCAACACGTTGTTTGCATGTCAGAAAGTTTCCGGTGAGCTTGGATCTCAGGGCCTTGGCTCGGAACCCGTGGTTCAGAAATGGTGGGCCTACATGGCCGACATCATGGAGACAAATCCCGACAACTCGCCGGTGACGCACCCCATTGAAGAAGTGTTTCACATTGATTAAGGAAAGGATATTAGAATGGAAGAGAGGTACAAATCAGCGAAGGAAGCTTATGCGGCTCTCGGCGTGGACACAGATGCCGTGCTGGAGAAGCTGGCCACCATACCGATTTCCATCCATTGCTGGCAGGGGGATGACATAGGCGGTTTCGAAGGAAACGCCAGTGAACTTTCAGGCGGCATTGCGGTCACGGGAAATTTCCCGGGTAGGGCGAGAACTCCCGCCGAACTCCGCGCGGACTTCGAAAAGGCGTACAGCCTGATACCGGGGACCCACCGCTTTGCGCTGCACGCGAGCTACCTGGAGAACGGCGGAAAGCCGGTAGAGCGCGACCAGATAGGCCCTGAGCACTTCACCGGCTGGGTGGATTGGGCCCGCGACCTTGGAATCAAACTGGATTTCAACGGCACCTTTTTCGGTCACCCTAAGTCTGAAGATGGTTTCACCCTTGCACATAGGGACAAGAGCATACGGGATTTCTGGATTATGCACGCCAAACGGTGTCGCACGATCAGCGCTTATCTCGGTCGTGAGCAGGTCAACCGCTGTATGGACAACCTCTGGATCCCGGATGGGTGGAAAGACGAACCGGCCAATCGGCTGAAACACCGTGAACTTCTCATTGACTCCCTGGACAAGGTGTTTGCAGAAAAGTTAGACCCGAAAGAAACGGTCGACTGCGTGGAAAGCAAGCTGTTCGGGATCGGGTCGGAGACATTCGTTGTGGGTTCAAATGAGTTTTACTTGGCGTATGCGATCACCAGAAATTTGGCGCTTACCCTCGACGCGGGACACTTCCATCCCACAGAATCAATCGCGGAAAAAATCAGTGCGCTTCTTCCGTTTATCAACACCATCATGCTACACGTGTCCCGTCCCGTTCGATGGGACTCGGACCATGTCGTACTTTTCAACGATGAGACACGGGCGATAGCACGCGAGATAGCCCGAGCGGAAGCTTGGGACCGGGTGGCAATAGGCACAGATTTCTTTGACGCCAGTATCAACAGAATCGCAGCCTGGACCATTGGTGCGCGCAGCACCATGAAGGCAATCCTCTACGCCCTGCTGGAGCCCACCGACCTCATCTGCAGGGCTGAGAACGAGGGTCGGCTTGCCGATCGTCTTGCGCTACAGGAGGAGATCAAGACGATGCCATTTGGCACTGTTTGGGACATGTTCTGCGAGCGGAGTGATTCGCCGGTTGGAACAGCCTGGATGAACGAGGTGGCCGCCTATGAGCGGGACGTGCTTCTGAAACGAGGATGAGCAAACTGTACGAGTAGGCGTACACGATTGTGATCCATTCTCTACGTATCGTTCTGGATCACGGCAGGTATCGTGGGAGGGTTTGCGCTGTTGTGAAGCGACCGGTCCCTATCTCCGGCGACCGATGAGCTCAAAAAGTTTCGCCGCAGCGTCTTTGCGGCTCATGGAAGGATCGAAGAGGCTTGAGGTACCGACCACCAGGATATCGGCGCCCGCCGCCACCATGCCTGGGATGTTTTCCCAGCTCACGTTGCCGTCCACCTCAATGCGGTAACTAATACCAAGCTTTTCGCGTAGGTCGGAAGCCTCACGAATCGATTCCAGAGTCCAGGGCAGGAACTTTTGCCCCGAGTAGCCGGGATTCACGCACATAATAAGCACAAGGTCCACCAGGCCCAGCAGGTTTGTGAATCGAGCCGGATTGATGCCCGGATCCACGGCTATCCCCGGTCGGGCGCCGGCTTCACGGATGGCTTCGAGTGTTCGAGCCGGGTGCCAGGCGGTCTCCGGGTGGATACTAACATAGGATTCCCGGCCGAAGCGCGCGAAAACAGGGGCCCACCGGTTGGGATCGTCCACCATGAGGTGCATGTCCAAGGGCAGGTCGAAGCGTTCGCCCAGCACCCGGCACTGGTTGGTGCCGAAGGTATAGTTGGGCACGTAGTGCCCGTCCATGATGTCCAGATGGAGCCAATCCACGCCCAGCCTCACCAACTCTTCCGTGTCCTCGCCCAGGTGAAGCTGGTCGGCACACATGAGTGAGGGCGAGACCAGTACATCCTTTTCCGGGCATTTTCGCGGCTCGAGCTGTTGGTTCATACTTACTCCTCGTCCCAAGGATGAACGATGGCTTTGAAGCCTGTGTGTGCTTCGTGGAATGCGTAGGCGTCCAGAATATGCGAAAGCGGGAAGGTTTCCGACACGTACCACGAGCCGTGTACCGCCCCGGTGGCGAGTAACCGGACAGCCTCCTTGTGGTGTCGCGGGTCCGAACCGTGCGTGCCCATCACGAAGCATTCCTTGTAGTGGATGATATTGGAGTCTATGTTTAGCTTCGGCTCTTCGCGAAGCCCACCAAAGAGATTGACATAGCCCAAGTGGCCGACCATGAGGATGGCATCCTTGTGCGCCTGTACGCTGCCAGAAGTGGTGACTACCATGTCCACGCCCTTCCCTCCCGTCTCGGCCATAATTGTCTGCACCGGGTCCTCGTCCTGCGTGCAGATGAATCGGGCGTCGGAAGCGAACCGTTTCGCAGCTTCCAGACGTGGTCGCGAACGCTGGACACCAAATATCCGGTTCGCGCCGTAGGCCCGGGCAAGCTCCAGCATCATGCACCCGATCGGCCCCAATCCTATAACGCAGATGCTCTTGCCGCGGCCGAAATGTCCGAACTCCAATCCCTTTATCGCACAGGCCAGTGGTTCGGCAAGTGATGCCTCGTCGTAGGAAAGATAGTCCGGTATGTGTGTGAGCGGGCCAAATTCCACCATGCGCTCGTTGAGCAACATGTAGTGCGCAAACCCGCCGTCGAACTCGTGGGCGGTTGCATAGTCAACGTAGCTGTCCTTACCCGGCACGTTTTGATGCCAGACTGCCGGGATATCCGCGCCCACAGAGACACGGTCGCCCACTTTGACCGCCTCCACCCCGGCACCCACTTCCACGACCTCACCGGCGATCTCGTGACCCACAATGACGGGATAGGTGAGTCGCTTGTTCCCGTAGCGGTAGATCTTGATGTCCGAGCCGCAAACCGAGCAGCTGTACACCTTGAGCAACGCTTCTCGTGGCCCTGGCTCCGGTACGGACGTCTCGCGCACCTCGATCTGTTCCACACCGTCCATGAACGCTGCCCTCATGGTCTTCCCATGCTTTTCCACGAGCACCTCCCTCTCGACTTGAAAAAGTTAGCATACCTATCGTGATGTGTCAATCAATAACGTTCAAAATACACCACTAAATAATAAATACGATTGTTTTCTAATAAAAGTGATTGACGATGCGCCCATTACACGCTACCATTACGAAGATATGAAAGCAGTCGTTCTCGTCGCCGATGGCACGCTGGTTGTTGAAGACCGTTCCCACCCACTCCCTCCGGATCCCACATGGGTGCTTTTGCGTATTGCCGCTGCAGGAGTGTGCGGCTCAGATATTCCCCGTGCGTTCGAAGGAGGCGCCTATCACTATCCCCTCGTCATGGGACACGAGTTCTCGGGGATTGTAGAAGATGTACCCCCCGGAAGCGCCTTCCGCGCAGGCGACCGTGTTGTGGTTTTTCCGCTCATCCCCAATTACGACGAGGCGATCAACCAAATTGGTGAATACGCCGTTGGCCGCACCTACGATTACTTTGGTTCCCGTCGCGACGGTGGATTTCAGGAGCTGCTCTACGTGCCGCAGTTCAATCTCCTACCCGTTCCGGACGGCGTTAGTCTCACACACGCCGCCCTGACCGAGCCGTGCGCTGTAGCGTACCATGCGGCCAACAGGCCAACGGTGCGTGCAGGCATGAGCGCGGCCGTTATCGGCGGCGGACCCATAGGGAACATGGTGGCTCAGTGGCTGCGGATCCGTGGCTGCCGCCCAGTGATCGTCTCGGAACCGGATACACGCAAGCGTGGGATCGCGGAGGAGATGGGCTTTGCTACGGTGAACCCTTCGGCAACCGACGCGGTGTCTGCTATCAAGGAGCTTACCGGGGGCGGCGCGGACATTACCGTGGAGGCGTGCGGTCTTTCGGTCACCTTCCGTCAGGCCATCGCCGCAGCCGGGCTCTTTGGGCAGGTGGTTTTCCTGGGCAATATTCACGGTGAGTTCACTTTGCCGGAGGCGATGTTCTCATACATCCTGCGCCGGGAGCTCACCATTTACGGGACCTGGAACAGCAAGGTGACCCCTCGCGGTTCGGACGAGTGGACACGGGTGCTTCGCTTTATGCAGCAGGAGTTGCAGCTGGATCCGCTAATCAGTCATCGCATCCCGATGGACGACGGTCCAGCTATACTGGAGGCAATGCACCGGAAATCCGAATGGGTTAACAAGGTGGTGTTCGTGAATCCGGCCGTCAGCGGCAATACCGGCTCCGGTGGGCACAGTAAGAGGCCCCGCAACAACAAAGAAGCATCTGTATGAACATCGAGCTTGGCATCAAGAGCGATCCCATAGAGTACCGCTACAGCTTTGAGTGGCTGTTCGCGCTCATGGAGCGCCTGAATCTGAAACACATGCAGCTAGGAAGCTTCTTTGAGATGTACACCCTTCCGGACCGGTACTTCACACGGCTGCGGCGGATGGCCGCAGACCACGGTGTGCACATCGGTAGCTGCTTCAGCTCCCATCGGGAGCTGGGTGGTATCCTCTCTGCGGATTCGGACATACAGCATGCCGCTATGGATGCCTACAGGAGGTTTCTGCAGATAGGCAAATTGCTAGGGTCCGATTCCGTAGGCTCGAGCATCGGAGCTGTTCCCCGGGACCGGATGGACCTCAAGGCAGCTGGGATCTCTCGGGCAATTGCAGCGCTAGAGGCACTCTCCCGGCGAGCCTGTAAGATCGGTCTCTCCGCGCTAACGATTGAACCCATGTCTTCACTGGCGGAGCCGCCGTCCACACCTGAAGAGATCACGCACATAATGACGCATTTCGAACGCTACCATGCAGCCCACCCGGAGGAAACGGTGCCGGTCTACCTGTGCGGTGACATCTCGCACGGCGTAGCGGACGCGGAGGGGCACGTGATACACACCAACCTGGAACTCTTTGAGCTGGGG
>Ga0180432_10010202_pt1 | contig 11299 bp, 10 predicted proteins | sample SS_ome_10_FD_132414 | JGI IMG/M metagenome (GOLD analysis project Ga0180432, IMG submission 132414) | Hypersaline lake sediment archaeal communities from the Salton Sea, California, USA - SS_1_MS_2 metaG | ecosystem: Environmental > Aquatic > Non-marine Saline and Alkaline > Hypersaline >... | reverse complement strand
AGCGGGCCGGGGTCTTTCGCGCCGATATAGACCCGCAACACACGGCCATCGGCATGATGGCGTTTCTTGACGGCATCGGCCTCCATTCCCTCTATGATAAATCGGGTTTTGACGTACAGGCGGTGGTGGACTCGTTTTGTGCGACCTACTGCGCCGGCCTTCGCGTTCCCCAAGAAGACACACCGGCCTGACGGCCGATACCATCGTGAAAGGAGTACCATATGACGACTGATTATGACACACCGCAAAAAAAGGATGGTGGATTTCTGGAATTCTGGTGCGGCGTGGCCGGGCCCGGCTGGCGGGCATGGGAGATGTGGATCAACATGATCCTGGCCCTGGCGCTGGGCGTCGGCGTCGCCCTCTGGGCCGTCCTGGCCGGATACGGGTGGACGGCGTTTCAGCTTATCGCGGCGGGCCTTGTCACCTGGGATATCACCGGCGGCGCCATCGCCTACAATACCGCGTATTCAAAACACGCCCGGAGGGACGTACACAGGCTCATCGAGCTTCTGCCCCACAACCTGATCCACATTCACCCGGTGATTATCGGCTATTTTCACAGCGACCTGCTCCCGTGGGTGTTCGCCCTGTGGGCGGTGCAGTTTCTCTTCTTCGTCTCGCTCATGGAGCCGGCCCCCCGGTTTTCCGAAAAGGGTGTGAAGGTCATCACCACGATCCTGCTCATCGTCAACGTCTCCGTGACGGCGGCGGCCTTTTTCATCCCCGGCGCCTCGGGGGGATACGCCGCCCTGGTTTACCTGGGCATGCTGGCGGGGACGCTCCTCATCCAGGCGTCTCCCTTTCGCCTCAACCGCTTCAGCGCGGCGATCGTGTTTACGATCATCTGCGGTCTTTCGGGGACGATCATCGCCGCCCCGGTGGGATTCGCCTGGTTCGCCCCGGTGTTTCTCCTGAAGCTCATCCTCGGGTTTTCGGCCATAGAAGAAATATCGGTCGAAAAAACCGGCTGATGTCTCCCATGCGCAAACGGCCGATCCTCCGTATCGGGGATCAGCCGTTTTTATCGTGTCTTTTTCGTCGTCGGTCTACATCGGGTTGTTCCTGGCCCGATCGATGAGGCCGTCCATGTCGTCGCCCTGGGCGTACTGGCTGGACCCGGTGATGACCGTGAACCGCTCGGGCAGCACCAGGCCCGAATCATCCTTGATGACCCTCTTGAGCTTTTCCGCGGCCTTTGTGGTGTCGTCCTCCCTTGCGTTGGGAAGCAGCATCAGAAACTCCACCGGCCCCAAGCGCCCGGAGACGTCTCCCCGACGGGTGTTCATCCGGATGAGGTATCCGATCCTCTGGATGACCTCTTCCAGCTTCTTGTCCCCGAATCTCTTCCTGATCTTGTCGCTGTTTTCCAGGACCACCGTCACCACGCCCAGGGGCGCTTCGTAGCGCCTGGAGTTTTCCAGCTTCACCTCGAAGAGCTCCATGATTTTTTCCCGGGTGTAGAGCCCCGTCAGGATGTCCACCGGGATGATGCGCTGGATATCCCGCTTGAGCTCCTCGCTCTCCATTCTCGGCCGATCGTCGCTCATCACCTCCACCAGGCCGATCATCTTTCCCGATGCATCCCGTGTCGGCAGCACCCGCACCATCACCGGGAAGACATCGCCGTTCTTGCCCCGGAAGTAGAGATGCTCGTTGTATACCTCGCCGGTCTCAAGGACGGAGTCCAGGGGGCACTGGGTGTCACACAGGTGCATCCCCGACTTGTCGGTGTGTTTTTCCTTGAAGGCGCCGCAGGCACGGCCCAGGACGTCTTCGGTTGCGTAGCCCGTCAGCCTTTCGCCGAAGGGATTGATATAGAGAACCCTTTTTTCGCAATCGAGAAAGCGCACGCTCTCCCGAAGATCGTCGATAAGGGTCGAGAAAAAGATTGAGTCGATATCCTTCATGTCCTGTTTCATGAGGCGCAACTCCCGTTATTATTTCACAGAAAGAGTTCTCATCCTGTTGACGGCGCCGGCCACCTCGAATATCCTGGGCTGGGCCAGGTTCCCCGTCCGGTAGGGCATCAAATTATCCAGCCCCCGCTCCTCCATGTCATGGTATACCTCCCGGATGCCCTCGGCCAGGGTGAGGCACCGGGTGGCGTAGCGGGTGGCGTAGTGATGGATGATGTTGCCGACGGCCCGGGTCTGGCTCGTGTCCACCAGCTGAGAGAGCCCGGTCAGATCGATGTCGTCCCGCCCGTAGAGGATCGTGTGGAGTCCCTTCGCGTCTATCTTCACATCACGCTTCCCGCGACTGGGGTCGAAGCAGTCGGGCACCGGCGTACGTTTCGTGATCTCACCGAATCCCTCTCCCCCCTCGTCTTTTCGGGCGGCCCTGTGCGTGCCGGCGATCTCGGCGGCCCGATCGGTGACGTCCCTCGGCAGGTAGTTTTCCATGGCGATGACCGTATCGGCCACGTCGAAGTAGTCCCCGCTGCCCCCCATCACCAGCACCGTGGAGACACCATGGTCCCGGTGGAGCTTCTTCACCTTGTCCACGAACGGGGTGATGGGCTCCTTCTCCTTGCTGATCAGCTCCTGCATTCGCTCGTCCCTGATCATGAAGTTCGTGGCCGAGGTGTCCTCGTCGATCAAAAGCGTCCTCGCCCCCATCTCCAGGGACTCGATGATATTGGCCGCCTGGGACGTGGAGCCGCTGGCGTTGTCCGTGGAAAAGGCCCTCGTATCCCTTCCGAAGGGGAGGTTGGTGATAAACGGGCTGATATTCACCCGCTCGATGTATCGGCCGTCCTCGGCCCGGATCTTGACCGCCCCGGCCTCCGTGGCCACGAGCTCCCTGCCGTCTCCGGGCACGTGGGGATACACCCCCCGCTCCAGGGCCACCAGCAGGGTGGACTTGCCGTGAAATCCCCCTCCCACGATCAGCGTCACCCCCCGGGGGATGCCCATGCCGGTAACGCTCCCCCGGTGGGGAAGGTCCACCGACACCCTGAGGGATTCGGGGGACTCAAAGGGTACCGGGTTTTGCTTCAGGGGCCGGTCGTCCACGCCGCTTCGCCGGGGGAGGATGGAGCCGTCGCCCACGAAGGCGACCAGTCCCATCTCATCGAGACGTCCCCGGAGGGAGTCCTGGTCCTCCACGGCGTCCACGTGCTCCCGGAACGCCCCCCCGTCCACCGGGCCCGCCCGCAAGGAAGCCTCCACCACCCGGGGAATCTCCTCGAAGAAAATCGAGTGCGCCTCGTTTCCCAGGATCGTCCGTCCCGCGGCGGGGAGTCCCACCACGAACCGGACCTGGATGGTCTCCTCGTCGACGACGCAGGAATTTCTCCAGAGCACCTCCTGCCCGGGCCGGTCGACGCCCACCATGCCGCTTTTTCCCATCCCCCGGCTCCCCCGGACGATCTGTTTTATCGCCCCGGCGAAAGAGCGAGTGATAAAATCCGCCGCGGCGACGGTTCGAACCCGGTTCGAAAAGAGCTCGTCCGAAAACCGGGAGGCCGAGCGCCGGGTCGTCACGCACAACCGGGAAGGCGCCGCAAAGGGATCGCCCTGGACGTGGTCGATCGCCAGGAGAAAGCCGCCGAAATCATACTCGCCGGTGATATCCTTGTACGCCTTGTATCCCTTTCGGTCGATGCGCTTAAGGATTCTCGACAGCTCATCCTTGTTTTTCACCGATTTTTTTCTCCATCCCGGTTGCAAAAAACCCTATTGGTACGATATGATACCACTTTGAATCCGGTGATGACAACCCTTTATTCCGCGCGAGTAAAAAGATATGAACACCATCGAACGCATCAAAAATCTGCTTGCTCCCCGGGCCGACCGGGACGAGATCGCCGATATCACCGTCGGACGTATCTACGCGGCGGTGTCGCTGAAATCGGGGGCCCTGGGCCTCGCCCATCTCGAAGGGGCCCACAATGCCCGGGCGGAGGCGTCTTCTTCGCCCCTCCCGAAGGGAGCGGGCGACCTTACAGAGCTGCTCTCCCTTCTCGGGGGGGACGACCCCTTCGCCTCAGTCCTGGCCTCGGCCGCGGCGTCGGCCCTGGCCGCCGCCGATAAGGCCGACCTCCCCGAGGGCGATGTGATTGATCGGCTGGCCGTCCGTCCCGGTGAGCGGGTGGTGATGGTGGGGGGATTTCCGATAGAAGCGGCCCTCAGGGAGCGTGGAGCCATCCTCTCGATATTCGACCGGTCCCGGGGAATCGGGGAGACGGACGACCTCCCGGCGTCCCTCGCCGGGGCCGACCTGGTCGTCATCACCGCCACAACGATCGGCAACAACACCATCGACGGCATTTTGGGACACATCCAGCGCGCCCGGGAGACGGTGATCCTGGGGCCCTCCACCATCCTCGAGCCCGAGGCGTTCCGCGGCACCCCGGTGACCGGGCTCTTCGGCATCATCATCCAAGACGCCGCCGCCGTCACGGACAGCATCGCCCGGGGGGGAGGAACCAGGGACTTCATCCGGCATGCGAAAAAGGTGGAGGCCGCCGTTCCCCACGGGTGAGGACGCTCGGGCTGTACGAAACGTCACTACCCGACAACGCTTCCCGTCCCCCAAAAAAAAAGACAGAGAAAACCGGGGAGATCCACGCTCCCCCGGGATACCTGATAGCGACTCGACAACAGGAGAAACAGAATGCTCACAATCAGACCGGCACAACCGAGCGACGCCGGAACCGTCATCGAACTGATCAGGGGGCTTGCCGACTATATGAAGGAGACGGATACGATCGATATCACGACCGAGGATATCGTCCGATACGGCTTCGGGGATAATCCGATCTATCATTGCCTGATATGCCTGAAAGACGACGTTCCGACGGGATTCGCCCTCTACTTCTACACCTTCTCCCCGCTCAAGGGGAAACCGGTGATATTTCTGGAGTGTTTCTTCATCCGTCCCGAGTACCGCAGGCAGGGCATCGGCAGGGCGCTGATGACCCGACTGGCCGAAATCGCCGTACGAGATGGATGCATCTGCTTCGAGTGGATCGTCCTGGACTGGAACACCCCGGCCATCGAATTCTATGAATCCATGGGGGGATATCACCTCCCCGGAATGGTGCCCTACCGCATGGATTCCGGGGACATGGCGACTCTGATAGAAAAGAGCGAATCCGATAAAAGGTAACCGGGTACCGATCCTTTTGTGCGTGCGGGAATCCGATACATCCGCCATACCTATGCCATAATGGGAGCATCATCATGCTGAGCATTCGACCGGCGCAACCGAGCGACGCTGAAACCATCATCGATCTGATCAGAGGCCTGGCCGAATATGAGAAAGAGCCGGACGCGGTGAAAACCACGGCGGAGGACATTATCAGGTACGGATTCGGGGATAGACCGGTCTTCCACTGCCTGATGTGCCTGTGGGACGATGAGCCCGTGGGCTTCGCCCTCTATTTCCATACCTACTCCACGTGGGAGGGGAAGCCGGGTATATTCCTGGAGGACATCTTCATCCGGCCCGAGTACCGTAGATACGGCATCGGAAAGGCGGTGATGATCCGCCTGGCGGAAATCGCCGGAGAGACCGGATGTTCCCGGTTCGAGTGGAACGTCCTGGACTGGAACACGCCCGCCATCGAATTCTACGAATCCCTGGGGGGATATCACCTCTCTGAATGGCTCCCCTATCGCATGGATCCCGAGGACGTGAAAAAACTGGCAACACAGGGGGATTCGGGGAAAAAGTAGCGGCGCACCCCGCCAAATCTGCTTGTGGATGTGTGATAAATCCGATATAATGGCGACGTTTTTCATCTTGTCCGTCACGGCCTCATCGATCGGCGGCGATGTACTGCAACCCGGAGACACCATGGAACTCAACTATTTCAAGCTCATCTGGTGGTTCCTGAAATATCGACTGCTCTACCCCCTGTTCAAAAACAGGTCCATGTATTTCTCCGAGCCGAACGCGATCTACGGCCTCACCGATCATCCCCTGGACAGGCACGGGGCGCCCGTCAATGATATCTTCACCCTGCCCCGAAAGCTCCTGGCACGCACCCCCCGATCCGTCCTCACCGTGTTCCTGGTGGAGTACGAGAAGAATTCGTTTCTCTTTCGGGCCCGGGCGTATAATATCCTCAACCGAAAAATGGGCGTCTGGCACGTGGAATACAACACGGGGCCCGATGAGAAATTCACCGAATGCGCCCTGCGTATCGACCTCCTCTCCCCCGTCTCCTATCGCCTGCGCTTGGCTCGGGGTCAGGAGGTGCCCGGACACAATACGCCCATGATCCTCGGTGACGCCCTGGATAACAGCTATACCGAGGACATCAACACGGGGCTGAAGAGCCGGAGGAAAAGCGATTTCAAGGTCTCCTACTCCGACGAGGATGATCGCTATCTCATCCGCACTGAATCGCTGACGCTTCACGTCTACAAGGAGCACTTCCGCATCGAGGTCTTCGACGCCTCCGGAACCCTCGTCGCCCGGACCGGAAGCCGAAGCCACAACGAATTCCCCAACGCCAACGATGCATTTCCCCTGGGCTTCATCGAGAACCGCTTCCCTAAAAAAGACCTGGCGGTGGAAAATTTCGACCTCTTCCCGGGGGAATCGATATTCGGTCTGGGGGAATACTTCGGCCCCCTCAACCGGGTGGGACAGACCGTCTCCCTGTGGCACCTGGACGCCACCGGGAACTCCTCCCCTCGCTCGTACAAAAGCATTCCTTTCTTCATGAGCTCCCGGGGCTACGGCGTATTCTTCAACGACTACAATCCCATGACGTTCTGGGTGGGAAGCCGGGAGGTCAGCAAGATCCAGGTCGCCGTAGAAAATAACCTGGTGGACTACTACTTCTTCTACGGCCCCGAGCCGAAGAAAGTCCTGGGGGCCTACACCGCCCTCACCGGCCGGGCCTCGGTGACACCCCGCTGGTCCCTGGGGACGTGGATGTCCCGGCTCAGCTACGGCAGCCAGGAGGAGGTGCTGGAGACGGCCCGCCGCCTCAGGAAGGAAAACATCCCCACCGACGTCCTGAACATCGACACAAACTGGTCCACCGTCGAATGGGCCTGCGACTGGTCCTTCGACCCGGCCCGCTTTCCGGACCCGGCCCGGATGTTCCGGGAGCTGGAGGAGATGGGCTTCAAGGCCTGCCTCTGGCAGATCCCCTACGTGATAAAAAACCTGGAAATCAGCAAGGAGGGGAAGGAGCGCCGGGCCTTCGCCAAAAACAGGGGCCCGTTTATCTTCGTATTCCTGGGGCTCGCCCGGGTGATCGACTTTTCCCGGGAAGAGGGGATCCGGTGGTACAAGGAAAAGCTGGCCCGGCTCTTCTCCCTGGGGGCCCGGGTCGTCAAGGTGGACTTCGGCGAGCAGATCGAGCCGCACCAGCGGTTTCTGAGATACACCGGCCGCCAGATGCACAACCTGTATCCGCTCCTGTACAACAAGGCGGCTTTCGAGGCCACCCAGGAATCCCTCGGCGCCCGGGAGGCGATCATCTGGGCCCGCAGCGCCTACGCCGGCTCCCAGCGATACCCGGTGCACTGGTCCGGGGACAACTCCTCGAACTACGCGAACATGCCCGCCTCCCTCCGAGGCGGCCTGAGCCTGGGGCTGTGTGGCTTCACCTACTGGAGCCAGGACGTGGGCGGCTTCGTGGGCCTGCCGGACGATACCCTCTACATCCGCTGGGTCACCCTGTCTATTTTTCAATCCCACATCAGGTTTCACGGCTGTCCCCCGGTCTTCCGGGAGCCCTGGAATTTTTCACCGGATACCCAGGAGAAAGTCCGTAAAATACTGGAGCTGCGCTACCGGTTGATCCCCTATCTTTATTCCGAGTCCATCTCCTCAGCCCAGGCGGGTATTCCGCTGATGCGCACCCTGTTTCTGGAGTTTCCGCGGGACCCGAACACGCAGTGTATCGAGGACCAGTTCATGTGCGGTGAAAACCTGCTGGTGGCGCCGATCCTCTCCGAAAACGACACGAGAATGGTCTATCTCCCGCCGGGACGCTGGCATGATTTCTGGACCGGCGACTCCCGGGAGGGAGGACGATGGTACGAGGAGACCGCCCCCCCGGGAAAGATCCCGCTCTACGTGAGGGGTGGAAGATTCCTGCCCACCGGAGACATCGCCCAGTTCATCCCCGAGGGACAAGACGCCCTCCCGAAAAAGCTGACCCTCTACGCCTCTCCGGACGACGTTCCGACGCTGTCCTACACCCTTTATGACGAACTGGGGTCCATCCGCTTCGAGGGGATTCTGGAGCGGGATCAGCTGGAGGTAGAGGTAATATATGAGCCGAAGAGCCGGGAGGCCATCGAGGTGGAGATAGAGCTTCCCCCGGGACTTGATCACGTCGTCATAGATGTGAGCTGATCGATCCCCGCCTGATCCCCCGTCCGCACCCGACGGTCCGGGGGGCGAAAAAGACATCATACACTGCTTTGGAGGTACACATGTCTGTCGCTGAATGGAAAAAAGACGGCACCGTCGCCGTCATCACCATGACCAACGGTGAAAACCGATTGAATCCCACATTCATCGGGACCATCCTCTCCCTCTTCGACGAGATTCTCGAGGACCCGGAGGTGTCGTCGGTGGTTATTGCATCATCAGACCCGAAAAACTGGTCCCAGGGCATCGACCTGGAGTGGATGATGGGGCGCATGGGCGAAAACGACACCCAGTCCATCAAGGATTTCCTCTACAGCCTCAACGACCTATTCAAGAGGCTCCTCCTCTACCCGATTCCGGTCATCGCCGCCATGAACGGTCACGCCGCCGCCGGCGGGGCCATCATCGCGTGCGCCTGCGATTTCCGCTTCATGCGATCGGACCGGGGATTCTTCTTCTTCCCGGAAATCGACATCGGCATCCCGTTTCTCCCGGGCATGATCGCCTTCGCGAAAAAGGCGATGCCCTCCCATGTCTTCTACGACATGATGCTCACCGGGAGGCGCTTCACCGCCCCGGAATTGGCCGAGAACAACGTCATCATCAAGGCGTGCCCCTCGGCGGAGGAGACCGTCTCCGAGGCCGTGGCCTACGCGAAAACCCTCAATAAGAAGCGCGGCATGTTCGGCGAGACGAAATATCGTCTCCACAAGGAGATGGTGGAGGTGTTCGAAAAGGAGGATCCACAGTACATCGACGCCATGAAACTGATGGTGACCGACTGAGGGGAGCGTGGTTTTTTGAATTGAATACAAAGGGGCGGATTCTCACGAAGAATCCGCCCCTTGATTTATTGATATATACTGCTTGTATAGTGCGATCTATCCCGCCTGTTTCTCCAGCTTTTTCCCCGTCTCCCTCGCCTCGGCAACGACACGCTCCATCAGCTCCGCCACCGTGGGGATGTCGTGCAACAGCCCCGTGGCCTGTCCCACCGGTAAAATTCCCCTGTCGGTGTCTCCGTTCTCGGTGGCGAACTGCGCATAGCTGTACGTGTTGGCCAGAAACGCCAGCTGCTTGGCGTTTTTCCAGCCCGACAGCATGACCCCGATAAAGAGCTTGAGCCACGGCAGTCCCAGCTGCTTGGCGATAATTTGGGAGTTGAAGAACGCTGCGGGCATGTTCAGCCCCCGCTTTACCTGCCGTCGGGCCGGGAGGGAATCCATCACCCGGCAGGGAATGCCGTCGATGCGGGTGGAGTAGATGGTGTCATACACCGATTTCTCGAGAGACAATTCCTTGAAGTTACCGTGAAGCCCGCTCTCCTTGGTGGTCATGAACCGGGTTCCCATGGCCACGCCGTCGGCCCCCAGGGCCAGGGCCGCCGCCAGCCCCCGGCCGTCGGCGAAGCCGCCGGCGGCGATCACCGGGATGTCGAGGCTGTCGGTGATGCTCGGGATGAGCACCAGGCTCGTGGCGTCTCCCCCGTGCCCCGCCGCCTCGTTTCCGGTCACGATCAGGGCGTCACAGCCGTATTCCTGGGCCCGCTTGGCGTGGTGATGGGTCACCACCGTGGCGATCACCTTGCCGCCGTATTGGTGGGCCTTTTCCACCAGCCAGTCCCCCTTGCCCAGGGCGAAGTTGATCACCGGCACCTTTTCCTCCAGGAGCACCTGGGCGTTGTCCTGTGCTCCCGGCAGCATGAGCGATGCGTTCGCGCCGAAGGGTTTATCGGTCAGGGAGCGAATCTCCCGGATCGCCTCCCGGCACTCCTCGAGGCTGAGGGGGCCCGTGGCCAGGATTCCCAGGCCCCCGGCGTTTGATACGGCGGCCACCATCTTGGGGACGCTGATCCAGCTCATTCCCGAGAGGATCACCGGGTAGTCGATGCCGAAAAGCTCGGTTATGCGGGTCTTCATAAAATATCTCCTAAAATAATTATTTCACACCCGCCGGTCTCCATCGAAAAAGATCGCCGGGATTCGTCTTAATATCAAGTATAGAGGGGGACGGCCTCGGGCCGTCCCCGATCTCACATATTATATTACGAGCGGGACAGACGGCATGCCCATCCCGGCTACGCCAGCATGGTGGACATCTTTTTCTGGATCCCTTCGGCCTCTTTGACCATCCGGGTGATCAGCTCCTCCACGGTGGGGATATCCCGCACCAGCCCCTGGACCTGCCCCACGGTCAGGACGCCCTCTTCCAGGTCGCCATCCTCGGTGGCCAGCTGGATGGCCTTGAAGGCGTTGGCCAGATACGCGAGCTGCTTGGCGTTCTTCCAGCCCGACAGCATCACGCCGATGAAGAGTTTGAACCACGGCAGTCCCAGCTGGTCGGAGATAAGCTTGGAGTTGACCAGGGCGCCGGTGTAGTTGAGGCCCCGCTTCAGCGCCTTTCGGGCGGGGGGGGTGTCCATCACCCGGCACCACAGGCCGTCGAACCGGTCGGAATAGAGGGTGTCGTACACGGACTTTTCGATGGAAAGCTCCTTGAAGCGCTCGTGCAGCTCGCTCTCCTGGCTGGTCATGAACCGGGTTCCCATGGCCACGCCGTCTGCCCCCAGGGCCAGGGCCGCCGCCAGCCCCCGGCCGTCGGCGATGCCACCGGCGGCGATGATCGGGATATCCACGGCGTCGGCCATGCTCGGGATCAACACCAGCGTGGTGGCGTCTCCGCCGTGGGCCGCCGCCTCGTTCCCGGTGACGATCAGGCCGTCGCAGCCGTAGTCGGCGGCCCGCTTGGCGTGGCGGTGGGTCACCACCGTGGCCACAACCTTGCCGCCGTACTTGTGGGCCGCGTCGACGATCCAGTCCCCCTTGCCCAGGGCGAAGTTGATGACCGGCACCTGTTCCTCCAGGAGCACCTGGGCGTTGTTCGCCGCCCCGGGGAACAACAGCGATGCGTTGGCCCCGAAGGGCTTGTCGGTCATGGAGCGGATTTCCTT
>Ga0180432_10010201_pt1 | contig 11300 bp, 6 predicted proteins | sample SS_ome_10_FD_132414 | JGI IMG/M metagenome (GOLD analysis project Ga0180432, IMG submission 132414) | Hypersaline lake sediment archaeal communities from the Salton Sea, California, USA - SS_1_MS_2 metaG | ecosystem: Environmental > Aquatic > Non-marine Saline and Alkaline > Hypersaline >... | reverse complement strand
TCCCCGCGGATGTTTTGCTGAAAACGCGGGTTTTCGAGCGTTCTCAGACGTTGCATCACGCAAAACGACTTGCCAACCCCTCCTGGCTTCCCCAAATTAGGCGAGGAACGCCGGTTACACCCATATGAAATGGCGATCAATAAAGTCACAAATATACCACGAACCACGACAACAAGGGGTGTTGCCGCGGGAGGGATATTGACGCCTTATACCTTACTGAGGGTGACGGGGGCAAACGGCTCTGCAAGAGGTGCGAGAAGCTAAACAGGCAAGAAGGCTCTGTATCGGAACAAAAAAGAGAGAGAAAGAGAATCGAGTAACCTGCTACAATAACCTGCCGCAGCGGGGTGGCCCGTGGGCGGCGAAGCAAGCGTGCCAAGAAGCGGGCAGGATGTTGTGCTGTTCGTGGCCAACGCGGCGATGGATACGGGCCAGGGCGACGTCGGCCAAGAATCGGCCAGGATGTTGTGCTGTTCGTGGACAACCGGTTATGAAGTGGGCAGCGGTGTGCCAAGAAGCGAGTAACCTGATACAATGAGCCCCTGGTCTTCAAATGTTGCCCGAATCGGTTCCACGCCCAAGCCAAATTGGAAGTATGAGGTTATACTGGTAGCCTTACCATTCCTCTGCTACGGTGATTCATCATGACACGTGCTTACGAAGGGAATAGACATGATCTTGCGAACCCGATCCATTCAACTTGCCGGAGTGTTTGCACTGTTTCTCGGGACGGCGGCCTATGCAGCCCAGCCCATGCCGAAGGAGGACGTCACCGGAACTCCCGCCGCCGGCGACGGTTTTTGCGTACATAATCTCTTCCAGAGCAAGATGGTCATTCAGCGCGACAAGCCTATTGAGGTATGGGGTTGGTCGACGCCGGGTGACAAGATCACCGTCACCTTTGCCGGCAAGACGGCGACCGCCACGGCCGCGGAGGATCGCAGTTGGAAGGCCACTCTGCCCGCCATGGAAGCCAGTTCGAAACCGGCGACCATGACCATTGAAGGCAAGCACGGCAAGATTACGCTGGAGGACATCCTGATCGGCGACGTTTGGGTGCTCGGTGGTCAGAGCAACATGCAGATGGGGATCTCGCGCGTGGATGACGGCGACCTGGAAGTAGCTTCGGCGAACTTTCCCCTGATTCGCATGCTCACAATCCCCAAGATCTTCGGCCCGGAAATCAAGAAGAACTTCCCCCGCGCTGCCGAGTTCAGCCGCATATCCGGAAGCGAGACCAGTGAGGGGGACTGGGTGGTTTGCTCGCCGGAGACCGTGCCGGGTATGTCTGCGATCGGTTACGTGTTTGTGCGTCGTCTTCACATGGTCACCGGGGTCCCGATCGGTGTGATCAACACGTCGCGCGGCGGCACCACCGTGGAGGCCTGGACACCCCAGGCCCGGCTCAGGAAGAGCGAAGTCCCGGTCATCAAAGAGCTGATGGCAAGAAGCGACACGAGAATCGCCGAGTTCGATCCGAAAGCGGAACTCGCCAAACAGATCAAGAAGTATGAAGACAGAATCGCTCAGATGAAAAAGGAGGGAAAGAAGATCCCTGCCGGCATGAAGCCTCCTACCTGGCCGGTCAAAGACGCGTATCTGCATTCCCATCGCCCCCCCGGCCACTGCTACGGCAGCGTGATTTCGCCCATCGCCGGGTTGGCCGTCAAGGGCGTCATCTTCCACCAGGGCTACAACAATTGCTTCAGTGGTGTGTGGGGAGCCGAAATGTACCGCGCCGTCTTCCCCGAGATGATCCGCGGCTGGCGCGACGCGTTTAACGATCCGGAAATGCCGTTCGGTATCCTGAGTCAGTGCACCGCGGGAAACGTTCAGCGACTCGATGACTTCCTCACACACATGAGAGACATCGGCGCGCGGATTCGCGAAGCGCAGTACCAGACCTTCCTCGAGTTCTACAAGGCCGGCGACAAAAACATTGGGTTCGTCAGCACCTACGACCTCCGTCATACTTCCTATCATCCGCGAGTGAAGGTCCCCGCCGGCGAACGCATCGCGCGCTGGGCACTGGCGACACAGTACGGAATGGAAGGAAAATTCACTTGGCTTCCGCCGATGATCAAAGAGATGAAAGTAGAGGACGGCGCCATTCTTCTGAAGTTTGACGGGAAGGGGGTCACTTCTACGGGGGACGGTGCTCCCATGGCCGGATTTGCGATTGCCGGCGAGGATATGAAGTTCCAGCCGGCCGAAATCTCGAACAAGATCCTTGGCAAGAAAGGCCGTAGTCTACAGTATGACAGTACGATCGTGGTCCTGAAGAGCCCGCTGGTGCCCGAACCCGTCCACTACCGCTACGCGTGGGGGCGCAGTCCCATGGGCAACATCCAGGCCAGGGACGGGCGCGTGCCGCTGGCCACACAGCGCAGCGACAACTGGTCCAACGCCGATCTGCTGAAGGCGCTCACCGGCAAAGACGCAGAAGACCCCGGTCAGCTCAGCCGGGGCGAAGGCCACGCCATCAGAGCGGCACTGGAGAAGGAAGACCGACGGCGCAAGATCGCCGAAGCCAAGGCTCTGCTTGAGCAGGAGGCCAACGCGAATTAGTCAGTCGAATTGCAGTCCAACGCCTGTTCGTGGCCAACGCGGGACGTGGGCCAGGACGACGCGGGCCAAAGCGGGCAGGATGTTGTGCTGTTCGTGGCCAACGCGGCTTGCTTGGGGGCGAAGTGGGCAGGATGTTGTGCTGTTCGTGGCCAACCGGTTGTGATGCGGGCCAGCGGAAGGGGGCGAGCACGACATTTTGGACAAACCCGCAAGGCATCGCCGCCGGCGTGCCGGATGCTGGGTGGGTGCGAAGTAGGCGCAGGGGGCCTTGCCGTTTTCATTCGCCCCCTTATTGGGGTAGGGAGGATAGGTTGTCTGGCGCTACTTCAGCCACCAACTGGGCAACCTCCCCAGCCAGATCCGCCCGGGTGTCGTCATATCTGTTTAATGTCCGCAGATCAGCGTGCCTCGAATATTTCTGCACGGCCCGGACATCGCCGTTGGTCTTGTCGAGAGCCGCCGTAACCGCGCTGTGTCTTAGGCCATGGGGCTTGGCTCGAATGCCGACATTATCCCCCAGTTTCGATACAATCCGATGAACACTTCGCCCAGTTAATCGCTTTCCCTTCCCGGCCCGATCGAAGTTCACAAAAAGCGCTCCCGGCTCCGTTCCGCGAATTTCTAGCCATGCCCGCAGAGCAACGGCAGTGGGTTTCGGCAAAGTGTGCTTCTCCGGTTCCGTCTTGCCCTTTCCGACGACAGCAAGCAGGCCAGCATCCAGATCAACATCGTCCACATCAAGGCGCACCACTTCAGCGCGGCGCAGGGCAAGATCATAGAGCAAATGAAGAATTGCCACGTCCCGGGTCCCTTTGGTATCGGCACGTTTACCTGCTTCTCCCATCAACAAACGAATTCCGTCACTGCCAGGCCCTCTCGTGTTCCTATAAGCAGTCGACTTGACATTCGAGACTTCCAATTGCCACGGGACTATCCCAAATACACCTGCCAGTTTCACAAGCGATCGCAGCGCAGCAAGGCGGGTATTGATCGTGGCGGCAGCAATATCCCGTCCAACCAGATCAGCCCGATATTTCATGCCCAACAAGTTTGCCTCTCCATGCGATCGACTTAAGAGTGTTTTGGCGGCATCTTCAACATCTGTAACTCCCAAGAATTTCGCAAAGTCCTCAAGACATTGGCTATAGGTGTCCAACGTCGTATTTTTTCGTCCCTCCAAAAATGCGCGTACTAAGTCATTGATCGAGACAGGTGCGGTCAAATTCTGCTGTCCCGCAAAAGTAAGATCAGCAGTCGTCTTTGAGTTGGTAAGTGTCCCCAAAGGCGCATTATGGGACTCATTTTTCACGGCGACTCGTTTTTCGTTAAACTTTGCCATAGTCACCCTCACCATGCGCAGTTTCTCCAGCAACCGCATCACCAACCCACCTAAATCCCGGAAGAGCGATCTTCTCAAGTCGATCATTTCCAATTTTGGCCCACTTCTCAGAGATCTCGTAGGCAATGTAGTTTCGGCCAAGCTTTTTCGCAACTGCAGCAATAGTCGCCGTACCAGCAAAAGGATCCAACACGACATCCCCCACGTTACTACATGCCAAAACGATTCTTGCGATCAACTGTTCCGGCATTTGGTTTGGCGCACCGGGTATTCTCTCCTTGAATGTCCCGTTGATCCTGGGTACGTGCCACACATCTGCGCCGGACGCAAAGCCTTCGTCACCCAGATCCTGTGGCCGAAGTATCCACGTATTGTCCGGCACCTTGCCATCCGGATTGGCGCGCTTGTCGTTGTAGATCAGTTGTCTGGCCGATGGTACCCGAATTTCCTTCGTGTTGAATGTGAACGTTTTCGGATGGCGGGTGTAATAGAGTAGATGGGTATGGGATGGCGAGAAGTTTTTCTTTTGATGCACGCCAAAAGTGAAAAACCAGATGACGTGCGATCGTTTGTGAAAGCCGATACGTTTTGCGAGAATGTCAATTTCCGAAACATATTTGTCCCCTATGCAACACCAGAAGGTTCCGTGCTTTTTCAGGACTCGGTGGACTTGGCGCATCCATGACTCGGACCAGAATAAATACTCGTCGTCCGAGAGTTTGTCGTGATAGTCGTCGTAACTGTAGTTGATGTTGAAAGGTGGGTCGGCGAGTATTAGGTCAATGCACTCTTGGGGGAGTTTGCCGACTTCATCGGCGAGTTTTCCCGAGTGCTGCCGTCAGCAATGTCATGCGCATGTCCGCGGTGTTGATATTTGGAGATTGGAGATGGTTGTTCGTCGAAGTCTCAAATTGTTGGAAGGGGGCGGAACGGAACGAGGGCGTAGCCCGAGTGGAGTCCCGCATCTCTTCGAACAATCGAGCGCCGACTGCGGGGATTTGCACCTTTTGGCAAACCTGCGTAAGATGATGCAGCGGACGAAGGATGCGTTCTCGGAAAGGGTGTCCGCCCTCGCTTGGCCAAAAGGGAAGAATCGACCTCCCCGCCCAGCTTTCAGCTTTGCTCGCTCGGGCGCAGGTTTTTACAAGAGCCGGGCTGATTGAAGGCCGTGCCAGCCGTGAAGGGGTGGGCGAATTGCGGTGATTCGTCTCTTACCGTACACTTATGTCCGGCCCCCACAGAACCACCCCGGGCACCCCCCATGTTCGTCACGTTTCGACATCTCGGCCGTATCGGGCAACTCGGCAATCAGCTTTTCCAGATTGCCGCCACCATCGGGGTAGCCACGAAGAACGGGCTTGAATATGTCTTTCCTGTGTGGGAACACGCCAGGTGGTTCGAGCGAGAAATCCCCCAAGCCAGCGTCATTGCGCGAACCCGGAGGTACCGAGAGAAAACCTTTGCCTACCAGGACATCGTCACTCGGGAGCCAACAAATCTGATCGGTTTCTTTCAGAGCGAGCGGTACTTCGCACATTGCGAGGACCTGATACGGTTCTTCTTCGAGCCGCGACAGGCCGTCCGTCAGCAGCTCTTGGCGCAATACGGCGATCTGCTGGGCGAGAAGACCTGCTCCGTTCATGTGCGTCGGGGGGATTATCTTGCAAACCCTCGTCTTTCCGACCCTAGCAAAACCGATTACTACCAACGGGCCATGGAACACTTCGACGCTGATACCACGTTCGTTTTCTTCTCCGACGACATTCGCTGGGTCAAGGAACACTTTCGTGACAACCGTTTCGTCTACATCGAGGGCAACGAGGCGATCGAGGATTTGTTTCTCATGTCGTTCTATAAGTCGCACATCATCGCCAATTCCACCCTCTCCTGGTGGGGCGCGTGGCTGAATCCGAACCGGGAGAAGACTGTCGTCGCTCCAAAGAACTGGTTCTGTGGGGAAGCCGCCGATTCCAGCATTCCGTTTCACTCGCACTACCACGGCTACCACGACCCGAAGGACCTGGTGCCCGAGGGTTGGTTGCAGTTGTAAACGTACTCCAGACAACCGGGTGCCGCACCGGTCGCACGGACATTTCCCTACTTCCGCTCTTGTGGGTTCAGGTAGCGTCGCTTGAGCTTCTCGTAGATGCAGTCGGCCGGGAACTGGGCGTCCGGGTCCTGACCGCCCCACAGCCAGATGTGGTGAATCAAGTGGATGGCATAGCTCCGCCGGGATAATGTCCCACCGGGTTCCACGAATCGACGGCCCTGACGCCAATCGACCGGGTGAAAGGCAATCCTTGGCTCGGCTGCCCAGGAAAGATCGAGTTCCATCACCATGCGAGTGAGCAAATCCGGACCCATCTCTCCCCAGTCGATACCACTGCGGTGGCGGTCGGCCTCGTCGAAACACCGTTGCATCAATTCGCACCCGCTCGGGACACGAATCACGGCGTTGCCGATTTCCCTCGGGCCTTGATATCCTAATACGTAGTCACGATCGAACTCAAAAGGACGCAGCGCCACGACGTCCAGGTCGACCCACCATTCCCCCTTCTCCAGGAGGAGCTTGCACCGGAACAAGTCCGAAAATGCCGCGTAGCTGCCCTTGCCGACCCCTTTCTCATAGACAAAGACCTCGGATTCGGGAACGAGCGAGTTCGCGTCCAGCAGGGTCGTTCCCTCGGGCACATTCCCGATCTCGTCGTAAACGTATAAGTGGAAGGGATGTCCCAGCGTCAGGAACGACGCGATCGAAAGTCGCTCCATGGTCGAGAGGTCCCGGCCGATCCAGAGCGACTGCACCGGTTGGCGTTCCGTGTTCTCAGGTGTGTCCGGCGTCTCACCGACCACCTGCGGCACGGCGCTCGGGCCGGTCACTTCGCCGGACGGAGATCCAAGAGCGGAATCCCGCCGGTCGATCTTCCTGACCCACGCCTCGCCCGAATGCTCGATTTCGAGGAAGTTCGCCGCCGCCGCGGCCGGCTTGTAAACCCGAAACGTGCGCATAATGCCCAGTGTGGCGGCGCTTTCCAGCGGGCCGATGAAGCTCGTATCCCGGTCAAGGAAATATGCCTGCCGTGACCAGTGCTCCATCTGCTCGGCGCTGAGAAAGAAACACCCGGAGTGCGGGTTGCGCACGCGGCGGCAGACAACCTCCGCCCCCAGGCAGGAGAGCGACACTTCCGGTTGTTCCGAAATCGTCTGAAACCGCGAGGTTGCCTGCTCATCCAAATCCCCGTCGATGTACATCTTCCGGGCGTGAACGTCCTGGGCGATCTCGTAGCGGTTGGGCTGAAGCAGACCGTCGTTGCCTGCGGCCTGGGTGAAATGACCCAGTTTGGCGAAGAACCACGGGTCGCGCAGGACCAGGTCATCTTCAAGGTAGCAGTAGTAGTCGTAGTCTCCCAAGTGGTCCCTCAAAACCGCGTGGCACTCGAACCCGAGCAACGTCGGCTCGCACTGGCAGGCCACTTCCCGGTACCACTCCTTCGTCAACGGCATATCGGGCAATACGTGCTGGTGCCGCGTCGTACACACGACAACATCGATCGTGGCAACGGTTTGGTCGTTGGCCTTCATTTGCATCGGCTCGACGGGACTGGCCAACTGCTGCTCGCCGGCAAGGACCTCGTGAATCGCCGAGATGCATTCGGTCAACGCCCGGACGCGAGCCGCTCGCTGCCCGCTGAGCGAACCGTGCCGCTTTCGCTGCAAAACGCCGAAGAAGTGAGGGATTGCGAACAGGAGTCTCATTGCCGGTGCAGACTATGCCATGGGGCCGGCAGGCATCAACACCAACGGTGTGGCGTGAGCCCTGCGGTTTGTATTCCCAACCGGTGATTCTCCCAGCAGCCCTGTCCGCTGTCAACCTTGGTTGCGTCGCAAGGGCGTTGGGATACAATGTCGTGAGGCTTGCGGGCAGCAAACGAACGAAGAGGTTCACCGTGCGCACTGTGCTACTTGTGTGGGAGCTTGGAGGCGGAGTGAGCCACCTGTTCAATCTCCTCCCGCTGGCAGCGCAGTTGCGTCGACGTGGCCATCGGGTATGTGCGGTCGTGCGCAATCTTGTGCGGGCGGAAAAGGTTTTCTCGCGACTCGGTGTAGAGTGCATGCAGGCACCCCTCAAGCCCAAGCGCCTCGCTAATCGAATCGACCCGTTGCGCACGTTTGCCCACGTACTGTACAACACGGGCTACGGCGACGAGGAAATCCTACGCAACCTGGGCAATGCCTGGCACACGCTCTTCGAGGAGGTGCGGCCCGATCTCATCCTGTTCGAGCATAGCCCGGTGGCCTTGCTGGCGGCGCGGACCATTCCCGCGAAGAAGGTGGTTGTCGGAAACGGCTTCTGCTGCCCCCCCGATTGTTCGCCTTGGCCCGATTTGCGGCCTTGGCTGCCGGAAGACTCTGCGCGGCAAGAAGAAGAGGAGAACCGGGTCCTGACCATTGCCAACCGGGTGCTTGAGGACTGGGGCACGTCTCCCTTGGATCGCCTTTCGCAGTTGTATCAAGACGTGGACGCCACCGTGCTGTTGACCTTCTCCGAGTTCGACCATTACCCGATGCGGGCCGCGGCGCAGTATTCCGGCATTTGGCCGCCCCCCGGTGGAAAACCACCGTCGTGGCCGTCGGGCGACGGGAAAAGGATCTACGCATACCTGCAGCCGTTCCCAGCACGACGGACGGTCCTGTCGCAACTCCGGGAACTGGAGTGTCCGATGTTGGTTTCCGCCGCTGGCATCGATTGGGACGAGGCACGGGAGTTATCCACCGAGAAACTGCATTTCGTCCGTTCGACGCTCAACTTGAGGCAAGTCGCAAAGGAATGCGACCTGGCAGTGCTCAACGGCAACCACGCAACGACTATCCTAATGCACCTCGCCGGCACGCCCGTGCTCCAGTTACCGCTCTACCTGGAACAGTCCCTCAATGCCGAGGCCACCGTCCGCCTCGGCGCCGGCTACTGCGCCCGCCTCGCCGAGGCATCCCGAATCTCACAGATCGCAGACCATCTCCTGAACAACCGCAACTACACCGAGACGGCAACCCGGTTCGCGCGGAAATACGCCCAATTCAACCCGCGCAAACCGCTCGCGGCAGCAATGGACCGCTTGGACGGGTTATTGCAGTGAAAGATCGTGCCGGGCCGTTCGCGATTCGATTGCCAGTCGTGCGCCGCCCGGCCTGTTCGATCTACTCTCCACGCGGGAAATCCTGCACGGTGTTGATGTAACTCCTGCCGAGGTGCTGGATTTCCAGGAAGGCAGCATGTTGCGGGGCGGGCTTGTAGACCTGGAATGCCCGCATAATCCCCAGCGTCGCCGCGCTTTCCAGCGGCCCAATGAAACGGGTGTCACGGTCCAGAAAATAGGACTGCGAGGCCCAGTGCTCCATCTGCTCCGCATTGAGGAAGAAACTGCCGGCGTGGGGGTTTCGAGTTCGTCGAAAGGTAATGGGTGTATCCATGAACGTCGCGACGATCTGAGGTGCTGCGCTGATGTCTTGAAATGGGGCGGTCACCCGCTTCGCCAGGTCGCCGTCCAGGTAGAGCTTCTGTACGTCCGGCCCGGAAGATACCTCGTAGCGGTTGGGCTGGAGCAGTTCGCCGCCGCCGGTCTGACGATCGAACCACTGCAACTTGTTGAAGAACCACGGATCGTGCAGCGCCAGATCGTCTTCCAGGTAGCAGTAGTAATCGTAATCGCCAAGCCGCTCCCGCAATGCCGCGTGACACTCGAATCCCAGCAGCATCGGCTCACAATCGCAGCAGCGGTGCTCGAACGATGCCGGCAAAAGCTTCAGTTGGTCGATCCCGTGTTCCTTGCCGACCGTGCAGACCACGACATCCACATCGCCGGCGCAACAGGCGTCCGCCGGGATCACCCGGCGACGCTCATGGTGGAGATATTCCTGGGACTTCCCGAACAACTGGTGTAACGAAACGATGCCATTCCGCAAACCGGCAACCCGTGACCGGATGTCCTGCCGGATCGAACCGTGCCGGCCCTCTTCGACAGGTCTAAAATAGTGAGGGATCGCAAACAATAGTCTCAAGCCCGATTTCTCGCTCGGACTGGGGGTTTTGCGGACCTGCTCACGGGCCTCCAACGGGTGCTGTCGTTCCGTCACATCCGCCAGCGTGCTGCCGCTCGGCTCCCAATCTGCCCCCTTGGTCACCACGCCGTGGTACAGATCCAGCATCTTCGGCAGCGTCTCGGTTAGGCTGTACCGCGATTGGATCATCTCGACGCCGGCGTCGCCCAAGCGGCGATAGACGGCCGGATCGTCCAGTACCTCATTGGCCAGCCGCACAAAGCCGTCAACGTCATGGAAATCCGCCAGAAGCCCGTTGCGGCCGTGTTCGATCATCTCTTGGACGGGCGCCGTGCCCGACGCCAGCACCGTGCAGCCGCAGGCCAGGGCGTTCATCATCGACCAGCTCAGCACGAACGGAACGGTCAAGTAGATGTGCAGATCGCTCAGGTTGAGAATCTCGGCCAACTCCTGCGGCGGGACTTGGCCGGTGAAGATGAAACGGCTCAGGTCATACTCGTCCTGGGCAAGGACGTGTTCACGCACCGAATCCGCGTCGATCCAATGCTCGTCGCCGCCGTAGCAGACCCGGTCCGAGCCGACGCACACGAAGATAACGTCTTTCCGCTGGTCGCAGAGCCGCTTGGCGACCTTCATGAAGATGTCGAATCCCCGCGTCGATTCAAACCCGCGCGACACGTAGGTGACGATCTTCACGTCGGCCGCGATTTCGCGCCCCTGGATTCGGCGAAGACCCGGCCCGACACGCTCGACCGGGCGCCAGAAATCCGTGTCGATACCGTCGAAAATCACCTGGAGCTTGCCCCGATACTCGGCAGGAAACTGGCTCCTCTGCCATTCCGTCGGGCTGTAACCGGCGGTGCAGGTCTGCAGGTCGGCCAAGAGCATCGCGTTGCGGGTGCGTGCCCGCAATACGTTCAGCTCCTTCGGCGGCCGCTCCGGGCGGAAGTCCATCTCCGAGTTGTGGGCGCGGTAAAACCACTCGAAGTAGTTGATGATCGGACAGTCGTACAGGTCGGCCAGGAACAGCGTGGACCCGAAGCCGCTGTGCCCGACGACCAGATCGGGCCGGACCTCCGGATGGGCCTTCATCGTCTCGTAGACGGCGTGGCTGTGCCAAGTGAAGTTCTCGAACGAGCGGCTACAGTAGTGGGTCTGTTTTGTCGCACCGCCGCGGATCGCGTACTGAATGCGACGCACCCCCCGAGAGACGCCCGGTTCCCGTTCCGAAACGAAAGTGCATTGAAACCCTTCGCGCTCGACCAGGTAGCCGGCAATATGCCCGAATTGTGCCGGGAAATTCTTGTGTACGAATAGAACGTGCATGGCAGACAGG
>Ga0180432_10010200_pt1 | contig 11302 bp, 25 predicted proteins | sample SS_ome_10_FD_132414 | JGI IMG/M metagenome (GOLD analysis project Ga0180432, IMG submission 132414) | Hypersaline lake sediment archaeal communities from the Salton Sea, California, USA - SS_1_MS_2 metaG | ecosystem: Environmental > Aquatic > Non-marine Saline and Alkaline > Hypersaline >... | reverse complement strand
ATGAACGCGAACGCGGAAGATTCCAGTACGTTCGGCAGACTCAAAGAAGAGATGGCCGAGAGCGGTCTCCTCGACCTGCCGTCAGTGCAACGCCTGAAGAATGGCAAGTACCGGGTGATAAGTGGCGAGCACAGGATCCGGGCGTGGCTCGAGGATCACAAGGAGATCCCGGCTGTCGTCGCCCAGAAGCGGTACGAGAGAGAAGATGAGTTCTCGAAAGTCCAGAACATGAACCTTGTCCGAGGGCGGGTCACGCTGTCGAAGTTGCGGAGCGTGATGAAGGAGCACGACCTCGACCCATCGAAGGTAAAGCTCCACGGCATTCCGCCCTGGATGTTGGGCGACGTAAAGTCGAAGCTGAGTACAGAAGAACAGGCACGGCGAGCGCACGACATGGAAGTGAAGAAGCTGGCGCTAAGCATTGCCGAAGCACTCGCAGCGATGATCCTCGAAGAAAGAGACGAGGACGGCCTCCTGATCCTTGAAGCTCAAAATAAAGCGGTAGTGATGGCTGGCTTCGGAGCGAACGTCGCGTGGCTACGAGATCGGAGGAAAGAGGTGAAAGAGAAGCTCCTGAACCGGCACAAGACTGACTGATGGACAAGAAACTTGAGCAGTATATCCGGGAACTGTACCGGGGGCGCCCGAAAACGTTGGCCGCTGAACTCTCTGGTATCACGGAACAGGAAGTAGCGGAAGCCAGGGCGGAGGTAGAGGGCTTCCTCGACAAAGAGAAGGAGGCGATTGCGCACACCCGGACGATCACGATAGACGCACTATACGCCTCGGCACTTGAGGGAGATCGAGAGGCAGCGAGGGAGTACCTCCGGCGAACGCGGGAGCCGGATGCTCATCTGTTGGACATAGCAAAAAGGTGTTTGCCCTGAAGGGATCATGGGAAAAGGGAGGATGGGACGATGAAAGTGTTGGTGACGGGTAGCGAGGGTACACTCGGTAGGCCGTTGGTCAAGGAGCTGAGAAACAGGGGTCATGAAGTATGGGGTCTCGATCTCCAGCACCAAGCAGACCCGCAGTACATGCGGGCCGACATAGGAGAGTACCGACAGGTAAAAAAAGTAGTGGAGGCCGTGAAGCCAGACGCCGTGTTTCACTTGGCTGCCGAGTTCGGTAGGCTCAACGGCGAAGAGTATTACGAGCCGGAAGTATGTACTTACCGCAAACCCCTGCGGGAAGGGGGTGAACGGTGATTAAGGCGCACGCCGAGACCTACCTAGGACTTCTCCGGGAATCAATTGAGCGGGCGTACGAATCCCACCCCACCGGATGTGGTGGAAGTTTCGGGGAAATCCTCTGCTGGGAGATCCACACAAACGGTCTAACGTTCACCTGGCTTGCCGAGAAGTGGGGAATCGGTCTTACCACCCTCGGCGAGTTGATCTGGGATCATTGCAAGCGTTTGGAGGAGCCACCGTGCGTGGATCACAGCTACGGATGCGGCTAGCAGGTTCCCTTTGCCGTCAGCTCTTTACACCGGGAGCATTTCGGAAGACCACCGGTGCCCAGCACCCGGTTTCCCTTCTCAATGTTGTTTCCTTCAGTGCAATTGGAGCAGGTATGATAGACCTTCGGGTACTTCCCGCTGTGAAAAGCTGGCACAACAGCCATACGTCCCCCCTTCGCTGGGTGAAGTGCTCACAGAGCGATTCTAGTGGGGGGTGGTGGCAACATACTGGCCGTTACAAGGAAGCGGCAAGTAAAATGGGGGATCAGCATACAAGCGTCCCTCATCAGGGGGTAGACATATGGCCAAGGGTGTGGTCCGATCATCCGGTGGAGGGTTGGCGATCAAAGACAGGATCTTGGTTTTTTGGGGGAAGACAGTCCCATGAGGTTCTTACCGAAAGCTGTCCGAGAAATCGAAGGCGAATACACCGTCGTAACGATTCACCGTCCTGAGAACACGGACAACGACGATGTCTTGCGGAACATAATGGAGGCGATCGTAGAGATAGCCGCGGACCGTCGAGTCGTGTGGCCCCTGCACCCCCGGACTCGAGCCGCCTTGGAAACCCGACACATCAAGGAAACCCTGGCGAAGCACATAGACTTCCGTCCCCCGGTAGGCTACTGCCAGATGATCGGCTGGCTGAAGTATGCGACGAGCGTCGTCACGGACTCCGGTGGAGTCCAGGAGGAAACGAGCGTGCTCGGGGTGCCCTGCGTCACGGTACGAAACAATACGGAACGTCCTATCACGATCCGAGAGGGGTCGAACGTCCTTGTGGCGGAGAAGACGGTAGCGGGAGTCTTGTCCGCTGAAGAGGAAGCGTTAGCCAAGAAGGGCAAGGGACAAACGATCTGGGACGGGAAGGCGGGTGAGCGTATCGCCCGCTTGCTGCTGGAGTAAGCGTGTCCGAAGTAGCTCCCTACGAACGGCGACCGGACGAAACGGACCGGGCGTGGCTCGCGTTTCAGACGTATCGAGATGCTGGGCCGGGAAGGCAGAAGATCGCCGTGTACCGGCACATGTACAGCAAGCCGCGAGCAAGATGCCCGGCTGGCTTCTTTTCGGCCTGGGCACGAGAGCACGAATGGGATAAACGAGCCCTTGCCTGGGACCGCGTCGTAGACGAGCACCGGCGCCAGAAACTCCTCGAAGACAGCGTCAACCGAGATATGATCCACGTCGAGGCCCTGCGCGGCCTCATGGAAAAGCTCCTTGAATCGCTCGCCCACAAGGACGTCCACGACATCACGATGAGGGACATCATACAGGGCGTTGAGATGATTATCGAAACCGAGCGTCTCATCGCCGGCGAGGCTACGGAACGTACGGAGGTGAAAGCTAGCCTAGAACAGATGGTCCTGAGTGGCAGGATCCCGGAAGACGTCCTACAGGAGATCAGCAGGGCTCCGGTAGACCAAGCGATCGACATTCTCGAACAAAGGATGGGCAACGACCCAGAGGTCCGGGCCTTACTGACAACCGGGGGCGAGGGTGAGTAATCAGATTATCTCCGGCGATCAGCTGATGGGCCTCGCGAACCTGCGTCTGGCGATGCGCGACCTGGAGAAGCGAAAGGTTTTTGCGGGCATCACCGAACAGCGAAACCTGAGAAAGTTTCCGACGTTCGCCGCGAAGCAGCTCCAGATCATCCACAAGGAAGAAGGAACCATCGTTCCGTTCCGGTTGCGTTGGATCCAGTGGAAACTCTGGCAAGCGGAACTAAGGGCGAGGCGAAGGGGGGTTCGCCCGTGGTTTCTGATCCTCAAGTACCGGCGAGGAGGTGTATCGACCTATTGCCAGGGCCGGGGCTATCACATGGTCTGGGCTCATCCGTTCTCGAAGGTAAGGACGTACGCCCACCGTCAGGAAGACACGCGGACCGTCTTCGAGATGGTGACCACGTTTTACGAGTACCAGCCAGAGAGACACCGGCACCGGAAGACGTCGGCGGGCACGTATGCGATCGAGTTCCCAGACTGGCACTCCGACTACAAGGCGGACACGGCTGGGGCTACGAGTTCGGGGCGCGGCTCGCGACTCAACGGGGTTCATTTGTCCGAGGCGGCGTTCTATCCCGACCTGGCTACGCTTCACGCTGGATTGAACGACACTGTTGCGCCGGACGGCTTCTACCTCGTCGAAAGCACCCCGAACGGCAAGGGGGGAAAGGGAGAGGCATTTTACGAAGCGTGGCAGAAGGCGAGGAGTGGCGACTCGGCGTTTGTGCCGTTGTTCTTCCCGTGGTTCTCGGACCCGAACAACCAGACCGCTCTCATCGTGCCGGACGAGCTCGGCAAGCTTGAGCCGGAAGTTCTGGCCCTGAAAAAGAAGCACGGTCTAAGCCTGGAACAGGTCAAGTGGTGGCTACAGAAACGGCGCGAGCTTGTGTCGATGGGTCGAGAAGGACGGGCTGTGTACCAGGAACACCCGAACGACGATGAAACGTGCTTTATCGAAGGAGGCGAAGGGTACTACGACACCCACCTAATCGCGAAAGCGGAAAGCCGCTGTATTGATCCGATACGAACCGAAGAGGCGGGGCGTCTTCGCATTTTTGAAGAGCCGAGTCCGGACGGTCGGTATCTAATCACAGCAGACCCGGCTGAAGGCGTCGGAAGAGACGACTCGGCGGCGACAGGATGGAACATCAAGACCGGGCGACAGGCGTTTACGTGGAGAGACGATCGGACGCCTCCAGATATGTTCGGAGTCAAGCTCGCTGAGCTGGGGCGCCGTTGGAGCATTTCACCCGACGAACAGCCGGCGTACATCATGGTCGAGCGCGAGAATCACGGCCACGCCGTTCTCCTGGCACTCATGCGCCTGGCTCATTACCCGAAGAATCAGGTGCATCACGAAGTCGCGGAAACGCACGACGAGCGCCAGACCCAGCCGAGAGCCGGGTGGCGTCACAATCACATCGTTCTCACGACCTCGCTTGGCAGGATGCTCAGGGAGGAGTACCCGATCATCCTGGACCGAGAGGTCATTTCGTCGATCAGGCGCGTAAGTCTCGACGACAAGGGCACGGCTGAGTTCACGGGCAGGGACCTCGCGGTAACGGCTGGCCTGGCTCCCATCGGCTTCCCCTACGCGGAGCGCAAGGAGCTGTTCTACTGATGGTCTCCGAGCGTACCCGGCGAATGGCCTACGAGCGGTACCGCGACGCCAAGTTGGAGACATCCCCTTGGCAGGACTACTTGATTGCCCTCCAGGTGAGGAGTTGCGCTACACTGTGGAGGCGAGCCGAGAAGGAGGCCGAGGGCTCGGGCTACCGCAACGATCACACGCGGGGCTACTGGCCCGACGGTCCGCGGCCCGACGATCTAATTGAAGAGCGGATCGAGGAGACGAAGGGCTGGCGCCGGCGGCAGATGCGCTACTCCCGGATCGTGCGCTACCTGTTGCCCATGATCGAGGCGAAGCTCGAGGGCTGGCACCACGCCGTCCTCTGGGATGGCCTTGTCGGCTGTCTCGTCGAGACTGTGTCATGGTGGTTCGACAGTAAGGGCGAACTGCCGAGACCGAATGACTTCGACCGCGACGACCGGCTCCCTCCGAGCGAAGTCCTCCGGACCGTGCCTGACGGCTTGGACTACTTGAATGAAAGGGCTCTCGTCCTGGACCGGGGCGACCCTCCGGTTGTCCTGCGTTAGCCCGTAGGTTTGACCTCCCCGCCCCATCGGTCTACTTTCGAAGGGCAAGAAGGATTTTTTTTATGAGGAAAGGACGCAGCCATGACAAAGATGTGACCCCCTAACGGGAGGATTTTGTCATGGCTGGATCGTCCGGTAAGACCGGCGGCACTCGCGAGAAAGGCAAGCGAGCCGGTCGCAACGCACCCCCTACACCCTGTCACCGTCTGCGCTGGCCGAAGGCTCTTGAGACTCGGCTGAAAGCTGCGGGCATTCCCACGGCTCCGAAGAAGTGTCGGTAGCCCGGTAGACGTTCTTCACAGAACTATTGACTTGCTCTGAGGGCTGTCATAGTTTCGGAGTCAAGCTGTTTGACAACAGAGGTTTGGGCCGCTTGGGGTCCATGAGGATAGACCGGGGCAACCCGGCGAAAGGGGTAAGGCTCCTGCACCGCCCCGCCTACGGGTCCACCCAAGCGATTACTCACCTTCCTGGGCGGGGCACGCTCCCCGTACCGGGTGTTCCGGCGAAAGTCCATCGACGTCGGGAGATAAGCCAGAAGAAGCACCGAGTGAACCCTGGGGGAACTCTGACGGGGGATCTCGGGGGGACGAAGGCCGACGACTAAGGAAAGAGTAAGGACGGGAGTTCGAGTTCTCATCTGGGGCAAGGGCGACTGTCCAGTGGTGCGAGGTCGGGGGTTGAGATACCCTGGATCTGTCTATCACGGAGGAGTAGCGGCGACGTGAAACTCAGACGGAGTGTGGCATTCGCCAGGCCAAAAACCTGGGGACCCACCGAGCGGGCACTTCGTCGCAGGTACACCGTTTGATTAGCTCAGCTGGGAGAGAGCATCAGCTTTCGGAGCTGAAGGTCGCTGGTTCAAATCCAGCATCGAACACACGAATGCGGATCGTGAAATACGGAAAGACCCGCTCGGCGTCGGGAGCAAAAGTGGCTTAACCCCGGACCCCTCGGGGAATCTGGGGCTGGGACGGCTCCCAAGGCTGCCCCGGCTTGGTTGGACGACAGAGGTACCCCGGCAGGGAATCACTGCTCGCAAGGCAGGCCCGAGTCTGAATGCCGAGTATGCCCGACGCGACGAGTCTACTGCCTGACTCCCAAAACGGCAGCCGTGCAAGGTCCTAGCTTACGCTGGGGGACAAGTCCGGGAACCCGAGGGTGGAACCTTGGGATAATCCGACGAAAGCCGAAGCGCACACGCCCCAAGTCTACGGGCGTATATGGCCCCCATCACCGACCAGGGTGGTGGGGGCCACCTTCGTTCTGCCGGTAGCTCAAAACTCTTGACATTTCAGCCCGTGCGTTCTATTGATACAGGGAGGCAGGGGCCGGATAAGGAAAAGGGGGTTGGTCGTGGGGGACTCGGTTGAGTTTTTCATCCATCGTTTCCTCTCGCAACCCTGGACCCTGCGGCCAACAGAGGCCCGCACAATACCGGCACCCTGCAAGTGTTTACCGCTGTGCGGGCCTCGCTTTTCTTTGGTCTCGGGATAGCACGAAAGGGCGGGGACGATGGACGAGAGGGCTAGACTCAAAAGAATGGGCCTCAAGCCGGTCCGGAACCGGGAGCTGATGGACATGTGGGAGACGGGCGAATACACGTACGCCCAGCTTGGTGAGGAGTTCGGCATCACGAGGCAGAGGGCTTACCAGATCGTGCAGCAGTTTCGAACGGAGGAAGACGATGAGCGAAGGTGATGGCGTGACGGTTCGGTTCGACTACGAGGAACTCGAAGAGGTGCGGAGGGCTGTGTCAGCCCGAAGGCATGAACTGGAGTCCGTCCGGACGAAGATGGAGAAGGCCGGACTCTCGACCTTCGTCGCCGACGACCGGGTCGAGGTTCTCGACCGGGTGAACGTGGCGATCGGCGATGAACCCGAAGACATGTTCTCGGGCCTGACGGAAGAGAACGTCGACCCTGATACCGGGGAAATCCTGGACGAGTAGGAGGCCGACGATGGTGAGATGGGAACCTGAAGAACCCGTAGACGTGAAGGGCTGGATGGTCGCCGTGCCGCTTATCGTGGCCGGTGTCTGCCTGATCGTCATGGTCGCGGTGACGCTAGGGAGGTGATCTATGTCGGAGGGTACGGGTGGCGCTCATGGCATCGGCTTTGTGAATGTTCTGGCGCTCGTGTTTATCGTCCTAAAGCTGACGGAAGTGATTGACTGGTCCTGGTGGTGGGTGCTGTCGCCGTTCTGGATTGGCCTGATTCTCGGCATCCTCGTTTTCGGACTGCTTCTCGTTCTCTACAAAAAGAAGGGACTCCTCTAGTGCTGCGCCTGAATGTGAAGAAGGAACGGCGAAGGCAGAAGCGGGAGACGCCGGAGGGCAGAAAGCGCCGGTCTCGGTTCCACTACGAGTTCGGTCGCCGTCCCCTGGAGCGGAAGCGCACCGTAGGATGGCTCCAGCGCCAGGACTCACACGGCGTCGGTGACGCCCCGGTCCTGGACGCTCTCATGCACGTCTTCCCTGACACCTCGAAGAAGGACAGGACGCGCATCTGGCGCCCTCGGGGCGAGCAAGAGCGGGAGCGCCGCAAGGGACAAATTGAGCGGGGGTTCCTGAAACGAGAGAACGGAGGTCCACGATGATCGACGCGATCGCATCGAATGCGGGCTGGATTCTTTTCTTCGTCTTGGTTGCAGGACTCGGTTTCATACTTGGCTGGGTCTGCGGAAAGGCGCTGCCCTCGTGAAGGAAAAGCTGTTGGAGACGGCCCTTGTCTTCCTGTTGCTATCGCTTCTCTTTTCTGTCCTTCTCGGGAGGTATGTGAAAGAAACAGAAGGAGCGATGTGGGAGGAACGGGTCACGGAACTTCAGGATTCCATTTCACGTCTGGAGTTAGCCCTTGAGTTCCAGATCCACCACCACGAAGGACTAGACGGCGAGTTGATCGAATGCTGGGTAAGGAGGCCGCAGACATGAGGACCTGGACGAAGTGGGTACTTAACGGGATCGCGATGGCGATGGGTGGTCTCGTCGTCATGTTCTGGCCGAGGAGCTCGAACCGCGTGAAGGACTGGCTCGGCTCAGCGATGTGCTGGGAGGACGACGAATGAACTTATGGGGGCTCCGGACGAACCTGGCAGGAGAGTCTAGAACCGAATGCCGGGGGACGAATGGCGAAAGAGCTAGTCTGATGCCGGATAAAGCCAGCCCCCACCAACAGCGGGTAGAGCAGGTGCTCCGGCGGGGTTCATGTCCCCGCTTTGGCTGGTTCGATTCCAGCACCCGCTATCACGCCCCCGGTGGCCCTACTGCGAACCGCAAGCGAGGAGGGTCGCCTTTCAGCACCTACAGCAGCGGGAAGAACGTGGACACGAGCCAGGAACGTCCTGGCGGTCACCGGGGGCCGTTCTACTGAAGGAAGGACACGATGATAGCGTTCCCGATCACCCTGATAGAAGCTCGCAGGGCGAAGCGTTCCCTAGAGAGGGAGTCAAACGTCGACGCGAAGATCATCGGCAACAGGGGCCGGTACTGGATCGAAGTGACGAGACTGGAGCAATCGGGTCGCAAGCTCGCGAATCGCATCCCTGCGGAGTTCACCGAACGTCTCGGGCGCCCGTTGGGAAGAAGGAACAGGGGGTGAGACTGTTGAGTGCTAGGGACCAAACGATCGAACTCCAGCACGAACTGCCGCTTGACCAGAAGGTCCACCGCTGCGGGGGCCGCAAGGAGGGAGAGATCGAAAAGCTCATGCCCTCCGACGACGAAATCTGGTTACACAAGGAACGCAGCTGGGCCGAATGGACGAAGATTACCGGCCTGGCCCACCGCACGATGAAGAGGGACTTCGAAGCCCGTGGCTGGGTGAAGGCCACGAACGGCCTCCCTCAAATGAAGAAAGGGCCGTGCGCTATCTGTGGCCGCTCCGTTCCCATCATAGAGTTGTCCCTCCGAAGGGAGTGTCGGGCGTGCGCGGAAAGGATCCAAAAGACGTCCGTCTACCGAAGAGAGTTCTCAGCCTGGCTCGAGCGGCACCCCGAAATGGAAGACAGGATGATGCGCCAGCGCGAGGAAGACGCTGGCCTACTCGTGGGGATCTGACATGAAAACGATCTTCGTGGATGTTGACCAGGTTGTCGCGGATCTCATGCCCGCTTGGCTGAAGCTCTACAACGACGAGTGGGGCGACACCCTGACGCCCGAGGACATCCGCAGTTGGGATCTCAAGTCGTACGTCAAGCCTGAGTGCGGGGGCCGCATCTACCGCTACCTGGAAGAGCCCACGCTGTACGACTCGGTCTATCCGATCGAGGGCGCCCTGGAGGGCGTGGAGATGCTCCGGGTGCTGGGCTACCACGTCGTCTTCCTGACCGCCGCGGGTCCAGAGGGAGCGAGGGGCAAGCTCCGCTGGCTGAAGGACTGGCGCTTCCTGCCGGCGAAGGGCTCGGGCCACCCCTGGCAGGACGTCGTAATCACGGCCTCGAAGTATCTCGTCTCCGGCTTGGCGATGATTGACGATTATGTCGAGAACCTGCGAACGGCGAAGATTCCCCTTCCCGTCCTCTTCGATCAGCCTCACAACCAGGACGTTGAGTGGGGCCACGCCCGCGTCAGAAACTGGTCTGACCTCACGAATCGTATGCCGCACGCAGACTCCGAGATGTTTCTACTCGAAGTCGCATCACAGCTAGACACCTACCCTCCCCTCCCGGTAGCCCCATCGCGCTAATCCCCCGAAAAAAACTCTTGACACCCTCCCGCGTGTCCCTTAGATTCCAAGTAGGATGAAGGACACAACACACCGGGAGGAAAAGATGACTGAGCAAGAGGTTCAAGACGGACTCCGCACTTTTTTGGAGGAGTATTCCTGGAGTGATGCGGACGACAGGTTCGGCGCTGAGGAGATCGGCGACCTCCTGGGCTTTTACCCCGAGGGGATACGCACCTACGACGACGCCGGCATCCTGACCATGAACAAGGGCCTCGTGATTGAGATGCCCGACGGCTCCGAGTTCCAGATCACGATCGTGAAGAGCAGGTGAAGGATCTTCTTTGACCCAACCTAGCCCTCCTGGCCTAGCGCCTCGGTCGGGAGGGCCGAAAGGAGAGGAAACCATGAAGCGCAACAGCAGCATGAAAGGACAGAAGAAGCGGAAGCGGCTGGCCTCGGAGAAGCCGAGCCGGCGAAGCAAGTACGCCCAGAAGGTCCAGGCCCGGAGCAAGGGCTCGTTCTCGAAGGGTTCCCCGTTCCACATGGTTGCCGTCAAGAGGGTGGAGGAGGTGGCGCTGTGAGCACCTGGAACGTGACGGCGGACCTGGACGAGGCCCTCGATCGGACGGATCCACAGTGGCTCGAGCTGACCGCCGAGCACCTGCTGGAAAGCTACTCGATTCCCGGAGAACAGTCGGTTGTCAGGGCCTTGGCCGACTGGCTGTACCACGTCGCGGAGGTCAAGCGGCAGGAGGCCCCGGAACGACCGCTCACGGCCAGGGAGATCCGCGAGATGTTCCGAGCCCACGACGAAGTCCGAGATCGCGGACTGCGATAGGAGTGACCCGATGGCTGTAACCCTGAGCACCGCCCGATACGAGGAGGTCCATAAGAAGGCGCCAGCAGGAAGTCACTACTGGCGCTTTTCCGTAGATACGGCCTCCCTGTCCTACACACTCGAAACCGATGGCCCCTTCAGAGAAGCGAAGGAGCGAGCACTCCAGAGGGCGCGGACGCTGTTCGGCGTCCGTTCCGACACAACCGTAGAGGTGTTGCCATGATGCACACGGAAGAGAAAATGCAGTATCGAATCGACAAGAAGATGGTCAAGGCGCTGAAGGTGGTCGCCTCGAAGGAGAAATCGCGGCCCGTCTTGAACCGGATCCTCCTGGAGAACGGCAAGGTCGTCGCGACGAACGGTCACATCCTGGCCTGTCTCGACGTGGGGAACGGCGCGGAGTTGCCGGACCACCAAGCCATACTGGTCCACCGGGACACCCTGTCGAGAGTCAGGGCCGGAGAAACGCTCGCTGTCGACCCCGAGACGAGGGAGGGTGCGATCGAGCAGAAGAACGGCACGGCATTGAACCTCGGCAAAGTCGCCCCGAACGGCGATGAGGCAGGGACCTACCCCGCGTGGGAACAGGTCCTGCCAGACGAGGCGCGGCCAGAGATCCGGTTCGGCATCTCGGAGAACAACCTGAAGGCCCTGATCAAGGTCGCCGCGATT
>Ga0180432_10010198_pt1 | contig 11305 bp, 7 predicted proteins | sample SS_ome_10_FD_132414 | JGI IMG/M metagenome (GOLD analysis project Ga0180432, IMG submission 132414) | Hypersaline lake sediment archaeal communities from the Salton Sea, California, USA - SS_1_MS_2 metaG | ecosystem: Environmental > Aquatic > Non-marine Saline and Alkaline > Hypersaline >... | reverse complement strand
GGAGATCTCATTGAGACTGGACCGACCGGGACCAATGTCAATGATCTGAAACTGATACTGGTCGGTGAGTGAAGGATAAACTGGATAAGGAGTGAACCATGTCACTGGACAACGCTGCCGTTTCCTCACTGCGCGCCGAGTTCCCTGCGCTGCAGCAGACTGTAGGAGGTCGCCCGATCGTCTTCTTCGACGGCCCCGGAGGGACGCAGGTGCACGGCTCCGTCATCGAGGCGATGGCACACTACCTCTCCCATCCTATCCACCCTCTACTCGCACGACCAGGGGCGTCCAGCTCGTCACCCGGTCTGTATGTTGCGCCCCTGTCTAGCTATGGTCGAGTGCAGCGTCTGCGACGAGCCGACCTTTGCTCTCGACGTCTCGATTCAGGCCCAGGTAGTCAATTTGCTGGAGGATCTGCAGGCCCAGTTGGGGTTGACCTACCTGTTCATCGCCCACGACCTGAGCATGGTGCGCCACATCTGCAACTGTGTGGCCGTCATGTATCTGAGCCAGCTTGTGAAGCTGGCCGAAAAGGACGAGCTGTACGATCATCCTGTCGATTCCTACACCCGGGCGCTGCTATCCGCCGTCCCGGTGCCGGACCCGCCCCTTGAGCGCAGGCGCCAGCGCATCATTCTAGAGGGGATGTACCCAGTCCTGCCGACTCGCCCCCTGGCTGTCACTTTGGCACCCGTTGTTCAGTTGCTGGCAGGAACTCTACCCTCCGCTTCTCCGCATCCACCACGTTTTCGGTCTTCAAAAAGCTGTGCCCTTCGTCGGGATAGAGCACCAGGTCGCACGGCTTCCCCTGTGCTGCCAGCGCGTCCCGCGCCTGGATCGATTCGCTGGCCGGACAGCGAGGATCGTTTGCGCCGCAGATCAACTGCACCGGCGCGCGGACCCGGTTCAGAAAAAAGAACGGCGACCGTTTGTAATACAGATCTCGGTCCTTCTCCGGGTCGCCCATGTTCTCCAGATCCCAGTGCTCCATAGCGATCTCCGCGATTGAGGGTTCGCCTCAAGTGGCCCGGGGATCGTGCTCTGTTCAGGCGCTCTGGATGCCCGGACTTGTCCGGGTCTTGGTGCCGTGTGCCCTGTAACAGGGTCTCCTGTGGCCACCGGCCGCTGTTTCCGAGGCTGGACGATGATAGCCGAGATCGACCCAACTGTCGATTCCCGCAAGTTCGATCCTTGGTCAAGAGGCATGCCATGCTTGAAGCAGTCCCGGCTCCCCACGGACCACTGTCCGCAGTGGGCCACTGAGGCGGGTTGTGCTATAATCGTCACCCATGCGGTACAGCCATCCTGGCACCCGCGGCAACGGAAAGGAGCATCCCCGTGTCAACGCTCGAGGAGCAGGTAGCCGGGCTCGAGGCGGCCATCGCCGGTGTGGAAGCCCAGCGGGCGGTCCTGGGTGATGAGATCGTCGAGACAGCCCTGATACCGCTGCGCCAGCAGTTGGCGGAGCTACAGGGAATGCCTGTGTGCCCGCCCGCGCCAGCGTTGGCTGGCGAGCGCAAGCTGGTGACCGTGATGTTCGCCGACGTCTCCGGTTTCACCACCCTGGCCGAGACGATGGACCCCGAGGTAGTGCGTGACCTGATGAACGGTTGCTTTGAGCGCCTGGTACCGGTCGTCGAAAGGTACGGGGGGACCGTCGACAAGTTTATCGGCGACGAGATTATGGCCCTCTTTGGCGCGCCGGTGGCGCACGAAAACGACCCCGAACGCGCCTTGCGGGCGGCCCTGGACATGGTGGAGGCACTGGCAGCGTTCAACGCCCAGCGGTCCGTCGACCTAGATCTGCACTTTGGCATCAATACTGGCCTGGTCGTCGCTGGGGGCATCGGCACCCGTGAGCGGCAACAGTACTCGGTGATGGGCGACCCGGTCAACGTGGCTTCGCGGTTGGAGGAGGTCTCGGAACGGGGGGAAATCCTGGTCGGCCCGGACACGTACCGGCTGACCGCACCGCTGTTCGAGTTCGAGCGGCTGGGCCCTGTCCAGGTCAAGGGCAAAGCGGAGCCTGTTCCGGCCTTTCGCTTGCTGGCCTCCAGGGCTGTCCCCGGCAGGATGCGGGGCATCGCCGGGCTCGAATCCCCCGTAGTGGGTCGCGAGGCCGAGCTCGCCGCGCTTCAGGGGGCCGTCGAGCGCCTGCAGGCCGGCACCGGGGGCATCGTGACGATTGTAGGGGAGGCCGGGCTGGGCAAGTCGCGGCTCGTGGCTGAGCTTCGATCTCGAGTCCTGGGCACTCCTCTCCAACTCGGAGTCGATCTGTCCTCCGACTTCCCACCTCGGACGCCGGACTTGACACGTCGGACCGGGGACGCTGGACGTCGGACTTTGGACTCTGGACGTCGGACTCTCAACTGGCTGGAGGGCCGCTGCCTGTCGTACGGCACAACCATCGCCTATCTGCTCTGGCTGGACGTGCTGCGCGGGCTGCTGGGGGCGACGGTGGAGGAAACGCCCGTCGCCGTCCGGGACGTCCTGCGGGCACGTGTCCAGGCCCTATGCCCGGAGCGCTTCGCGGAGGTTTACCCCTATCTGGGCCGGCTCATGTCCCTGCCCTTGGATGCCCAGGACGAGGCCGGGGTGCGTGATCTTGGAGGTGAGGAGCTCAAGGTTGCCACCTTCCGCGCGATAGAGATCCTGCTCGATTGCGCCGCCCGCCCGTGTCCCCTCGTCATTGTCTGCGAGGATCTCCACTGGGCCGATCCGACCTCGATAGAGTTACTGGAGCAACTGTTATCCCTGGCCGGGCGCACCCCGGTGCTGTTTCTGTGCATCTTTCGCCCCGAGAGAGAGCGTGGGTGCTGGCGCATCAAAGAGATCGCAGCCCAGCGCTATCCCCATCGCCATACCGGCCTGGGGCTTGATCCGCTCTCCCCCGCCGCGAGCGAGGCGCTGCTGGGCAATCTGCTGAGAGTGGAGGGCTTGCCGCAGCGGCTCAAGGATCGCATCTTTGGCCACGCCGAGGGCAACCCTTTCTACGCCGAGGAGATCGTCCGCTCGTTGATGGACAGTGGGGCCGTCGCGCAGGATGAAACTACCGGCCGGTGGCACGCGGCCCGGGATGTGGAAGACATCGCTATCCCGGACACGCTGCAGGGCATCCTGATGGCCCGTGTCGACCGGCTGGAGGAGGAGACCAAGCGGGTCCTGCAACTGGCGGCTGTCGTGGGACGTATCTTTCTCCGCCGAGTGCTGGAGGCCATCGCACGGGAGGAGCGAGATCTCGATCGGCATCTCCTGACCTTGCAGCAGGAGCAGATGATACGTGAGCGGGCGCAGGTGCCGGAACTGGAGTACATCTTCAAGCACCACCTGACCCAGGATGCGGCCTACAACAGCCTGCTGAAGAAGGAACGGCGTGCCACTCACCGGCTGGTGGCCCAGGCGCTGGAGCGCTTGTTCCCCGATCGAGTCGAGGAGCAGGTCGGGCTGCTCGCCCATCACTGGGAGCGGGCGGGGGAGCCGGGGAAAGCGACCGAATATCTGCTGCGCGCGGGCGATCGTGCGCGCCTGGCCTATGCCAACCAGGAGGCGATCGACTATTACCGGCGGGCGCTGGCGTTCCTCAGGGAAGGCGAGGAGTACGAGCGGGCAGCCCGGACGTTGATCAAGCTGGGGTTGACCTATCACGCTTCCTTCGAGTTCCGGAAGGCGCGCGAAACCTATGAGGAAGGCTTTGCACTGTGGCGGCGGGTCGGTGAGACCTTGCGCGTCGACCGGCCGCCTGCTCCCCACGCGCTCCGGATAAGCTGTGACCCCCCGGTGACCCTCGATCCAACGATGGCATCGGACACGGCTTCGGGTGACCTGATCGAGCAGCTCTTCAGTGGGTTGGTGGAGTTGAGTGCGCAGATGGAGGTCCTGCCAGGCGTGGCGCAGAGCTGGGAGCTGTCCGAGGCCGGGCGCAGGTACGTCTTCCGGCTGCGGGATGATGCGCGCTGGAGCGATGGGGTTCCGGTGACGGCGGGCGACTTTGTGTACGCCTGGCGGCGGGTGTTGGACCCGGCCACCGGATCGGTCAATGCCAGCCTGCTGTACGACGTCAAGGGAGCCAAGGCCTACCATCGGGGGGAGGGCAGGGCGGAGGACGTGGGGGTGTGGGCGCCTGATGAATCCACCCTGGTCGTGGAACTGGAGCGGCTCGCGGGCTATTTCCTCCATCTGCTGGCCCACACTGCCATGTATCCTGTGCCCCGGCACGCGGTGGAAGCACACGGCGAAGCCTGGACGGAGGTCGGGAATATTGTCACCAATGGCCCGTTTCGGCTTGGGTCCTGGGACCAGGCTGAGTCTATGACCCTCTTTTGTAACCCCGCATATCGTGGTAGGGTCATGGGAAATGTGCAGCGGGTGGAGATCTCGCTCCTTCCTCGCGGGAAACAGACTGCCAGGCTAGGGACGTATGAGGCCGATGGCCTGGATATCCTGGATATGACGTTCTTTCCATCGGCAGAGATGGAGAGCGCACGCCAGCGGCACGCCGGGGAGTATATCGCGGTACCAGAGTTGGCCACGTTCTACATGGGATTCGACGTCGCCCGTCCGCCCTTCGACGCCCGTTCGGTGCGTCAGGCCTTTGTCCTCGCCGTGGATCGGGAGACACTGGTGGACGTAATCGGGGAGGGTTGGGCTCTCCCGGCCACGGGTGGGTTCGTGCCGCCGGGGATGCCGGGGCACTCGATCGGGATCGGTCTGCCCTTCCACCCCCAGCAGGCGCGGGAACTGCTGGCTGATGCTGGCTATCCGGACGGTCGTGGCTTTCCCACTGTCGATCTGTGGCTACCACCGGGTGCCCCTGCTTCTCTCACGGCCGAGTACCTGCAAGCTCAGTGGCGCGAGAACCTGGGGGTAGAGATCGTGTGGCAGGCGGTGGAGGGGGGGGCGTATTTCGATACATTGCGCAGCGGGACGCCCCATCTGTGGCTCACCGGGTGGGCGGCCGACTTTTTCGATCCCGACAACTTTCTGAGGGTTGGTTTTCGCTGGAAGCAGACCGGATGGCGGAACGAGGCCTATGAGGGGCTGGTGGAGAGAGCGAGCCAGGTGATGGACCAGGGGGAGCGGGTTAGGTTGTACCAGGAGGCGGACAGAATCCTGGTGCAGGAAGCGGCGATCATGCCCCTCAGCTATGGCCGGTTGCACCTGTTGGCAAAGCCGTGGGTGAGCAATCCCCCCGCCTCGGTGATCGCGGTCCGTCTCTGGAAGGACGTCGTCATCGAACCTCACTGAAACAGCACGATTCCGGGGTCATCGACTGGTCTCTGACAATGGTGGGTTCCCAGCGCATAGGAAGGGGGTAGGTCATATGCCGCTGAACAAAGAGCAGCGTCGCAATCAGCTTTACGGTCTTCTCGGAGATCTGCCTGACCGTACACGGAGGATATCGCCCATCAAGATCGGTGAGGAGGAGCGGGAATCCTACGTCTTGGAGAAACTGATCCTCGACCTGAACGGGATTGAGCCTGTCCTGGCGTATTTCGTCCGCCCCAGGGCACGAGGATCATTTCCTGCTGTCCTGTACAACCACGCCCACGGGGGGGATTACGTGCTGGGCAAGGATGAGCTCGTGGCCGGCCGCGATGGATTGCAGAGGCCCCCCTACGCTCAAGCGCTGGCACAGCGTGGCTACGCCGCGCTGTGTATCGATGCCTGGGCTTTCGGCGAGAGACGGGGGCGGTCCGAATCCGAGATTTTCAAAGAGATGCTCTGGACCGGGCGCGTCATGTGGGGCATGATGGTCTACGACAGCCTGCGCGCGATCGACTATCTGGTATCCCGCCCGGATGTGGACGCCGATCGCCTGGCGACGATGGGCATATCGATGGGCAGCACCATGGCCTGGTGGGTGGCTGCATTGGATCCTCGGATCAGGGTCTGCGTCGATCTCTGCTGCCTGACCGATTTCCAGGCCCTCGTCGATGCACGGGGGCTCGATGGCCACGGCATCTATTACTATGTGCCCAGTCTGCTCAAGCACTTTAGCACCGCGCAGATCAACGCGCTCGTCGCTCCACGCGCCCACCTGAGTCTGGCCGGGAACTTTGACCGGTTGACCCCTCCCGCCGGCCTCGACCGCATCGACGCCGAGCTGCGCCGGGTCTACGAGGCGGAGAACGCTGCGGAGGCATGGAGATTGCTGCGATACGATACTGGCCATTTTGAGACCGCGGCCATGCGCGCGGAGGTGGTGCGGTTTCTGGAACGGTGGTTGTGACTCTTGTGGGGCACTATGAAATCTGCTGGATGCGGCAGGCGACGCTCACCTTTGGCGTCAGCGTCTCTGCCTACAGCACCGTGCTGCCTACATGGGCGGGATATCTTAAAATTCCTTGACAAACCTTCGATTCTCTGGTATCTTATCGGTAGCGCTACCGGTAGCGGTACCGGTAGCGCTACCAGGGCGGCGAGTTGCCCTCTTGTATCAGGTTGTGTCGGGAGTTGTAGGTGTCCATACGGACTCAGGATCGCCCCAGCATTCAGGATGTGGCCCGCAGGGCGGGTGTCTCGGCATCGACTGTCTCGCGTGTGCTCAACGCCCGGCCCGATGTGGCCGCGTCCACCCGTGAGCGCGTGCTCCATGCCATCGCTGATCTGGACTACCACCCCAATGCCCAGGCGGTGGGCCTTTCCTGCCGCCGGACCGGTGTGGTGGGCCTGGTCGTCCCCGACGTAATCACACCCTTCTGTACCTCTGTGATCAACAGTGTCCAGAATCAACTGCGGGAACGCGGATACTGGATGTTGCTGACCGCCAATCCCTTGGACCCTCCCGAGCGGGCCGATCTCCAGGCCGATTTGTTGGAGGGGCTGTGGCGCAGCCGGCGCATCGATGGGCTGCTCGTGCTCATCCCCGTCGAGAGCAGCCTGGAGTCGCTGCGGGCGATGGCGCGCGAGGGATTTCCCAGCGTGCTGATCGACATGCAGTATGATCACACCGGGCTGGACTATATCTCTGTCGACAACTACCAGGGAGGGTACGTGGCGACCGAGCACCTGCTGCAGTTGGGGTACCAGAGTATCGCGATCCTGTGCGGTCCCAACTGGATGCCCGTGAGCCGGGACCGTCTGGCGGGGTACCGGGCTGCGCTCGAGGCCTGGGGTATCCCGATCCGGCCGGAATGGATTGTGCCAGGGTTGGGCTTTAACGAGGAGACGGGGCGACACGCGATGCGCACCCTGCTCGAGGTGGATCCTCGGCCGCGGGCGGTGGTCGCGGCCAGCGATCGGATTGCCTTTGGCGCGATGGCGGTGCTCGATCAGGCCGGGTTGTGCATCCCTGAAGACGTCGCTTTCGTCGGTTTCGACGATATCCCCGCCGCGGCCAGTTTCCGCCCACCACTGACCACTGTCCATCAACCGCTGGAGGTTATGGGAAAGCTGGCCGTCGAGCACCTTTGCGACCGCATTGCTGGCGAGACGGACAGGTCCCTTCAGACTACCGTCCAGACCGAGCTGGTCGTGCGTGTCTCCTGCGGAGCCGGTGGCAGCGCGGGCGCTGGCCCTCTTCCACACGAGACGCGGGCCGAAGACGAATCTACTGTTGACAAGGGAAAAAGACGACATGCACATTCAATCGCTTAGCGGCAAGTGGCAGTTCCGAGATATAGGGACCGGAGCGGATCTCGCGCCCGGCTCCGTGCCCGGCTCCGTCCATACCGATCTGCTGGCCCTCGATCGTATCCCCGATCCGTTCGTCGCCGATAACGAGCTGCGGGTGCAGTGGGTCGCCGAGCGCGACTGGGAATACCGGCGTGTCTTCCAGGTCTCATCCGATCTGCTGGCCGAGGAGCGAGTCTTTCTCGTCTGCGATGGGCTGGATACGCTCGCCCAAGTCACGCTAAACGGCCAGCCCCTGGGGCACACGGACAACATGTTTCGGCGGTATCGCTGGTATATTACCGAGCACTTGGTCGAAGGCGAGAACAAGCTGCACGTCGCGTTCTCCTCGCCGGTGGCGGCCATGCGCGCCCGCCAGGAGGAGCAGCCGCTGGTGGGGCCATCCCAGGCCATCCCCGGCGGCCCTCACCTGCGCAAGGCTCCGTGCCAGTTCGGGTGGGACTGGGGGCCGCAACTGCCGCCCATCGGGATCTGGAAGGACATACGCCTGGAGGGGTATACCCTTGCGCGCCTCGAAGACGTTCACCTGCGCCAGCGTCACGCCGAAGCGAATGTCGCCGTCAACGCTGGTCTGACCGTCGAGCGCTGGCGGGATGTCGATCTAGAGTGTGTTATGCGCCTCACCGCGCCCGATGGGCGCACGCGGGAGGCCAAGGTCGTCTTGAAGGGGGATGCGACGGCCGGCACACTCGAGATTCAGGTCGCCGACCCGCAGCTTTGGTGGCCCAATGGCTATGGCGCTCAGCCGCTCTACCGTGTCGAGGTGATCCTCTATCGCGGAGACACCATCTGTGACGCGCGCTCTTTCCAGCTTGGCCTGCGCCAGATCGAGTTGCGCCAGGAGCCGGACGAGTTCGGCACTTCGTTCAAGTTCGTCGTCAACGGTGTGCCCATTTTTGCCAAGGGCGCGAACTGGATCCCGGCCGACTCTTTCCCCACCCGTCTCAGTGATGCTCACCTGGAGCACCTGATCCACAGCTCGGCGCTGGCGCATATGAACATGCTGCGCGTGTGGGGTGGGGGCCTTTATGAGGAAGAGCGCTTCTACGACCTGTGTGACCAGTATGGAATCCTGGTCTGGCAGGACTTTGTGTTTTCCTGCAGCATGTATCCCGACGACGATGCTTTCTTTGAGAACGCGCGCATCGAGGCGGTGGAGAACGTGCGCCGACTGCGCCATCGCGCCAGCCTTGCGCTGTGGTGTGGCAACAACGAGATGGAGTGGGGGTGGGATCAGTGGGGATGGAATGAGCCAGACTCCCAGCGCCACAAGGCGGCCTACGATCGCATGTTCCATCATCTCCTGCCCGAGATATGCGCCGCCGAGGATCCCGATCATCCCTATTGGCCCAGTTCCCCCTCGTCGAACGTTCCCTTTGAGAACCCCAACGGTGTCCAGGCCGGCGATACCCACAACTGGGAGGTGTGGCACGGCAACCGGCCGTTCAAGGGATATTGGGAGCACGACTCTCGCTTTGTGAGCGAGTTCGGCTTCCAGTCGCTCCCGCCACTGGAGACGGTGCGCACCTATGCCGACGAGGCGGACTGGAACATGACCTCCTACGTCATGGAGCACCACCAGCGTAACGCAGCAGGCAATGGCAAGATCATCAATTACATGACCGATCACTTTCGCCTACCCAGGGATTTCGAGTCGCTGGTCTACCTGACGCAGGTGCTCCAGGCCGAATGCGTGCGCACCGGTGTGGAGTATTGGCGCCGCAATCGGCGCTGCACCAGCGGTGCCCTCTACTGGCAGTTGAACGACTGTTGGCCCGTCGCCTCCTGGGCTAGCCTGGACTATTTCGGGCGCTGGAAGGCGCTTCATTACGCCGCCCGGCGCTTTTATGCGCCCGTCCTGCTCTCGGCTGAGGATCAGGGACCCGAGGTGGCGCTCCACGTCACCAGCGATTTGACCGAGGAATGGCAGGGCACCGTCCGCTGGTCGTTGGAGACGGTGGAGGGTGAGGTCCTGGAGGCGGGTGATGAGGACGTGCTCGTGCCCGCCTTGAGTTCGGTGCAGGTGTGCGCGCTCGACTTTGCGGACCGGATCGCCGCCGGTCCCTCGATTACGCTCAGGGAGGCCGTGCGCCGCGATGTCGTGCTGGCCTACGAGCTGTGGCGGGGCGACCAGCGGCTGAGCCTGGGCGCCCTCCCCTTTGTGCCCAACAAGCATCTCGTCCTGGGCGACCCCGGGCTGCGTACGTCTGTCAGAGAGGCAGATGGCGGCTTTGAGGTGGAAATCACGGCCCAGGCCTTGGCCCGCTTCGTCTGGCTGGAACTGGACGGTGCCGAGGTCTTGTTCAGCGACAACTATTTTGACCTGCCGACCGGCCGCACCGCGGCGCTCACGTTCACCGCTCCACAGGGGTGGACCGTTGATCGCGCCCGGCAGGCGCTGCGGGTGCGCAGCCTGGTCGATTCGTTCTGAGCGAATAGATTCCGTTCGGCACCTTAAAAACACTTGACAGCCCAAGTAGCTTGTGATATATTGTAAACACGTTTCGGAACGTGTTTAGTAAACACTTGCGAAAGCGAGCATGCCTTGGTCACCATTCGCCAGGTTGCCCAGGAAGCCGGTGTCTCAGTCGGGACGGTCTCCCGGGTGCTCAATAACAAGCCAGGTGTGAGCGAGAAAACACGAAAGCTCGTCCTGGACGTTGCCCGTGAGCTTGGCTACGTTCTTCCCAGACGCTCTCCCCTCTCTATTTCCCCGGTCACGCATCTGGGCGTGCTGAACCGCCCCATGACCTATGCGCTGCCGGCGAATCCCTTCTACTCGGACGTCTTCCACGGCATCGAACAGATCTGCCACGAGGGCCACATCAACCTCTCCTACAGCACGTTGGACATCGCCAATGGGCACCTCCGCTCGTTGCCTCCGCTGGTCGAGGACGAGCGCATCGGTGGGATCATCCTGGTGGGGGCGCTGCCTCGGGCGGCGATCGAGTCCGCTGTCGCCGCGGCACACGTCCCGATCGTGCTCGTCGATAACTGCTTTGAGCCCTGCCCCTGGGATGCGGTGATGATGGACAACCGTCGTGGTGCGTACATAGCCACCGAGTGCGTCATATCTCGGGGCCATCGGCACGTCGCGATGCTGGGCGGCCCGGACCATCCCAGTATCGTCGAGCGGCGCGAGGGATATGAGTGGGCGCTGCAGGAACGTGGTCTTGCGCCTGCCCTCGTGCTGTCCGCCGATCTCGACGTTGCCGACGGGGAGCAGGCCGTCGCTCAACTGCTCCGACAGGCACCCCAGACGACGGCCATCGTCTGCTCCAACGATTCGCAGGCTATCGGCGCACTGCGCAAACTGCGTGACTTGGGCTATGGGGTGCCCGATGACTTTTCCATCGTCGGCTTTGACGATATCGACATGGCCAAGTTGACGTCACCGCCTCTCACGACCATCCGTGTGGGGCGAAGTGCTCTCGGGCAGATCGCGGTGCAGCTCTTGCTCGGGCGGATCCGCGTCCCGGATCGGCCTGCGACCAAGACCGTCGTGGGTGTCAGTCTGGTCGAACGCGCCACGGTGTGCCCACCGCGCGCGCACGATATCATACCAATGCCAGCGATATAATGGCAATTGGCGCTCTGAAGGGGCTCCGTGAGGCCGGATTGAGGGTTTCTCAGGATATTGCCCCGGTCGGCTTCGATGAAGAAGAGCCCTCTG
>Ga0180432_10010197_pt1 | contig 11305 bp, 5 predicted proteins | sample SS_ome_10_FD_132414 | JGI IMG/M metagenome (GOLD analysis project Ga0180432, IMG submission 132414) | Hypersaline lake sediment archaeal communities from the Salton Sea, California, USA - SS_1_MS_2 metaG | ecosystem: Environmental > Aquatic > Non-marine Saline and Alkaline > Hypersaline >... | reverse complement strand
GGCGGCGTGCTGACCGGCGTGATAGACCTGCTCCTGGGAGTGGTCGCCGTCGCCGGGGCCGGGCTGCTGGCGGATACCCCCTGGGCCGCCACTGCCGCCGGTCTGATGGCGATCGTGGGCCACAATTGGTCCATCTTTATCCGCTTTGGCGGCGGCATCGGCCTTTCCACGCTGACGGGGTCGCTGCTGGCGCTGGCCCGTCTACCTGCGCTAGGGGCGCTGGTCGGGCTGGTGATCTTGTGGCTGATCCTGGTCCTGCTGCTCCACTTTCACCGCGCCCGCTCGACCGTCGTGGCGATGATAGCGGTCGGGCCGCTGCTGTGGGCGCTGGGGATGGAGCCGCGCGTGGTCCTGCTCGGCGCGCTGGGCGGGTTGATCATAATCGTCAAGACCCTGCCCGACTGGAACAGAAAGTACGATTGACGCTAGTTCTAGCGATCCGGCGGAAGCGGCCGAACCTTTGAGGCCCAAAACTCCATCCGATGTGCTTCTCCAGGTCTCGCGGGATGAGGGAGCAAGGTTCGCGGTTTGTTCGAGGGCCATTTTCCCATGTTGACCTATATCCGCGATTTCAATCACAAAGTCTGGAACCATTCCAGGGTCCAAACGGCAATCGCTATCCTGATCGGCGGGAGCCTCTTTTTGCTGTGCGGTTGCGCCAAACAGGGACTTGCCCCGCCAACACTGACAGGCGCGCCGCTTCCCACAGAGGCCATTGCCCCAACCCCCGCAACGCCGCCCGCTCCCACTTCCACACCTTTGCCCACCCCGCCGCCGGCGACCGGGCTGGCCGCCGATCTGGCGCTTCAGGCATCGGAGCCGGTTGAGATAGTGCCAGGCGAAACGACCATCTACACCCTGACCGTTCGCAATCACGGCCCGTCCACAGCCACCTCCATCCTGTTCACCGACACACTCCCCAACGGTCTGATCCCGGTCTGGGCCCAAGCTGCTGAACCTGTGTGCGGACGACAGGGGCGCAGTGTCAGTTGCAACGTGGGCGATCTGTGGGCAGGCGACGCGGTCACCTTTACTCTGGACCTCGCCGCCGGCGGGAGCGCGGCCCCCGTTACCGTCACGCAACTGGCCGGTGTGACCTGGGATCTGTCTGCGCCTAGTTGTACCATTCAAGATTCCACCCCGCCCCACGTCACGTGTCGCCTGAGCGACCTGCAACCCGGCGCCGACGCCCATCTACGCATCGGCGTGGACGCGGAGGCCTGGATTACGTCGCTTCGCTTACAGACGCTCGTCCACACCGCCACCGTCACGGCGAACGAAAGCGACGCCAACCTCTCGAACAACCGCGCGACCTTTCCCCTGTCCCGATCACACACGGCTGTGACCGCCACCGCCGTTCCCACCATTCCTGCCACCACCGACCTGGTCGTGCAAGCCGACGGGCCTTTGAGCGTCGTGGCGGGCTGGCCATTTACCTACACTTTTACCATCTCCAATCAGGGAACGCTGGACGCCACCGACGTGAGTTTCGAGAGCATTTTGCCGCTGGCCACAGATCTCGACGCTTGCACACCGGGCTTGCCTCTTTGCGAGCAGCAAGGCGAAACGTTCACCTGCCACTTGCGCGATCCAGATAGCGGCGAGAGCGTGACCTTTACCCTGGTCATAAGCGGGTATGCCGGGCAACCAATCAAAATGGAGTTGGATGCGCTGCTGCCGGGTTGGCCCATCTGCACCGTGTTGCACGAGAGAACCTATCTCCACATCGTCCAGTGCGAATTGGGGATGTTGAAACCGGGCCAGGCAACCCACGTTCAATTGACCCTTGTCGCCAGGGGAGTACGGGAGCGAACTATTGTCAATACAGCTTCCACTAGCGCCAACGAGGCCGATCTGAACCCCTGGGACAATACGCACACCGCGACGATCACCGTGCAAACCAGAGCCGACCTGGCGGTATGGTCGGCGCTCTCTGGGCCGGCGGTCGCGGGCGAGGCGTTGAGTTACACTCTGACCATCGCCAACGTCGGCCCATCGGACGCCGCCAGCGTGGCGCTCACCGACAAGTTGCCGACGGGCACGAGGCTGGTCTCGGCCATCTCCAGCCAGGGAGATGAGTGCCGGATGAATACCTCGACTGACACTGTCTCGTGTGGCCTGTCCCGTCTGAACGCTGGCGAGACGACCAGCGTAACCATCGTCGTTGCGGTGGACGAGTCGCTGGTCCCTTCACTGGCAGAGGAGATCGTTCACTCCGCCAGGGTCGAATCGGAGCAGGCCGACCCCAACCCCGACAACAACGAGTTGACGGAATCCATCCCGGTCAGTGCGGGAGTTAAAGATTAGCAGGAAAATTCACCGCCAAGACGCCAAGAACGCGAAGGAATAAACAAGGAAAGCCTTTGCGCCTTCGCGGTTCAAAGAATCCTTTTGGTTCTGCCTTGTCCAAGTTATGACTTTTCTACCCTTCATTCTGCGGCGCGCCAGGCACCACTGGCAAATACTGCTCACCCTGAGTCTGGGAGTGATCCTGACGACGGCGCTGCTGTCCAGCGGCCCACTGTTGGTGGACGCAGTCATTGAGATGGGGCTCTATCTCACGCTCCAGAGTTCCGATGTGGAAGCTGGGAATCTGCGGCTCGCCACGCAGGCCCCTGTAGACCGGGCCGGCTTCCAGACCCTGGATGACGAAATAGAAGCCCAACTCCTGGCCGCGTTGGGCGACCACCTGGCCCGCGTGGTGCAGACGGCGGGATCGGAATGGATGTTCTCCTGGGCGGATGGGCAACCGGCGACCGAGCAGCGGGTCAACCTGTGCTTCTACGAGGGCATACAGGAGCACGTCGAGTACGTGGCGGGCGGCTGGCCCCAGGAACCGAGCGGTAATCCCAACGTCATCCGCGCTGTCATCAGCGACGGCATGGCCCGCTCCTTCGTCCTGCGCGTGGGAGATCGCTTGCCCTTGAGCCTGAGGCAAAACAGCGCCGCGCCTGACGTCTGGATCGAGGTGGCGGGGATCGTGCGGCCTCAGAATCCCCGCGATCCCTACTGGTTTGGAGAGTTCAGCCCTCTCACTTCTCAGTCCACCCAGCGCGGGTCGGCCCAGCACAGCGCGATTGTACCTGAGGACGCTTTCTTCCCCGCCATCGGCTCGCTGTTCCCCGGAGACGGGCCTGTCCCGAGCGCAGCCGAGGGAGTTGATCTGGCCTGGCACGTACTACTGAGACACAATAGTTTCTCTGTCGCCGACATCGAGCCATTCCAGGCCCGACTCGCCGGGCTGAGCGACCAACTGGGCACCTTCCAGCCCCCCGTGACGCTGGACACGGGCGTGCCCCAGATCCTGGCGAGTTTCCAAGAGCAGCTCGAGACGATCCGCGTCCCCCTCTACATCCTCATCGCCGAAGTGATGCTGCTGGCGCTGTATTACGTGACCATGGTCGCGGCGCTCTCAATGCGTCAGGTGGAGCGAGAGTTTGCTATCTTGCGTAGCCGGGGAGTATCGGGGTGGCAAATCGTCAGAATCCAGCTCGTGGAGACGCTGATCGTCCTGGCGGTGGCTTTTTTGAGCGGCCCATGGCTGGGAGCGGGGTTGGTCAGGGGCCTCTCCTGGGCGGGGCCGCTGGCCGACGTGGGACAGGCCGATTGGGGTTGGAGCCTGAGCCAAAGCGGTTGGTGGGCCGCTGGCGTGGGTACACTGGCCTGCCTGGCGGGATTGTTGTTTCCCCTCGGCCCGGCGCTGCAACGCAGCATCGTCACCCACCAGCAGACGGTGACGCGCTCCACCAGCCCGCCGTGGTGGCAACGCATGTATCTGGACGTGTTCGTCCTGGTGGGAGGACTGGTTCTGTTGTGGCGGCTGCGGCTGTACGGAGAAATGACCACCGGCGGGCCGGGCGGCGCCCGGCTGGATTGGCTGTTGTTGCTCTCGCCGGTGGCTTTCCTGCTGGGCGGGGCCACCATCTTGCTGCGGGTGTTCCCGTTGGTTCTGCGGGCGTTGGCCTCTCTCGCCGCCCGCAGACCAGGCCTGGCGGGCGCGCTGGCCTTGTGGCAGGCATCGCGCAACCCCACCCACGTGACCCGCCTGGTCCTATTGCTCACGCTGGCGATCGCCCTGGGTAATCTCTCCACCGGCTTGAACACCACACTGGATCAAAGTGAGTACGATCGGGCGACCTATCTGGCCGGCAACGACTTGCGGCTGACCTCTGACGGATGTCAGTCATCCGCGTGCGCCATCCCACTGATTGATTTGGAGTCGGCGCCGGGCGTGTTGCAACTTTCTGGCGCGTGGCGCGGCCAGGGCACGGTGGCGGTCGAGTCCACCCAGGCGCACCCCAGTTTCGAGGTGCTGGCCATCGAGCCAGATTCGTTCGCCGGGGTCACCACCTACCGCGACGACTTTGCGGATCTTGACCCAGACAAGCTGGCGAGCCTTCTGGCGATCCAGGAAGGAGAGCATCCCGCACTGTTGCTGCTCCCTGGTCAACCAGACAGGTTTGGGCTGTGGGTGTGGGGGATGGTCGAGGACAAAGCGGGGCTGAACTCGTATCAGAGGTGGATAGATGGCGACAGCGACGCAGAGCGGGTGGGCGTGGTGGTCAAGCTGCAAACGGCTCAAGGGGAGCTGTTCACCGCACGGCTGCAAAGGTCGGAGACCATCGAGACGGACTATTTTGCCCTGCATACGAGCGTCGGCGGGCGCGACCTCGGGTTGCGCGTGCGCATCAGGCCGGATAACCAGGGCTGGCACTATTTCGAAGGCCCCTTGCCAGAACTGCCCGCCTCTGGCTATCCGTTGAGCCTGCATTCGCTGTGGTTTCAAAACCAGGCCACCAGGCTGGGCGAGCCAATCGCCAAGCACATGGCCCTGGTCTTGGACGACCTGACGGTGGTTGACGCGCAGACCCAGGAAGCACGGGTGGTCGAGGACTTTGAGGCCCTCACCCGCACCCTGTTCCTGAACACTATGGAGGGCGACAGTATCTACTTTGGCCTTTTTACCGTTCCGACAAACCTGACGTCCCATGCCGGGCGCTGGGGGCAGGCGGTGGGGATGACTTTTACCAGCCCTGGGCAGACGTATCCGCTCCGCTTGCGGCAGGTGTGGACCGCCGAACCCCTGCCGGCGCTCGCCAGCCCGGCCTTTATGGAGGCCACCGCACTAAAAGTCGGCGACGTGGCCCGGGCCGAGGTCAATGGCCAACGTCAGGCTGGCGGCCAAACTGACGCTGGCTTGGCCGAAGTGGATTTTCGCATCGTCGGCGCGGTGCGTTATTTCCCCACCATGTACGAGCAACTGGATGCGGGGTTCCTGATCACCTCGCGCGACCTGTTGCTGGCGCTGTTCAACGAAACGTCGCAACTCTCCACCAATCCCAACGAGGTGCTGATCGAGACCGACGGCAACGCCTCGGCTGACAGCCTGTCCTCGATGGTGCCCATGCTCTCTCAGAGTTGGGAGGCGGAGAGCGTGCGCCAGGCCCTCAAGGCCAATCCGTTGGCGCTGGGGCTGCGCGGCGTGACGTTCTTTGGCTCCGCCCTGACGACGTTGCTGAGCCTGGTGGGATTCGCCACCCATTTCTATTTGAGTGTCCGCCAGCGGGAGACGCTCTACGGGGTGATGCGGGCGCTGGGGCTTTCTTCGCGCCAGTTGTACGGCTCGCTGGTGTTGGAGCAGGCGGTTCTCATCCTGGTGGGGCTGGCGCTGGGCACCGGCCTGGGAGTGTTGCTCAACCAGATCACTTTGCCACGCTTGCCCGTTTCACTGGCAGACCGGCCGCCCATTCCACCCTTTGTCCCACGCGCGGATTGGCTGGCCGTCGGATCGCTCTATCTTTTCCTGAGCGCGGCTTTCCTGGTCATACTGGGCATTGTCACCGCGCTGCTGTGGCGCGCGCGCATCCATCGCATTCTGCGGATCGGGCAGGAATGAAGACTCGGATTGAACCGCCAAGACGCGAAGGACGCAAAGAAAGAGCAAAAACTTGCGTTCTTTGTGCCTTTCACACACGGGGTCACCAACACTCCACGGGGAGACTAGCCGTTTTTCATCGGCGTTAATCTGTGTTCATCGGCGGTTGGCTGGGGCAGAAGGTGATTCAGTACCGGCTCTTCCAGGCCGATGCGGCTCAAAGTAGGCAGGAGTGATGACAGGAAGCAAGAAGCCAGCTAACCACAGAGAAATTCTTGATGGTCAGCCGCCCCGCCGTAAAACAGGCGGGGCTGGGGCAGAAGGTGATTCAGTGCCGGTTCTTTCAGGCAGGTGCAAAGTAGGCAGATGATTGATCTCACCTTACGCCACTTGACCCGCCATTACCGCTTGAACGCGGCCGTGCTGCTATGCCTGACGTTGGCCTCGGCGCTCCTGGCCGGCTTTTCCGGCTACACGGCAACCATCACGGCGCGGGAGTTGAGACAGAGCCTGGACGAGGCCAGTCCTGCCGAGCGCAGCCTCCTCATCACCGGGACCCGTTACACCTTTGACCAAGAGCTGTACCAGCCGCTGCAAGAGAGCCTTGGGCCAGTCCTAAGGGAACGGTTGGTGATGCGCCACGCGATGTCACTGGCCGACCCGCAGCCCGAGGTCGAAGGGAAACGGAGCGTCGCGCTCCTGGACGTCTATTCGTTCAGCGGGCTGGCCGAGCACGTGCGCCTGGTCGAGGGCCGACTGCCCACCCAGGTCCGCCTGCGCGAGGCTGACGAATACTGGCGCCCGCCGCCGATAGAGGCGGTCATAGGCGCGCGCGCGGCCGAGCAATCGGGTTACACCGTCGGCGACCGTTTGACGGGCAGTAAGGAATACCATCGCCTGGACGTCGTGGGCATCGTCGAGCCGCTCGACCCCTACGACGACGTGTGGGGCCAGGATGTGAGCGGTTTCGAGGTCGGCGACCCCGCCGCGGACGCAATCGCGCTGCCGCTGATCATTGCGCCCGCGTCAATGCAGAGCAATTATCCCGAAGCGCCGATCTTTTGGCACGAGGTATCCTGGCGCATCACGTTGAACCACCACCTCATCAGCGTGGACCAGGCTGCGACGCTCCACTCGGCCCTGATCAACTTTCAGACGCAATCCGCAACCAGGCGCGCCGCGACCAGCACCGGCCTGGTGCGAATCCTGGCCGATTATCTGGCGCGGCTATCGCGCGTGCGGATGACGTTCTTCTTGCTCACCGCTCAGACGCTCTTCTTTGTGTTGTACACGCTGACGACGTTCACTTCCTTCATGGTTGATCGCTCACGGGTCGAGTTGGCGACGTTATCCGCGCGAGGCGCCAGCGCCTGGCAGATCACGCGGCTCTTTGGGCTGGAGAACCTGATCCTGGCGCTGCCAGCGGGGCTGCTCCTGGGACCAGGGCTGGCGCAGGGCGCAATGTGGCTGTGGAGCCAGGGCGGCGGCAAGGCAGTAGCGGGCGCGTTGCCCCGTGAGGCGTGGCTGCTTTCTGGAGTGGTCGCTGGCCTGGGCTGGCTGGCGCTGGTTCTGCCCATCTTTTTGGCGGTGCGGCGCAACGGGCGCGGATGGCAGCGAACGCGCGCCCGCCCCCCGCAGCTTTCGGCGGTGCAGGAGCGCTACCTGGACCTGTACCTGTTGGTCTTTGGCGGGCTGCTGTATTGGCAACTGAACCAGTCCGGCTCTTTCGTGTTACGCGCAGTTGCGGGCCGCCGCCTGGGGAACACCCAGTTGGCGGACCCATTGCTGCTGCTGGGGCCTTTGCTGTTGCTGATAGCTATGGCGATGGTTTTCTTGAGGATAGTGCCCTTCCTGCTGCGGCTGGCGGCCCGACTTTTCCAACCGCTGCGGGGACTGACGCTCCCGCTGGGCCTGTTCCGCCTGGCCCGCGACCCATTGCAACCCAGCCGCGTGGTGCTGCTGGTCAGTCTGACGGCCGGCCTGGTGCTGTTCACCTGCGCCTTTGGGGATTCGCTGGCTCACGGCCAGGAGGCGCTGCAGACCGACGCGCTGGCGCAGGGGGTCGGCGCCGCCCTGCAACTGAACGCGCTGACGGTGGGTCTGTTCAGTGTGAGCGCGTTCTTTCTGGTTCACCTGATTGAGGCGCAGGGACGCAGGCGTTCCCAGGGGGGGGCGTGCGAGTTCGCTCTCTGGCGCGCTCTGGGGCTGGGGGTGCGCCAGTGGTTGGCCCTGTTGGTCACAGAAAGCGTGGTGGCGCTGCTGCTGGGGCTGCTGGCAGGCGCTATCTTTGGTTGGGGACTGGCCTACATCATGATCCCTTATCTGGCGCAACCGCTGGCCGAGTCGCTGGGCGTGACCATCGAGCGGATCGTGTTTGATTGGCCCGCCGTCGCCCGGCTGTACCTCCTTTTGGTTGGGGTCTACGGATCGGCGCTGGCGCTCCTGGTGTTGATCCTGACACGCACGGGCGCGTACCAGGCGCTACAAATCGGAGACGAATGAGTATGGAAACCGAGTCCTTTGTGCGATGCGATAACCTGTTCAAGATCTACAAGATCGCCGATCTGGAGGTGGTCGCGCTGCAAGGCCTGAACCTGGAACTGGCGCAGGGGGAGATGATGGCCCTGGTCGGCCCGTCGGGTGTGGGCAAGTCCACGCTGCTGAACGTGATCGGGGGGCTGGACAGACCCAGCGCTGGGGGCGTGCGGGTGGCGGGTTGGGATCTGCTCAGGATGAAGGATCGGGAGCGGGTCACATACAAGCGGCAGGTGGTGGGCTTTGTCTGGCAGCAGCCGGCTCGCAATCTGTTGCCCTATCTTTCGCCCCGAGAAAACGTCGAGCTGCCCATGCAGTACAACGGGGTCGAGGCAGACGCGCGCAGGAAACGGGCGCTGGGGTTGCTGGAACTGGTCGGCCTGGCGGAGCGGGCCGACTTTCGCCCCGACCGCCTCTCGGGCGGGGAGCAGCAGCGGACTGCGCTGGCGGTGGCGCTGGCGAACAATCCCCCTCTGCTGCTGGGGGACGAGATGACGGGCCAGGTGGACTCGGAGTCGGCGATGCGGGTGCTGGACGCGGTGCAGGCCATCAACCGGGCCTTTGGCACGACCGTCGTCGTGGTCACCCACGACCCGCTGGTCGCCAGCCGGGTTGACCGCGTGGTGGCGATGCGCGACGGGCGGGCCAGCACCGAGGTTCGCCGCCACCGGGATCGAGAAAGCGACGCTGTCCACGAAGAGGAGTGGGTTATCCTCGACCCCGTGGGCCGCCTGCAACTGCCCCGCGCCTACGTCAACACCCTCCAGATGAGAGAGCTGGTCAGGCTGCATCTGGAAGCAGATCACGTCTCCGTCTGGCCGCAGGAGGCAGGAGGCAAGAGGCAGGAGGCAGGAGGCAGGGAGAGCGGTTACCAATTTACCGGTCTGCCGCTGTCCCAGCAATCCGCCGGCGTCTCTATTGCGGCCGAGAACCTATCCCGCACTTTTGAGCTGGCCGGGGAAGAGGTGCACGCGCTCCAAGACATTGACCTGGAAATACCCGCCGGCTCTATGAGTGCGATCAAGGGGCCTTCGGGATCGGGCAAGACGACACTTTTGACCCTGTTCGCCGGCCTGGACGAGCCGAGCGCCGGCACGGTGCGTGTGGGGGAACGGCTGCTGGCCGAGCTCTCGCCCCAGGAAAAGGTCGAGCTGGTCCGGAGGCAGGTCGGGTTTGTGTTCCAGACCTTTGGCCTGTTGCCGTTCTTGTCTGTCGAGGAGAACGTCCAGGTTCCGCTGCGGCTGCTGCGCACTCCCCGCCAGGAGCGGACGGCTCTGGTGCGCGAGATGTTGGAGCTGGTCGGCCTGGCGGACCGCGCCGCGCACCGCACCCACGAGCTTTCGGGCGGTGAGCAGCAGCGGGTGGCCATCGCGCGGGCGTTGGTCAAGCGGCCGGCGCTCATCCTGGCGGATGAACCCACGGGCCAACTGGACTCGCTGACCGGCGCGAGCATCATCGCGCTCTTGAAAGAGATCGCCGCCCAGACGGGCGTCACGGTGGTGGTTGCCAGCCACGATCCCAACGTCCACGAGGCGGCCGAGCGGGTGTTCGAGCTGCAGGATGGGCGGCTGGTCGGGGTTGTGGAGCAGGCGGGGTGAGATCGGGGGGCAAGGTATTGAGGGTCTACACCTGGTTGACTGACAAAACTGGTTGCTGGCACTGCGAGCGGAGGTGAAACCGCCGATGCACGCGGATAAACGCCGATAATTCGGGAAAAATCAGCTTTGCCATCGGCGTTCATCGGCGGTTGGGAGGATTTGTCAGTCAATCAGGGGTCTACACAGATTTGTGGGGAAGTACAGCTCGAACCTTCCCTAAAGCTGGTTTTGGCAGGTTTTCGCATCATTTCCAAGCGATTCTGGCTCTAAATCTGAGCCTTCGGATTGATGGGCCGGATGACGAACTCGGGACAAGCGTCGCCGGACCGGACGAGCCGAGTCCTGTTGATTCTTGCGCTGGCCTGGAGTATACTGGCGCTAACCGTCGAGGGGGCTGCGGACGGCCAGGGGGCCTTTGTTGAGAACGTGAGTATAGATCATGGTGGTTTTCACGTCCTTGTGGCCGAGGAGTTCCTGGACGGTGCGGATGTCATAGCCGTCCTCCAGCAGGTGGGTGGCGAAGGAGTGGCGAAAGGTGTGGGCGCTGACGCGCTTGGCGACGCCGGCCTGGCGAGCGGCCTGTTTGATGGCTTTGTGCAGGCCGCTGGGGTCGAGGTGCGGGCGGCGCAGCATGCCGAGCGAGTCGGGAGATAGGGTGGTTGATGGGAAGATATACTGCCAGATCCATTCCCGGCATGCATTGGTGTATTTGCGATCCAAAGCAAAGGGAAGCTCGACGCAGCCGTGATCGTCGGCCAGGTCGCTCGCGTGGATGTGCTGCACGCTGCGCAGGTGTTCTTGAAGAAACGGCAGCACAACAGTTGGCAGCACAGTCACCCGGCCTTTCATGCCCTTGCCCTGGCGCACATTGATCTGGCTTTGATCCAAGTCCTTGACGCGCAGTTGCAGGCATTCTGTCACCCGCAGACCGCTGCCGTACAATAGTTTGACGATCAGCCGGTTTACACCGAGTAAAAGCTTGATGATGCGGGTCACCTCGTCTTTGGTCAAGACGGTCGGCAGGCGGCGCGATTTTTGGGACGGAACAGGGTGGATCGTGCCATCGAGTTCTACGTGGAGTACCTCGCGGTAGAGGAACAACAAGGCGCTGAAAGCCTAGTTCTGTGTAGAAGCCGCGACGTTTTCCTTGACGGCCAGGTGGGTGAGGAAAGCCTCGATCTCGGCGACGCCCATCTGGTTGGGGTGGCGCTTGTCGTGGAAGAGAATAAAGCGGCGGATCCAGTTGACGTAGGCCTGCTCGGTGCGGATGGAATAGTGCTTGACCCGGATGGCATCG
>Ga0180432_10010196_pt1 | contig 11307 bp, 17 predicted proteins | sample SS_ome_10_FD_132414 | JGI IMG/M metagenome (GOLD analysis project Ga0180432, IMG submission 132414) | Hypersaline lake sediment archaeal communities from the Salton Sea, California, USA - SS_1_MS_2 metaG | ecosystem: Environmental > Aquatic > Non-marine Saline and Alkaline > Hypersaline >... | reverse complement strand
GCTTGTCTAAGACCTCTTGCGCAAATCCCGTGATGCGAGCCAGCTCACGCAGGAACTGCCGCCCCTGCGGCTGACCCATCAGCCACCGGGCGGTTTCCTCGAATGCGGGCTCGTCGTCGCGATCCATGCCCGGAGCCTACGCCGGGCAGATCGGCGTTATGTGCCTACGCGCCGACGATGGCCGCGCGGACCAGCTTTCCCAGCCAGTCGAGGATCACGTTCTGGATCTTCACCGCCTCGGCAGCGGTGAGGTTGGCTACCGCCGCGCGCACGAACTGCATCTCCTCTTCGGCCCCGGCGGGGTCGGTGAGGAAGCGCGCGGCGATGCGCGTGCTGTGCTGGGCGAGGTTGGCAACGATCAGCTTCTTCGCCGGGTCCGACACCGACATCTTTAGCTTCTCGACGAGGACGGACGGATCGAGGTCGTTCATAGGGTCAACTCCTTGATGCGCGCCTCCAACTCCGGGCGCAACCGCGCGCAGGCGTTGGAACAGCGACTTGAGTTCGGCCGACGGCGCGACGCCCTCCTTGGTCTCGGCGAGCCTCTTGAGCGTGCACGCCCGACACTTCCGCGCCGGGCCGTTCTTCGTCATGTAGAGGTAGGAGTTCGCGTCGGTCCACTCGTGCCCGTGCACGCAGTGGGTCGCATCGCCCCACATCTACTTGCCCTCCGCGGCTTCGACGCGCATGCGCCACGTCTCCACGGTGAGCAACTTGAGGTCGCGCTGTGCTTGACTGAGTTGCGCGTCGGCCTGCACGTAGCGCGTGTAGTCCGGGGCGATCGCGTTGAACGTCTCCCGGTCGGCCATCGTGTAAGGGTGGGTCGGCGTGCAGGACGCGGCCAACAGGCCGCACAGGATCAGGCTTCGCTTCATGGGTTCTTCGGCGGTTTGATCCCCTTGAGGGATTGGGTTTCCTCGAACAGCTTATCCGCCCTGTCCCGGTGCTGCTCGGCCTCGATCTCAGCCTTCTGCCGCTGGGCTTCTAGCTCCGTGTAGGCCGTCACCGCCTTGATGGCAGCCGGCACGATCGTGGCCGACGCGAGCCCCAAGATGACCACCGGGAGGCTGCTGTCGGGCATCTGAAAATGCAGGATGGCCGCGGCGACAATGCAGACGATGGCCAGAGCGGACATCACGAGGACCATGCGAATCATGTGGCTAGCCTCCAAACTTGGCGGGCGTTCGCCGCCTTCACGCGGATGCGGTCCTTCTGCCGGAAGAACGACTTTGCTTCCTCGACGTAATGAGCCTCTTGGGCCTCGAACTCGTCTAGTTCATCGGGGTCTTCTGGGCGCGGCTTGGAAAGGTCCACCGACCCGAAATTGAGCGAGACATAGATGAGCTGGTTATCGGGCAGCCACCGGATCGCGAACACAACCGACGCAACCGTCCCTTGCGCGCGGTAAGCGTCCCGTAGCGTGCTGTTCTCAGGCAACGCATCGCGGACCAACAGCACGCCCGTGTCGTTCGCCTCGGCTGCGACCACGTCGTGCAGAAGGTTCCGATACGGCGGGTCTACTGACCAATCCTGCCAGCGACTCCATGTCTGGTATTCGTGGTCTACGATCACCTGATCGAGGCACGAAACCTTGACCGGCTTGTCGATCGGCCAGGGGCGGCCGTTGTTCCTTGCGTGCAGGAGCAGGACACGCTGGCACCCGGTGCTCTTGAGCCACTCCCGCATCAGGGCATTCAACATGCGGAACACACGCGCGTTCTGTAGCACGGTCTGCCGGTCGCGCTTCATGCGCGCCGCCTGGATCGCCTTGCGGATCGGCGGCACCGCCTTGAGCACGGCGAGGGCGACGGCCGCCAGCCCGGCAACGACCTGCCCGGCTAAGATAGCCCATTGGGGGATGTCTTCCATGTCTTCACGGGCCACATGAGTAGAACCTCCGGAGCGGCCGAATCCTTATCTGCGTTGCGCCCCTGTTACAGCCCTCACAGCGTGTAGCCTTGGAGGGTCTGGTCGAGGGACGGCGCGTCCTTCTGCGCCGCGGCAACGTCGCGCGCCGCCTTGGCCTGCATCTGCTGCGCCTCCGCCTGCTCGAGCGCGGCGTTGCGTTCGTTGCGCGCCTGGCGAAGCTCGGCAACCTCGTCGGGGTCCTTGAGGTTGTCGGGCTCGATGCCGAGCATCTCCGCGTAGTCGCGGCCGACGGTGTCCGAGTCGATGATGTCGAGCATGTCCGGGAACATCTCGGCGCCGGCCCCGATCATCGTCAAGAAGCGTTCGAGCGTCACCACGCCGCTGGCCTGCTGGAGCTGCTGGAGCATCGAGACGAACTCGACTTGCAACGGGATGTTCTGGAGTTCACTCGGCCGTTCCGGCAGCAAGCCGGCTTCGTCCATGTAGCCGAACAACCGCTCGATGAACGGGCGAAGCAACTCGTTGTGCAAACGCTCGAGCGCGGGGCCGAGCATCAGCATCTTCTCTTCGTGGAGCTCGTCGACCTCCGTCGCGGTCTTCGCCTGCCGGCTGTTCATCAGCAGCAGGAACAGGTCGTTGTAGAGCGCGCGTTGCACCTGGTGCTGCGTCTGCTCGATCAGACCTGAAAGCGCATTCACGTCCGTCTGGACGTTGAACAGCGACTCGATCTTCTGGCCGTTCGACGTGGCGACCGGCGTGTAACCGCCGGGCTGGAGCTTCACTTCCTTGCCCGACAACGTCGGCGGCCCCTGCATCGGCGGCTCGGCCGCGTAGGCCACGCTGCGCGCGAGCGAGAGTTGCATGTTCTGCAACCGCTTGCAGTGCGGCAACGCCTCGTGGCCGGCGCCGAAGCCCCACGCGTTCCGGTCAGCTACCGAGAACCGAGGCACGAGATACGGGAAGGTCTTGTAGCCACCCTCGCGCAGGATGCCGCGGGTTCGCACGTCTCGCCGCTCGCCGCGGAAGAAGTAGACCGACCGATACGGCATGTTGAGTTGGTCGAGCTTGTCGAGCTGGCGATCCTCGCGCGGCTCGACCGCGTGCACCACCGTGTAATGCTGCTCGAGCTGGCCGTTCGCCGCGAGCGACTTGATCTCATCCGTCATCCGGTCGATGCCGAACTCCTTGATGAGTTGCGCGACCGACATCTCGAACTCGCGGTAGACGGTGTTGACGACGCCGTTCGGGTCGGTGGCCAAGTAGTATTGGCCGACCGTCTGCACGTGGAGCCGCACCACCTCGTCGAAGTCGCGCTCCATCAGCGCGCACGCGGTGCCGTAGGCGCAATACTCCTCGTAGATGTTGTGAAGCGCCTGGTAGCTGTTGCTGCGCGCCATCACGAAGCGCATGCGCCGGTTGCTCTCCGAGTAGAACTCCCGCACCGCGTGGATCTCGGCGAGGTCCGGGTCGGGACACGTCAGGCGGAAGAACTTACGCGCCGGGCTCGAGCCGCCGCCCATGAGGAACGCGCCCATGCCGCGCAACGCGCGGAAGCCTGTGCTGTCGTAGACCTCGTTGCTGTCGGTAACCGGCTTGTTGACGCGCGCCTTGCGGAAGAACCGGCCGCGCCACGGGCAGAACAGCCGCGTGATGTCCTGGTGCGAACGGCGGTGGTCCGTGTAGGCCGCTTTCAACCGCTCGTGACGCTCGTGCAGACGCTGGAGCATCCACTCGTGCGTTTTGTTCTCGGTATCGCCCATGGGGCGCTTCTCCGCGGGGACGTTCATCAGCCGAGGGTCCTCCGCCCTTCACCGCCGGTGCCGGTCGGCACGCGGTCTTCGGCGCCGACGCGCGCCGCGTTGGCGATCGCCAGTTGCCGGCCCCGCCGGGTCTGCTCTTCGCGGGCGCGTGCGCGCGCCGCCGTCGCCGACTGGCGGCTCATGGCGGATTGCTGCGCGATGCCTTGACGGCGCCGGGCTCGCTTCGCTGCCTTGCGCTGCTGGTCGCCTTGAACTCCGCCGATCGCGGCGGAAACAATCGCGGTCACCGCGCCTACTGTCGCCATCAGATTCGCTCCGCGTAGATGTGGTCCCTGAGCATGAACCGATCGGATCGGTCCAGCATGGTGTGCAAAGGCGTGCCGTCCTTGGCGTGCCACATGACTTCCGCGGCGCCGCGGGCTTTCGCCCAGTCTCGCACCGCCTGCATCAGCCGCCCGCCGACGCTCGTGCCCCGGTGGCTCTTGCGGACGAACAGCACGTCGTTCTGGACGTAGCCGAACGGGTAGTGCATGTGGCGCTTCGCCAAAATGCTGACGCTGTAGCCGATCAGCTCGTCGTCATCGAACGCGACGACGGTGTGCAGGTGATCGAGCTCCTCGAGGTAGGCCAACGTAGCCCAGTCCGGCGCCAGGTCGCGATCGGTGTCCTTCGACAGCTCCAAGTAGTGGAGGCGGAACAGATCCTCCCCGTGCATCTTGAGCAGGTCGATCGGAACCTCGTCAACGGTGATGGTGGCCACGGCTGGCGATCGTCGCCGAACCGCCCGTCGGTTATGTGCCTACCACTCCGGGGACCACCGTTCCGGCTGGCCGATGTTGTCGATCGGCAGGTTCGGGTATCGCTTCTGGAGCTCCGACATCGGGGTCCTCGCCGCCACCGGGGCTGCGAACGTCAACGCCAACGCATCCGCCTTGTCCGGGCTCATCTCTGGGATGCGCTTGACGATGTCGTCCTTGCTCTCGAGCTTCACCCGGCCGCGGTTGTCGTAGGTGTAAGTGGGCGCGCACAACTCTTGCTTGAGGCCGAGGTCGTCCGGGATGCACCCGCCCGCGTCGATACAATCGCGCATCAGGCAGCACTTCTCCGCGCGCTTGTTGAGGTAGAGCGTGTCCGCCGTGGCCTTGCCGCCGAACGGCACCTCGATGACCTGGTGGCCGAGCATCCGCAGGCGATCCACCACGCCGGCGCCGTTGCCGATGTCGACGAAGATCGCGTCGGCGCCGTGTAGCTCTTTCTGCTGCACGACCGCGTCGGCGACGCGCATGTTGTCGGCGTCGCGCATGATGACCGGCGGGTAGCAGACGACGCCCTGACGGCGCACGATCGCTGTGCGGTCGTCCCCAAAACGCGCCGGGTCGACGCCGAGGATCACCGAGGCGCCGTGCGCCTTGTCGGGCGTAGCCGGGCGCCGCGCGGCGGCCTCGACGCTGGTCATGCTGATGAGCTGATCCTCTGAGCCGGCGTCGAAGTCGCACATGAACTCGCGCGCGAACGCCTTCTCGCTCATCTGCCCCTTGATGCGCTCGATCTCCTCGGGCGTGAAGACGCCGGTGTCGTAGACCGTCCACCGCTTCGACGCCCACATGCCCGTCGTGTCGTGCAGCCCGCGGTAGAACAGCTCGCTGAACGCATCGACGCCCTTCGGTGTGCCGATGAAGCCGGCCGGCGCGTTGCGGTCCTGGCAGGCCGGCATGACGACCTCCGGCCACACGTCGCTCTTCATCTGCGCGACCTCGTCGAGCCAAACCTTGTCCCATCGGTAGCCGCGCAACGAGTCAGGGTCGTCCGCGCCGAACAGGCGGATGGTCGCGTTGTTCCAGAACTCGACGGCGAGCTCGCTTTCCTTCACCTCGGCCTTGCCGGCGATGATGAGGTTCGAGCACATCGCCTTGAGTTCGCCCCACGCGATCGCCTTGGCCTGCGTCCGTAGCGGCGCGATGTAGCCATACATGCCGCGGTCAAGGTTGAACCGCAGCGCGCTGTCGATGAGGTCGGCCACGGCGAGTTTCGTCTTGCCGGCACGGCGGTGGACGGCGAGCACGAAGTAGTGGCTGCGGTCTTCGTGCGTAGACTGCTGCCACCGGCGGGGCCGGTAACCGAGGTCGATGGTCGTCACAAGCGTCGGGGATCGTCTTGCAGGAACTGCACCATGATCCGAACCTTCGGGTCGGTGGCGCTCGGCCCCGTCAAGGTTAGCACAACCTCATCGCCCTCGTCGAACTGCACGACCTGGTCGACCGGGATCACGGTGATGATCGAGGCCGGGATCGTGCTCGAGATCGTCGGGATCGGACCTTCGATCGTGACAGTCCCCGGCGCCGGGACTTCGATCACGCGATCGACGCCAACCGTCGGCACCGGGTCGCCGATCGTGACCGTGCTCGTCGGCACGTCGATCGTCACCGGCACGTCGATGACCGGGATCGGGCTGTCGATCGTAACGGTGTCGCTCGGGACGTCGATCGTGACGCCCTCGGTTGTCGTCACCGTCGGGATCGGGCTGTCGATCGTGACAGTGTCCGTCGGGACGCTGACCGTGATGTCCTCGGACGTGGTGACGGTCGGGGTCGGGCTGTCGATCGTGACGGTGTCGGCCGGGACGCTGACCGTGACGCTCTCAGTCGTCGTGACCGTGGGCACCGGGCTGTCGACCGTGACCGTGTCGGTCGGCACGGCGACCACGACGTGCTCCGTCGTCGTGACGGTCGGCGTCGGTTCTTCGACCGTGGCCGAACTGGTCGGCACGGCGACCACGACATTGTTCTCGACCGTCGGCGTCGGACTGGCCACCGTGACCGAGTCGGTCGGCACGTCGACCGTGACGTCGCCCGCCGTGACCACCTCGAACGCGCCCGCGTCCGGTGTGGCGTCGCGCGTCGTGCCGAGGATGTCGTCGCTCGGCATCGAGCCGCCGCTGGTCACGTAGGCCAGAGCCTCGTTGTTGGCGTTGTCTACCAGCGAGTAGTCATCGTTCGCCGCGTCCGTGAACGAGACCTCACCCGCCGCAGGCGTGCCGCTGTCGTTGAACGTGACCTCGGTGTAGTTCGTGACGGTGCTAAAGTCCGCGCTGTGTGTCGCGCTGGTCTCGTCGCCGAGGCAGTCCTCGCTGGTGATCGAGTAGGTGCCGCCGCTGGTGTCGTCAGTGAATGCGTCCGCGCTGGCAGGCGTGCGGAACAAGCAGCCGCGGAACAGGATGGACGTTGTCGATGTGCTGTGCGACGAACCCACTCGGCTCTGCGCGTTGTAGAACGTGGAACCGCGAACGATCACGTCCATGTTCTGGCGCGGGCCGCCGCTGTAGCCCAGCTCTAGCGCCCACGACGTGCTCGGGAGTCCTGCGAACACGCAGTTGTCGACATCGAGGCCGATGCGGTTGGCGGCGCTCATGTTCGTCGAGCGCACGTTCATCTGAACCCCGGCAACCCCGAAGTTGTCGACCGTCGAGACAACGAGACAGCGGGAGATGCTGAAACGCAGCGCGTTGTCGTAGGTCGCGCCGTCAGTGTGTTGCAGCAACCCGATGTAGAAGCCCCCGGTAACCTCAACCGAGATGTCCGAGATGTCGACCGCGATGCTGGCCTCGGCGGCGACCACCACGTAGCCGTTGCTGCTTCGACCTTGGTAGCGCGCACCCGTCGTGATGTCGCCATCCTGCGCGACCGCGCCCGTGATCTCGACGTGCTCGCAGGTGCCCGTCCACCCGTCGATCGTTGCGCCTGCGTCGTTCGCGTGGTCCTCGCTGAGAAGGACCGCCGTCTCCGTCGCGTCGTTCGACCCCTGCCGCGCGGCCTCCCATGTCGCCAACGTGGCGTAGTCGCCAGTCGATCCTACGTCGTTGGATGCCATGGGCGGTGCGCTACAGGTAGGCGGTCAGTTCGTCGGGGCGGCTGCCGTTCGCGGTGATCGTGTCGCGGATGTCCTGCGTCGTGATACCGCGCTTGAGCTTGACGAACGGCACGAACTGCGCAGCGGTCGCCGTGACGCGACCGTTCGCCTGTAGCGACGTGATCGCAGCGCCCGGCAGATCCCCGTAGTCGATGCGCAGCGACTTGCCGATGATGTCGGGCAGCAGGCGCGGCGTGCCCGGAAGGCCGACGATGTTCTGCGCGAGACGGTTCGCGAGCGCGATACGCGCCTGCTGCGCGGTATACCCAGAGACGTCGAAGATCACGAAGTCGGGCCGGGTGCCGTTGGTCGAGTAGTCCACCGGGTCGTCCCAGTTCTCTCCGGTCACGATCTTGCGGCCGGGGTGCACGCCGTCGTCGAGCATGTCGACCACGTCGCCACGGCGGGCCGGCGCGTTGTTCACCGACTCAACGTCGGCGTCGCTGTTGCCGTTGTGCCGCAGCACGTCGCCGGCTTCGGGCAGGTCGCCGCTGACCAGCTCGACCAATGCCCGGCGCCGGGACGCCTGCACACGTTCGATCGAGACCGTGCCGACATTCACGTCGTTGCGGATCACGTCGAGCTGATCGCCAACCGACGGGTTGCCGTTCGAGAACGGCAGGCTGGCGACGGTGACGATCGGCGGCCGATCCTCGCCGTTCCACACGAGGAACTGGACCATGGCGCTAGAACGTGAAGGTCTTGAGACCCGAAGCGTTGATCGAGATTGTCAGGTCGTTGCCGTCGGTGACCGTGACATCGGCCGGCGTATTGTCGAGCAGGATGTAGCCCAGCATGTCGCCAGTCGTCACGTTGCGGATCGCAGCGTAGCGCGCCACGATGCTGCCGCCAGACGCGGTCCACGTCTCGTCGGACGTGTCGATCGTCGTGGTGGTGCCGCTGTAGGTGAGCGTCACCGCGGTGGCTTGGCCGCCGGACGTATAGCCGTTGGCCGTGCTGAGCTCACCGGTGAGACCGGCGTAGGTGGTGGACGTGGTCACGTTCGTAGATGATCCAATCAGGATCATGTTGAACGTGTCCGTCGCGAGGTTCATGTCCTCGAAGATGGCTTCGCGGGCATGCGCCGTGAGGGTGAAGGGATCGGCTGCCATGCGGGGATGCTAGGCGGCCGGGCGCGAAGTTATGTGCCTAGCTGGTCTCGACGGTAAACGTGGCCACCGAAGCCCACGACGTGCCGCCCGCACCGCGCTTGAAGACTTCGATCGTCCAGTCGCCGGCCGGCGCCCCGCCGTCGAGCCACGCCACCGCGAGCCGCACCAAGCGCTTCCGCGTCTCGATCGGCAAGCCAAGGTCGCCTATGGCGAGCGCGCCACCGGCACCCGCGGTGAGTGAGATTGCCGTGGCCGCGCCGCTGGCGCTGCCCTCGAGCACGATGGTCTCGAAGTGGCGGTTCGACTCGCGAACCTTGCGCGCCACCGCGCGAGCTCGGGTGCGGCTACGACCTTGCTCCGTCATGCCCGCACCATCCAGGCGCGAGCGTTCGCGTCGTTGCGGTAGTCGTCGGCGATGCGGTCGCGCGCTTCGCGCAACGGCGCTGAGTTGAGCGTTTCGGCGGCGACGTCCACCGCGCGGAACGCCCACGATCGGAAATCGAACGACTGGTGGAAGTGTTCCGCCCGCAGCAGCTTCTTGATCGACGCGGGCGGGCGGTCCATCGCCTCGATCGCGGGGCCGACGAACACGCGATCAGCGCGGAAGCATTCGTGCGGCAGAACCTCGTGCATGTCGGACATCCACAACGACCACCGAGCGACGAGCCGGTCGAAGCGGTCGGCCCACTTCTTCGCGCCCTTCTTGCGCAGCACGATGGCGGCGTCGTGGGCGGCAGGGACGATCCAGTGCAGCCCGTTGAATAGACCGATCGGAAACTTGCCGTCGGCGCCCCCTGGGTGCACGCCAGGGGTGTAGCGGCCGAAGCGGTGAATACCTGCGCCCGATTCGTAGAACGGCAGCACGACGCCGCCGATCCAATGCGCCGCGGTCGGGATGTCGCTCGCCGGCAGACAGCCGCGGCGAAGACCTTCCGTGATCGTGTGCAGGATGCGCCCGGTGGCGCGGTCGCCGTAGGTCCACGGGTAGGGGTTGCCGTCCTTCGTTCGATGGTCGCGCACCATGCCGACAGCCGACGATACCAGCATGGTCGCCAGCCACTTCGCGACGACGTTCGACGGCAGTTGGTTGCCCATGCCCGTATCAACCAGGATCGGCTGAGGGTCGTCCACGAGCGCGAACAGCGGCGTCAGCCATAGGTGTTCAGCATCGGGGCCGGTCACGCGCACCGGGCCGCTGCTCGTCATGTAGATCGTGCTGCCGTCGCGCTGATCGCCGGGGCTTTCGGGCTCCCATCCGTGCGGGCGGCCGGCGGCTTCGTAGCCGAATTGCCGATAGGGCGCGTTGCTGTAGTAGCTGCGCCGGTGGCCGTAGTTGGCCAACACCGCGCGGATGTAGTCGGGGCGCAGCTTGTGGCGGTGGTCCCATCCATAGCTAGCCTGCGCGCCGCTGCTGCCGCTGAACGCCGCCGGCCCGGCTTGCACCCAGTCCCACGAACCTGGCTCCACGCCCTGCGCGTCCGCCATCGCGTTCGCGGCCGGGTTCCAGTTGACGAGACCGGCCTCGGGCTCGGCGTCCGCGAGTTGCTGACGCTCGTCGGGCGGCGGCATCCCGGCGTCTTGGCCGTCAAACTCGGAGAGGTCGTCGCTCACTGCTGCGCCTCGCGGATCTTGCCGGTGACCGCCTCGAGCGACCCTGCAACGGCGAACGGTTCCTCTGAAGTGGTCGTGTAGATGTGGCAGACCTTGCCGCACGGCGACGCGGTCACCGCGGTGATGAACGCCACCGCGATGGCGACCGGCCAGCCGCCGTGTTCAGCGTCGGCGTCGAACTTCGCGTAGCCGGCGGGCAACGCGGCCTGCGGGACGTAGAGGCCGGATTCGGTCTTCTCCATGGCGGAGATGCTACTCGAACGCGGAGAGGTCTACGTCGTCGCCCGGATCTTTTTCGCGCGGCTGCGGGACGCCCGTCACGATCGTGATGGGCTGGTCCTTGTCGTTGGCGTGCGTCACGTGCTGCTTGTCGCCGTATTTCGCCGGCTGCCACTTGGCCAGAAGCTGCGTGCGCGTCCAGATGCGCAGCTTCGCGTGCTGCACGCCCTCGCTCGTGTGCTCGGCCCCGTCGGCGATGTCGAAGCAGTCCTCGGCGATCGCGTCGTATCCCAAATCCCGCGCGCGCGCGATCTGGTCCTGGTTCTCCTTGGAGCTGTTTATCGCCCGGTAGACCGTCTGATGGCTGACCTCGTTGTCACGGCACCACTGGCGCAGCGTCCCGCCTTCGCTGATGTGGGCCGCCAGGTCGTCGATGTCCACGTCCGCAGGACTCATAGCGCGCAGAAGAACCGGGTCAGCAGCCACGCCAGGAACGCGCCGCCGACGAACGCCATCACCGTTGGCTTCGCCATCGTCTCGTCGACCTTCTCGAACGTCGTCTTCGCCATCAGTCCAGCCGTGCCTGCACGTTGCGCCGTTGGTAGAACAGGATGCTCTTGACCGTCGAGTAGCTCAGCACCATGCCGAGCCTGCGGCCGATGATGACCCTGACCTCCTCGACCGTCAAGTCCTCGAACTCGTAGGCGTCCCGCATCGCGCGCACCGCCCAGTCAGGGATGCGCGTGCGATGGTGGTCGTCGCCGATCGGGCGCCCGGAATCAGAGCTGCGTCGGATCTCCGCCATGAGCCTCCACGAACGCAATCATCCG
>Ga0180432_10010195_pt1 | contig 11308 bp, 10 predicted proteins | sample SS_ome_10_FD_132414 | JGI IMG/M metagenome (GOLD analysis project Ga0180432, IMG submission 132414) | Hypersaline lake sediment archaeal communities from the Salton Sea, California, USA - SS_1_MS_2 metaG | ecosystem: Environmental > Aquatic > Non-marine Saline and Alkaline > Hypersaline >... | reverse complement strand
GCGGCGAGGTGCCCCAAGAAGGCACCGAGGTGGAGTGCCTGGGAAGGATGACTCTTTACGAGCCGCGCGGGCGCACCCAGCTGGTGGTCGAGTTCATGGTCCCCCGCGGCGCCGGCGCGCTGGGCTTGAAGTTCCTCCAGCTAAAGGAGAAGCTTTCGGCCGAGGGGCTGTTCGATCCCGAACGCAAGCGCCCCCTGCCGCTCTTGCCCAACTCGATCGGCATCGTGACCAGCCCCACCGGCGCGGCGGTCCGCGACATATTGAAAGTCCTGGCCCGGCGTTTTCCCTCGATCCCGGTTCTGATCTGCCCGGTGCGGGTCCAGGGGGAGGGCTCCGCCGAGGAGATCGCCGCGGCCATCGAGAAAATGGGCGACGGCCGGCACTGCGACGTGCTGATTGCCGGCCGGGGAGGGGGCTCGTTGGAGGATCTGTGGGCCTTCAACGAGGAGATCGTGGTCCGCGCGGTGGTGGCCTCGAAGGTCCCGGTGATCTCCGCGGTGGGCCACGAAGTCGACCTGGTCCTCTCCGACCTGGCCGCCGACGTCCGCGCCCCCACTCCCACCGCCGCCGCCGAGCTGGTGGTTCCCGACCGCAAAGAGCTGCTGGATCACGTCGACGAACTGTCCAAAGATCTTTTGCGCATCATGAAACTGGAGCTCTCCACCGCCCGCCACCGGCTGCACGACACCGCCGGCCGCGTCCGCGATCCCCGCCGGGTGCTGGAAACCTACCGCCAGCGCGTGGACGAGGCCCAGAACACGGCAATAAACATCATCAGCCTGGAAATCGAACGCCGCCGCACCCGCCTGCAGGGCCAACTGGGATCCCTGTCCTCGCTGAATCCTTTGGCGGTCCTGGAGCGCGGCTACAGCGTGGTCTCCCGCCCGGACAAAAAAACCGTAACCAAGAGCACCCAGGTTGAAACCGGCGACCCCATCCACGTCCGCCTCCACCAGGGCCACCTGGACGCCACCGTTGTGAAAAAGAAGTAGTTTTGATCCAACCACGGGCGTGTGGTACATACCTGCGGGGAGGAGCCCGGCTTGAGTATGCGGGGTTACATTATCCTGGTGGTTGTGCTGGCGGCGGTTTTGCCGGTGGTGGTGGGGTTGATGGCGGTTTTCGGGGCCACGCCGGTTGAGGACACCGGGGAGCGGGACGAGCAGCTGGCGCGGGTTACCACCTGGCTTTTGATGCGGGATCTGGCCAGCACTCCGCGGATCTTCGCCCTGGGGACCGAGCTGTTCGACCTGCCCGCGCTTCCCGACGAGGAGAAGACCGGCGTTTTGCGCATGCTGTACAAGCAGGACGAGGACGTCGACATCGTCATGCTGCTGGATGAAGACGACGAGACGGTGGTGGAGCCGGTGTACCTGCGCAGGGAGCAGGTGCAGGCGGGGTCGGCGACCGCCCACCGGTTGCCGGTCAATGAGGAGGACATCGGGTTGTTTCTCAAGCACCTGCCTCTGGAAACCGCCCGGGAGCAGGGGCGGGCTTTTTCGGGGGTGTACGTCAACAAGCGCAAGAACGTGGCCATGGTGGCCGGGGCGGTGGCGGTTTCGCAGATTCCCGGGCAGAAACCCTGGGTGCTGGGGTTCGAGCGCTCGCTGCGGCGGGCGCGGCAGACGGTTTCGGCGGGGGTGGGCGAGCTGGGCTACAGCATGTTCGTGGTCGACGGGGGCGGGCGGCTGGTGGTGCATCCCGAGGGTCGGCGGTTTCTGCAGCGCGAGTCGGTGGCCGACCACCCGGTGGTGGCCGAGTTCCTCGGAGGCGGCAGCGCCGGCAGCACCCGCTGGGAGGATCAGGAGGGCAAGGCCTTCTCGGGGGCCTTCCAGCGGCTGGACTTCCTCGACTGGGCGGTGGTGGTCCAGCATCCCCTGCTGCCGCTGCGCGCACTGGGCTGGCGGTTCCCGGTCTGGGCCTGGATCGCCTGGGGGGTGCTGGCCGCGCTGATCGTGACCGCGGTGCTCCTGCTGCAGAAGACCGTGCGCCGGATGCTGGTGGAGATGAAGGAGCTGCAGGACGAGGCGGTGCACCGCGCGAATGAATTGAAACGCATGCAGGCCTCGCTCCTGGAGTCGCGCAAGATGAGCGCCATCGGCGACCTGGGCGCCGGCGTGGCCCACGAGTTCAACAATCCGCTGGGGGGTATTTTAGGGCTGACCCAGCTGCTGTTGCGCCGCAAGCAGGAAGGCGACGCCGACTTGCAGTTCCTCCAGCGCATCGAGCAGGAGGCCAAGCGCTGCAAGGAGATCACCGACAACCTGCTGCGCTTCTCCGAGCAGCAAAGCGTCGAATACCGCGAGCCGCTGCACCTGGCACGGGTGCTGGACATGACCGTCGACCTGATGACCCGCAAGCTGGAGAGCCAGCGGATCGAGATCGAGAAGAAATTCGCCGAGGGCCTGCCCCGGATCATGGGCAACGAGGGGCAGCTGCAGAAGGCCTTCTTGAACGTTCTCTTGAACGCCGAGACCGCCATGCCCGAAGGGGGCAGGATCGTCCTGGCCACCGAGTCAAAGGGAGAGTGGGTCGTGGCCCGGATCGGCGATACCGGCAAGGGAATCGCCCCGGAGAACGTGGAGAGGGTCTTCGAGCCCTTTTTCACCACAAAAGACCAATGGAAGGGGGCCGGATTGGGCCTCTCGGTCGTCTATCAGATAGTGAAGGATCACCAGGGCGAGGTGTCGCTCGAGAGCCACGAGGGCCGCGGAACCATGGTGATTTTCAAGTTTCCGCCCGAGGTGAAGGGCGAGAAATCCGAGGAGAAACCGGCTCCGGTCCCGCTTGCCTAGACCCGGGCCATGCAATAGGATGTTATTGTAATGACCGCCCGTACGGTAACCATGACTCTTAGCGCGAACGGAGCCCTGCTGATCGGGTTGCTGGTTTTCAACCTGTTGGTGGATCCTCCCGAGGGCCGCGGCGACGGAGTTCCCATGGCTAGCATCGGCGCGGTGGTGGGCCAGGTTGAGATCAAGAAGAAGGACTCCAAGCGCTGGGTTCCCGCCGAGGTGACCGAGGTCCTGCAGGAGGGCGACGAGATCCGCACCGGGCTGTTCTCCGACACCACCCTGCACCTGCGCGGGTCTTCTTCGGTCATCGTCAGCGCCAATACCAGCTTCGTGGTGGGACAGGACGTAATCGGCGAGAATCAGACGGAGCGCTCGTTGTTCGAGCTGGGGGTGGGGCAGATCACCGCCGCGATTCCGCGCGGCACCGAGCACGAGTATCAGTTCCACTCCAAAGGCAGCGACGCGGTGGCCTCAGCACAGCAGGGCGAGTTCAGCCTAACCACCGACGGCAAGGGCACGGTGGTGGTTGACACCCGCGCGGGCGACGTCAAGCTGAAGGCCAGGGGCAAGGAGGTGGTGGTCAAGAAGGGCCGGCGTTCGGTGGTCAAGCCCAACAAGGCTCCCTCGCGGGTGATGCCCATCCCCTCCTCGGTGGCCCTGCAGGTCAAGTGGCCGCCCACCAAGATCGACCGCACCCGCACAACCATTTCGGGACGTACCTCCCCGGGAACCCTGGTGATGGTGAACGGGTTCCAGGTGCGCTCCGATAAGGACGGAAGGTGGTCGCTGGACGTTCCTCTGCGGGAGGGCAGCAACCGGCTGGTGGTCAGCGTGACCGATTCGGCCGGCAATTCAACGCGGCGCGAGTCCCCCGAGATCCGGGTGGACACGGTGCCGCCCGGGCTGGAAGTGGACGCAAAGGATTTGTGGAAGTGACCGACGAAAACGACAGAATAAAGCAGATGGAGGAAGAGCTGGCCAAGGCCAAAGACCTGGCCTTCCACGTGGCCAAGCTGGCCGAGATGGGCAAGATGGTGGCGGTGGTGGCACACGAGCTCAGCCAGCCGCTCTTGGGGATCAAGGCCTTCGCCCAGATCCTCCGGCGCCGCTACAGCAACGACTCCTTCATCGGTCCCAAGATACGCATGATCGAGGAGCAGGCGGTGCACATGGAGGGGATCCTCGACGGCCTGCGCCGCTATTCCAAGGCGCCGCGGCGGGGCAAGGGGGTGGTCAATCCCACCGAGCCCCTGCACACCGCCGTCGAGTTGTACCGCGATCGGGCCAAGAAGCTGAGGGTTCAGATCAACCTGGAGCTCGAGGGCCATCTTCCCGCGGTGCGCGGCAACCACGGCCATATTCAGCAGGTGATCGTAAACCTGCTTTCCAACGCCCTGGACGAGCTGGAGGGCGGCAAGGGCGGCATCATCTTAGTGAAGGCGGATGCGACTTCGGAGGGCGTACGCATACGCATCGCCGACACCGGAAGGGGAATCGACGGGGACATGCGCGACAAGATCTTCGAGCCCTTCTACACCACCAAGGGAGCCGAAAAGGGGACCGGTCTGGGGCTCTCCATCTGCCGGGATATTCTACAACTGCACCGGGGCAGCATCCGGCTGATGGCCGAGGACGAGGTGGAACAGACCTTCGGCGCCGGCTTCCAGGCCGCCTTCGAGGTTTTCCTGGCGAAGGCTCCCGACGAATAATTACCTATTCATGAAGACCTCATTTCTCCCCAGGCTGGTCAACGGGCAGACGGGGGACCCCGCGCTGTTCGTGGACATCCTGCGCGAAAAACGCGCCCTGTTGTTCGACTGCGGCACGCTCACCGGCCTTTCGCCATCCGAGATCCTGCGTATAACCGACATCTTCGTCACCCACGCCCATATTGACCACTTCATCGGGTTCGATCACCTGCTGCGCTTGCACATGGGGCGGGGAAAGCGCGTCCGGGTGTACGGTCCCAAGGGGATCATCGGCTGCGTGCGCGGGAAGCTTTCCGGTTACACCTGGAACCTGGTGAAGCGCCAGCGGCTGGTGTTCGAAGTCTTCGAGTGGGACGGGGGCCGGCTGCGGGCCAGCGAGTTCTGGTGCCGCAACCGCTTCCGCCAGAGCGGCACCCGGCTGCTGGAAGAGTCGGAGTTTCTATTCGAGGATGAGCTGGTTCAGGTCCGGGCGACCATTTTGGATCACAAGATTCCCTCGCTGGGTTTCGCGGTGACCGAGAGGGATTTCTACAACATAGATCCGGTGCAGCTGGAGGCCATGGGCAGGCGGCCCGGCCCCTGGTTGAACCAGCTCAAGCGCTGGGCGCGCCGCGGCCGGGATCCCTCGGGCACGGTCGAGGTCGACGGAGAAAAGCTGGAGGCTTCCGTCCTGGCGGAGAGGTTATTAATCGTAACCCCCGGCCGGACCCTGGCCTACGTCGCCGACGTGCGCGGCAGCCGGGACAACCGGGAGAAGATCGTCGAGCTGAGCCGGGGAGCGGACATCCTGTTTTGCGAGGGGGCCTTTCTGCAAGAGGACAAGGAGCGCGCGGACGAAACCTATCATCTGACCGCCCGCGAGGCCGGGGAGCTGGCCCGGCTGGCCGATGCAGGCCGCCTGGTGGTCTTCCATTTCTCTCCCAAGTACGAGGGCCGCTTCGCCGAACTGGAACAGGAGGCCCTGCGGGCCCACCGGGGGGAATAGCCTTGAAACCGATCTGCGTGGCGGTCTTTCTGGTTCTGCTGACGCCCTTCTCCGCAGCGCAGCCAACCGCCGATCTGGTGGTATACCACTCCTGGGACGACGATGTTGCCCGGGTGCTTTTGGACGCCTTCGAGGCCCGGGAGGGGGTGAAGGTCGGAGGCATGCGCCGCTCCAGCCGGCACGTGGTCAAGATCATCGAGGCCGAGGCTGACGCTCCGGTGGCATCGGTGATCATGGCCGGCTCGATCCCGTCCTACGAGATGCTGAAAAAAGCCGGGATGCTGCAGATCTACCGCCCCAAGGGAGCCGATGCCATTCCCGGAGAGTTTCGGGATCCGGACGAGACCTGGACGGGGATCTACCTGGGGGTGGTAGGGTTCGGCACCGACCCCGGCCAGACCGAATTGGTTCCCCGATCGTTCGCCGATCTGCTCCAGGCCGATTTACCCCGCGGGTTGACCTATGCCAACCCGGCTACTTCGGGCACCGCCTACACTTTCCTGCTGGGCTTGATCTCCCTGTACGGCGAGGAGAAGGCCTTCGTATATCTGGACGGCTTGCATCCCCGGGTGGTCGAGATACCCTCCGGCGGATCCATGGCGGTGCGCCTGGTGGAATTGAAGGAGGCCACCGTGGCGGTGGCCTTCGCCCACGACATCCTGCGCGCCAGGAGCCGGGGATTCGATTTGACCCTGAGCTTTCCTAGAGAGGGGGCCGGCTGGGAGGTGGGTGGAGCGGCGCTGTTGCGCGGCGCACCCAATCCTGAGCTGGGCCGCAGGTTTCTGGATTTCCTGGTGCGGCCGGAGACCCAGGAGATGATCTGGAAACAGGGCGAAATGCCCGTGTACCCTACCCATCCAAAGGCCCAGCCGCCGCCGGACGCGCCGCCGCTGGCTTCGATCAAGCGGGTCAAGATCGACTTTGTCGAGGCGGGCCGCCGGTGGGATAAACGGGCGGTGCGCTGGAACCGCCGCTTCCCTCGGAGCAGGTGAAATTATGCGGTTGCGCACGCAGTTCTTCCTGGTATCCGCTTTCGTGCTCATCGCCGTGGTGGTGGTGATCCTGGCGGTGGTGATTCCCCGCTGGCAGGAGGAACTCACCGAGGGGGCTCGCCGGCGCGGACGCGCGGTGGTCGGCATGCTGGCCCGGGTGTGCGCCGAGCCGGCCATGGTGGGCAATTACTCCGAGCTGCAGCGTGCGGTGGACGACCTGGCCAAAGAGTCCGGGGTGGTGTACGCCGCGGTGATCGATCGCAAGGGCCGGGTGGTGGTGAGTTCCCCCTCCGGCGGAAAACCGTTTTTCGAGCTGGAGAGGGCGCCCGCCGACCCCGCCGGAATTCTGAATCCGGATATCGACGAGGTGGTGGACGCGCTCACTCGGGTATCGGGACGGGAGGTGATGGATTTCGCCGCCCCGCTGGCGGTTTACCGGCGTTCCTGGGGGTTGGCGCGGCTGGGCCTGGATCTGGAGCCGATCCTGAAGGCCGCCGCGGCAGTGAGGCACCGCATGCTCTGGTTGGGCCTGGGCGGCCTGTTGCTGGGAGCGATTCTGGTGGCGCTGTTGGCCGCGGGGGTCACCCGGCCGCTGGGAAGAATGGCCGCGGCGACCCGCAGCCTGGGCGAGCGGCGCCTGGACGTGCGGGTGGGGTTGACCGGGTCGATGGAGCTGGTGCAGCTGGCGACCGCCTTCAACCAGATGGCCGACAGCCTGCAGCGGCACATAAAGGAGATCGAGGAGAAGTCATCCGAGCTGGAGGCCGGCTACCGGATCCTGACCCGGCTTTCCACCACCATCGACCGCGAGGCATTGATGCGCGGAGTTCTGGAGGTGATCTCCGAGGTGTTGAGATCCAGGCGCTGCGAGCTGATGGCCCTGGACGCCCGGCGCCGGCGAATGGACCGCTTCACCTTCGAGGAGAAGAACTACACCTCCAAAGCGTTTTCCCCGGCCGATCTGGGGTTCGAACGCTTCGAGGACGCCGCCGCCCTGGACGAGACCGCCAAGAAGATGCTAGCCCCGGGGCCCGACGATCTCTTCATCGGCCTGCTGATCGACGAGGTGGCCATCGGCGGCCTGCTGCTTTCCCCCGAGGGGGATCACCGGTTCACCAAAAGCGAGCGCAAGCTCGCGAAAGGGATATCCAATCACCTGATGGTGGCGCTGGAGAACGCTAGGCTCTACGAGCTGGCCATCCGCGACGGCCTGACCGGCCTGACGGTGAGAAGGTACTTCCTGGCCCGTCTGCAGGAGGAACTGGACCGGGCCAACCGTTACCGCCAGCCCTTCAGCCTGCTGATGGTCGACATCGACCACTTCAAGAAGGTCAACGACACCCGCGGCCACCCGGCCGGCGACCAGGTGCTGCGGGCCATCTCCTCGCGGCTGAAGAAAGAGCTGCGCTCCACCGACCTGCTCTCGCGCTACGGCGGCGAGGAGCTGGTGATCCTGCTGCCCAACCAGGACCGCCAGCACGGCTACCGCGTGGCCGAAAAACTCCGCCAGGCCGCCGCCCGCAGGCCCTTCACCGCCGGCGAAGGCGAGCCCCTGACCCTGACCGTTTCCATAGGCGTCTCCGGTTACCCCCGCGACGGCGACGAGGTCGAGCTTTTGATCACCAAGGCCGACGAGGCCCTCTACGCCGCCAAACAGGCCGGACGGAACCTGGTGCGGTTGGCATTATGAGGGCGTTTGCGCGGAGGAAGCAACGCTTTGTGCTTACAACCCGGGCAGGATCTGCCCGGGCTGTTTTCGGAGATCCGGCGGGGTTTAAACCCCGCCGGCTGGACGAAGCATGGTGAAAAGGACACGGCACTCATTAGTTATGGTGTATGTGCATTTGGTATGGACAACGAAGAACCGGGTTTCGGTTCTTGAGGAAAAGTTATTGGGGAAGTTGTGTGTTTTGGCGAAAGAATCTGGGGTAAATCAGGGAGTGGAGGTGATTGTATGCGGAGGCTACGAGGACCATATGCATGTCTTCGTGAGGTATCGACCCGATCAAAAGATTTCCGACATTGCCCGCAAGCTTAAAGCTTCTTTGTCCTACTGGCTCCGTCGTGAAGGATCATTGCCTGACTTCGAATGGCAAGAGGGCTACGGTGCCTTCTCCGTCTCCCACAACGACACCAACCGCATCATCAACTACATCAGAAAGCAGAAAGAGCACCATCGAGAAGGTTCCACCAATGAACTCCTTGAGCCTGCCGATGCGGGGCCAAATGATCCGGAGTCCGCCGGGGTTTAAACCCCGGCGGATACCCGTGGTTGGTTATTAAATATCACAGCCCGCCCAGATCCTGGGCGGGCTGTCAGCGCCAAGCGCGAAATGGGTTAAATAACCGGTTGAGCGAAAAAGGGAGGGGCTACTCTGCCTGGTTGAACTCCAGCGGGAACTCGTAGCCGATCGACTTCACCCGCAGGCCGTCCTCCTTTTTGCCGGAGAACTTGGGGAAGCGCCATTTGGCCACGCGGGGTTTCAGGCACTTGCCGAACTTGTGATCGGCCATGTCCTCGGGCTCGATGTCCACCTGGCCCACCTTGCCGGTGGTCTTGATCTGCATACCCACGATGGCCTCGCCCTCGAACTCGGGGTCTTTCTTCAACGCCCGGCAGTAGCAGAACTTCACCGCGCGCAGGTTGCGGTTTACCACCGCCACGATGTCGTGCTCCTCCAGCATGTCCCGCTTGCCCCTGCTGCCGCGTGAGACCGACACCAGCGAGCCGGGGCCGAAGGAGAGGTCCAGGGTGGCCTCGGGAATCTCCTCGCCGGGCTTGGCGGTGACCTTGAAGACCTTGTCGGGGTTCTTGGTCAGCCGCTTCCACTTGGCCTTGAAATCCTCACCGGCCGACTGGGCAAAAACCGCGCCCACCAGCGCTACGGACAACAGCGCAACCAGGATCCACAGCGTCCGCTTCATGGTCAACCTCCCGGGTTATTAGCCACTTTTGCCAATCTACCACGATCTAAAGATACACTCAACGCCCTTGCTTTGACGCGTGTTCACCTGTAATTATTCTACGGATTTTTCGGGAGGCTTCATGCACGAATGTAAATTCAGGGTGCGCTCGACCCAGGTGGACTCTTTCGGGCACTTGAACAACGCCGCTTACCTGGAGATATACGAGTGGGCCCGCTGGGAGTGGGCCGAGGCCAGCGGGGACGATCCGGTCAAGTGGGTCGAGGAGAAAAGAATCGGACCGGCGATCTTGCACATCGACCTGACCTTTTCAAAGGAGATCCGCCATCACGAGGAGATCACCGTGCGCACCTGGTACCACTCCATGGAGCGCGTCCGCGCCCAGATCGCCCAGGAGATGATCAAGACCGACGGGCAGGTGGCCTCCAAGGTGTTGATCACCTACGTGATGATGAACCTGGACACCCGCAAGGTAACCGCCATCCCCGAAGAAATGCGCTCCCGCTTCGACGCCGACGAGAAATACAGAAACCAGCAGGGCTGAGGTCAGTCGTTTGCTTCCGGCTGCAGCGTAACCAGCGTTGCGCCCCAGGCGCCCGAGCCCATGTCTCCCAGCTTGAATTCGACCACGTAGTCCAGCTTCTTCAAGACCGAGTGGACCTTCTTGCGCAGCACGCCCCTGCCTTTGCCGTGGACGATGCGCACCGAGAGTATTCCGCGTCGGCGGCACTCCTGCAGGTATTCAAGGACCAGCTCCCGGACCTCGCGGGGGTGGAAGGTGTGGAGGTCCAGGGTGCCGTCGATGGGGATTTCGACCGGGCCGGGTTCGTCCATGGGCGTAGCATAGTAAAAATTCCTTGCATTTGCACCCTTCGGGTTCGTATGTCAATTGCATGGTTGCGGTGAAGCCGTTTTTGGGCCTGCGGCCCGCGCCGGCCCTGGTTGGCCGGGTGGCCAGCCCCCCCTACGACGTGGTCACGACCGACGAGGCCCGAAGGCTGGCCGAGGGCAACCCGCACAGCTTCCTGCGGGTGATCCGCTCGGAACTCGAGATGGAGCCGGGAGCGGATCCCCACGGCGATCCGGTCTACCGGCGGGCCCGCCACAACCTGGAAAAGATGATCAAGGACGGCGTGTTGATCCGCGACGAGACCGGGTGTCTGTACATTTACCGGCTGACGATGGGCGGGCACGTTCAGCACGGCGTGGTGATGGGCGCAAGCATAGACGAGTATGAGGACGGCCGGATCAAGAAGCACGAGCACACCCGGCCGGAAAAGGAGGAGGATCGCACCCGGCACATAATGACGCTGAAGGCCAACGCCGGCCCGGTTCTGATGACCTACCGCGCCCGTGGGGAGATTGCCGACCTGGTGCGGGAAATCTGCACCGCCGGCGAGCCGGTCTACGACTTTTCAGCCGAAGATTCGGTGGACCACGCGTTGTGGGTGGTGTCGGCGCCCGGCGACATAGAGCGCCTGTGCTCGGCCTTTTCGCCGGTGGAAGCGTTTTACATAGCCGACGGCCACCACCGGGCCGCCGCGGCCTGCCGGGCGCGCAAGAAGCTGCGCGAGGGCAATCCCCAGCACAGCGGGTCGGAGGCCTACAATCATTTTCTGGCGGCGGCCTTTCCCCACGACGAGATGCGCATTCTGGGCTACCACCGGGTGATAAAGGATCTGGGCGGGTACGGACTGGAGAGCTTCATGCTAGAGGTGAACGAGAACTTCAAAGTCGAGCCCACCAAGACGCCCGAGCCCGACGTACCGGGCCGCTTCGGCATGCTGCTCGACGGCTGCTGGTACCGTCTCGAGGCGCGGGAGCAGAGCCCGCCGGACCAACTGGATGTTTCCATCCTGCAGGAGAAGCTGCTGGGCCCGGTCCTGGGGATCGAAGATCCGC
>Ga0180432_10010194_pt1 | contig 11310 bp, 8 predicted proteins | sample SS_ome_10_FD_132414 | JGI IMG/M metagenome (GOLD analysis project Ga0180432, IMG submission 132414) | Hypersaline lake sediment archaeal communities from the Salton Sea, California, USA - SS_1_MS_2 metaG | ecosystem: Environmental > Aquatic > Non-marine Saline and Alkaline > Hypersaline >... | reverse complement strand
GCGCGAAGAGCGTAATCCAGAATATAAATTTCTTGCGTTCAGTTTTACTAACTAATTTATAATATTTTTTCTGCTCGTTAAAAATTGCTCGCAGGATCTGGACGAAAAAAACAAAAACAGCTCCAAAAATAAAATAGAATAAAACAACAAAAAATACACCCCGCTCACCTAAATCTTCACCAAAATACCATTTCATCAACCAAGTAATCGGCCAAAATAATAACCAATAGATCCAAAGTACTCGGCCAAAAAACTGGACTTTATTTCTAATTTTTATTTTTGATAATAAAACTGACATATGGTTATTATACCAAAAACACCCCGCTTTAACGAGGTGTCTGTATAAACAATCTCCTCCAAATCATCATTCTGCTTTTATTTTATTGATTATATATGGACCGAATAAAATAAATAATAAAAATAAAAACCAAATTCTTCCTTCTAAAATATTATAATCATGAAGCAATCTTATCAAAGAATGGCCAACTACAAAATGACCAAAAATAAATTCAAAGACAATTGTTAAAATAAATAAAAATACTCCTACTAATAGTAATTGATAATTGGTATACTTTTTATTTCTAATCCAAAAAAATATAACTATTCCGTCTAAAATAATCAAAATAATAGTACTTATTTGATGCGCTAATAATTCTGGTATCTTATTTTGGTAAATGACATTTCTGAAAAACCCATTGCCAATAGCAACAAATGCCAAAATTATCCAAATACCAAATGCTTGTAAATACATAAAAATAGTATACCAAAAAACCATCCCTTTCGGAATGATTCTCTGATGGGGCGGCTAGAGGCCCGCCTGCGGCGGATCACTCAGGCCTTCGGCCCTCGCGAGAATCTTATTTAAAATGAAAAAACCATTAACCTAAAAAGTCAATGATTTTTTCATGGGGCGGCTAGAGGGAATCGAACCCTCGTAACTGGCGCCACAAGCCAGTGTTCTACCATTGAACTATAGCCGCCATAATTTAGATTTATGAATATAGATTTAAGATTTAAGAAACGAATGTTATCCCGACCCCCGATTTATCGGGGGGAGGAATCTGGCGACAAGTTAACCGTCGGTCAGCGCATTGATAGATCCCTCTCTCCGCTCGGGATGACCACTGTTCTCAAATCATAAATCTTAAATCTTTTCTATCGCGCCCGGCAGGATTCGCCCGGCAAAGCCGGGTCCGGCTACGCCGGAAACCCATTACTCCCACCTGCCTACGCCTTCGCCCTCAGTAGGAATCGAACCTACATTTAGAGCTTAGAAGGCTCCCGTTCTATCCATTGAACTATGAGGGCGCAGGCGATGGCGGGCAGGTATCTATTGTCCTGCGAAGCAGGATCCGGCTTCGCCGGAAGCTACGGGCGCATGATAGCGTGAATTAACAATTTTTTCAATATTTAAAGTTCATCTATTCTAGCAAAATTTCATCTCAAGTCAACAAAATTACCTTTGATTTCCAATTTTTGATTTCTAATTTCTCGTGTTTAAAACCAGGAAATTGGAAATTAGAAATCAGAAATTAATCGCATTTTACTTCTTCTTTCGCCGTTTCCCGTGAAACGCCTGATAAACATCTTTTAAATGCTGATCAGCAATATGGGTATAAACCTGGGTGGTGGTAATTGATGAATGACCAAGTAACGATTGGACTGAACGAATGTCCGCCCCGGAAGTCAGTAAATCCGTGGCAAAACTATGCCGCAAGGTATGAGGCGTAATCTTTTTGGTAATCCCCGCCAACTTGGCATATTTCTGAACTAATCTTTGCACTGACCGAGGAGTCAAATGATTTACCTTATCAATCCCCTGATTTCTGATTTCTGATTTCTGATTTCTCGTCTTACTCGCCCGATCATGTCCCACAAATAAATAAGGAGAATTATCCCTCCGCATCTCTAAATATTGCTTAAGCCAATGCTTAGCCTGATTAGACAGAAAAACAATCCGCGGTTTGTCACCTTTGCCCCGGACAGTAAACTCATCCTTGGCTAAATTAATATTATCTTTTTTTAAATTAACTAACTCCGAAACCCGCAGGCCGGTGGAAAAAAAAGTTTCTAAAATGGCTTTGTCGCGTTTCTGAATTATTTCTTTCTGACTAACCTCTAAAGGAGCTTCCATGAATTTTTCCAAATCACTACCCTCTAAATATTCAATCTGCCGGCTGGATTGTTTAGCTAGTTCAATTTTTTCTGGAGCTAAAGATTTAATATCATATTTAGCTAAATATTTAAGAAAAGTCCGCAGAGCAATCAAATGATAATTTTGGGTGCTCTTTTTTAAAGTCTGGCCCTGGTCATCAGTCGCCCGGTTGAGAAATAAACGGTACTGCCGAATTAAACTAGTATTAATCTGAGAAACATCAAAACCTTTATTTTTGTTTTTAGCCCAATTAAAAAACCGTTGCAAATAAAAAGCATAATTGCGGATTGTTGCTTGGGAGCGGCCCCGTTCGACTTCCAGATATTCTAGAAAGTCAGTAATTAATTTGTTTTTAGGCACAGATTTCACAGATTATTACAGATTTACACAGATAAATTCCTAAAGGAAATATCTGTGTAAATCTGCTACCATCTGTGTGAATCCGTGCCCTTACATTTTACGACACAAAGACATAAACCGCAATACTTTTGTCAAGGATAAAAAAACCACGGACGGTGCTCGCGCAACGTCCGCGGAATGTGAATGTCTGTCTGATGCTCCTAACCATGGCTGGTAGCAAATTCCTCCATGAAAGCCGCCAGCACCTGTGCGCTCTCCAGCGGCAAGGCGCTGTAAAGCGAGGCCCGGCAGCCACCGACTGAGCGATGGCCCTTGAGGCCTATCAGCCCCTCGGTCTTGGCTTTCTCCAGGAAGGCCTGCTCGAGCTCTTCCGTGGGCAGCCGGAAGGTGATGTTCATAACCGAGCGCGAACCCGGCTCGGCGTGACCGATAAACATCTTAGGGTATCGATCGACACACCTGTAGACAAGTCTGGCCTTGGCGCGGTTGCGCTGCTCGATCTCCCTCAATCCTCCAATCGACTTGAGCCAAAGTAGCACGTTCCGCATCATATAAACACACCAGACCGGCGGGGTGTTGTAGAGAGACCCGGCCTTAGCATGCGTCCGGTAGTCCAGCATGCTGGGGAGACCATCCGGACACCTCTCCAGCATGTCGTCGCGGATGATGACGGTAGTAACGCCAGCTGGCCCCAAATTCTTCTGGGCACCGGCGTAAACCAAGCCGAATTTCGAGACGTCAAACTGACGTCCCAAAATGTCGCTGGACATGTCGGCTATCAGAGGTATCTCGCCCGTCTCCGGCCAATAGTGGTGCTGGGTACCAACAATGGTATTGTTGGACGTTATGTGCACATACGCAGCACCGGGATCAAGCTTGATCTCCGCAGGTTTTGGCAGACGCCTAAAATTGTCCTCCTCGGTGGTTGCCGCAACCCGCGCCTCCCCCACGATCCGGGCCTCCTTAAGAGCCTTCTGGGACCACGAGCCGGTTAGGATGTAGTCCGCGGACTTGCCCTCCCCCAGAAAGTTCATCGGCACCATGCCAAACTGCAGGCTGGCCCCACCCTGGAGGAAGAGAACATGGTAGCCATCAGGGACCCCCAACAGTTGACGCAGAAGCTGTTCGGTCTCGGTAAACAACTCCTGGCACGCTGGGGAGCGATGGCTGACTTCCATCACCGACATACCTGTGCCGGCGAAGTCAGACCACTCCTCTTGAGCCAGCCGCAATGCCTCAGGAGGCAAAACAGCCGGACCCGGGTTAAAGTTATGGATTTTCATGACAAAACCTCCTTTTCCGAAATGAATTTCTTTTTCGTTCTTAGCCGCTAGTATCTCATCTCCTTTTCAGGAGCCAAAACTGGAATGACGATATATGAAAAGAGCACCCTCCTCTAGGTCCTCATTTATAAAATTTATCTTTTTTACTCTGTTTTGTCAATTTTGTAAATTTGAATAAAAGAAAAGCCCCACGAACGCGCTACCACAACGTCCGTGGGACTCGTAAAGTCCTCCTGATTTTCGATCAATCAACCGGCAAGTAAAAGACGCCCGTGGCGATGAGGATCACCGCCAGTATTCCCATAAAACCAGCCGCGACGAAAACGGCTGTACCCACGAGATAAACGCCTTTTAGACGCCGTTCTTTCTGCTGCTCGTCCGAGATGCCAAACACCGTGGCGACTAGCCGGGCAACACCACCCAGGAAAATCGCCAAACTCATCGACATCGGCAGAAGCGGAGCCAACCCCATGCCGAATACCGAGGGCACATACTTGCTGGTCCGAGGCCAGTTAGCGAAAAAGGCAATCACCGTACCGACGATACTAGCAACGATGAAGGTAATCCAGATCCCACTCGACATACTGCTCGCGCCGGAGAGCGCCTGGGCCAGACCGGCCCAAGCTTGGCAACCCGGGGCCGGGAACATCTTACCCTCACCGATGCCAAACTGGAACACGATCAGGTTCATAAACAAGACAGCCGGCAATCCTCCTACCACCACGCCGAGATACTGAAACTTCAACTGGCGCTTGGGCCTGGCATTAATTAGGTGCCCGACGCGCAAATCCTGCATCAGGTCCACTGCTGTAGCACCGGTGGCACCAGCCACTGCAGCCAATGCCAAAAGAGCCAACGGCATCTTGGATATCAGAGCACCGAAAAACACCATGAAGATGATCGCCACCAGCCGAATGGGGTTGATGCCGGTGGTCGCGGCTACCTGGCCCAAAAGCACGCAGGCCGGACCACTGAGAACTAACGCCAGGAGCGTTAGCCAGCTCGACACGCCGAACATCGTGTACATGGTGATAATTGTTATCACCGCGGCCAGCGTGCCAAAAAGACTAAGCACCAGTTTTTCTTTGGCGGTCAAACGATCTTCTAACCCCTCAGCACGAGAATCAAAACCCGGTGGCACCTCCTCCTCTTTGCGGAAAAGATACATTAGCACGGGATCGACGAACGCCGGGATGGTCAGTAGACCGATTGCCAACCAAAGTACGTATTGTTTGATGACACCTTCCTCCAAACCAACCCCAGCCAACTGAGGAACAAAGAGAAAGGTAGTGAAGACCGCCCCAATGACCATGCCAAGGCCAATCCTCGGACCCACGACCATGCCGATACCGAAAAGCAAGGGATCGAGGTTAACCTTGATCTTCTCGCTGAAGGACAGCTCCTTCCAAATTGGCCCTTCACCAGCTCTCAGAGCAAGCTTGGTCGGCAAGGTAAGAATTCCCGAAATGACGCCGCCTGTTCCCATCAGACGCCGTGCCCGGCGACGGACTGCCGGGTCTCTGCTCGTCACCTCGCGCAAGGCTACGGCCACAGCCACGGCCTCTGGCCAAAACTTCTTAACCATGAACCTGCGGAAGGGCACGGCTACAGTCACTCCTAGCCAAGACAGGCTGACGATCAAAAAAGTCAAAGCGATGACACTTGGTCGAAACTCCGTATCCACCAAATAGATGGCCGCGATGGTTGATGTTGTGAAGCCGACACTACCTCCAGCCGAGGCCATGGTCTGGCCAAGATTTAAGAGATAGATATTGGATTGTCGACGACTCAACAACAACAGCACGATGAAGACCGCGACGATCGAACCGCCACCGCCCCATCCCGTCATCAACGACGAGTAAACGTTGTTCAGGGCCAAAACGACGGCCATGAACATAAACACCATGAAGGTCCACCAACTGACCCTCACGTTCTCGGACATCCAATACATTCTACCCATAACAAACCTCCCTTCCTGTCTGTGAAGTGTCAAAACACCCTAGTCGCTGTATCTCAACTCCTCCTTCGAGAAGCTAAAACGGAACTGTTATATATGAAAAGAGCAAGCAAAAAAATTGAGCACCTCCTAGTTGTTTGCTCATCATCATAAATTACTTCAAATTAATAAAAAAGTCAACTGGCTTTTTATAAAAGAAACGGACGCTGCTCGCACAGCGTCCGTGACGTATTTCATCGTCTTGAACCCTCCATGGTCCTAGGCGGCGAGGTCGAGCACCTCCACCCATAAAATCCGCTCGTCAGCCTCCAACTTCTGGCGCACTTCTTCACTGATTGGGCTATCAATGTCGAAGAAGCTGACAGCTCCTGCTCCTTCTCCCTGACCGCTGAGCTGAATATCGCGGATATTGATGTTGGCTTCACGCAGAACTCTGGACAGATGTTCAGCCGCACCCTTCTCGTCGCTGTTCATGGCAAACAATCGCTGAACCACGCCGGACTTGGCCTTCTTGGCCTCCAGTGAACCAACATTGACACCGTTAACGACACTCCGATCCTTGAAGAAACGGATGATCTGGCCTACCCCCATCGTAGCGCAATTGGCGCTGGCCTCGATGGTGGTAGCCCCCAGATGGGTATTGAGGAGCAACTTACCTTCATCCACCAGAGTCATGGCCTCCGGGGTCAGCAGCCACCGCGTCGGAAAGTCGGTGCCATAGCCGATGATTTGGCCGGCGCGAATTAGCTCCAGGATTGCCGCGTCATCCACCACGTCGTAACGCGAGGTGTTTAAGAGATAGCCTTCGAATCCAGCCAAAATTTTGGAATTGACCAAACCTATGTTTTCAGATACAGCGGGGACATGAACTGTGAGGTAACCCTCTCGTACCAAAGCGACCAGGTCTTCGAGTTTATCCACGAGCGTGATGCCCAGCTTAACCAGGCCCTCCTGCCTCTCGGAAGAAATCCACGGATCACAGCCGAAAACTTCCATATCCAGATTCCTAGCAGCTTCTGCCACTAGAGCACCGATCCGCCCCAAACCGATGACTCCGAAATTCTTCTTGCCGATCTCATGGCCAGTGCACCCCTTCTTGAGTTGGTTAACCTTCTTCTCGATTGCTTTGGGATCGGTCATACCAACCAGCTCGGCTCGGATGAGTGCCTGACTCTTCATCATCTTTCTGGCGAGAATCACCATCATGGCGAACAGCAGCTCCTTCACAGAGTCAGCGTTCGCCCCAGGGGTGTTTAACACAATCACACCCCTTTTGGTAGCCTCGGTCTTATCGATGTTGTCCGTGCCCGCGCCCGCACGGACGATCAATACCAAGTTCGGAAACTGGTCGAAGTCTCTCACCTTACTGCTCCGAACGATGATGATTGCGACTTGTTCGGCGAGTCCCTGATCCTGAGTAATCTCGAAACCAGCGTCTCGCAGAGGCTGCAAAACAGCTTCTGCAATGTCATCCAACAATAAAACTAATAGTTTCTCCTTCATCGCCCTCTCTCCCTCTGTTTGAAGTTGCTGCCAAACCTATTGCCAACCACTAACGGTTTACTTTCTCCTACCTCAACCTTACTATCACCAATCTAAGAAAGCAAGACCTTTCTCCACCTTGACTAAAAATAACCCCCGTGGTATCCTATTCTAGCAGCTAATATAAATCTTACTAGGCGAAGCCTGATTCGGCTCCGCCGGAAATCTAATTAAATCAGGGCGACTGACTTGGTCTGAGGTCTCGACCTCCAACTAGGCAGTTCGCCGAGAACCAATCTATGTTATCTAAACAAAAAAAGGAAAAAATCATTGCTAAATTTAAAACCCATCCTAGTGATACTGGCTCGCCCCAGGTCCAAATTGCGATCTTAAGCGAAGAAATTAAAGAATTAGTCAAACATCTCAAAGATCACCAACATGACTACTCTTCCCGCCGCGGCTTGATTAGAAAAATAAATGAACGTAAGAAGCTTCTAAAATATCTACAGCGAGAAGATGAACAGGAATGGGAAAAATTAGTTAAAACTTTAAAACTAAAAATTGCTAAAAAAATTGAAGAGGAAGCAGCGGAAACTTTAGAAGAAGAATTAGGCCTCCCCGTGGCAAAAGAAGAGGAAAAAGTTGAAGAGATTAAAAATAATGCTCCTTAATTTTCAAAAGCCCCGTCGGGCTTTTGTTATTTATAACACTATATGATTAAACATTCAGACCAACGTATCGGCGTTTTCGTTGATACCCAAAACATGTACTGGTCAGCCAAAAATCTTTATCAAAGTAATGTTAATTTTAAAGAAATTTTAAAAACCGCTATCGCTGGCCGCAAGTTAATTCGGGCCATTGCCTATGTGATTGAATCAAAAAGCCGGGAGGAAGCTGGCTTTTTCGGCGCTCTAGACAAACAAGGCTTTGAAGTCAAAAGTAAAAATCTGCAGGTCTTCCTCAGTGGGGTAAAAAAAGCCGATTGGGATGTCGGCATTGCGGTGGATGCTGTTAAACTAGCAGACAAACTTGATTCTATTATCTTGGTCTGCGGCGATGGCGATTTTATTCCCTTAGTTCAGTACTTGAAAGAAAATAAAGGCTGCATGGTTGAAGTAGTGGCCTTTGGTAAAACCACTTCTAGCAGATTAATTGAGGTGGCTGATGATTTCATTGATTTGGATAAAAATCCTAAAAAATATTTAATAAGAAAATAATTAATAATTTCCAACCGACAGATATCCGCCCTGGCCTGAATTAAACCAGGACCCCGGTGGATAAAAGTTCTTGTTAAATAGGCTGATCTACTAAAATCTTTAGTGGTCAGAAATTTAATTAGAACTCAGTCGGTTGGCTAAAAGGAATCTTTATTATGTCAACAGTAAAAGAATTTTCAACCGAAATTGGAGGGAAAGAGCTCAAAATTCAAGTGGGTAAAATTGCCCAACAAACCAATGCCAGTTGCTTAGTCCAATACGGTGATACCGTGGTGCTGGCCACGGCCGTGATGGCCCCGGGCGTCCGGGAAGGGATTGATTATTTTCCTTTGATGGTGGAATACGAAGAGCGAATGTATGCCGCCGGCAAGATTAAAGGTTCGCGTTTTATTAAACGTGAAGGCCGGCCAACGGATGAAGCGGTTTTAGCTGCCCGGATGGTGGATCGGGGTTTACGGCCGCTTTTTCCAGAAGAATTAAGAAACGATGTTCAGGTTATTCTGACTATCTTTTCAATGGATAATGAAAATGATCCGGATATTCCCTCGATTATCGCCGCCTCAACCGCTCTTCATATTTCTAACATCCCCTGGAACGGCCCTTTGGCTGGCATCCGGATTGGCCAAATCAATAGTGAGTGGGTAATTAACCCGACTTATGAAGCCCGCGAAAAATCCGTTCTTGATTTAGCTATCTCAACTATGCCCGACAAGGTAGTGATGCTGGAAGCCGGAGCCAATGAAATTGATGAAAAAACATTTTATCAAGCAATTGAATTTGGTCTCAAGCATGGTAAAAAAATTATTAAATTAATTGAAGAAATCCGCCAAAAATGCGGCCAAGAAAAAATGAGTCTAGAAGAAATTGAAGAACTAAAAGAAGAAGCAGAATTTCCCGAAGAAGAAACCCCCACTGAAGCTCATGAAGCCGAAGATTTATATGAGCAATATTTAACTGAAGCCCAGAAGTTTATCTTGGATAATTTAGATCATTATTTATTTAATACTCCGAAAGGATCAAAGAAAGAACGCAAGGCTATTTTAGAAGAACTAAAAGAAAAAGTGGAAACCAAGCTATTGGAGAAACAAGTGGGTAAAGAAAAAAGAAATAAAATTCTCAAAACTTTTGATTCCTTTATTGAAGAACAAGTAACTAAGGCGATCTTAACAGAAGATAAACGAGTGGATAGCCGTCAATTAACTGCTATTCGACCCCTTGATGTTGAAGTGGGGATTTTACCGCGGACGCACGGTTCAGCCTTGTTTAATCGCGGCGAAACCCAAATTCTTTCGGTGGTGACCTTGGGAGCGCCAGGTGATGAACAAATCCTGGATACTATGGAAGAAAGTGGTAAAAAACGCTATATGCACCATTATAATTTCCCTCCTTATTCAGTGGGTGATGTCTCGCCACTGCGAGGAACTGGCCGGCGGGAAATCGGCCATGGGGCTTTAGCCGAAAAAGCTCTGATTCCAGTTCTCCCGCCTAAAGAAGAATTTCCTTATACTATTCGGGTAGTCTCGGAAGTCTTAAGCTCTAATGGTTCGTCCTCGATGGCTTCGACCTGCGGTTCATCTCTAGCTTTAATGGATGCCGGGGTGCCGATTAAAAAAGCCGTCGCTGGTATTGCCATGGGATTAGCTTCTAATGAACAAGGGAGTTATAAAATTTTTACTGACCTCCAAGATCTGGAAGATGGTAAAGGAGGAATGGATTTTAAAGTCGCCGGAACCACTGATGGCATCACCGCTATTCAAATGGATACTAAAACTCAGGGCTTAAATCTACAAATTGTTAAAGAGACTTTAGAGCAAGCTAAAACGGCCCGCCTAGAAATTTTGGAAGCGATGAATAAAATGTTTGCTGAACCGAGAAAAGAACTTTCACCTTATGCCCCTCGCATTGTTTCCTTTAAGATTAAACCAGATAAAATCCGCGAGGTTATTGGCCCGGGCGGCAAAGTTATTAATGAAATAATTGACGCTACCGGCGTTCAGATTGATATTGAAGATGACGGCTTAGTCATGGTCACTGGTGTTAACCAAGAAAATGTGGCCAAAGCGGTGGAGTGGATTAAAAATATTGTTAAAGAACCCGAAGCCGGTGAAATCTATGAGGGTGAAGTTACCCGGCTTATGGACTTTGGCGCTTTTGTTGAAATCTTGCCCGGCAAAGAAGGGCTAGTCCATATTTCTGAACTATCACCCCAGCGAGTGGAAAAAGTAACTGATGTGGTTAATCTAGGTGATAAAATAAAAGTAATAGTTAAAGAAATTGATGACCAAGGACGAATTAATCTCTCTATTAAACGTCTAGATCCTAATTATAAAGATCAACCACGGAATAATAATTATCATAATAATAATCACCGAAGAAATAACCGTGATCGCAGCGGCGGCAGTGGATATAAAAATGAAAAACATAAAAAAAGATTTTGGAAAAAATAATTAACTCTATATATCAGCCCGGGGTTTAAACCCCGGACTGATTAATTAAAAATAACCCCCTTAGGGGTTATTTTTTAAAAATTAGGCTAACTGCTATAATACCTCCATGATTTTTAATTTTTTTCAAAAAGAAAAATCCCGACTGGCTTTGATTTATCTTATTATAGTTATTATTATTTTACTCTTAATTCTGGCCGGGATTTTATATTGGAGTTTTCAGCAAACTAGTAAAGACCATTTGGTAAAATTAGTTCCCGAGGACGTTCAATTTTACGCTCATTTTGATTATCAAGCTTATCAGTTGGCTAATTCTAAAAGCCAAAAATTTTTTAATTCTTTATTTTCTGACTTGGACAATTATTTTTTAACTCAGTCGCCACTAAAATTTTCTTCGCCACTCAAAGATTAT
>Ga0180432_10010193_pt1 | contig 11310 bp, 10 predicted proteins | sample SS_ome_10_FD_132414 | JGI IMG/M metagenome (GOLD analysis project Ga0180432, IMG submission 132414) | Hypersaline lake sediment archaeal communities from the Salton Sea, California, USA - SS_1_MS_2 metaG | ecosystem: Environmental > Aquatic > Non-marine Saline and Alkaline > Hypersaline >... | reverse complement strand
CTGGTCAAGGAGACGAACGCGAACGTCCAGGATGCGGAGCTTTCGCTTCCCAAAAAACGGGAAGTGAAACTGAAGCGAGACTGGGTGCCAATTAAGCAGTTTCGGCGACCGTGGACCAAGGAGGAGATCGAGGAGTATTCGGTTGAGGGCAACTCGGACACCTTCGATGAGGACCGGTACCTCGACTTCCTCGATCTAATCGCCCATCACGCTCGGCTGAAACGAGGTGTTTGGACGTCCGATCGCTGGCGAATGGACTGTTTCAATCATCACGCCCGCATCCTCTTCGTCGACACCAAGTGCCGGTGCGGGAAGTTCGTGACCGCCAACGCGATAACCGACGTCATGGAGGCATTTGAGAGCGAGGCGGACTTCGTCAAGCAGATACACGGTCGAATCCTCGATGCCCAGGGCGAGCTCGAGGCGTTCGTTGTGACGTGCGACCACACCAAGCCCTGAAGGAAGTGAGCGGAATTCGCGGAAGTAGGCAGCGACTGTCATAGGAACTTCCGACCTGGTGAGCCCAAAGGATCGTGACACGGCCGATCACGCCAGGGAGGTTGGGCAGAGCTGCCGAGCGGTCACGGGCGGGGATTGACAGACCCTACCCAACGCGGGTTCGAATCCCGCCTTCCGCTCTCTGACACCAACTGACACCTTTTGGAGACAACCATGAGCAACGAACCTCGCCGGAATGCGACGCCGGCCGAACCGTCCCCGATCCCGCACTCGACTCTTCCGCTCTACAAGTGCCACAAGCTCGTTCGGGCGGCGAAGATTCGCCGCATTCGCAACGACGGGTACAGGTTTCTCCTGGCGTTCGAGGACTCGGTTGACAACCTCTACGTGAGTCCTGCCTGGGTCGACAATCACGGCCCGGTCGTCGGCGGTTACTTCGTGGTCTACGAGGACGGGTACACCTCGTACTCGCCGGCCGAAGCGTTCGAGAAGGGCTACAGGCTGGTCGACCAGGCTGCCAGGGAGAAAGGAAAGGCCCGGGAAGTCTTCCCGCAGTTCTTCGCCGGCATTGATCTCGACAAGGGCTTCATGGGGTTCATGAATTCTCTCGACAAGACTCGTGAGTCAGCCTCCGGAATAGACGGTCTTCGCCCGCGATCTGCCGTCCTCAAGGCTCGTCGCCGGGAGATCGAGTGTGCGATCGGCCGGGCGTGCAATCAGAAACGAGACTTTCCAGTCGAGTGGGTGCAAGAGTATATCGCGATCGTAAAGGAGATCCTCGGTGACCCGAAGCGACGGTCCAACGTGTAGGCGGTGTGGATTTCTGTTGACGATCAAGGAATGGCTTTCTGGATTCGGGTTATGCAATCAATGTCATCGAGTGCAGCAGGAGGACCAGGCGTTGCGACGTCGAGCCTCTTCGGTATCCAAGTAATCGAAGCCCCATGGATGGTCGACCGCCGCCAGGTGCGATTTCCCCGAAGTAAAAAGAAACGGATCCGGCGGAAGTGGGCGAAGGACCCGCGGAACTGGCGGTCGTTTCCGAAAACGGAGATCTACGAACTCCAGGGCGGTGTGGTGTTCATGCACCCGGACGTCGCCGCCGAGTTACGGAAGCGGCTGAAGGAAGCCCCGGATGGCTCGATTGTTCCCGTCTCGCCGCCGGAACCGCCGAAGGACTTCCGCCAGTATGGTTTCGACGCCAGCCCATTCGGCAGCTTTGCTTCGCTCCCTCGCCCCGAACCCCTCCGTGACCTGGAGGTGGAACGAAACTTCCGGCTGTTCATGGATGTTCCTCCAGTCGTTTTCGATCGCCGGTCCGTTCTTACGAGTTGTGTCTCATGAGCCAAGACGCAATCTTGATCAATCGCGACTTCGCAACCACGTCGATCTGCTCGAACGAGCTGCCAGTCGACCTGGTTGAGATCCGGAGCCCTGGAGTAGCCTATGGCATTCTTCCTGATCACGCGAAAGCGAAGGACTGTAATGTTCTTCTCGTGGAAGGATTCGCTCACGCCCCGGAAGCAGGCGTCCGCCGAGCGTGCGATGCTCGACCGGATCTCTCGGCTCGCCAGCGGGTCGATCTCGCATCGAAGGCTTTCCTGGAGGAGGTTGCTGCGGGCAGGCGGCGACATCGTTGAGCTCGTTGCTGAGTGGGAGGAAGACGTTGGCTAAGATAAAGCCCGATTCAGAATTCCCGGTACCGGACGAGGTCGACAAGCTCGAACTCGACCACCGGTTCTCGCGGGAGAAACGCAAGCCGGAAGTGGATGCGTTCCGCCAGGCGTACATCAAGCAGTGCCGAGCCCAGGGCATGTCGCGGGAACTCGCGGCAAAGCATGCCTGGGCGGAGTGTGCTCGTCAGTTTCCTCCCTTGCCTGAGCCTGCGGCCGAGGACCCGGTCGAAGAAGAGCCGGAAGAGGAGCGGACCGTCAAGCAGCAGGAGTTGCCGTGGAAGGATCTACCAGGCCAGGCCGACTATGAAGCCGAGGTACTCTGGGTCTACCAGCAGTACGCGATTGTTGTCGTCGAGCGATCGGCCAAGTCGGCGATCCTCGCCTGGGACCAGGCCACCGAGGTCCCGCCGTCGATGGCGGCAGTCGGCCTGATGAAGTGGGCGTCGAAGAACCAAACGAAGTTCTACGACTCGATGGTCCCCAAGATCATGGCGAAGAAGTCGGACCAGGATGAAGAGATCGTCAAGCGAGAGAAGCTCGCGGTCGAGAAGATCGAGGAAATGCTGGTCGAATTGGAAGAGCGGTTTCGGGAGCGGGGAGTTTGCCCGAACTGCAGTAAATGATCGCCAATCCCCTCGACTTCAAGCCGATCACCGAGGCACCTCCCGAGGTCGAGGAGGCGTGCAGGCTCTTCGGTCGGATTCCGAAGAACCCGTACAAGCAGCTCGTCTGGCGATGGAACATGCGACAGGCGGCAGTGAGCGACAAGGGGATCCAGAACCTCCTTCGCCAAACCGCCTTCTCCGACGTCCTCTTCTTCTTCAACTCGATGGCTTGGTGCTTCGAGCCACGAGCCCTCCAGAAGGTCAAGCCGTTTTGTACCTGGATCCACCAAGACCCCGTCATCCTCGCGATGGACCAGGCGATCACCGACTCGCTCATCGCGGACGACACGGGGGAAGAGCTACTCGATCCGGTCGACCTGGTCGTCGATAAGTCTCGAGCTCAGGGTGCAACGTGGATGTACTTGACGGTCATCCTTCGCCGGTGGCTCAAGGACCCAATGTTCAGTGCTGGTCTGGTCACCAGGACCGAGGACCTGGTCGACAGTGCCAAGGACCAAGATACCTTGATGTGGAAGGTGATCTGGTCGCTCGATCAGTTGCCTGAATGGATGAAGCCGATCGGGTACGAGGAATCGAAGCATCGAAACCTGACCGAGCACTCGCTGATCAACCCCGAGATGCTCTCGACGATTGTGGGTTACTCCGCCAGCCAGGACGTAGGTCGAGGCGGACGCAAGACGGTGTTCGGTATGGACGAGCTCGCGAGCTTCCGGCCTGGCGATGACGTCCAGGTCATGAATTCGACGCAGTACGTCACCAACTGCCGGCTGCTTGTCTCGACGTTCAAGGGCGACTCTGGCATCTACTACGAGTCGGCCACCGGTGACAACAACGCCATCAAATGCGTCTTGGACTGGAAGGATAATCCGGTACAGAACCGGCTGCTTTACCTGTTCAAGGACGGCCGATACCGGGCACTCAACTCCGAAGACCAGCCAGCACTCGACAAGTACGTCGAAGAGCGGGGCGAATCTCTCGACCTGCTTCGCCGGCGGGGGTACAAGTTCGACGACCACATCCGAGCCCCCTGGTACGACATGCAGTGTATGCGGCCAGGTGCGACTCCCCGCGGTATCGCCCAGGAGCTCGATCGCGATCCGCACGGGTCGGTCAGTAAGGTTTTTGATTCAGCGACGGTCAATCTAAAAATCCAGGAATGCTGCAAGCCACCGCTGCTCCGCGGCAACCTGGTCTACGACCCGGAAACCGCGGAAGTCCGGCCGCCGTTTATCACGCTCACTGAGGGCGGTGATCTCAAGCTTTGGGTGAAGCCGGACCACGAAGGCAAGATGCCGGCGGCAAAGTACAAGACCGGGGCGGATATCAGCTCCGGTAAGGCGGGGACGTACACGTCGAACTCCACACTGAGCGTCACCAACCAGCTGACCGGCGAGCAGGTCGCCGAATGGGCGGCCAATAACTGCCCGCCGGCGAAGTTTGCCTACGTCAGTGTCGCTCTGTGCCGCTGGTTCAATGACGCCGAGCTCATCCCGGAGGTGAATTTTGAAGGCGGTTATCTGGATGTTCTGCTCGACGAGATCGGGTACGAGAACGTCTTCTATCGTGAAGTTGAGATACCTGGCGTTCATGTCAAAACGAACAAGGCCGGGTACTGGATGAAGAACGACGACGTCAAGCTCGGGCTCTTCGAGGCCTTGCAGGCAGCGATGATCGAGGGGGCATACACGCCTCGGTCGGAGATCATGCTTAAGGAATCGAAGGAGTACGAGTGGAAGGCCGGTAAGATCGTCCATGTCGGGAGCGAGAAGAGCGAGGACGACGCCGCGAAGGGCAAGACCCACGCGGACCGGGTGATTGGGGCTGCTTTGTCTTGGTTCGGTTGCGACCGTGCCCTGGAGCTCGACCAGCCGAAGGACCATGACGACACTACTGAATACCCCATTGGTAGTATGGGGGCCAGGCTTCAGGCCTATGACGACCGGAATCGCTGGGAAGATGGGTACTCTGAGGAATATGTAGATGATTACTTTGACAGATTGGCGTCCACCGAATACGCTGACTGACTGATTTCGCCCCTCTGAGGGGCCAGGAGCGGCCGGGAGGCAAAGAGTTCTCGCCGGGCTCATAACTCGGTTTGAGGCAGGTGCGATACCTGCGGCCGCCACTTTGACAACTTACACGGGCAACCTTCCCTGACGACCGGCCAGTCTCAGGGGCAGGGGGCCAGGACCCATTAGGGCAGGCATGACGGTGCCGTCACACCGTATGTGCCTGCCCTTTTTTTGTTCTTGGCCTGCCCTTCGAAAACGCTGGCGACCAATGATCGACCTGACCAACAAGACCGACATCAGTAGGCTCTATGACGCGATTGAGTCATCGCGAGCAGCTCTTCGGCCGTTCCGGATCAACCGGATCAAGATGCTCGAGGAGTATGTCGGCTCGTATTACGGGAACGTCGAATCGGAGCGAAGCAAGGTCATTGTCAACTTGCTTTCCTTGACTGCCGAGGCGTACACGATCGGCTTGGCAGCTCAGAACCCTAAGTGCATGGTGACCACCCAGCACCGCGAGTTCTGGCCGTTCGCCTACAAGTGGCAGCACGCGTTGAACAACTTCATGGAGGGGATCCGTTACTACGACATCCTCCAACAGGTTGTGCTCGACGCCTTCTTCACGATCGGGATCGCCAAGATCTACCAGGCCGACTGGAAGTCGATTCAGCTGGAAGATGACGTCTACGCCGACCCAGGACAGCCGCACATTTCGCGGGTCAGTATCGACGACTTCGTCATGGACATGAACGCGAAGGACATTCGCCTTTGCAAGTTCATGCTCGACGAATACCGGGTGCCCTGGTCGAAAGTGAAGGGGAATCCTGCGTTCGATCAGGATGTAGTCGCCGAAATGACGCCCACATCGAAGTGGGACCGTGAAGACAAAACGGCGAATCAGATCACCGCTGGCATGATCACCGACGACGACGAGCTCGAGCCGATGGTCACGTTAATGGACGTCTGGCTGCCGGAGCTCGAAACAGTCGCCATCATGGCACGTAGCAGCGAGCTGCCACCACTAGCGACCGTCGACACGGCTTCTCGCGGCGGACCATACGAGCTCCTGACGTTTGGTGACGTCCCCGACAACACGATGCCGCTTGCTCCAGGGCAAAACCTGCTCGGGCTCCACCTCCTCTACAACCGTCTGGCACGAAAACAAGCCCGGCAGGCGATGCGACAGAAGACGAACCCCGTCTTCCGGCCGTCCGCAAAAAACGACGCCGAGCGTCTTCGCAAGTATGGCGACGGGGAGTGGGTCAAGAGCGAGGATCCAAAGGGGATCGCGGTCGTCAATCAAGGCGGAGTGGACGCAGGCAACGCTCAATTCGGCATGTCGGTCCACGATCTCTACAAGGAGATGGCTGGCAACCTCGACACCATGGCGGGGCTTGGACCGACTGCAGGTACCGTTGGGCAAGAGCAGATCATCGCCCAGGCGGTCAGCAGGAAAGAAGCCAAGATGCATTCGCGGACGCACAAGTTCACCGCGAACGCTCTCGAGAAAATCGGGTATCTCATGTGGGAGGATGTCATCCTCACGGTGCCCGGCTCCGTCGAGTACGCTCCTGGCGTCTACCGCGACGTGTCCTGGACTCCCAATCAGCGGTCCGGCGAATTTTGGATGTACAACTTCGACATCACGCCGCACTCGATGGACTACGAGCCACCGCAGGTGAAGACCGACAAGCTCGAGCGTGCGATGGCTCAGGTCGAGCGACTCTTCCCGATGATCCAGGCTGCCGGCGGGCAGATCGATACTCAGGAGCTGTTCAAGCAGCTCGCCACCAAGCTCGATGTTCCCGAGCTGGAAAACATCATTCTCTTCCCCAACGATCCCGCGGTCGAGCGGCCGGAACCTGCAGGCGAAGGCCCCAAGATGCCGTCCACCACGACCAGGCGGAACGTGCGAATCAATGTCCCCACCGGCGGCACGCAGCAATCGCGTAGCTCAATCATGCAACAGTCCTTGCTCAATGGAAAGAGCCAGGCAACCCCACAGCAGATGGCGACTCTATGAAAATCGGACTGCCACGGATTAACGGCAAAAAAGTCAGCAGGAAGGAGTTCCTGAGAAAGAAGGCGGAGCCTGGCGTTCCTGCCATTGCGGGAGCGATCGGCGAGGGTAAGCCTCTCGATTCAATCGGCTTGGCCGTCCATCCGTCCCAGGTGGCTGATTACAACCAGTCGCTCGCCGAAAGGGGGATCACCGGAGCACACTACCTGCCTGACGGGACGTGCAGGATTACTAGCCGCAAGGCCAGGAACCAGCTTTTGAAGTCGCAGAACATGAAGGACAACGACGCCGGCTATGGCGACTGGGCCGGCAAGTAAGGAGACAACTTCCCCATGGCAACAGCTGAACTCGTTACCGACGCCGGAGAACTCAACCATGACGCCGCCAACGATCTGATCGATCAGCAGCTTGCGGCCTTGCATGACGAGCAGGACACGACCGAGAAGATCGTCAACGACGATGTCGGCCGTTCTCCCGGCGAGGAGAAGAAGGAAACACCCCGTTCATCGGATGAGAAATCTCCGAAGGACGAAGCGTCAAAGGAAGTCAACGATGAGCCGGCTTCCGACGACGGCGACGATTGGGTGTCCGCCCAGGACGTCCAGGAGCTCATCGAGTCGTTCGGTTACACCAAAGAGGACCTCGAGCAGTTCGGCAGCCGCGAGGCGTTGGATCAGCACGTCAAGCTGATGGACCGCCAGTTCATGGCTGACGGCAAGCCCGGTGAATCGGAGGAAACGGACGACAGTGAGGGCGAGCCCAACAAGGAAGGGGGCAAGCCTCGTGACAAGAAGACTGGACGATTCACGCCCAAGGATCCTGACCCGGAAGAGGGCGACTTTGAAGTCAAGCTCGACCCGGAGGAGTACGAGGAGGACCTGATCAGCGAGATCAAGCGATCTCATGACACCCTGCTCGCCAAGCTCCAGGAGTCCGAGGCACGCGTGCAGTCGATGCTCGACGAGCGGCTTGCGAAGCAAGAGGCTCAGTTTGCAGACGCCGACAAGGCTGCGGCGGTCCAGCATTTCGATCAGGTTGTTGACCAACTGGAGCTCAGGGAAATCTTCGGCACGGGCGAACAGCTCACCGACGACGAGTTCAAGGCCAGGTCGCGACTGTGGGATGCGGCCGCCACGCTGATTGACGGCATGGCGAAGAACGGAAAGTCCGCCACTTTGTCGGCCGGACTCGTGCGGCGAGCTCTGAACATGGAGTTTGCTGATCAATTGAAAGCGAAGGAGCAACGCAACTTCAACAGCAAAGTACGGAAGCAGGCCGGCAGGAAGCTGGGGAACAGTTCGAATAAGGCGTCGATCGAGAAAGAGTACGACGGCGACATTCGGCAGAACCCCGAACTCCATGCCGCTTACAACGCTTTGCTCGAGCAGAGCGGTGCCCTCTGATATAGGACGTTTCTACCATGGCAGTACTACCCCTCGAACAAGTTGACGATTTTGTCACGCTGACCCTCGATCGCTTCAAGAAGCATACCTGGGTCGATATCAGTATGGACCTGCAGGAGTACATGTTTGCCTCCCGCTGGTTCAAGGACAAGAAGAAGCCAGAGAAGGGCGGCCCGCGATTGAACTGGAAACTCCGGGTGGACAACCAGGGCAACGCGAAACACTCCGGCTTGTACGGTGTGGACAATCTCGGTCGCAAGACCGTGATGGACACAGCCAAGCAGGAGTGGTCGAAGCAGGTCGTGGGCTATACCTACGACATCGACGAGGAAGAATTCCAGTCGGGTCCCGAGACGATCATCGACATGATGCTCACTCACGAGCAGGGGCTCTATAACGACTTCTTCAAGCTGATGGAGACGTCGATGTGGACCGCCCCGAGCGATGATGACCTTGAGGACCGTCCGCCTTCCGGGATTCCGTTCTGGATCCAGAAGACGGCAACACTCGGCTTCAATGGCGGCGACCCGTCCGGTTTCAGCAATGGTGCCGGCGGCATTAAGACAAGTCGCTACGACAAGTGGAAGAACTACGGCGGAACCTACGACCAGATCGACCGGGATGACCTGATCGAGAAGGTGGTCAACGCCTGTGACTTCTGCTACTTCAAGGCCCCGCACAAGTACAACGAGCTTGGCGGCGGAGAGCCTGACTGGGCCTTTTACACGGTCCACAGTGTCCTTGCCACGATGCGTCGCCTGTTGTCGATTTCGAACGACAACCTCGGCGATGACGTCGCGAAGCACTCCGGAACCGTCTACATCCGTTCGATCCCGGTGATCTGGGTGCCTGCACTCACGGAAGCCGATTCGGATGCGTACGACTCTTCCGCTCCGTTCTACGGGCTGAATTGGAAGAAGTTCCAGTACTTCTTCAAGACCGGCCGCAATATGGTCAAACACCCACCGAAGCAGGCTGCTCACCAGCACACCGTTCGTGAACGGTACTGCGACAACTGGGGCAACTTCGTTTGCTTCGACCGTCGCCAGGGTGGATTCGTGTTCTACCAGGCAACCTGACCCAGGCCGGGTGAATGACCGGACTGATGGGGACGACGTTTTCTTTTTGACAATCAACGCAAGGACAATAAGCTATGGATCATCTCATAAAGCACCTTGACCAGCTCGGAGCTGGCAACAACTACGATATGTGGAACCTGTTTCCGCGGAGCGAGATCTTTGGTGGCGATCGCAATGCTGGCTTCGGCATCCGCGAGCGATTCACCAACTTCGGGGCGATCGCTCCCTCAGCCGGCGGCGATACTGCCTACACGGCTCATCAGGGGTTCTCTGCCTACGTCGACACGACGACGGCCGCTGGCTCGATCAAGCAGCTAACCGAGGTGGGTGGTGGAATCCGGTTGACTGCCGGCACGACTGCCAACCATGAGACGTGGTTGCAGGCCGGAGGCACCACTGGGGCTCCGTTCTCGATTTCGGACGCTGCACCGAAGGACTTGGTTTTTGAGACGATGGTCCGCTTCGCCTCGATCGCCAACAGCAAGGCTGCTTGGTTCATCGGGATGGGCGAAGAAGGATTGGCGGCTGCGGACACGATGGCTGATACGACCGGCATCCTCGCCAGCAAGGACCTGATCGGGTTCCAGCGAGTGCTCGGGGACGGCGACGCCCTCGACTTCGTCTACCGCCTCGCAGGTCAGGACCTGGTGGTGAAGGCCGCCGACATCCTCACCCTCGAGGCCGACACTTGGTACCGGATCGGTTTCCGGTTCCAGACCTCGCCAGGTGCCGTCCGGATCATCCCGTGGGTCAACGACGTCAAGAAGGCATCGAGCTGCATCACTGCAACCGAGATCGCTGTTGCGACTGGCGACGCCTTCCCGGACGCTCAGCCGATGAATTTCCTTGCCGGCGGGAAAGCCGTTGCCGCGGAAGCTCATACGATGGACATCCGCTGGTTGGACCTCGCTCAGGTTGCGTGAGCGAAATACCTCTGTTTTGGTTTTTCCTCCTGGGGTCGAATTGACCGGCCTCAGGAGGCTTCTCTAATTACAGGCCTGTGTCATGCGTCACTTCTTCGCGTGCATCTTGCTCTTGCTTGCCCCCGCGATCGCCGCCGGCCAGGCAACCGTCACGAACCACGACGTCCGGCTGATCACGCGAGCGGATGGCACGATCCCGGTCGGGGATGGTTCGAAGTTTGTGGGTGAATCTGGTGCAACCGCCCGCACGTCGCTCGGGCTTGGTGCGTCAGACTCGGTACAGCTCGGTCAGCTCGGAATCGGTCTGGCTCCAGTCTCCGGTCGCGGTGCCCTGCAGATCAACGGCGGTGCCCCTTCGTCCGCTCAGGACCAGCTCGGGTTCTACGAGAGTGCTGGCACCGGCGTAATCGAGGTCGGCAGCAGCCTGTGGGTTAATTTGGACGATGACGCCACGTCGAGCGGTGATGCATTCTCGATCCGTGCGAATAGTTCTTCGGCTAAGCTATTTGAGGTTGACGACACGGGTGATGCGGCTATCGGTGGTGGTGCACTGAGCGGGTATCCCCTCTCCATTTTTCAGTCCACTGACGATGGCGGACTTCGGTGTTACGGATATGACGACAAGGCCTCGTCGTACCTCAGCTTCCACGTCGGCCAATATGGCGAAAGCTACGCCACGGCGTCGGGGGATATGTATTGGAGAGCGAGCCTCGGCAATTACGTGAAATTCGGAGCCACCACCGTAGAGCTGCAGTCTGATAATCAGCAGTTGACGCTGGGAGCTGGTGCCGCCACCGACAGCTACCTGACCTACACGGGCACGGAAGGCGAGTACAAGGCTGCTGGTGGGTTACGGCTCAAGGGCACAACGCTGACAATCGAGTCGGGTCTGGCGACACTGACCGCTGGGGCGAACGTCAACAGTGGTGCCCTCACAGACAATGCAGTCAAGGCGTGCCGATTCGTTCACCCCCAGTATGACACGGACGAAGAAGGAGTGATGTCGTTCTACGTGTACGCCGATGCTAGTACGAATAGGGTAATGTTTGGCGGCGGGTCAGCGAGCTACAACGCCGCGACCCAGCTCAATTTCAAAACGGCAGCCAACAACT
>Ga0180432_10010191_pt1 | contig 11311 bp, 10 predicted proteins | sample SS_ome_10_FD_132414 | JGI IMG/M metagenome (GOLD analysis project Ga0180432, IMG submission 132414) | Hypersaline lake sediment archaeal communities from the Salton Sea, California, USA - SS_1_MS_2 metaG | ecosystem: Environmental > Aquatic > Non-marine Saline and Alkaline > Hypersaline >... | reverse complement strand
TCGACGGAACGATCGAGATCATCGGCCTAGGCAAGGCAGAATCTCGTGGCTTGGAAAAAGGGGTAGTCGTCGACATCGGCCGCACCATTACGTCAATCCACAAGGCGATCGAAGAGGCGGAAAACATGGCCGATGTGAAGATCAATTCGGTCTACGTCGGCATTGCCGGCAAGCACATCACGTCAATCAACAACAGCGGGACCGTATCCATAAACCGACCCGACCGAATCATCGCTCAAGACGACGTGCGCCGTGTTGTGGAAACGGCTCAAGCAATCCAACTCCCCCCCGAAAGCGAGATGATTCACATCATCCCGCGACAGTACATCGTCGACGGCCAGGATGGAATCACCGATCCGGTGGGAATGACGGGGACGCGGCTCGAGGTCGATGTGCACATCGTGACCGGCGCAGTCACGGCCGTACACAATCTGGTTCGATGTGTGGAGAACCTGGGTGTAGGGATTGAGCAGATCGTTCTGGAGCCACTGGCCTCGTCGATGGCCGTTCTCTCCTCGGCGGAAAAGGAACTCGGTGTCGTTCTGATGGACATCGGCGGCGGCACCACGGACATCAGCGTATTCCGCGGCGGCGATATCTGGTTCTCCAAGGTAATTCCCATCGCCGGGGAACACATCACCAACGACATCACTGTCGGACTTCAGACACCGATTGAGGAAGCGGAACTCATCAAGAAAGAAGCAGGTACTGCTCTGGTTGAGAGTGTCGCTGAGGACGAAAAAATCGAGGTGGCAACGATCGGTGGTGACGAGAAGAAGACCGTGTCGCGCAAGAAGCTGGCCAAGGTCATTGAGCCGCGGGTTGAAGAACTCCTTGACCTTGGGATGCAAGAAGTTGAGGATGCCGGCTATCGCGACTTGGTCCCGGCCGGGTTGGTTCTCACCGGAGGAACATCACTACTGCAGGGCATCACGGAGTTTGCTGCCCAAAGATATGACATTCCGGTCCGTCGAGGAAGGATTCCCCAGGGAATTCACGGGCTGCGAGACATCGTTGAGTCTCCAATCTTTGCCACGTCAATCGGCCTCCTGCGCTACGCAGTGGAGACGAAGGATTTCAAGAAACCGGAGTATGCACAGAGGAGAAGCTCGCTGATCAGCAAGCTTTTCACTTGGCTCAACCGATTTTTCCGGGGGTAAGGCTAATGATAGAGGACCAGAATTTCACACCACCCGCCCGATTGATGGTTCTCGGTGTCGGTGGTGGAGGGGGAAACGCGGTCGACCGGATGTTCAACATTCGCGTGAGCGGTGTAGAACTGGTCGCTGTCAACACAGACGCCCAGGTTCTCGATGTCGTGGAAGCGCACCGCACGCTACAAATTGGCGGCAAGCTGACGTGTGGACTGGGCGCTGGCGGAAACCCGGAGATTGGCAAACTCGCTGCCGAGGAAAGCCGGGAAGCGATCATGGACCTCCTCAACGGGGTCGACATGGCGTTTATCACCTGTGGAATGGGCGGTGGAACCGGAACCGGTGCCGCGCCAGTGATCGCCTCGCTGGCCAAGGAGGCAGGGGTTCTGACCACAGGGATTGTCACCCGACCGTTCTCGTTTGAGGGCCTGGCCCGCGCCGAGAAGGCGGAGGTGGGAATTGCGCGCCTCTCTCAAACAGTCGACGCGCTGATTACAATCTCCAATGACAAGCTTCTCAAGGTCGTCCCGGCAGACACCCCGATCACCAAGGCATTCGAGATGGCCGATGAGATCCTGCGGCAGGGAGTGGAGGGAATCTCCGATCTAATCACTATCCCAGGGATGATCAACCTCGACTTCGCAGACATTGAGAGCGTAATGCGCAATGCCGGTACGGCAATGATGGGCATCGGCGAGGGAGAGGGAGAAGGCAAGACCAAAGAGGCCGCACGAAGAGCGATCTCCTCACCACTGCTCGACGGCGCCATCCGGGGGGCCCGCAAGGTGATCATGAACATCACCGGCGGAGCCGATCTCACCCTGGAAGAGGTCACAGACGCTGCGTCTCTCATTCGAGAAGCCGTCTCCGACAAGGCCGACATCATCTTTGGCACGGCGATCCGCGACGGAATGGAGAAAGTCCGTCTAACGGTGATCGCTACCGGTTTTTCGGTTTCCTACACCGGCGAGGAGGAAGGTCCGTTGCTCAGCCATGAGACCATGCTCGCCAAGCTGGAAAAAGAGAGCCGAATCGGCGAGGACGACTTTGATATTCCGACCTTCCTGCGACGCAGCCGCAAGATGCGCGAAGAGGCCCCGACACATCGACGGGGACAGGAACAAGAAAAGCTGACCCCTGCGAAACGAAACAGATAGACCAGTGCCAGAGGTGGGGGTCGAACCCACACGACCTCAAGGGTCACGGGATTTTGAGTCCCGCGCGTCTGCCAATTCCGCCACTCTGGCATCAATTACAAACCATTCTACTCGCTCGATCCGGGCCCGTCAATACTGAAGCACCTTTATAGTTCCCTTCCTAACTGTATTTACCGCAGCAGTCGCTACAGTGCCACAAGCTCGAGGTCGCGAGCGGATTGCAGAGGCTTCTCCGGCCAAAGGATCGCCACCCGGCGTTCGGTGCCGCCGTAGGCCGTTGAGGTGAAGATCGTCAAGCAACGCTCTGCAAACAGCAGGCCGGGAGCAGATGGCTGATGCGATCGGACGAGCGCCTTCAGCCCGAGCCGATCGGCGATCGTCTTGAAGGCGTCCCGGCCAAAGGTGGGTCGACCGAACACACCGGGATCAACGACGTACCCGGGAGTGTCTACCCAGTCTCCCCACGTGATTCGCCGCCAATTCGACGAGCCCAACCCGATGTCCTTGATCTCTTCCACTGCATCCACGTCCGGCAACGCTCCGTGGAGGGCGAGCACTCCACGAGGGTGCCACGCGGCAAAGGGCATCTCAGAGAGGGCCTGCGCGAGGGCTTGCTCCTCGTGTGAGGGCAACCGCTGCCAGAAATCCGCCGGGGAGAAGGACGACACTGCCCAGCTCTCGTGATTGCCCATGAGCAGAAACGCCCGGTCCGGATGAGCAAGTTTCGTTCGAAGGAGAAGGTCGAGATTCCCTGCAGAGTCCGGGCCGCGATCCACGTAATCGCCGAGAAACACGATCACGTGCTCGCGGGCCGGGAACCGCGCGAAGACCCGTTTCGTTGCTGCGAGATCCCCGTGCGTATCGCCGACAAAAACGATCGGCTCTTCCTCCGGCAGGCGAATAAACCGTCCGTCCTGCTGAAGGCACACTTCCGCTTCTGAAAGAAGTCCCTCATCGATCATGCGTCATAGGCTAATGTACGCAGGCATCAAAGACAAAAGTGGAGACAGAAGGTGAGAGCGTGGAGGTCAAGTTGTACAGAGTAGGAGTGAAATTCTCCGGCCTGCAAGCGGGAGCGGGGTGCTTCACTTTTCACCTAATACTGGCGCGCAAGGCGGCCACGTTTCCGGCCACCGTCGCCGTGTCGTTGTAGAGGCTCGATCCGGCAATCAGCACCGTCGCTCCGGCCTCTACCACCAGCGGCGCTGTGGTAGCGTCGATTCCGCCGTCCACGGCGATGGGAATGTCCAACTGCTGTTCCTGCAACGTATGGCGAAGCCGACGGATCTTGTCCAGTTGACTGTGGATGAACGACTGCCCCCCCCAACCGGGGTTGACCGTCATTACTTGGATCAGGTCGGCCAGATCCAGCACCTCGTCGAGAACGCTCGACGGCGTCCCCGGGTTGACGGACACGCCCGCCTCGATCTTGAGTCGGCGGATGGCCTGCAGCACGCGATGAAGATGGGAACACGTTTCCTGGTGCACGATCACGCGGTCTGCCCCTGCATTTGCGAATGCCTCCAGGTGCCGCTGCGGCTCGACGATCATCAGGTGCACGTCGAGCGGCACACTCACTATACGGCGCAGCGCCCGCACCACACCCGGGCCAAAGGTGATGTCGGGCACAAAGCGCCCGTCCATCACGTCTATTTGGATGGCGTCAACCCCCGCGGCTTCGGCCTCGCGGGCCTGCTCGCCCAGACGGGCGAAATCGGCCGACAGTATTGAAGCTTCAATCACGATCATCGCATTCTCCTCTTTGCACACGACGAACACCCCGAGGGCCGGCAACGATGACATCCGTGGCCAAACCGAGAAACAGTCCGTGTTCCACGATTCCCGCACGTTCGTTCAACTGCCCTGCCAATGCAGCGGGATCCTGGATCGGGCCGAAGTGGCAATCCAGGATCAGATTGCCCTGGTCGGTCTTGAAGGGGACCTCATCGTTCCTCGAGCGCAAAACCGGCCACGCCCCGAGGGATTCCAGGTAGGCTGCCTGCAACTGCCAATCCAGAGGAACCACCTCCACTGGCAGCGGACAGTGCGTACCCAACGCGGGCGAAAGCTTGGATTCGTCCACCACGATGATCTCACGGCGGCTGGCCTGAGCAACGATCTTCTCCCGTAACAGCGCTCCGCCGCCACCCTTGATCAGATCGAGATGCGGGTCGACCTCATCCGCTCCATCGATGGTCAGATCAACGATGGGATGTTGATCCAGTCTGGTCAGAGGGATCCCGAGTTGCCGCGCCTGCTGCTCAACATCCCGCGAACAGGCCACGCCGAGGACGTTCGCCAGTCGGCCATCGCCAAGCAATTGGGCAATGCGCCGCAGAGCGAAGGTAGCAGTGCTTCCGTGGCCCAGGCCGACCACCATCCCCGATTCCACGAATTCGACCGCCGCCTCGGCGGCCCGCTGCTTGAGTCGTGAAACCTCGCCGTTCATTCTCCGTCTGCCACCTTATCCTTTGCCAACCATCACGCAACAGCCAGGTTCACTGGGAGAAGATCAGTCTTCTTGCCTCCGCAAGCACTGCATCCACTGTGATCCCGAATCTTTCATAGAGCACGTCACCCGGAGCACTGGCGCCGAAGCCCTCCATCCCAACGATCGCTCCATCGAAGCCAACGTAGTGCTCCCAGCCAAGTCTCGTTCCGGCTTCCACCGCCACGCGCGCTCGTACAGCCGGAGGCAGCACGCTATCCCGGTAATCTGCCGGTTGGCGGTCAAACAACTCCCAGCAGGGAAGGGACACCACACGCACATCGACACCATCACCGGCCAGCTTTTTCCCGGCTTCCAGGGCGATGTGCACCTCCGAACCGGTCCCAATCAGGATGAGCTCGGGAACGCCGTCGGTGGATTGCCACAGCACGTATCCGCCCCGGTGCAGGCCCTCGGCCGGAGCGTACTGTTCCCGATCGAGCACGGGCAGCGCCTGCCGGCTGAAGACCAAGACGGTAGGTCCGGTGTCGTTCTGCAGGGCGGCCTTCCACGCCTCCGTCACCTCATTGGCATCGCCTGGTCGAATCACGGTCAGATTCGGCACGGCACGCAGGCTCATCAGCTGTTCGATCGGTTGGTGGGTCGGTCCATCCTCACCGAGCCCGATGCTGTCGTGGGTGAACACGTAGACGACGTGACTGTTGCTTAAGGAAGCCAGTCGCATCGGCGGGCGCATGTAGTCGGAGAAAACTAGGAACGTTGCGGTATAGGGGATGGCCCCACCATGCTGCGCCATTCCACCGGCAATCGCCCCCATGGCGTGTTCGCGAATGCCGAAGTGGAGGTTGCGGCCGGCGTAACACCACTTGTCACCCACCGTGCCCTGCACGCCTTGGGCAGACGTGACCGGCGATTGGAAATCGCCGAATCCTTTCAACCAAGTGTAGGTGGAAGGATTGAGATCGGCCGATCCGCCCATCAACTCAGGGACAATGGCCGCCAGCCGCTGCATCACCGCCTCGGAGGCCTTGCGGGTGGCGATGCCTTTCTCATCGGCATCAAACACGGGAAGGCCCCGATCCCACCCCTCCGGCAGTGCCCCCGCCGCACGCCGCGCAAGCTCGGACGCAAGACCCGAATGCTCCGCGACGTACCGGCCGAACCGCTTCTGCCAATCCGCCTCCGCCTGACGACCCCTGTCAACCGCCTCACGGAAATGGGCGTGCACGTCCTCAGGGATGAGGAAATCCGGCTCGCTCGGCCAGCCCAGTGCCTCTTTTGCCGCCTTGAGCTCGTCGGCTCCGAGCGGCGCGCCGTGGACCTTGAATGTGCCCTGCTTGTTCGGCGCTCCGTAGCCGATGATCGTTCGCACCGCGATGAGCGACGGCCGCGCCGTTTCGGCCTTGGCCGAGGCGATCGCCGCCGCGATCGCCGCCGCGTCGTTCCCATCCTCGACCGCTTGTACGTGCCAGCCCTGAGCCAGGAAGCGCTGCTGTACGTCCTCGGTGAAGGTCAACGCGGTCGACCCGGCAAGGGAGATGCCGTTGTCATCGAACAACACAATCAACTTGCCCAAACGAAGATGGCCTGCCAACGCACACACTTCGGCCGCCACACCCTCCATCAGATCACCATCGCTTGCAATCACGTAGGTGAAATGATCGACGACCGTGTAGTCGGGGCGGTTATAGCACGCTGCCAGGTGTGCTTCGACGATGGCCATCCCCACTGCGTGAGACAGCCCCTGCCCAAGGGGACCGGTCGTCACTTCCACTCCCGCCGTCACGTGGCTCTCGGGATGACCGGGAGTGCGGCTCTCCCACTGGCGAAAGCGGTGTAGCTCAGACAGGGGTAGATCGTAGCCGGTGAGGTGAAGCAGCGCGTAGAGGAGCATCGAGCCATGCCCCGCCGACAGAACAAAGCGATCCCGGTCGGGCCATTCCGGGTTGGCCGGATTGTGTTTCAGATACCGCGTCCAGAGAACGTACGCCAGGACCGCCGCCCCCATCGGAAGGCCGGGATGGCCTGAATTGGCCGCCTGAATGGCATCTGCGGCAAGGAAGCGGATCGTGTTAATCGAACGTTGTTCAAGCAACGATTTGTCTTGGGTCATCAGTCTGATCCTCCTTCGGTGTTTGAGCAGATGGTATCGCCAGATCGGGCTGTTGTGCCATCGATGGACAGAGGCAACCAGGGGTTCCTGCCGAACAACGGCGCGACGACCAGGCTGCAACCGGCATCCTCCATCATCTGCAGGATGCCTAGGCCGAATTCCTCTACCGCTATACGGTCGGCCTGTCGCATTTGTTGCGCGGTCACAGCGGTGACCACCACTACCTCCTCGGTACAGAATACCATCCTACTTTGCCTCCGCTTCCAAGCCGTATTGCGCCGCTCCCAACAGGGCGACCTTCGGATAGAGGACGACGTGTACCGGCATTTGCGAAAGAAGCTTCTCGTATCGTCCTTTGTTCCGAAATGCTTCCAAAAATGATCCCCCCCTCAATGCAGGAAGGATGCGAGGGGGGATGCCGCCAGCAAGATAGACCCCCCCGGTGGCAAAGAGTTTCAGCGCCAAGTTCCCGGTCTCTGCCCCGAGAATACGAACAAAGACGTCCAGCGTTCTCCGGCAAAGCGCACAGGAACGCTTCGGATCGAGTGCTGCATTGACAATCACCGGAGTGGGGTCATCTGCTACAGCCAATTGTTCGGCCACCCAGGCCAACTCCTGAGCGATTCCTTCGGCCCTGAGCGCGGCATAGATGTTGGGAAGACCCAAGCCGGAGCAGATTCGCTCGACGCTCACGTGATCGAACCGATTCCACATGACACGCAGCAACTCCAGCTGAAAGGAGTCGGCCGGGGCAAAGTCTGCATGGCTGCCCTCAGAAGCGTGAGCACGATAGTGTCCTGCGTCCCACGTCAGAAAGGCTTCACCAAGACCGGTTCCCGGGGCGATCACGCCAATGGTCCCACCGGCCTCCGGTTCGCCTTCATTCAGCGTGTAAAGCTCATCGTCTCTCAGGTAAAGGACCCCGTTGGCAATGGCCTCCAGGTCGTTCAACAGCCAGACCGCCGAAAGCTCAAACGCCTCCTGCAGATGCTTCGCAGTAACGCTCCACGGAAGATTGGTGAACTTGGCACGCTCATCCACCACCGGCGCGGCGAGCCCGATGCTGGCCCTGTCCACTCGCAATGCGGCTCCGTTGAGAAACTCCGCTACGATCGCTTCCAGGTCTTCATACTGCCCACTGGAAAAGGTGGCCTCGGCCAGGGGATCCCTTGCCCCCTCCTCGGGTGAGACAATCGCCAAATCGGTCTTCGTTGCGCCAACATCACCAACCAGGAGCATGGCTGTTGTGGTCACCTTCCCTATTACTATGAGCGTACAAGCAGCAGACTATCGTACCGCAAACCGCGCAATCCGTCGAACCCGTGCCGAAAATCGGAGAATCGACGTCGATTGGCCCGCTGGTTCGCGTTTGTGTTAGCCTGGCGCTGAGGAATGACGGACAATATCCAACACATCAGAAGCTGGATCGAGCACGGCCGCTGCTTCACATCGGAGGCAACCCCTTCGCCAGCACGAGGGATGAGGTCGTGGAACCGCGACTGTCGGCATGACTACCAAGAGGCCAACACAAACAGCAGCAAAAGCGAAAGGTGGTAAAAAGTTTTGTCAACCAAGCTTAAGAATGCACTCACCGACGGCCAAGTCGTCATCGGAACCTTTCTATTCGAGCTCGCCAAGCCAGCCGTTCCAAGAATCCTCGCCAGCACCGGATTCGACTTCATCGTCATCGATACGGAGCACGGAACCCACACGATCGAATCGGCCGCGGCGTTGATCGCCTCCGCCCGGGCCTGCGGCATCGCGCCGCTGGCCCGCGTCCCCAAGATCACCCGCACGAACGTCCTCAGGCTGCTCGAGGCCGGAGCAGATGGCATCGTGGCCCCGATGATCCGCGACCACAAGGACGTAGATGAACTGTACAGGCTCGCCAAGTATCCCCCGGAAGGCGAGAGGGGGACGTGCCTGGGAAACGCACACACGGACTACCGGACTCCGGATCCGGCCTCGTACTTGCGGGACGCAAACGAGAACGTGTTGCTCGTCGGTCAGATCGAGACCAAGCAGGCTCTGGAGAACCTCGATGACATCCTGAGTCCCGGCAGGCTCGACGTCGCCTTCGTCGGCCCGCTCGATCTCTCGGTCAGCCTGGGAACGCCGGGAAACCAGAACACCAAGCAGTTCGATGCGGCGATCGAGCTCATCTTGGACCGCTGCCGCGCGTACAGTGTCGTTCCCGGAGCATTCGCAGCAGATGCTGATGCCGGGAAGCGATGGATCGAGCGTGGTTTCAGGATGATCGCCTGCTCCGGCGAGCTGTTCATGCTCGCCGAAAAAGCAAGACAAATCGTCAAAGAACTTAGAAGGAGATAAGGTCAGGCTAACCTCTTGAGCAATGCGTCCGCCGACAGGATGTTGAGGACGTCCTTGCCTTGCGCCCACCCACGTCGTGCAGTGAGTAGGCCGAATTCCGCGAAGTCGAAGTGCTCGGGGGCGTGCGCGTCGGTACCAATCGCCAGCTTGGCACCGGCGTCGATCGCCTGACGGACGTGCTCGGCGCGCAGATCGAGACGGATCGGGTTGGCGTTGATCTCCAGCGCCGTGCCCGCCTTAGCAGCGTGGTCAAACACGGCTTGCCAGTCCGCTTCGTACGCCGGACGCTCGCCGATCTTGCGGCCGGTGGGATGGGCAAGAAGGTGGACGCCTTCCGTCTCCACCGCTTTGATGAGGCGCTTGGTCATCTCCTCTCTTGACAGGCGAAAGTGCGAGTGCACCGCAACGATGACAAAATCGAGCAGCTTGAGAAGCCTGTTCGGCACATCGATCGAGCCGTCGCGGGCGATGTTTGCCTCCACGCCGGCGAGCAGGCGAAGCTCTCTGAGCTCTGCATTGATCCGGGCGATCTCGTCGATCTGGCGCCTGAGATCGTCGCCCGACAGCCCACCGATCGCCTGAGAGAACCGAAAATGATCGGTGATCGCGATGGCGGAAAGCCCGCGTGCCCGTGCAGCCTGGGCCATCTTTTCCAGGCTCGCCTTGCCGTCCGACCAGTCGGTGTGAATGTGCAGATCGGAGCGGATCTGTTGCACCGAGAGGAGGTCGGGCAGCGTCCCGCGCTCGGCGGCAAGAATCTCGCCCTCGTCTTCCCGCAGCTCCGCAGGGATGTAGGCCAGTTCGAGTGCCACATAGATCCCCTCTTCCGACTCTCCGGCCAGCGGTTTGTTCTTCTCGTCGAACAGGCCGTACTCGTTCAGCTTGTAGCCACGAGCCACCGCGCGCTCGCGCAGGCGGATATTGTGGCTCTTTGATCCCGTAAAGTATTGAAGCGCCGCGCCAAACGACTCCTCCGGCACGATGCGAAGGTCCACCTGAAACCCGCCGGAAAGCCGCACCGAGGACTTCTTCGGCCCCTGGGCGAGGACCTCCTCCACGCCGGGAAGCGACGAGAACGCCTGTGCCCCCTCCTGTGGCTTCGCGGAGACTGCGAGGACGTCGAGATCGCCGATCGTCTCCCGTCCGCGACGAAGCGAGCCCGCCGGTTCGAGCCGCGCGAACAGACCCGTCTCCATCAGTCGGTCACACAGGTCCCTCGCCAGGGGGAGCGCGTAGCCGAGCAACTCACGCTTCTCCACCCCGCGTGCCTCGGACAGGCCGCGGAGGATCTTGTCCTCCGTCTTTTCTCCCAGGCCCTTGATGGCGCGGATTTTGCCCTCGCGGGCCACGGCTTCCAGATCATCGAGGCTGCGAACCCCGAGCTCCTCGTACAGGAGCTTGGCCGTCTTCGACCCCATGCCGTCCACCTGTGTCAGGGCGAACAAATCGACCGGGAGCTTCTCTTTCAACTCCTCGTGGTAGGCCAGTTTGCCGGTCTGCACAATCTCTTCGATCTTCTTGGCGATCGCCTGGCCCACACCCGACAGCTCGGAGAGTCTCCCCTCCGCGGCGAGCTCCTCAATCGCAGTAGAGCAGGACTCCACCGCCTGGGCCGCGCGGCGGTAGGCGCGCGGTTTGAACTGCACACCCTCGAGATCGAGCAGCTCGGCGATCTCGTAGAGGATCCGCGCGACCTGGCGATTCTTCATCCGCCGTGAAGTTTCGCGAAGCGGGCAAACGAGCGATCGTAGGTCCGCTCCACCTCATCCGGGAAGCAGCAGCCCGGAAGCTCCTTCTGCGCGAGGTGATACTGCAAGCACTCGCAGCACCTCCCCTTCCGCGGACACCCCGGATACGTGCAGTTGCAACAATCCAGATTCGCCTTCGTGTTGATGCAATCCGCCATCTTTCGTTCCTCCTTCGTTGTTGGCCTCAAAGATCTAGCTACATTCACAGCTGCAATAGTCTTTCTAAACGGTAATCACTTAACTGCGGTTTGGCAATGCTCAGGGTAACAAAGAAGCGATTTCTCAGTGGAAGTTTGGGTAGTTTGGCGACTCCTTGCAGCCAGTGATTCGCGAGCACAAAAAGACTGTTTGGCAAGATT
>Ga0180432_10010190_pt1 | contig 11311 bp, 10 predicted proteins | sample SS_ome_10_FD_132414 | JGI IMG/M metagenome (GOLD analysis project Ga0180432, IMG submission 132414) | Hypersaline lake sediment archaeal communities from the Salton Sea, California, USA - SS_1_MS_2 metaG | ecosystem: Environmental > Aquatic > Non-marine Saline and Alkaline > Hypersaline >... | reverse complement strand
TGGTGGTGGACATGCAGTTGAAGAGGGTCGATTTACCCACATTGGCCACCCCGATGATCCCGCATTTCAATGACATGGTCCTGTTTCCCCTTTTTAAACAGCCTTTAAACTTACGAATTATCTGAGATATTCATCCTGTGGGGAGCGTCAATATATTTTGTCACACCGAATGAATTCGGTATTTTTGGTTTTTCTCCGGAATTCCGCCGGCCAGCTGCCCCTTCATTTGTTGCGGGGAAGAAGGGCATCCGGAAGGGAATAAACAGGCATTCGAAAGGGAATAAACGAACATCCGGCCGGGAATAAACGGAAACCAAACAAAAGAAAACGCACATCAATGGATCTGAAAATTCATCAAAGAGCGGCAGATAACATCCGCATCCTTTCAGCCGCCATGGTCGAGAATGCAAAATCGGGACATCCCGGTGGAGCCATGGGGGGAGCCGATTACCTGGAGATCCTTTACTCCGAGTACCTCACCTTTGATCCCGACGACATGACCTGGCCGCTGCGGGACCGGTTCTTCCTTGATCCCGGGCACATGTCGCCCATGCTATACAGCATGCTCACCTTTACCGGACATTATACGATGGATGACTTGCGCAATTTCCGCCAGTGGCGCAGCTGTACGCCCGGTCATCCTGAACTGGATGTTTCCCGGGGGATAGAAAACACATCCGGACCGCTGGGACAGGGACATACCAATGCTGTGGGCGCTGCCATCGCGGAGCGGTTCCTGGTGGCCCGCTTCGGGGAGTGGATGGCGCATCGTACCTATTCCTTCGTCTCCGACGGGGGCATCCAGGAGGAGATCTCGCAGGGGGCCGGACGGATGGCGGGATTCCTGGGACTGAGCAACCTGATCATGTTCTATGACTCCAACGATATCCAGCTGTCCTCCCAGACAGCGGCAGTATCCCGGGAGGATACGGCAAAGAAATACGAAGCCTGGAACTGGAAGGTGATCACCATAGACGGGAACGACCACCGGCAGATCCTCGATGCTTTGGAACAGGCCCACAGCGAGATGGAGCGCCCCACCCTGATCATCGGGAAGACCATCATGGGCAAGGGTGCCCTGGATGAGAACGGGAACAGCTTCGAGCGGCAGACCTCCACCCATGGAATGCCCCTTTCCAAGGCAGGCGGTTCCTTCGAGAAGACCGTGGTCAACCTGGGTGGCGACCCGGAGAAACCCTTCACCATCTTCCCCGAGGTGGAGGAAGCCTACCGGAAGGTGCTGGAGGAAAAGCGGAAAAAAGTGGCCGAAAAGAAATCGCTCCAGGCCAACTGGGAAAAGGAACATCCCCGGCAGGCCAGCAGGTACAGGCAGTTTGTGGAAGGTAACCTGCCGGAGATCGATTTTTCTGCCATCGAGCAAAAGGCGGGATCCCCCACCCGCGGAGCTTCGGGAACAGTGCTGGCCCACCTGCATGGTAAAGTGGAAAATTTGATCGTGGCCTCGGCCGATCTTTCCAACAGCGACAAGACCGACGGGTTCCTGAAGAAAACCATTCCCTTTACCAGGGGCAATTTCACAGGCTCCTTCCTTCAGGCAGGGGTGAGTGAACTCACCATGGCCGCCGTGGCCAGCGGCATGGCCCTGCACGGAGGGGTGATCCCGGTGACCGGCACTTTCTTTGTCTTCAGCGATTTTATGAAGCCGGCCGTCCGGCTGGCAGCACTCATGGCCCTTCCGGTCAAATATGTATGGACCCATGATGCGTTCCGGGTGGGTGAGGATGGTCCCACCCACCAGCCTGTGGAGCAGGAAGCCCAGATCAGGCTGATGGAGCATCTGAAGAACCATCACGGGAAACGTTCCATGATGGTCTTACGCCCTGCAGATGCTGCGGAAACCACAGTGGCATGGAAGATGGCCCTGGAGAACAATGCAACCCCCACCGCACTGATCCTTTCAAGGCAGGGGATACCCGATCTGCCGGCACGCCCCGGATCTGACAGGTATACCGATGCCCTGCAGGCAGTCAGGGGTGCCTACGTTGCCAGGGATTGCGAGGGTACGCCAGATGTGATCCTGCTGGCTTCCGGTTCGGAGGTCTCCACCCTGTTTGAGGGGGCGGAGCTGCTGGAGCAGAAAAGGGGAATGAAGACACGGATCGTTTCTGTTATCTCCGAGGGCATCTTCAGGGACCAGGATTGCAATTACCAGGATGAGGTGCTGCCTGCCGGTGTTCCCATCTTCGGGCTGACGGCGGGATTGCCGGTAACACTGCAGGGCCTGGTGGGCGAACAGGGAAAAGTTTTCGGTATGGAAAGCTTCGGGTTCTCGGCCCCCTACAAGGTGCTGGATGAGGAACTCGGATTTACCGGTGAGAATGTATTTAAGCAGGTGGTCGGATTACTTGGATTGTAGGAGATGAGGGTGAGGTATTCTGCTGTTTTCGTGATTTTGATATCGGGCTGTATGGCGGTTGCAGGCCAGAAGATCCCTTCCCAGAAGCCCAGGCTGGTGGTGGGCATCACCGTCTCAGGGATGCGTTACGATTACCTGTCGGTTTACTGGGATAAATTCGGCGAGGGAGGATTCAAAAGGATGGCGTCCACGGGTGCCAATTGCAAGAATGCACGTTACAGCTACCTGATCACCGAACCTTCGGTGGGTTATGCTTCCATCGCCACGGGCGCCAGGCCCAGCGCCCACGGGATCGTTTCCGATTTCTGGTATGAGCGTACTTCCAACCAGATCCGTTCCAGCATCGAGGATGACAGGCAGCATACCATCGGAGGGGCCTATGAATCCGGCCGCTTTTCTCCCGTGGCGCTGCAAAGCAGGGCCCTGGCCGATGAGTTGCGGGTGATCAGCCGGTTCAGTTCCAAATCCATCGGCATCTCCATGGATCCCCAGGCAGCGGTCCTCATGGCAGGACATACCGCCACGGGAGCCTACTGGCTCGATCCCGGCAGAGCCCGCTGGATATCGAGCAGCTATTATGTGGATTCCCTTCCCGGATGGGTCAGGGCATTTAATGAAAAAGGATTCCAGGATCTATACCTGGCAAGGATCTGGGAGCCGTTGCTGCCTGATTCCATTTACACCGAAAGCATGCCGGATGACAATCCCTATGAAACCGGGTTCGCTGGCCGGATCATCTTTCCATATGATCTTTCCGTGATCAGCAGCAAGGAGGGCGACGAAAAGGATTACAGCGTACTCATGTCCACTCCCTGGGGAAATACTTACACCAAGGACATGGCCATAGGGGCCGTGGTGAGCGAAGAGCTGGGTCAGCGGGGAGTGACCGACTGGATCCATATCGGGTTCAATGCCACCCGGTACCTGGCACCCCGTTATTCCACCTGGTCGTTGGAGATGCAGGATACCTACCTGCGGCTGGATCGGGACATTGCCCACCTGCTGGAGTTCCTGGATGACCACCTGGGATTGGAAAATGTGCTGGTCTACCTCACCGCGGAGAATGCACTGGCCGATGATCCCCGTTACCTGGCCGAAAGCAGGATGCCGTCAGGTTTTTTCAATTACCGTACCAGCATCTCCCTGCTCAGGTCCTATCTCAATGCTGTATACGGACAGGGCGACTGGGTCAAGTTCTACTATGCTCATCAGATATACCTGAACCGCCAGCTTATCGAAGATTCAAGGCTTTCACTGGAGGAGGTGCAGGACCGCGTGGTGCGGTTCATGATCCAGATATCGGGGGTGTCCAATGCCCTCCAGTCCTATGTGCTCCAGCGCAACAATTTCAGCCACGGTGTTTTTCAGCGGATCCAGAACAGTTACCACCAGAAGCGTTCGGGCGATGTGATCATCTACCTTACCCCCGGGTGGGTGGAGCACAGCAATGTGGTCCGCAACGGATACGATGAGTTCAGGTTCAGTCCCCATGTACCCCTGATCTTCTACGGATGGAAGATCGACCGGGTCACCATCCCCTTCCGGGTGTCGCCCACAGATATCGCGGCCACTGTTGCCTATTTCCTGGAGATCTCCATGCCTGAAAACGCATCGGGCGAAGTCATCCCCGACCTGGTGAACTGATCACCTCTCTTCCAAATGTCTGAAGCAGGTTTCATGAGACAGCCTTGTGAGGATTTTGCGGATGCAAAATAATCCAGCTGTTCCCCTGGCGGTTACCCGTTCAACTCATTGCGGAGGGCGACGAAGCTGCGGATCAGTTCGGGCTTTTTTTCCACGGCGGTACCCACCACGATCATATCGGCTCCCGCCTTGTAGATCTCCTCCGCCCTCCCGGCCGTGGTAATGCCGCCCCCTACGATCATGGGAAGTGACAGCTTTTTCCGGATGGCCCTGATCATGGAGAGGTCCACGGTATGGGCTGCCCCGCTTCCCGCCTCCAGGTAAATGGATTTCAGCCCCAGCATTTCACCCGCCATGGCCGTGGCCACCGCAATGTCGGTTTTGCCCAGGGGGATCGGCTTGGTGTTGCTCATGTACTCCACGGAGGTGGATCTCCCGTTCTCCATGAGCATATAACCGGTGGGAATGACCTCGATGCCCGCCCGGTCCAGGTGGGGTGCGGCCAGCACATGGTTCCCGATCAGAAAATCCGGGTTTCGTCCCGAGATCAGGGAAAGAAAAAGGATCCCGTCGGCACGGTCACTGAGCTGCAGGGCACTTCCGGGGAAGATGAAAACCGGGATGCTGGTGCCCAGTTTCAGGGCGGTGATGGTGATTTCGATGGGTTTGAACAGGAGGCTGCCTCCCACCAGCAGAAGATCGGGAGGGACCTCGTTGATCAGACCGATCAGGTGATCCAGGGAATCGTTGTCATATTTGTCCGGGTCAACCAGCAGGGCAAACCGTTTCCTGGTCCTGTCCCGGAGTTCTTCGTAGAAACTTCTCATTCTTTCACGCACCAGACCAGTGCATAGTTTTCATGTTGCAGGTATTCCAGTTCAAGATCCTCCTCACCGCTCCCGTTGACCACATGTCCTTTCATAAAGCCATGTTCATCGGGATGGAACGGGGAGATCGTAAGCCCGTCCCTGAAATTGATATCCTGTTTGTCGCAAATCTTGTACATGGCTTCCTTACCGCACCAGTGCAGGTAGAGGTGGTATTTTTTCAGTTCGGGATCGGTGGTGATGCTCTCTTTTTCATTGATGAACTTGTCGGCCACCTTGCTGATTTTCCCCGACATATACTCCAGGTCGATGCCCACCTTCTTGTCCTTGCTGATCAGTACTGCCGTAAGGTTGTTGGAATGGGAGATGCTGATCCTGTGGGTGTTTCCCCGGACAAAGGGCTTGTTCTCCGCGCTGTAAAGGATCCGCGTATCCTTGCCCAGCATATTCTTGACCAGCGCCCTCACACTGAGCCATTCCACCTTCCTGCTTATATTCTTGAAGCTTTCCAGCTTGGTTTTCTCAACCGTGGCCAGGTTGATCATGTTGTACAGGGAATCATAATCTTCGGTTATCTCCCACACACCAAGATGGCAATCAGGCAATATTTCTGTTTTCAAAAATACTCCCACGATATTTCAGTTCAGATTCCCTGCGAAAGGGGGTGACTAAGTTAAACAAATTTGATTAATACTTCCACTCTGTGGTCTCAATCATATGAATGATGTCACCACGCAGGAATTCGATCACCGGATTGAGCGAGTCGCGGTTGGGCCGGGTATTGAAGTAGAGGGATCCCCTCAAAAAGTGATGGGTACTGTCCGTTACAAAGAACTGCACGGCCGATGCCACATTGCCTTTCAAATCGTATACAATGCCATACCGCCGCTCCTTCCGGTGGATGAAGGGGGTCTCCTCGATGCTTTCCGCCTTCACGGTATGTTTATAAACCAGGGTTCGGGCATCGGCAATGTATGCATCCAGGTTATCCTCCACCGGTTTATAGCTCAGGTGGATCGTCCCGTTGAAGGGGGGGATCACCACGTCGATCCATCCCGGTTCGGCCCGGGGACTGCTGTCAGGTTCCACTTTGGAATAGACAGGGATCTCGAACCGGTAGTGCTGCTGGCCGGTATAGAGGCGGTAGGCTTTCTCCGGGTAATCGATGCGGACATACCCTTCGGGTTTGGGGGTGGAGCTGCGGTAACACATGACCGGCACAAAAAGCAAAAAGCCCATGGTCAACCCTCTGATCATCTCATTCTAATCATTGAAAATATCACCTCTCCTTCAAATAAACCTTCACCTCCCTGATCCTCCTTTTGTCCATTCCCAGCACGGTGAATTCCACGTTCTTACAGATAATGATGTCGTTGACCTGCGGGAACTCGCCCTTTAACTCGAGAAGCAGTCCCGCCACCGTCTCCGCATCACCCTTCACATCATCAAAGATATCATCATCCAGCTCGGTGATCTTGTAGAAATCGTTGAGTTGTGTTTTCCCGTCAAAGATGGTGGTCCGGGCATCGATCCTCCTGTAGTATTCTTCCGCCTCATCCGATTCGTCGGTGATCTCACCCACCACCTCCTCCAGGATATCCTCCATGGTCACGATCCCTTCCGTCCCTCCGTATTCATCCACCACAATGGCCAGATGGATCTTTTTCTCCTGGAACTCCTTGAGCAGGTCATTGATCTTTTTGGTAACCGGGACAAAAAACGGGTCACGGATCAGTTTCTGCCATCCGAATTTTTCCTGTTTGTAAATATGAGGCAGCAGATCCTTCACGTAAAGGATGCCGCGGACATTGTCCGAAGTCTCCTCGTATACAGGGATCCGTGAATAGCCCGAATCGATGATCACCCTGACCAGGGTCTTCAGGTCGGTCTGTATATCCACTGCCGTTACATCCATCCTCGGTTTCATGATCTCCGATACCTCCAGGTTGCCGAACTTGACGATCCCCTCCAGCATCTTTTTTTCATCCTGTACCACGTCGCTGGTCAAATCCAGTGCCTCCGAAATATCTTCCATGGAGATGTTGTGGCCTTTCCGGGCCATCCGGCGGTTCACCAGCCGGGTGGAATTGACCAGGATGTAGATCAGCGGTTGGAAGAAGCGGTCCAGCAGACGGAGCGGAATGGCCATGCGGATGGCAAAACGGGAAGCAAAACGGTTGGCATACACCTTGGGGATGATTTCTCCGAAGAGCAGCAGCAGGAAGGTGATCACGATGACCTGGATCAGGAATCCCAGGATGGGTGAGTCTGGAAAACTGAACAGGCTTCCCATCACAAATGCGGAAATGATCACAATGCCTACGTTGATGAAATTATTGGTGATCAGAATACTGGCAAGCAACCTTTCCGGCTTCTCCAGGTGGGTCAGCACCATGTCCCCCCTTTTCGTCGGGTACTCCTTCAGATGCTGGATGTTCAAAGGGGTCAGGCTGAAATAGGCTACCTCAGAGCCTGAGATCATGGCAGAGCAGTACAGGAGAATAACCACCACCACAATCCCGATGACAGCCCCTGAAGTCGCGGGCATCGTGGTTGCCTGAAGCAGAATAAGTAAAGGTGATGATTCCAAGTCTGGCGTCAAAATTTAAAACGAATCAGAAAGGCAGATCATCCGGTCCTTCATCTTCCGTATTGAAGGGCTCTTCCGGTTCATCTGATGTGGAGCCTGTCTGCCCGGAAGCAGCCGGCCGGTCTTCCGCTTCCTGCTGTGACCGGGATTGCTGAGGCCGGGCCTGCTGGTCTTCTTCATCATCGGGCCTTCTTCCCAGCATCTGCATCTGGTCTCCCACAATTTCCGTGATGTACTTCCTGTTACCCTCACTGTCATCATATGACCGGGTCTTGATCCGTCCTTCGATATAGAGCTGCGTGCCTTTCTTCACATACTTTTCCGCCACCTGTGCCAGTCCCCTCCACAGCACCACATTGTGCCATTCGGTATTGGTGACCCTTTCCCCGTCCCTGTTGCGGTAGGTTTCACTGGTGGCAAGAGGAAACTTGGTAATGGCAGTACCCTCGTCCAGGTAACGTGTCTCCGGATCCTTTCCCACATTTCCCACAAGGATAACTTTGTTTACTGACATGCGATCATATGCGTTATGGTTCCAGGTGCAAAGATACTAAAAATTGACCACTTCCACGTACCTGTGGATCAATCTGGGGAGGGGAAAATCATGCAGTCGGTTTGCCCGGATCCTGATCCAGCCGTCAGGCAGGGGATCGGGCCAGCGGTCGGTGCGAAGGTGGATGAATTTTGCATGGATGGTCCGGTGGGTCAGCTGGTGCTTTACCCCGGCGGAGATCTTTTCCAGGGTCACGGTCACACCGTGCGGCATCAGCTCGCGCTGCATCCGCCCGGTGATCTCTTCATCTTTCAGGGGCCTTTCGGATTCCAGCAGGGGGAACTGGTAGAGGGACTTCCAGATGTCGTTCCGGTTCCGTTTGGTGAGGATGGTCTCCCCCGATGTGTGAAAGATAAAATAGTACATCCATCGGCTGGTGGGTTTACGTTTGGGGATCCTGACGGGAAGCCGGTCCACCCGGCCGCTGCTGTAGGCCATACATAAATGGTCCAGCGGGCATGCCCCGCATGGAGGGTTTGCCGGGACACACTGAAGTGACCCGAATTCCATGATGGCCTGGTTGTGAAGTCCCGGCTGTTCTGTGTCCAGGATTTCTTGTGCCAGGCGGGCGATTATTTTTCCTCCCGCCGAGCTGTTCACCGGCTGCTCCACGCCATAAAGCCGGCTGATCACGCGGGCCACATTCCCATCCACCACAGCCCTCGGTTCCCCGAAACAGATAGAGGCAATGGCCGCTGCCGTATACTTTCCCACCCCTTTCAGGATAAGCAGGTCCTCATACCTGCGGGGCATTTCGCCACCCATCCGCTGCACCACCTCCCTGGCCGTCTCATGCATGTTCCTGGCACGGCTGTAATATCCCAGACCCTGCCACAGCTTCATCACCCTGTCCTCAGGGGCTGACGCCAGTGAAAAAATATCCGGAAACGATTCCAGGAATGCGAGGTAGTATCCCACCCCCTGGTTCACCCTGGTTTGCTGAAGGATCACTTCCGAAAGCCAGATACGGTATGGATCAAGCGTATAGCGCCAGGGAAGATCCTTTTTATTTTTTTTATACCAGGTATGTAATATCTCACTAATTTTCACTATCTTCGCCGGCACGTAATTTATAATGTACTTATATTAAGCACACTAAATTAAAAATTTCTGTAAATCAATTTCATATTCACGTAAAAGTATTTATATTTGCACATCCACTGAATTCATTATTGTAAATCATTGATAATTAAAGGTTTTTTAAGATGACAAAAGCAGATATTGTAAATGAGATTTCCAAGAACACGGGAATAGAAAAGGTAACTGTTCAGAAAACAGTCGAAGCTTTCATGGAAACTGTAAAGGATTCGCTCAGTAACAACAAGAATGTTTACCTGAGGGGATTCGGGAGTTTCATCGTCAAGAAAAGGGCCAAAAAAACTGCCCGTAACATTTCCAAAAACACTACGATCATCATTCCCGAGCATTCCATTCCTGCTTTCAAGCCTGCCAAAACTTTCGTGAGCAAAGTGAAGACCAATGTGAAGTAAATTGATCCTGTGATGCCCAGCGGAAAGAAAAGGAAGAGACATAAGATGTCAACCCACAAGCGCAAGAAGCGCCTGAGGAAGAACAGACACAAAAAGAAGAAATAAACATATCATTTCTCTTGTAGGATGTAAACCTAAAGTACCGGTCTGGTCTTTAGGTTTATTTCTGTATAGGTTAGGCTCCTCCTGCTGCCCGCAGCGGGATATGAACAATCCTGATAAGTTATCAGCTTAATCTTAGTAAAAGCAGACAATGTGAGCAGTGAACTGGTAATCAACTCCACCAAAGAGAGGGTTTCGATTGCACTACTTGAAGATGGGAAGCTCGTTGAATTAAATGAATCATCACTAAAGCAGCAATTTTCAGTAGGAGATATCTACCTGGCAAGGGTTAAAAAGATCATGCCGGGACTGAATGCTGCGTTTATCAATGTGGGGTATGAGAAGGATGCCTTCCTTCATTATCTGGACCTGGGTCCGCAGTTCAGCTCACTGAGTAAATACCTGGGCCAGGCATTATCCAGAAAAGGGAAGCCTCCTCCGATCAGCAAATTCAAAAGGTTGCCCGACATCAACAAGCACGGGAAGATCAACGAAGTGCTTAAACAGGGGCAACACATCCTGGTGCAGATCGCCAAGGAACCCATTTCCACCAAAGGACCCAGGCTCAGTTCAGAGATCTCCATAGCCGGCAGGAACCTGGTGCTGATCCCTTTCTCGGACAAGATCTCCGTCTCTTCGAAAATATCCTCCCCTGCTGAAAAAGACCGGCTGAAGAACCTGCTGCAGGCCATCAGGCCCCGTAATTTCGGGATCATTGTCCGCACCGTCGCGGAAGGCAAAAAGGTGGCAGAGCTGGACGCGGAGCTTCGCAATTTGGTGAAAAAATGGGAAACGGCTTTTGAAAAGCTGAATCCCAGAAATGTCCCCAGCCTGGTGATCAGCGAGCTGAGCCGTGAATCGGCTGTGGTGAGGGACCACATGAACACGGGCTTCGACGGGATCCATATCAATGATGAGAAGGTCTACCAGGAAATCAAGGATTATATCCGGGAAGTGGCTCCCGAGAAAGAGCGGATCGTCAAGCTCTACTCGGGGAAAGCACCTATATTCGACAGCCTGGGGATCGTGAAGCAGATCAAGGCTTCTTTCGGGAAAACGGTTTCCTTCAAGCATGGAGCATACCTGATCATCGAACATACTGAAGCACTGCATGTGATCGATGTGAACAGCGGGAACCGTTCCAAATCTGCCAGTGACCAGGAGACCAATGCGGTGGAGGTGAACCTGGCTGCAGCCGATGAGATTGCCCGCCAGCTCCGCCTGCGCGACATGGGCGGGATCATCGTTGCGGATTTCATCGACATGCATAAAAATGATCACAAGCAGAAGGTTTTCGAGCGGATGAAAGAGGCCATGTCAAAGGATAAGACCAAGCATAACATCCTGCCCCTGAGTAAATTCGGACTGATGCAGATCACCCGCCAGCGGGTTCGCCCGGAGATGCACATCGAAACCGCCGAAACTTGTCCCACCTGCCGGGGAAGCGGCAAGGTACAGCCTCCCATCCTTTTCCCGGAGCTGGTCAAGAACGAGCTTTCGTCGCTGATCAAGGAGCACCAGCTGGCAAAGGTGCAGGTCCACCTCCATCCCTTCGTGGCCTTTTACCTGAAGAGGGGCATCCGCTCCGAAGAGAAGAAGTGGAGAAAGGAACTGGGCTGCAGGGTGAAGATACACCCTTCGGAATCGCTTCATTTCCTGGAATACCGGGTATACGATCCCGGCGGCAAGGAACTCCGCCGCAAACGCCATTAAAATGCATCGCAAATG
>Ga0180432_10010189_pt1 | contig 11312 bp, 9 predicted proteins | sample SS_ome_10_FD_132414 | JGI IMG/M metagenome (GOLD analysis project Ga0180432, IMG submission 132414) | Hypersaline lake sediment archaeal communities from the Salton Sea, California, USA - SS_1_MS_2 metaG | ecosystem: Environmental > Aquatic > Non-marine Saline and Alkaline > Hypersaline >... | reverse complement strand
TGCTGGTCCCCGTTATCCCTCCTGGAAAAAGAATATCGGTTTCCGCCATCGATCCAGTTCACATCAGAAGGACCCGGTTCTCCCCTCAGCTGTATGGTGGCAAAAAATGCCTCCCGCAATGAACCGTATTGTTTTTTCTGACCGGCAAGGCTGAACGAAACAGCGATCAGCAGGCTCGTGAAAATGACCTTTCTCATCATATGTATACTCGGTTGTGTGCTCAAATTACTGGCACCAAATCTAGTAAAAATGATTTACCCCAGTACACGGATGGCATTTCCGTAAAGGATCCGCTCCATCTTCTCCTTTTCCAGTTTCATGGAGTTGAGCAGCTCCAGCAACGGAAGTCCGGTATTGTCAGTGCCGTATAATATTTTGTCTGCATGCTTCTGGAGGAATATCCTGGCCATCCGGTGGTCCCTGCTCAGGGCATTGAAACCGCTGATTCCGGAGATGTCACAATAAAAGTTGTTGTACGTTTCAAGCAACCGGTCAATGATCCCGAACTCCCTGATGGCTCCTTTCTGGTGGATGTATTTCGGGTGCTGGGTGGAGCTGATGTGGTTCCAGAAATCCGGACCGTGACCGATAAACCTGATTCCCGGGAACCGGGAGATCCTTTTCTCCAGGAAGGCAAAATCGAAAAGGATCCCCGGGAAGTTGGCCCGGTTCTTCTCGATCTTTTTCTTCAGGATCCCTGTCCTGTCAGCCAGCCGGTTCAGATAGTATTTGCTGACCCCGTTGAATTTATCATTCAGCAGCCTTTCCAGGAGCCACTGGAAGAATCCTTCTTTAGGCTGAATGTACTGGTAACGGGGTTTCTCCATGTGAAAGACAAGCGGAAAATTGTATTCCTGGACGATCTCCAGGTACTTTTCAATGATCGGGTCCTCCCAGCGGCGGGATACTTTCAGTTCACCACAGCCCCTGATGCCCTGGTCCCTGTACTGCCTGAACACCCTTCCGGGATCCGGTGTGGAAGGATCCGGTGCATAAAATGGGACAAAGCGATCGGGGTAGCGCCGGTATGCCTCCAGGGCAGGTTCCGGGGGAAGACCGATATGAAGATTCGTTAACGGAGGGGCGATCTCCTCCCATGTCAGCAACCAGCTCATATCGATCCCCTTGCTGTCCATGTCCCTGAGGATGACCGGCAGCTCGTAACCAGCAAGGCCCACATGCATATGGGAGTCGATCATGTTCATGGAAAGGATGACTTTTACAGGTAACTAAATGTAATGATCCTGGTTCGATTTACAAAAACGTCAATGCAGGGCAAATGATCCCCTGCAGGTCAGAATTGGAAAGTTGCCGATACCCTGAGAGAGGTGTAGGGAAAATCATTCAGCCCGTGCTGAAATCGCAATTTCATATCGGTCGCTGAACGGGAATCCCAGCGCAGGTTGAGCCGGTAGACAAGGGGCCTGTCCCCGTTATCCAGGTAACCCGCATATCCACCCAGCTGATGATCCATATGCAACCTCCCGGCTGTCCATTCAAAACCGGCACCATACAGAAAGGCATCGTTCTGGAAATAATTATCCAGATTGGTCTGGAACGCATAGAAGCCGATCATTCCGTAGAGCCTGGTCAGTCCGGGAATCCCTGTTCCCGGCAGGATTTTTTTGCCGGCAGAGAGGTCCATATAATATCCCGGAGCATCGGTATGCCTGGCCGCTTCGAACCTGGTTCCGGATGCAGTTTTCACATGCAGGGACAGCATGATGTCCGGGATCCTGTCATCTCCTTCCACCAGGTGGATACAAGTTCCCACATAAAGGTCCCCGAAGCTGATCCCCCTGGCATCATGTTCCCTGGAACGCCGGAGATCCCTGGTGATGGTGTCCATGCGGTAGAGCTCAACGGGAACATACCAGATGTCCAGTCCAACGCGGGGGGAGAAGAGCGGTGTAAAAAATCCGGAAAAAATGTTCCCCGTTTGATCTCCCTTGCTGTAGTGTCCATCCATCCCCACTTCGATGAAACGTTTTCCGGCCGGGATCCCTTTTTTTACCTCCGGAACGGGAAGTGCATTGGGTCCCATGAAGGAGGGGGAGACAATAAGGTATTCTGTCCAGGAAGTATACCCGTCCCAGTCGTGTTTCCGGTTCCACCAGTCGTAGTCCTGACCGCACACGGACAGCTCCCCCATGCAGATCAGCATAAGGTACAGGGGAGTCACAATTTTCATGAAGGTGGTCCTGCTCATGAAGGGATCATTGAGGGATCAGAAGGATCTTACCTTCAGACATGTTATTCGTATAAAGGGTGATGGCTTCCTCCACTTTTTCCAGGGGCATGGTCCGGCGGATCTGTGAAGCAAGTGTGCCGGATAACATGCGTCCGACCCGCTTCAGGAACCTGATCTTAAAAAAGAGGCTTTTGGATTGCAGCCAGTTACCCAGGTTGAATCCCGACAGCTGCTTGTCTTCAAGGATCAGCGATCCGGGATCAACCGTGATGTTTTCCCCGGACAGCCTGGCGTAGGCAATCAACCTGGAACCCGGGGGAACAGCATCCAGCAACCGGGAAGTCTGTTCGCCGGTCACCGCATCCAGAACGAGTGTGGTGCAGAGTTCACGGGAAAGCCTGTGCAGTTCCTCCTGGAAGCTGTCCTCACTGCTGTCCAGCACATATTCTGCTCCAAGCTGCCTGAGTGTATTCACGTGCTTTCCCTTTCTCACTATACAGATAAGCGGTATTTGATATTTGTCGCACAGCCTGACCAGCATCTTTCCCAGTGCACTGGCTGCTGCATTGTTCACCATGGCCCGGTGCTTTTCCTTTCTGGCAATCTCTATAAATGCAAGGGCTGTCATGGGATTTACCAGCGTCATGGAACCCTGTTCCGTGGAAATATCTGCGGGGAGGGGATAACAACGCATGGCTGAAGTGACCAGGTAATCCGCCCATGTACCGTCCTTTCCCGGAACCGGTGTGCATGCAACCCTTTTGCCTTTCCTCAGAGCGGGGATCAGGCCCCTGCCCGCTTTCACCACAAAACCACTTCCTTCCAGTCCCGGTGTATAAGGATAGCATGATCCGGGGGTATCTCCCCTGATCATAGCCAGGTCAGATGGATTGATGGGTGAAGCCTGCATTTTGACCAGCACTTCACCGGGCCCGGGTTCGGGGATGGGGATGGATTCGACCGCCAGTGCACCCCCCTGTCGGTGCTGCCTGACAGCATGCATGGATTCAGGGAGGACTTTCTTTGCAGTATTTGATCTCATTCAGATATATTTTAACTTCTTCAACAGTTCTATGGCCCCGGGGTAGCGGAGCAGTTCATCCACCCTTTCCCTGTAAACGGGATCTTTCCATTTTCCGATTGAATGGGTGTGCAATTTTTCCAGCCCTGAGAAATAAGCCGGATTCCTGCGAACGGTGGAATGATCGTACCAGCTCAGGATCTCATCGGTTATGGAAAGATCCAGGTGATGAAGGACCTTCCGGATGGTGGGTATATAATCCTGTACCAGCGATTCATATCTGATGGTCAGTACCCTGGGATCATCCAGCAGGGTCAGACCCATGGTCACATCTTCCACCCAGCGGGCCGGATCCACATAATATGCTCCCTCGCTGGAAGGATGCCTGGACAGGATCACATCCCTTCCATCCCGGATGATCTGGATGAATGCAAATCGGCCTTTGAAGTAGGTATCGATCCTGTTCACATACCTGATGTTGTTGGGGGTCTTCTCGCACCAGCGGTTCACCTTTCTGCCTATCCTGGAGCGGAGGAAAGTGGTATAGAGCCGATCGATCCTTTCAGGTTCTCCCCTCCCGTTGTTCCCGCTTTTCCAGTACTTGAACAGGCTCAATTCCTTCGGGCATGCAAACACTTCGGGATGGGAGGAAAGTATGGACAAAAGCAGAGTGGTGCCGGAACGCCCGCAACCACCGATCAAAACGGGAGGCTCGGTGAAATGCTTCGCTGCTTTGCGCCGGCCCAGCCGGATGATGATCGGAACCAGTATCTTCTTGTAAGGTGTGAGCATTCCTCAGGAGCAGTGATGATGTGGATCGAAATTAACAATATTTTCCAACAGGTCCCCGAGCAGCCTCCTCCTGATCCGGTTCTCCATCTGTGGATCGATGGTGATCACGTGGTTCGCCGAAATGTTCCATTTCTGCAGCACTGCATCCACCACCCGGTCCCTGGCAATCCAGACCTGGGGGATTGTATCAACATCTGCCAGTGTCCGGAGCAGGCCGTTCCAGCCTTTTCCCTCAAGCTCCATCGGGCCCACCTCGTCAATCACGATCAGATCAGGATGGTTTTTCAGACCGGCCTGCACCATTTCGGTCCCCCGTTCCAGTGCAGAGGGATTAAAATAAAATCGACTGTACCTGATCCATCCCTCCCGGAAATCAGACGCAGCCAGGGGAATTTCCATCCCGCTGGTCAGGTCCTTCAATGTAAAGGAATCCCTCTTTCCATCCCTGAAGGTGCCCGTGCTCAGGAAACCTGCAATGCTGAGGCCCTTTTTCTTCAGCGCATCCACCAGCTCCTCCACAAAAGTGGTTTTGCCACCCTGCACTTTGCCGGTCACAATAAAAATATTGGTTACCGGGCCATGGGTTGTGTTCGGATTGAGAAGCTGACGGAGTTTTTTCATGGGATCCTTTTTTCCAACAGGTCCTTTGCTACCTGAAGGATCTCTTCCAGTGCTTGTTCGGCATGAACTTTCTCCACGTATGTTTGTCCGAATAATATCCTCACTGCATAGAGATCCCTGATCCTGGTATGGGTGAGAAACAGGTTTCCCCTGCGGTTGATCTCTTCCAGCAGTTTTTCGTTGAACCTGTTGGAAGTTTCCACATTACTTCTGTCCTCAGGTTTCAGGCGGAAGCAGGTGAAATTCAGGAAAGGGGGGAGGAGCAGCTCGAATTCTTTCCTGCGGCCCAGTTCCCGCGCAAAGAATTCATTCAGCTGAATGTGTTTCCTCAGCCTGTCACGGATGCCGGACAATCCCATGCTTCTGATCACAAACCAGAGTTTCAGCGCCCTGAACCTTCTTCCAAGCGGGACGCCCCAGTCCCGGTAATCATTGACCCTGCCCCGGGTTTTTGTTTTCAGGTACTCGGGCAGTATTTCAAAGGTATTGATCAGCAGTTCCGGATTCCTTACAAAATAGACCGAGCAGTCAAAATTGGTGAACATCCATTTATGCGGATTGAACACAAAACTGTCCACCCGTTCCATCCCCCGGCTCATCCATCTGTACTCGGGCAGCAGCAGGGCCGTGCCGGCATAGGCTGCATCCACATGCAGCCACAGGTCGTATTTTTCACAAAGCTGTGCGATCTCGTTCAGGGGATCCACGGACACGGTACCGGTGGTACCCAGGGTGGCTACAACAGCGCAGGGAATATAACCATGCTCCAGATCAGCGATGATCCTCTGCTCCAGCTCACCGGGCATCAGCCGCAGCTGCTGGTCCACATCGATCCTGACCAGGTTCTTTCTTCCCATTCCGCAGATTCCCATGGCCTTTTCGATGGATGAATGTGCTTCGTCGGAACAGTATACGCGCAGCCCTCCGGGAACACCATCCTGGTTGGACCTGAATCCCGTTTTTACTTCCCTGGCTGTCAGCAATGCTGCCAGCGATGCGGAGGATGCGCTGTCCTGGATCACTCCCTCCACACCGTGAGGAAGTCCCATGGCATCCCTCAGCCATTCCATCATACGCTGTTCCAGTTCCGCAGCTGAAGGAGAAGTGTCCCAGATCATGCACTGGGCCCCGATGGATGCGGTAATGAACTCTGCCAGGATCGATTCCACGGAATTGTTGGCCGGAAAATAGGCGTGAAAACCGGGATGCTGCCAGTGGGTGATCCCGGGGAGAATAATCTCATCCAAATCTTTCATGATCTGATCCAGGGATTCAGGCTGTACAGGAGCCTTCGGGGGTATTCTTTCATAGATCTCTCCCGGTTTGACGGGAGATTTCACAGGATAGGAGGTGATTTGATTCAAATAATCATTGATCCACTGTATGACGTCAGCGGAAACGGATTTAAAATTTTTGGGATCCAGCATCATGACACTAAAAATAAACATTTTTCTGCAACCCCCTTCCCATTTTTGCGGCCTCTTCCCTAGCCTGCAGATACCAGGTAAGCGTTCAATTTACTATCTTGGTAGGTTCATACGTAAAACCAAAATCCCAGCCTTATGAAATATATACCCCTTGTCCTGCTGTTTTTTGCCACCTCGCTGCTGGCACAGGAAGAAGAGAACTTCCTTTCAGAATCCAGCCTGAAAGGCCTCAAGTTACGCAACATCGGTCCAGCCTTTACCTCCGGCCGGATTGCAGATATCGCCATCCATCCGGAAGATGAAAATTGCTGGTATGTGGCGGTTGGATCGGGCGGGGTCTGGAAAACGACCAATGCCGGCATTACCTGGACCCCCGTATTCGATGACCAGAAATCATACTCCATCGGGTGTGTCACCATTGACCCGGTGAACCCCCATACCGTCTGGGTGGGAACCGGGGAAAACGTGGGTGGAAGGCATGTGGGTTATGGTGACGGGATTTATCAAAGCACCGACGATGGCAAAAGCTGGAAAAACATGGGGCTCACTTCCTCCGAACATATTTCCCGGATCATCGTGCATCCGGAAAATTCCGACATTGTTTTTGTGGCGGCCCAGGGTCCCCTGTGGAATGAAGGCGGGGATCGCGGACTGTACAAATCGACCGACGGGGGATTACACTGGTACAGGGTTCTGGGTGATGACCGGTGGATTGGTGTGACCGATGTGGTGATGGACCCGGAAGATCCTGACTGGCTCTATGCTGCCACCTGGCAAAGGCACAGGAATGTGGCATCCTACATGGGCGGCGGCCCGGGATCGGCCATTCACCGGAGCAGGGACGGGGGAGAAAGCTGGGAAAAAATGACCGGTGGGATCCCCGGTTCAAACCTGGGGAAGATCGGGCTGGCCATCTCTCCCTTCAATACGGACAGGGTGTATGCTGCCATTGAGCTGGACAGGAGGAAAGGGGGGGTGTACATGTCAGAAGACAGGGGAGTTACCTGGAAAAAGCAGTCCGATGCCGTCTCGGGCGGCACCGGACCCCACTATTACCAGGAATTGTATGCTTCCCCCCATCACGAGGGAATCCTCTACCTGATGGATGTGGTTACCCAGGTATCCGGGGATCACGGGAAATCCTTCCGGAGACTGACAGAACGCGGAAAGCATTCAGACAACCATGCCCTCGCTTTCCGGAAGGATGATCCGGATTATCTTCTTTCGGGAACCGACGGAGGTGTTTATGAGAGCTATGATCTGGGAAAAACCTGGAGGTTCATTGCCAATTTGCCCGTTACACAGTATTACAAGGTTGCCGTGGACGACAGTGACCCGTTTTATTTTGTCTACGGGGGAACACAGGATAACGGATCGCACGGGGGACCATCCAGAACCGACCAGGTGCATGGGATCCGGAATGCCGATTGGTTCAAGATCCTGGGAGCTGACGGTCACCAGACAGCAACCGAACCGGGTAATCCCGATATTGTTTATGCGGAAACCCAGCAGGGAGGTTTGCACCGCATTGACAGGATCACCGGAGAACAGGTCTTTATCCAGCCCCAGGCAGGAGAGGGGGAACCCCATGAAAGGTTCAACTGGGATGCTCCCATCCTGGTCAGTCCGCACGATCCTTCAAGGATTTATTATGCTTCCTGCCGGGTTTGGAGATCCGACAGCAGGGGAGACAGCTGGAGAGCCATTTCCCCTGACCTGACCAGGAACCAGGAACGGTTTGCCCTTCCCATCATGGGGAAGGTACAGAGCTGGGATAATCCATGGGATGTCAATGCCATGTCCACATACAATACCATTACCTCCCTGGCGGAATCACCCATTCAGGAAGGATTGCTCTATGCGGGAACAGATGACGGGATCATCCAGGTGACCGAGGATGGCGGTGAGGGTTGGCGGAAAATCGAGGTGGGGAGTATCAAAGGGATCCCTGCCACGGCGTTTGTGAATGATATCCGGGCAGACCTGTATGACGCCCGGACAGTCTATGCTGTCCTGGACAACCATAAGTTCGGAGACCTGAATCCCTATGTGATTAAAAGTACCGATGCGGGAATAAGCTGGAGCTCCATTACCGGGAATCTCCCGGAACAAACCCTGGTCTGGCGACTGGTGCAGGACCATGTGAAAAAGGAGCTGCTGTTCGCCGCTACCGAATTCGGAATATACTTTACCATCGATGCCGGTGTGCACTGGGTCAGGTTAACCGGCGGAGTCCCCACTATCTCTTTCCGTGACATCACCATTCAGAGGAGGGAAAATGACCTGGTGGGTGCTTCTTTCGGCCGTGGATTTTTCATTCTGGATGATTATTCTCCCCTCCGACATCTGTCTGAGGAACTCCTGGAAAAAGATACACACCTTTTTCCTGTCAAAGATGCCCTCTGGTATATTCCCAGAAGTGTGGTCAGCTCACAGGGTGCGTCTGACTATGCGGCCGATAATCCGCCTTACGGAGCCACCTTTACATACTATCTGAAAGAAGGGATATCCTCCCTGAAGGAAGAAAGAAGGAAGCAGGAGGAAAAACTGGAGAAAGAGAAAGTTGACATCCCTTTCCCGGGCTGGGATACCCTGGATGCGGAAAAAAGTGAAGATCAACCCCGGTTGCTGCTTACCATCAGGGATTCGCTGGGAAACATCGTCAACCGGGTTCCCGTCCAACCCGAAAAAGGCATACACCGGGTCAGCTGGGATCTCAGGTATGCATCCAGAAGGGCCATTGAACTGGAGGAAATCCCGGATGAGGTTCCTGCCCGGTCCAACGGATTCCTGGTCACTCCGGGCATATATTCGGTTGAACTGTCCCGGTTCTCCCGGGGGAAAATGGCCCCGATGGCAGATCAGCAGACCTTTGAGGTCAAACCGCTCAGAAAAGGTGCTTTGCCGGGAGCCTCCACTGCCGAGACAGAGCAATTCCGCAAGGAAGTGGAAGCTTTTCAGCAGGATGTGCAGGCGACCTCCATGATCTTCAACCGGGGCATGAAAAAGATCCATGCCATGAAACAGGCATTTTTCAGGATGGACCGTCAACCATCTGGAATGCTGGAAAGGATCTATGAAGCAGAGGAAGCGTTCCGTGAATTGGATACCCAGTTACATGGCAGTCCTTCTAAAGCGGAAGTGGGCGAGAAGAACCCGCCTACACCGGGAACCAGGCTGTCGGTCTGCATGCGGGGTCTTTCCACCACCTATGGGCCTGCCGATCTTCATAAAAAAAGCCTGGAAATCGGAAAAAGAGAGCTTGTCCCCCTCAGGGAAAAGTTAGGAAAGCTGACCGGCCAGGTGCTGCCGCAGCTGGAGGAGGAGTTGCGTCAGGCCGGTGCCCCCTGGATTGAAGGAGAGGATTTGAATCAGTGAGAAGGGTGTTGTCTGACAATCTCCAGGATCTGGTTATAGGCAGCGATCCGCTGTTCCCGGATCTTTTTTACCCCAAGCTCGTAGGCTTTTTTATGACCCCCTGTGTAGTAGCGATAGAACCATGTTACAAGAACCAGGGTTCCGTCCAGGATGCCATATATTCTCATGGTATGATAGGAATAGGCCGCAATACCTGTGAGAAGGAAAATGGAATTCAGTCCGCTTTTCAGATCCCCCGCAACGAATTGACCCAGTCCGGGAATGAAAATGCTCATCATTTCAAGCTTATCCGGATTGTACTTTTTTTTATGCTTCTCAAATGCCGTGAAAAGTGAACTGATTCGCTCCATTGCGGTTGAATCAACAATTTCGGCGAAATATTGCAGGGATTGACCGGTGTTGTCCAGCCCGAAATGACAGATGGCAAGGTAGAGGTTCTTTTTTGCTTCGAAGTGAGGTGAAAGGGAACCGGGGAGACTGTATAAATCGGAGAGTCCCAGCAGAAAACTGCCCTGCCTGAAATAGCAAAGGATCTTCCTGAACGAATATTCAAGCTTCAGACTGTCACCGGGAGTGGCTTTTCTGGCAAAGTCATAATAGACAAGGGCATTCTCGAAATCCCCCAGTTTAAAATAGAGTTCCGCCATGTCGCTGTATACACCTTCAAACTGATGCTGATCATCAAAAAACAGGACACGCTGATACTCTTTCAGGGCATTGGCAAAATTGCCCCTGTGTAACTGTTCATCAGCATAGGCCTTAAGCTGATGAATGTCCTGGGATAGCAGAGAGTGGCAGCAGAGACAGCTAAAAAGAATGATGGATAATATGCTCCGCATGATGCTGGTATTGATTCCTCAAGTCTTTGTTATAGTTCCTGGCCGCTTTGAATGAACCGAACAGGTTGCTTGCATAAAAACTGAATGCAACCCCACCGAAAAGCCATCCGTTGAAACTGCTGATTCCCTTTTTCCTGAATGCCCGGTAGGAAGCATAGGCACCGGAGGTTACAAACAAAAATGAGATGGCAGCATCACCCCATCTTCCGGAGTATGCTTTTCCGCTTCCCGGGACCAAAGCGGACATGGCCAGGGCAATTGCAGGCTTTTTGTACTTCTGGTTTTCGAAATCGGCGGTCAGGGAATAGAGCTGGGGATAGGATCCGGAAATGATCTCCTGGTTCCGGCGGTTATAAGCGAAGAGAGAATCATATTGTTGCCGGGCCCAGTAATATCCCAGACTGAAGAAAGCATTTTCCTGCTGATCCATCCTGGATGCAATATCAAAATACAAAGGGTGTTCGATTCTGCAGGTGAGACAGAAGCGCAGGTACTCCCGGGCCATGGATTTACTGCGGTATACCCTGTTCCCTGTTGACAGCAGCCGGTAAGCATCGGGAAACTGATCGCAGTCACGATTGAGACGATATGTTTTAACCAGTTCAAGGATAATGGTCGTATCGTCAGGCCACAGGAAATGGAGCCTTTCATATTCCTGGGCTGCAAACTCATATTGCTGTGTGTTGTTCAGATACCGGGCGAACTTCAGCGTGTTCTCATAGTCCAGAAGGTCCTTTTGAGCAAAGATTGTTCCTGTAACAGCAGAGAATATCAGAGCAGCAATCAACTGGTACCTATTGAACGGGATCATAATAGCGTTGCTTCTCAATATCAAATGGGTAATGCGCAGGGTTCACCAATCCGTGACAGCGTGACAGACGGTCGAATGCCTTCAGCCATCCCACAATCAATCCGTGTTTCCGGATGGCCTCTACAGCATATTCTGAACAGGAAGGTGTAAACACACAGGATGGATTATCCTGGGAGGAAATAAATGCTTTATAGAACAGAAATCCGGCAGATGCAATGACTGAGATATCGTT
>Ga0180432_10010188_pt1 | contig 11312 bp, 2 predicted proteins | sample SS_ome_10_FD_132414 | JGI IMG/M metagenome (GOLD analysis project Ga0180432, IMG submission 132414) | Hypersaline lake sediment archaeal communities from the Salton Sea, California, USA - SS_1_MS_2 metaG | ecosystem: Environmental > Aquatic > Non-marine Saline and Alkaline > Hypersaline >... | reverse complement strand
AACCGATTCCGACCCGACTTACGACGTGTATTTCGGCACGGAGAATCCCCCGACGACGCTTATCAGTCAGGATCTGCCCGACCCGCAATGCGATCCGACGCCCGCGCCGGACGCGCTCCTCGACTGCAACACAACATACTACTGGCAAGTTGTAATCAAAGCGCCGACCGGCGACATCGCCGGGCCGGTGTGGACCTTTGTCACAGCTCCGCCGGGGCCTGTAGATCACTTCGCGTGGGGGATGATCTCGACCCCTCAGGTGGCGGATCAACCGTTCGATGTGACCCTGACGGCAAGGGACGCCTCAGGCGCCACGGCCGCCGGTTTCAGCGGAACGGTGGGCCTCACCGGCCACCTCGCCGTCGGTGGAACGGTTGCCGTAGCTCCGGCACAATCGGGGAACTTCGCCGATGGAGTGTGGACAGGCCAAGTCACGGTCCTCGAAGGAGCCACCGGCGTTTACCTGCGCGCGGACGACGGCAACGACCACACGGGCGACAGCCAGCCGCCCTTCGATGTGATCGTTACTCGTACTCTCGACGTGCGGTCGACACCGGTCACCGGCGCCGACATCACCGGTGACAGGCCGGGAGTCACCGACTACATCGCGGACTGCGACAACCAGGAGATCGTCAACCTGTCGGCTCCTGCAACAGTAACCGTGGGTGAACTGCGATACGACTTCGTCGTATGGACAGGCGATGGCGCGGCCTCCGGCCAGGACGTGCAGATTGCGATGGACGCCGACAAGACCGTGACAGCCGAATACGCCCTGCGGCAGCACACGCTCAACGTGGAGTCGACACCCATCACCGGCGCCGACATCACCGGCGACAGGCCGGGAATCACCGATTACACCGCGGACTGCGACGACCGGGAGATCGTCAACCTGTCGGCTCCGCTTGTTGCGTTGGCCGGGGCCGTGCGGCATGATTTCATTCGCTGGACCCTCGACGGCTCGGACGAGCCGGAGGGGCAAGACGGCGTGCAGATCGTCATGGATGCAGACCACAACGCCCTGGCCGTGTATGAACTTCGGACCCACGTGCTCACGGTGCAATCAGTAGCTATAGGCGGCGGACCGCTCTCCGGTGATGATCCCGCCGCGATGAATTACATAATGGTCTGTTCCGATCAGGAAGTGATGGAGCTAACGGCTTTTCCGAGCGTGACCGACGAGGAGTTGCAGTTCAAGTTCGTCAGGTGGGTCGTGGACGGCACCGACATGCCGAGGGACCAGGCGAGCGTTGAGGTGACGATGGACACCGATCACCTCGCCGTGGCCGGTTATAATCTGCTCGCCGATGTAGACGATGATTGCACGGTCAGTATTCTCGACCTCTTAGCTGTGCGCGACCACTTATCCGAGAGCCCCGACTCAGACGAGAACTGGAGATTCGACTTCAACATCGATGGGAGGATAAATGTCCTCGATATGCTTTTCGTGCGGAACCACCTCTATAACACGTGCGAGGAGTAACTGCGCCTTTGGGCCGAGGCCGCGCGCCGGGCCAACTGCGGCTCTTCACCGGCAGCGGCGCAAGAAATCGGGGGCGCTTGGCTCGGCAACAAATTGGCCCTTTGCGGGCAACGCCGAGGGTCTTTTCGGGAACTCTTTCGGCGATTCAGGGGACCAATTTCCATGCGGGCGGTGTAAAAATCCAACTTTTGCTTGACGTAGCCCGTCTCATGGTGTATTATTCTATTGTAGGGCAAGGCTTTACGCGCTCCGCTGCGGCAGCGTAGCGGGGTAACGGTTCTGAAGAGGAACACCGATGGGGAATTCGCACGGACAGATACAGGCCGCAGCCGTCGAGGAAGGCGGAAACGCCCGCCGCACTCTCGCGACATTGGCGGCGTTACTTGGATTGCTTATGCTGTGCGCCGTCGCCCGGGCGGGCGAGCCACGAGGGCGAGGCGGTCGGGATTTTTCGGCTACTAAGGGCGCACCCGTTCCCGACAACCCCGATGCAGACCCGACTGAAGTGCTCGTTAAATTCAAGCCGAAACGCGCCGACGCGGCCATGAAAGACATCCTCGCAGTTCACAACATACGAGCTCTCGCCGCCACCCGATTCAGAAGAATCGGCTGGCACACGGTAAGAATCCAGCGCGGTCACAAGATTAAGGACGTTGTCATGGCGTACCGGGCTCATCCGGATGTCCTCTACGCCGAACCCAATTACCGCATTCATGCCCTCGACATACCGCAGTATTTCCCCAACGACCCGCGCTTTAGTGAACTATGGGGAATGCACAACACCGGCCAGACCGGGGGAACGCCCGACGCCGACATCGATGCACCCGAGGCGTGGGCCCGCCCGACCGCCAATGATGTTCTTATTGCCGTGATCGATTCAGGCGTCGATTACAACCACGAAGATCTTGCACCGGTCATGTGGACGAACACAGATGAAGTGCCCGGCAACTACACCGACGACGACGGAAACGGCTACATCGACGACGTGCTTGGGTGGGATTTTGTAGGGCACGACGTCTACAATCCGCAAGAAGATAATGACCCGATGGACGACGACGGCCACGGCACTCACGTGTCCGGCACGATAGCGGCCGTCGGCGACAACTCGGCCGGCGTTGTCGGTGTTGCCGGCCTCTGCGGCCACGCGCGGATAATGCCCGTGAGGTTCCTCGACGACAACGGCGACGGCACGATCGGCGGTGCCATCGACGCCATCGAATATGCCATCGACAACGGCGCCAAAGTACTCAATAACAGTTGGGGCGGAGGAGGATACAGCCAGTCTCTCAAAGACGCAATCACCGCCGCCGACGCCGCCGGCGCGCTTTTTGTCGCCGCTGCCGGAAACGACTACGGGAACGATAATGACGGCAACCCTCATTACCCGTCGAACTACGACAACCCCAATGTAATAGCAGTGGCGTCGACCACCCACGCCGACACACTTTCTTCGTTCTCCAACTACGGCCTGACGAGCGTGGACCTCGGTGCCCCCGGCAGCAGCATTCGCAGCACCATGCCGGGCGATAGCTACGGCTTCAAGAACGGCACGTCGATGGCCACGCCCCACGTGGCCGGCACATGCGCTCTGATATGGTCCGCCGCAAGCCCCGGAACCACACACTTGAGTGTAAAGGATGCGGTCCTCGAAGGTGTGGATCCTATCCCCGCACTTGCCGGAAAATGCGTGACCGGCGGACGCCTCAACGTCAATAACTCGTTCGGCTGCCACAAGATCCTCTCGCCCAATGGTGGAGAGGGATTCGAAGCCGGATACTCAATCCCCGTCACGTGGCAAGTAATAGGCGTGAACTGGGGGCCGGGCGACCTTGTGAGGCTCGATTACTCGGCCAACGATGGAACCGACTGGAACCCGATACCGGGCGCGGATGCTCTTCCCTATGATCTCGGGACTTTCAACTGGGACACAACGAGTCTTCCCCCGGGCAGCCGTTACCTTGTGAGGGTTACGTCCGTCGCCGAACCCGATCTCGGTGACACCGGCGACGCCACCTTCACGATCGCAGGGCCGCTAGACCATTTCGATTTCGTGATGGGTTCATGGCAGCCCAATGCACTGGCCGTCGTCGGCGCTTGCACGCTGGCAGCGAAGGATTCCGCCGGGGCCACAATCGGCACATTCAGCGACTTCAATGCGGTCGGGCGGTTCCCCGTCACCATCAGCACCCCCGGCGTAACGGTCAGCGGGCTATCGGGCTCCGGCGACCAGCTCGGCTCCGCTGACTTCGACGAAGGAGTCGCCGACCTGACCGCACTGGGCATGATTCTCACCGCCGCCGCACCGCCGCAAACGGTGCAGCTCACCGCCGCCTCGGCCGATGCCAAAACCGGGCTCAGTAATCAGTTCCTTCTGGAACAGGCCTACACTCTGATGGTCGAATCGGAACCTATCACCAATGTGGAGATAACCGGCGACAAGCCCGGCTCGACCGACTACGCTGCAGGCTGCAACAACCACGAAACGGTGAACCTCTCGGCGGCATGGGAGGTCCAAGGGTACCGCTTCCTTCGCTGGAAAGACACCGCCGGTGCAACTCTGACCTACCATGGAACGATTTCGCTCGTGATCACCGGCAACACGACCGTCGTCGCCGAATACGGCCTTGTCGACGATTTTTGCGTCAATGATCTTGCGGCCGAAGACGGGATCGCGGCGGGCGACAACGCCAACCCCGGTACCTCGCCCGAAGCGCCCATGGCCTCGGTACAGGCTTTGCTCAACCGTTACCCCGACGCCGGCGCCGGCTGCACCGTGTATGTGTCAGACGGCACATACGTCGAAAACATCAGCATCGGTGCGTCCCATTCCGGCCTCGACCTGGTGGGAGCGGGCCCCGGAGTTACCACCATTGACGGCAACGGCAGTGACGCCTGCCTGACACTCGAAGATTTTGCGGACGGCATGATCACCGGCTTTACGTTCGCCAACGGCGACGGCTACCTCGGCGGCGGCATCGACTGCGCGAAGAGCGCACCCACAATCACGAACAACATCATTGCCGACAACGCATCGGACGGAGCGGGAGGGATCGAAATGTGGGAGGGCTCGCCTACGGTCATCGGAAACCTGATTCTGGCTAACACGGGGGACGTCACCGGCGGATTATCGTGCGACTCGAACTGCGCCTCCACAGTGGCCAACAACGTCATAGCCGGCAACTCGGGCTACATAGGCGGTGGGGTGATCTGCGTTTGGGATGCGGCCCCGGCGCTCCTCAACAACACCATCACAGAAAACCTGGCCGGCGACGAGGGCGGCGGAATAATGTGCTTGTACGCCGATGCGACTGTTAACAGTTGTATCATCTGGGCCAATGGTGCGCCGATCGGTCCCCAGATCTCCTTGGAATGGGAATCGGAGTTGACCGTCGTCCACAGCGACGTCACCGGCGGGGAGGCGCTCGTCGAGGTCGAACCCGATTGTACACTCAACTGGGGCTCCGGCAATATAGACGCTGATCCTTTCTTTGCCGCTGCCGCCGGCGATTTCCACCTCAAATCCGTGTACGGGCGGTGGGATCCCGCTGCCGCCGGAGGCGACGGAGGGTGGATCAACGACATCATACTCAGCCCATGTATCGATGCCGGCGATCCGACGGCCGATCACACCAACGAGCCGCAGGCAAACGGCGGCCTACTGAATATGGGAGCCTACGGCAACACCCTCGAGGCGTCGAAATCGGCCTTCATACTCGCCGTAGAATCCTACCCCGTCGCCGGCGTAGCCATCAGCGGCGACAAGCCCGGCGTCACCGACTACACCGCTGACTGCACCGACCGGCAGCTCGTCGACCTAGCCGCACCCATAAGCTTTGCCGTGGGCGACACCGAATACGCCTTTGTTCGGTGGGTTATAGACGGCGTCGACCAAACGCGAAAACAGACCACCGTTCAGACCACGGTCGCCGCCGATTCCCTAGCCCGGGCGCACTACAACCTCGTAGGCGACGTCAACGGCGACTGCGAGGTCGACGTCCTCGACCTGATCGCCATCCGTAACCACCTGTACGAGGATGTCGCCACAGAACACAACTGGCGGTACGACATAACCGGCGATGGCGAAATCAGCGTGCTCGACCTTATAGCAGTGCGAAACCAGCTATACACCGTCTGCGGGCAGTGAGCATCAGCAGGAAGTCCGAAGTCCACCCATGCAAGCGCTATGGTCGGCCCGAAACTGAGCTGCCCGGCAAGCGAGGCTTTGCGCTCGTATTTGGCCGTATCGTGAGGTCCGGGCTCCCTACCGTCAAACGGATTGCTTATAAGCGTCTATTGTCAATGACAAGAATGCGTACAATTGTTTTTTTTCTTGACAATCATCTCCCTGCGATGTATAATTCCTGCCCAAGTGATGCAAGCCGTAGATTTCCCTCATATTCGTGTCGTCAAGCTGCATCAGCCTGCATTCGTAACCGGTTAATCCGTCAATCTGTTGGTGCAGCTCTGTGCGAGCGCGTTTAGCTCTTTTCCAGAATACCGTTGTATCCAGTGCATGAGGACCTGAATGAGAAAGGAGTCTATCATGAACCGTTACGGAAGTACTCTGATAGCCGGCTTGGCAATTGTGTGCGCGTCGTCCGCGTGGTGCGGAGGAGGCGAATTGGGCCGCAAATCGGCCCCCGCGATTACTGTCGATGTTGCGGCCGAAGCTTTGGACAGTATCACTGTTATTGCACCCGCGTCCGACGTCGTGCCGGAGGATTCTCCGCCGAGGACATTGCTGGACGGCCCCGGAGCTTGCGACGCAGTTGTCATCTACGACAACACAACGTCCGAGGGAAGCTGGTATCATCCCGGACCCGCCTATGAACTGCTCGACTTCGCAACCAGCGATGGCGGGACGGTCACGAGTTTCACGTTCGGATACGTGACTACCGATTCGGATCCCGGAACCGTCACTGTTCAGTTTTACAGCGGAACCGACTCCTCCACATGCACCGGAACATTCCTCAAGGGTTGGGACTTCAGCGGGATGTCCGGATTGCCTGATGGCGGTGCCTATGCTTTCAGCGCTACCTACGACATACCCGAAGAAGACCAATTTGCCCTGCCGAGCGGCGCATTCGGCTATTCATACCAGTTCTCCAACGCCAACACCGGCTGCTGGCTAGCCGGCGGGGGCACCGGCAACGAGGATTGCTTCTGGAAAAACTGCTCACTTTCCTGGTTTGGCGGCAGCCCGTACGCCAGTTTTTACATGAAAATCTCAGCCGCTACAACCGGGGAAATCCACGGCTGCAAGTGGTACGACGTCGACGGTGAGGGCGATCGGGATCCCGGCGATCCGGGCCTTGCGGGCTGGACCATTTACATCGACGAGAACTGCGACGGAGATTGGGACCCGGGGGAACCCGAGGAGGTAACCGATGGCAGCGGCAATTACGCCTTCACGGACCTCCCGGCGGGAACCTACGTCATCGGGGAGAAGCCTCAGAACTGTTGGACCCAGACCTTCCCCGGAGAACACGGCGAGGTCCATGCTGAAGCCCGCAGGTCGACCCCAAGTCTCGAAGACCTCGAAAGGATGATCATCGACAGCCCACCGACGCCGCCGCCCGGTATTATCAGGGCCGCTGCGGACCTATCTTCGGAGTCGGCCGTGATGCTTAGCGAAGTTCCCACGTCCACCTGGACCTATGGATGCTCGGCTACCGCCGCGGGTATGATTTTCGGCTACTACGACCGCCAAGGTTACCCCGACATGTACACCGGGCCTGCCAACGGCGGGTTGGCCCCCCTGACTGACCTGGGCCAGGGAATCGGCTCGCCCATCCCGGGATCGTGTTCCATAATCGCCACCCAGAATGGTTTTGACGGCCGCATCACCAACGGCCACGTCGATGACTACTGGATTTCAACCGACAGCCCGGGGCCGGATCCGTGGGAAGGAAACTGGACCGAGCACACCTGGGCTGATTGCACCGCCGACTTCATGGGGACCAACCAGTGGAAGTGGGATTTCGAACCCTGGGCTGCCCCTAACGGGATGCGAGACGCCAACGCCGACGGGGGCACCTCGTTAGTTATGAACGTAGGCAGCGGCAAGCTATATGATTACATCCCCCCGGCCGACAAGGGCCTCCCGCAAACCATGTTGTGCCACGGGCTGCGGCTCTTCGCCGAATCTCGGGGCTATACCGTTCAGGAGAATTACACACAGAAGGTCGATGCCGCATCTCCGGGCGGGTTCTCATTTGCCGACTATATGGCCGAGATCGACGCCGGACGCCCCGTGATGATCCAAGTGGAAGGTCACAGCATGGCAGGCGTAGGTTACGATGCCCCGGATACCGTCTACTTGCACGACACATGGGACAACCATGCACACTCGATGACCTGGGGCACGAGCTACGCGGGCATGGCCCACGAGGCAATGACTGTCATCCACCTTGCCTCCCCCGCTATTCCCGGAACCCATACAGTGACGCTGATCGCCGGACAGATCGTTGAGGACATCGACTTCGGCAACACGTGCTGCCTTGACCCCGACCCGATGACGTGGGCTCAGCATCCGCAGCAAACCGGCACCGATTCCATAGTAATGGAGGCCGCAGCCCTCTTGTGTTGCTTGCCGCCCTACGAGTATGAATTCGACTTCATAGACAGCCCCACAGGCGGCCCTGGCGGCACTGATTCCGGTTGGCAAGCCGACACTTCATACCTCGACACCGGCCTCGGAGCCAACCACCAGTACCGGTACAGGTGCCGCGGGGCGGACGACGCCGGCAAGACGGTCGGCTGGTCCGCCGTGAGCTCCAAATACACCCTCCCCGTCCAACCCGACGTGATCTGCGACAGGGCCAAAACCACCCCTTACGACCCGGGGACGGTGTTCACGTTCACGAATAATGCCGGGTGGGGCAGCGGGAGCATGGACCACTACCACTACGTCTTCGACAACGATCCCGGTACAATCCCTACCGGCACCAGCCCCGTTTGGTCGTCTGGCGCCCTGCCTCAGGCGCCGTCGCCGGGTAGTTGGTGGCTTCACGTGATGAGCCACAACCCGGAGGACGCCTCCGGCGGAGTAAAACACGACGGCCCATACGTGGTCCGACAGTGGACCCTAACCGTGCAATCGACGCCCATCACGGGCGTGAACATCACCGGCGACAAGCCGGGGACCACGGACTATCCGGCTACGTGTGATGATCAGGAGGTGGTCAACCTAACGGCACCGCCGACGGTGACAGTCGGGCTATTGCACTATGACTTTGTTGAGTGGACCGGTGACGGCATGGCTGCCGGGCTGGACGTGCAGGTGACCATGGATACCGACAAGACCGTGGTCGCCGAATATCTCTTGCGCCAGCACACCCTAACCGTGCAGTCCACACCCATCACCGGCGTGGACATCACGGGCGACAAGCCGGGGACCACGGACTATCCGGCTACCTGTGATGATCAGGAGGTGGTCAACCTAACGGCACCGCCGACGGTGACAGTCGGGCTATTGCACTATGACTTTGTTGAGTGGACCGGTGACGGCATCCCCGCCGGACAGGACATCCAAGTCTTGATGGATGATGACAAGACCGTAACGGCCGAATACGCCCTGCGGCAGCACACGCTGACCGTGCAATCCTCGGTTCGCGACTGCGGCATTACCGGTGTTGTCATCACGGGCGATAAGCCGGGTCAGACCGGCTATGCGGTGACCTGCGACCACAACGAAGTGGTCTACCTCGAGGCGCCCCTAAGCCCGGTGGTAGAGGACGTCGAACTCAGGTTTGCCTGCTGGATCCTGGACGACGTGGATCAACCCCTCTGTCAGAGGAACATCGAGATCACGATGGACGCCGACCACACCGCCGAGGCCCGATACCGTCTGTTTGCCGACCTCAACGGCGACTGCACGGTGAGCGTCCTCGACCTTATAGCCGTCCGCAATCACTTGTACGATGACGTCGCCACGAATGATAATTGCTTGTGCGACCTCAACGGAGACGGACAGATAAGCATCCTCGACCTCATAGCGGTGCGAAACCACCTTTACACCGTGTGCCCGTGTCCCGAGCCGTAAGGGGTGCGCGGTGTGGCAAAGCACTATGGTTCCGGTCAATGGGTGGCGGCAAGCGGATATTCTGATTGTCCTGCTCGAAATGGCCGTGTTTGCCGTTTTTCTAGCCCGAAGGGCGATAGTTTGTAGCCACTGACTAAAGCCCGTGGCTATAGAACTGTCGCCCGCCCTCCGGCGGGCTGCGCCTTGGGCTAACCATGAAACGCCCGCCCATGCACGCTAAACAGATACGCAGGATTCGCCTTGCCCTGGGCTTTCATACTTCGCCCTTTTAGGGCCGTAGGAGTGGCAGAAGCCCCAACAAAAAATGTGGGTAATGACAAGTGCATTGGGAGGGTAAGAGGGGGCATCGGCCCCAGACTTGGGACCGTTACGGCGCGTTCTTGCGCACGGTGAGATCAAGCCAGGCGGCGGGTAGATAAATCCAGCTCGGGCCGCCGGCTCGAGCGACAACGAGCGATAGCTCCTTCACGCCGCCCAGCAGCACTGTCGCCGGCTGCGTTGCTTCGCCGGGAGCCATCGCGCCCGATGAATAGAGCTTCTTGCCGTCCCCGACTACAGTAAAGCTTACGCATGGCTCGGTCTTGGAAGCAAAACGCTTGCCCGCCTCGGGCGCCCAGGCCGCGAACGTCATCTCTTTTGCCGCGCCATTGAGGCGGTAAGTGATTCTCGCCGGCGCGAGCATCATCAGGCCGTGCCGGGGCTTCTTTTCGGCGTCGAGGAGGGGCGCTGCATCGGGACGCTGGTCGAAGCCGACCGGGCCCTTGCCCGCGCTAAGCGCCGCGGGTCTCAGGCTGCTGAGGTGGAATTCCTCGGGAGCTTCGGCCACCGATGCCAACCCGGGCACGTTTCGCCGGCGATACGCCACGTCCGGCGAACGCATCCACCGGAAGCTGTCGTTCAACTTCCAATCCGAATCGAAGAATCCTACCTCGAGAAAACTGTCGGGCAGCGATGTCCCGTCGTCGAAAACCGCGTAGTCAAACCAGTTTCGATTGTTATAGATAACCCAGTAAAACCAATTCCCGAACCGATTGTTGAGCTGGAGCATTCCATTGTAGCCGACCGATGCCAGCAGCACAACGTACCGCCGCGGATTGAGCGGATTCGGGCAGCACATTTTCAGCCCCAGATCGTCGCCTTGATATGTCCTGTCGCCGCAGGTTATGCGATCACCGGACATCTTTATCGGTAGGCTTTCCATCACCTGTGCCATCAGCGGATTGGTCTGCGGGTTCCCGATGAGAATCAGATTGTATCGCGCGATGGCGTTGTCGTCCACGTCGCGGGTGTGCCTGACCGGGCATTGGACCTGTCGCGACCACCGGCGGTGGAGGTTCTCGAGCACAGAGCCGGCGATCTTGTCGCCATCTCCATGCACGAGCATGAACGGCGAGAGGAAAGCGTCTTCGACCGGGCCGGACAGCCCCTGCCTCTTCACCAAGCCCTCCGTAGGCTGTGTTGTCCGCCGCCATCCTTCCCTATCCGATTCGAATACCAAAAGCGGCTCCGGCTTGCCGCTGTAGGCAAGGGCTCCGTCGACGTTCACCGCGAGCTGCTCAACATTGCGCAGCCCGGCGGGTGTTCTGATGCGGAACCGCGAGACGTTTGAAGTGGCGATGTTTACCGCGTCGCCTGCGATCTTTCCTTCGATCCTCGAGAATGCAACCGGGCTGGGTCGCCGCTCGATCAGCAGCCAGTAGGCGCCCGGGTGCCGCAGCGATGCGGTCTTGTAGATGACGTGCTCCGGGTCGCGCACCCTCCGCTTGAGCAGCAGCCAGTTGTATCTTT
>Ga0180432_10010186_pt1 | contig 11313 bp, 9 predicted proteins | sample SS_ome_10_FD_132414 | JGI IMG/M metagenome (GOLD analysis project Ga0180432, IMG submission 132414) | Hypersaline lake sediment archaeal communities from the Salton Sea, California, USA - SS_1_MS_2 metaG | ecosystem: Environmental > Aquatic > Non-marine Saline and Alkaline > Hypersaline >... | reverse complement strand
GACAATGTGCATCCTACCCAGCAGCTTTGCGGAGGCTAAACGGGTTTGATTCTGCCTTCAGCAGCGAGTTTTCATCCGCTGCGAGCACGAGGTGAATAATTACGATTCGAATTGGTTTGACCGGGCACCCTTGCTGATCTATAATGTCCCAACGAACGGTCGTGCCGACCGCGGCGACCGGTGTGACGCCTCACCGAGGACAGTTCTCGATTAAAATGCCACGAGCGGTCGAACGGCAACCACATTGTACAAAACCCAGACGTATGGGCAGGCGACATGCCTGCGTTCCACAATCCGTAGGGAGGAGGGGGGATGAAAATCTACATTGCGGTGGATATGGAGGGCATCAGCGGAGTCGCTCTGAAAGAGCAGGGGATGGTCGGCACCTGGGAATATCAAGAGGCACGTCAGCTATATATTGGAGACGCCAACGCCGCAGTCGAGGGGGCGCTGGAGGCCGACGCTGACGAGGTCATCGTGGCCGACAAGCACGGGCGCGGCTTCCACTTCCCGTTGGATAAGCTGCATCCGCAGGCCAGGTATCTTATGGGCACGAGACACTGGCCCCGTTTCCCCTTCCTCGAGGGATCCGACGCCATGTTTCTGGTCGGCTACCACGCTATGTCGGGCACCCCAAACGCCGTGCGCGATCACACCATGAGTTCGGCCAATTGGCAGGACCTATGGATAAACGGGCGCCAGGTGGGCGAGGTGGGCATTGACGCCGCGATTGCCGGCCACTACGGGGTGCCCGTGACGTTGGTCACCGGTGACGACAAGGTGTGCAGCGAGGCCCAGGAATTGCTGGGGGAGATCGAGACCGCGGAGGTGAAGCAGAGCGTAGCTCGCCACCAGGCGCTCCTGCTTCCTCCTCCCGTCGCTCAGGAACTCATCCGCCAGAAGGCCCGCCGCGCGGTGGAGCGGATCGGCGAGACAGCACCCTGGCGCATCCCGGGTCCGGTGGAGATCACGCTGCGTTACTCGGGGACGGACCTGGCCGAAGACCATCCGTTTGACGGAGAACGTATCGTGCGGGTAGATGGCCGCACGGTGCTGTACCGGGGGCAGGACGTCCTGGATACCCTGCGCCTCGTGCTGACCTAGCAGGCTTGAGCGAGCGACGTCGATTGGTCGAACATCGACTCTCAAGGTGAGGGGACATAGTCAAAGGGTGGTGTGAATGGTCATAGGAAACGTAACGGAAACAGATGATTTGAACTACTTGCGCAAGGAATCGTTACACACCGTGATTTCTTGCTTGACGGCCGGGCTGTATCTCTGGTGTGTTTTCCTGTTCCATGTGAACAACCGGTTCGGACTCGTCTGGTTGGGGCCAGTGCTACTGGGCGGTGGACTGAGTGTGGCCTTTCTTACCCAAGACCGCAACCCATCACTGGCGGCAGCAGCCCTCATCTTGGGCGTAGCGGCCGCTGATCTTTACAGTATGTGGTTGACGAATGTGAAGGTCGCACCCTATATGCTGGCGGTGGTGGTCAGTCTATCCGGCTTACTGTTCAACTTACACGCTGTGGTAGGGGTGACTATTCTGTGCAGCGGCATGGTCGTCTCTATCGGCTCTCTGCGCTGGGGATACTCCCCTTTCTCGGTCGAACTGGTGTCCCCTGTACTCGTCATCAGCGCAGTTGGTATCTTGTCCTCCCTTGCAGTCCGCAATCTATATACTACGCTCTATTGGGCCTGGGATCATGCGATGACCGCACAGCGCAACGAGGAAGCATTGCGAGACCGTCAGGGGCAGTTAAGGCGGACTCTCAAAGCTCTGGACGAGGCATACCAACGCCTGGAACACCTCAATTACGACCTGGCACGAGCGCGTGAAGTGGCAGAGGAGGCGAGGCTCGTCAAGCAACAGTTCGTGACCAACGTGAGCCACGAGCTGCGCACTCCTCTCAATGTAATCGTAGCCTTCAGTGAGATGATGTACCTCTCGCCCGAAAGCTACGGCGGCGTCCTGCTGCCCCCAGAGTATCGAGGCGACGTGCGCGAGATCTACCGCAGCAGTAAACACCTTCTTCGCCTGATAGACGACGTATTGGATATGTCCCAGATCGAAGCCAGACGGATGAAGATCTATCCAGAGCCCGTCAACTTGAGCGACGTGGTAACCGAGGCGATGAATATGGTTCGCCCACTCATGCGGAAGAAGGAGATCGATCTACAGGCTGATGTGCCCGCTGATCTGCCTCCCGTGTTCATAGACCGTGCCCGAGTACGACAGGTGCTCCTCAATCTTTTGAATAACGCCTGGCGTTTCACTGAACACGGCAGCATTACTGTTCGTGCCCAGCCTGACGGGGAGCACGTCCAGATCACCGTCGCGGACACGGGGATAGGGATTTCCCCCGGCGGACAAGACAAGGTGTTTGAGGAGTTCCGGCAACTCGACGGTTCCAGCACTCGTCGCACCGGGGGGAGCGGATTGGGGCTGGCAATCAGCAAGAGATTCATAGAGATGCATAGCGGACGTATCTGGGTCGAGAGCGATGGTGTACCTGGGCGCGGCAGCCGATTCCACTTCACCTTGCCGACGGCAGGGAGTGGGATGATCGAACTCAGCAATTTGCGCAGAGGTCAGAGACGTGTGAAGCCACCTGGCGGACACGGCCGCGTGCTGTTGCTTCTAGATCAAGACCCAGGCACCGCATATGCGCTCGAACAGGGGCTGGCGGGATATCAGGTGGTGTCGATTGATGATGTTGCAGAGATTCCCAGATTTGTGGACGAACTTCACGCCCGGGCAGTCATGCTCACTCCGGCGCACAGGGACCAGGCTCGGCGTCAGTTGCGAGAACTGCGTCAGGAATTAGCCGACTACTCCGTGCCCATCCTCCTCTGCCCTCTGGTGGGGGAACGCCAGTTAGGACGGTCTCTGGGCGCGATTGAATACCTGGTCAAACCCATCTCACGTGAGTCGCTCAAGGCTGTGCTCAAGAAAGCGGAGGGGGAGGTACACCGTATCCTCGTGGTAGACGACGACCCCCAGATGGCCCATCTTCTCTCACGTATGATACAATCGTTTATGCCAGAGTGTGAGGTGACGCGCGCTCATAACGGCCAGGAGGGTCTGCGAGAGATGCGCCGTCAACGTCCGGATCTGTTGCTTCTAGACCTGATTATGCCGGAGATGGACGGCTACGCTGTGTTAGCCCAGATACGGGAAGACACTCAACTGTGCCACATACCGGTGGCGGTTATCACGGCCCAGGCGCGTACGTCGGAGGAGGAACGTCATTTAGGAGGAAAGATGCTGGTCGTATGCAACGAGGCCGGTTTCACGAACGAGGAGGTTCTGGTCTACCTACGCTCCATTCTCGAAGCCATCGAGGTCCGCTCACCACTACGGAGCACTGGGCAAATTGCTCAGCGTAGCCAGTAGATCAGCTTGGGCGACGGGCTTGCGTAGATAGGCGACCGCTCCCAGTGAATGGGCCAATTCGGGGTCCTCAAGGACGGAACAGATGATCACGGGGATACGTTTAGTGGTAGGGTCGTTTCTCAATACCTGGAGGATCTCCCACCCATCCTGAGCCGGCATCATGACGTCAAGCGTGATCGCAGTGGGGCTCAACTCACGCGCAAGCCGCAGCGCCTCCGTGCCAGTCGTAGCCCCCACTACCTGGTAGTTGTAGGCAGCGAGATAGCGTCTGAAAGCTTGAATGACTGCCTCGTTATCCTCAACGACCAAGAGAACTTTCTGACTTTCGATCGGAAAGTCGAAGCGGCACTTGCAGCCCTCGGACTTGATCTCAAGCCCTCGCCATTGGCCACCTACCATTCCGATCAGCCGGCATAGAGGATCCAGATCTGACGGTTGTCCATCCCCGGCGCCGTCTGACTGGAAGTTCGAGGCACTGGTCTCTGCGACCAGCTCGACGACCACCCTGTTTTCCTCGCGGCACATATGGAGATGGATCCGCCGGGTACCAGGCATGGCGATCAGGTTGCTCAAGGCCTTGAGGAACACCTGACGCAACAAAGTGCGGTTTCCGTAGACAGTTGGCAGATGGGGATTGAGATCGCACTCTAGCGTCACCTTGTGCTGCTCCGCGAGGTGACCGACTACTTCCAGGACCCCCTGAACAACCTCGATAGGATCTACAGCTTCCTGTTGGGCAAGGAAGCGTCCGGCTTCAGCGGCCAGCAAATCGTCGTCCGACTCAGCGGGTGGGGTTTCATGCTCAGGAAGCTTCTCCTTCAGCAAAGCGGCCAGCCTGGCGATCGCCCTTCGCTGCTCGCGAAAGAACTGACGCCGACTGTATCCCAGCTCGCGCATAATCTCCGGCAGGGGTCTCTCCTCCACGTAGCGATACACGAGAAGAAGATAATATCGAACGTAAGACGCATCCCTGGAAGACGCAGCAGGCGGATGTAACTCCTCAATGGTCTCCAGCAAGAGACGGTGCAGCCGCTGGGCGCGGTTAGGACCTTCCCTCCCGCCTCCAGGCCAGTATTGCAGGGCAAATGGATGATCCTCGAGATAGACGTAATCATACAGATGATTTAGACTATCCCTAACCTGTTCAAAGAACTCATCCTGAGCGATAGACATATGATACCCTTTCCATACCAGAAATCCAATGGCTAGACTTCATTATAACACCTTCAGATGGGGGAGGAAATCTGGCACTTATCTGGCACCGGGGCGGCACAGTTCACTAGAATCAGCCGTGCATTTCTGCTATACTAAATCCCAAGGCCTGATTCCCATCGTTCATCACTGTGGCTGTGGCAAACGTGGTGACTAGTGATCCTTCAGAGGCGATCTGTTTCCTTCATCGCAGTCCATTGTTGACTATATAGCACGATGACAAGATGCTGACAAAGCGGGAGCGGATTCTCAACACCCTAAACTTCGAGGACGTCGACCGTATCCCCCTTCTCGGTGGCTGGATCATCGCTGACAGCCACCAACGGGCTATCGCCAGATGCACCGAGGAGGAGTACTGGCAAGATCCAGTGAGATGCGCGGTCGATGCCCATCGCGTCCTCGACGTGGACGGGATGATCATGGTCGTCGTGCCTCAGAAGCCTGGCGAATACCTGATAGACGGAATATCAAAAGAGAACTTCGAGAGCCTTGCAGATCGCTACAAGAGCCCGGAAGACGTTCTGGCCTACGTGAACTCGCTGACGTCGCCTGAGGAAACAGCGAAGGGCTTCAATGCTGACGCATGGCGGGAGGAGTTCAGGACCCAGATCCTGGACAGGCAGCGGGAAATGGGCGACATCGTCTATTTGCCCACCTTGTGGGGAGAGGTTCATACTGAGTTCGAGTGGTATTGGGAATTCGGGTATGAGAATTATCTTCTGTTTATGCATGTTTATCCAGAAGCAGCGGGAGAGTTCTTTGAGGGATTGGCAGCAGTCTCCAGGCGAAAGTCGGAGATCGTCGCCCAACTCTACCAGGAACTGGATATGGTCCCTCTCACGCTGGTCGGCACAGACATCTGTGGCGGAGGTGGGCCGCTGATTTCGCCGGAGTTTCTGAGAGAGTTTTACTTTCCCCACGTGCGTCACTCGCTCGAACCTCTGTACGAGGCTGGCATCCGGACGGTTTGGCACAGCGATGGAGATATACGCCCTCTCATCGGGGACATTCTGTCCTGCGGCGTGTCCGGGTTCCAGGGCTTCCAGGAGGAATACGGGGTTGACATTGCTGACGTCGCACGGCATCGTACAATGGATGGCGGGAAGCTGACCATGTTCGCCGGCCCATCTGTGACGACTACACTGCCCCATGGCACGGTGGAAGATGTGCGTAAGGATGTAGAGCGAATTATAGACACCCTTGCCCATAAGTGTGCCTTGTTCATCCTGCCTGCGAACAACATCCTGCCCGACTGTCCAGTGGAGAATGTGATCGAAATGCATCGCCATGCCATTGAGTACGGCCAGCGGGTGAAGGATCTAGCTGAGCGGAAGACGGTCCCGAATACTGAGCGACATGCCCGCTAATGGCCTTCGTCTGGGCTAGCGAAAGAGGTTTTGACGGAGAAAGGAGGTGGCTATCACGATTATCTTGAGGTCTACCTGATGGTGTTTGGCCCGCGGATCGTTTTTGCAGCGTATCCACTCACGATAGCGTCAAACGACAGTAAATCATAAGGAGGATCCGATGTTCGCAAAGAATCGAAATGCAACGCTGATTCTGACTCTCGTACTGGTTATGGTTCTTCTGGTCGCCTGCTCCCAGACGTCAGCACCACCTGAGGAGGCCGTCGAAGTAGTTGTGGAGGATGAGGATGTCGAGGTAGTCGTGGAGGATGAGGAACCCTCAATGCTGCGGGTATGGATCGCATGGGGCAACAATCCTGAATGGCTGCAGAGCTTCTTCGACCGATATGGCGAGGCCGAAGGTGTCGAGGTAGAGGTGAACGCCAACGTCGAAGCCGACAAGATCCTCACCGGTCTCTCTGGCAGCGAGCCACCCGACGTGTTGATCCTCGGTGGTCCCGACGACGTGGGCTCCTGGGCGCGCGAGGAACTGGTGCTGCCCCTCGACGATGTCATAGCCGCCAACGACATGAACCTAGATGACATCTTCTCGGCACCATTGGGCCAGTGCAAGTTTCAGGACACGTATTACTGCCTGCCCTGGGGGACGGACAACTATGCCCTGTTCTGGAACAAGGATCTGTTCGAAGACGCTGGACTGGATCCTGAGAGCCCGCCCCAGACGATGGAGGAGTTGGTTGAGTATGCTGATGAGCTCACCAAGTTCGACGGGGACGGGAACATGGTCCAGGCCGGGTTCATCCCCGACTTCTCCTGGTCCCATCTCGATCTCTACGCCGCTATGTTCGGTGGCTACTGGGTCAGCGAGGACGGCACCGAGATCCAGATGACGTCGCAGCCCGTGATAGATGCCCTGAAGTGGGAACAGCAGTTTTACACTAAATACGGTCCCGAGGAGGTGCTCAGGCTCAGCTCGGGCCTCGGTGACTACATGTCGCCCGATCACGGCTTCTACGCTGGTAAGGTGGCCATGATGGTGGAGGGAGAATGGCAGCCCGGCAAGAACTTCATAGGACTCTACAAACCAGAGCTGAACTATGGGGTGGCCCCCTTCCCCCCTCCGGCGGACCATCCAGAGCGTGAGAACACCAACGTGGTCGGGGGGACTGTGGTCGTGATCCCCAGCAACGTCAAGGACACCGGCGCCGCGGGCAAGCTGCTCGCCTGGCTGATGGAGCCCGAGATCGTGGCAGATTTCTTCGTCGAAAACTTCAACCTACCCACCAGCAAGGAGGCGGCTAAGGATCCCCGCTTCGCCGAGAACGAGAAGTTCATGGTGTTCGTCGAGCTTATGGGGGATCCCAACGCCATGACTATCCCTCACACCCTCATAGATACCGATATCAGCACCGAGATGGGTATGATTGAGGAGCAGGTCCTGCACGCTGGCGCCGACCCAGAGCCTCTACTGCAGGAGGCCCAGGAAAAGCTCCAGCCTATGCTCGACGAAGCGCTGGGCAAATAGCGCAAGCTCCCTATAATAAGACCTGACCTAAGCCAATTTGGCAAGCCCTCCCTCCTCCACACCGCTGGAGGAGGGAGGGAGAGCAGGGTTCCCTGGTGTAGAGGTGATAAATGGAAGCTGAGAAGACCGCATCCCGACTGAGGAGGAAATCAAGCGCGCGCCGAGGTTGGAGCCCTCGCACTCGCCGCAATTTTGTCACGGGCCTCCTGTTTATCTCTTTATGGGTCATTGGATTCATCGCCTTCACGTTGTACCCCATGCTCGCATCGCTATACTACAGCTTCACCGAATACCATATCAGGAAGCCATCAGAGTGGGTTGGTTTTGCCAATTACGTCAATCTATTCGATGACAAGCTTTTTTGGACCTCGCTGTACAACACCTGCTACATGGTAGCGATCGCTGTCCCTCTGACGCTACTCTGCTCCTTTGCCTGTGCCCTCCTGCTCAACCTCAGGCTGCGTGGACAATCGATCTACCGGGTGATCTATTTTCTTCCTTCCATCGTGCCCGTCGTCGCCAGCACCCTGCTCTGGTTGTGGATTCTTAACCCTAGCAGCGGCCTGATCAACACGCTCCTGAGCTACGTGGGCATCAGGGGACCCAACTGGTTTCGCGATCCTAACTGGTCCAAACCGGCGCTGATCATTCTGGGCTTGTGGGGGATGGGGCAGACGATCGTCATCTATCTATCCGGCCTGCAGGATGTGCCCGTCTCGCTGCTGGAGGCGGCTGAGTTAGATGGTGCCTCGTGGTGGCAGCGGCTCCGTCACGTGACGGTCCCCATGGTCTCGCCACTCACGCTGTTCAACCTGATCATGGGCGTGATCAGCATGTTTCAGTATTTTACCCAGGCCTATCTATTCAGCGGCAGTGCGACCACGTCAAGCCAGGTAGCAACCCCCTTGGGTGCACCTCTCAACTCGACGCTCTTTTACAGTGTCTACCTGTATCACCTGGCATTCCGAACCCTGAAACTGGGGTATGCCTCGGCAATGGCCTGGATACTGTTTATCATCATTATCGTTTGCACGGTGCTCCTCCTGCGCTCCTCGGAGCGTTGGACTTACTATGCCGGGTGAGAAAATGGCTGAACACAGTCCTCGACCAGCTCGCCATCCTCAGACGCCACACTGGCTGCGACGGGTATCGCAAAGCCTGCTAGGTCATGCCCTCCTCATTATCGTTGGGCTTTTCTTCCTGATCCCCTTTCTATGGATGCTCTCCACCGCGCTTAAGACCGACCAAGACGTATTTCGGCTTCCACCCCACCTGCTGCCGCACGATAACTTGCGGATCATGATCGACGACGAGGAGTTGCCTCTTTACGACGTCACGTTGGAGGGAGGATTGATCCGCCGGCTGGCGCTGGTCGAGATCTCCTCCGATGCGGTGGGCACGTTTGTCGATCCAGCGGACCCCTCTATAACGCGAGAGGTACGTATGCGCTTCGCCGAGCCGATCTTGGTGGTTGCATTCCAGTGGCACAACTTCCCCGACGCTATGAACCGAGCGGCGCGGCCGGGGTTGGGGGTCAATTTCTGGACCTATCTCAAAAACAGCCTGATCGTCGCGTTCTTCACCATCATCGGCTCGCTGGTCTCCTCCGCGCCAGCCGCGTATGGCTTCTCCCGCGTGGAATGGCCAGGACGTGACGTCATCTTCCTGGTTGTGTTAAGCACGATCATGCTGCCCTACCAGGTCACCATGATCCCTCTGTACATCGTCTTCACCGACAAGCTGCAGTGGGGGGACACGTTGCTGCCCCTCATCGTGCCTTCCTTTTTTGGAAGCGCCTTCGATATCTTCCTGCTACGGCAGTTCTTCAGGACCATCCCAGAGGAGATGTGCGATGCTGCCCGCGTGGACGGCGCATCGGAGCTGCGCATCTTTCTCAGCGTCGTCCTGCCTTTGTCGAAGCCTGCCCTGGCCAGCATCGCGATCTTCACCTTCTTGTGGGCGTGGAACGACTTCGTGGGCCCCAGCATTTACCTGACCGACCCCCAGAATTTTACGATGGCCCTGGGGTTACAGGATTTCCGAGGCCAACATCAGGTGGCGTGGAATCTGCTGATGGCGGCCTCTGTGGTCTTCACACTGCCCATCGTCGTCGCCTTCTTTTTCGCCCAGCGCACCTTCATCCAGGGCGTGAAGCTGACGGGATTGAAGGAGTAAAGGCACTATCGGGCAAAGGCGCGGAAGGGATTGGTGTGCGTCAGTTGGCGAATCGTCGCCTCGTCCACGCCAGCCGCCTGTAGCTGGGGCAGGAACTGCTCGTTGATGTACGTGAAGGGCCTGGGCGTACCCCCGCCCGGCTGGGTCGGGTCGTACCAGCCCCGGTCGTGACTGAGCATCAGGCGATGCCCCAGGCCGGCCTCCAGCACGCGCAGGATGCACTGAACATAGTCCTCGTCCGTCTCCTCCTCACCGCCAATTCCGTCGTACTCGATCCAGGCCCCCCGCTGGGCTATCTCCAGGTGCAGCTCGAAATCCGGCTCGGCCTGGGTGTGAATCCAGATGAAGCGCTCCGGCGTATAACCGGCTTCCTCGACGACGTCAAGCTGATCTCGCACCACCCGGCCGCGAATGGTGTGACTGCCGATCACGGCGTTCGTGGCCGCTCCGGCCGCGGCGGCCGCCCGCAAGATCTTGGCCTCGCAGTCCGTCAAACCGTCGTCGCCAGCGCTTAGCTTAACCCAGCCAGCCTGTACGCCCGTCGCTTCGATCTCGGTCGCGAGCTCGCCCTGCATCCAATCGCGCAGCTTCTCCTCGCTGGCCTCGTGGGCCCAGTCGGGTACCCAAGGCTCACGGTAGATGCCGGTGGGAACGACCAATGGAAAATCGGTGGCCTCGGAGACAGCCTTGAGAATGTCGGCCCGCCGCCCCACGCCGACGGGGCTGCACTCGACAATGGCCGAGATGCCCACAGCACGGGCTCTGGCGATCTCCGGCGCCATCAACGCGATCACGTCGGCAGGCTCGGCCTGGGCATAGCCAGGCTGATCCCACGTACGCAGATCGACGAAAACGTGTTCGTGGGGTAGGATCATCCCCCCCTCAGTCCCCCCCGCAAGCGGGGAGGAGGCGTACATGGGCCGCGCTTGGAGGGGCGCGGCCTTTTCAGTCCCCCCCGCAAGCGGGGGGGAGGCCCGATCTCGTCGGCGTTCTTAGGCCCGAGAGTTGTGACCAGTTGTGCCATTGGCCTTCTCCTCCACGACGATCGTGTTCCATGGCGTCCATTTGACAGTTCGTGCAATGCGCGGTACGATTCTTCAACGTCCACGCTACTTTCGCACCGGGTTGGGCCTCCAACCTGGTGAACAGGAGATTCTCACCGTATGTCCAAAGCACCGGAATCCCTCGACCGCGTGATGGTCATCGCGGCCCATCCCGACGATCCAGAATTCGGCTGCGCCGGAACGGTCGTCAAATGGGCCCAGGCCGGCAAGAAGATCACCTACGTGCTGCTCACCAGCGGTGATAAGGGCACCCTCGATCCCGACCTGCGGCCGGGTCGGCTGGCCGCTATGCGAGAAGAGGAACAAAGAGCCGCCGCACACGACCTGGGGGTCGAACAGGTGACCTTCCTGCGCTATCCCGACGGGTTGTTGCAGAACACGCTGGAACTGCGCCGCCAGTTGTCCAACATCATCCGCCAGCACAGACCACATATCTTAATGACCATCGACCCCTGGCGGCATTATCAGCTCCACCCCGATCACCGCGCCGCGGGCCAGGCCGCGCTTGATGCGATCTACGCCGCCCGCGAGTGGCACATCTTTCCCGAGCAACTGGTGGGCGACACGGAGCCG